>Ga0193753_10000545_pt1 | contig 36664 bp, 31 predicted proteins | sample H1c2metaG_FD_144925 | JGI IMG/M metagenome (GOLD analysis project Ga0193753, IMG submission 144925) | Soil microbial communities from a riparian zone of the East river system, Colorado, United States - H1c2 | ecosystem: Environmental > Terrestrial > Soil > Riparian zone | place: USA: East...
GCACCTGCGAATAGATATCCTGTTGCTGATCGTATTCAGGTTTGAAAATGTCGTCAGTTGCCTGAATCGCCTGGCTATAGGGAACATCGCCAAAGAGCCTGGTGATTTCAATGATTGCCACGGACTTTAAAAACAATGCCAGTGACTTATAATTTGGTTGCTCTGTACGGTCTGCTTCTTCTTCCATTTTGGAGATCTGACGAAGACTATTATATCCATCAAAGTTGTTCCTTTGCCAGGAATAATACTGCTCAACGGAAGATCCATCAGTAAACACGATCATCCTCGAAGCCAGCATAGCACCTTCTTTTCCCCTGACAACATCAAATAAAGATATTTCTATTCCGGTGAGAAGAAGACCAGGTGCAGCTTGCACCGGTCTGTTCGGGTCAATCTGTAGTTCCTCAAAGTCTTTACAAGCATTTGCAAAAACTAGTGTGACTACTATCAATAATATTTTAAATGTTTTCATAAACATCGTTGTCTACTTTTAGAAAGAGAAATTCAAATTGAAGCCCACGTTGCGGGTAGAAGGCGTCTGGAGATTGTCTTCTCCAGGATCTGGATCAACTTCAGGCAGATTCGTCCACACTGCAAGGTTTCGTCCAACAAAGGAAACAGAGGCTTTACTCAGGAAAGTATTTGAAAGTACCGTCTTGGGAAAATTATAAGTAATGGTTATTTCCCGAAGCTTTGCAAAACTTTGATCGTAATAGTGATTCAGGTACGCATTGCTGGTATTGACATTCCAGGAAATGTAATTAACTGGAGTTGTGTTGGGTGCGTAGACTCGGGTGTCTTTTGTAATATTTCCATCCTCATCATACGTTGCGCTCCCTTCTACAACGACCACGCCATCCGCGATATAGGTTGCAAGTCCTGCGTTCGCATCATCCCTGAATTGATTTACCGTACCAGGATGCGTACCACCCCACCACATTTTTTGGTTTGTGGTAGAGTACATCACGCCGCCAACCCTTCCATCCACCGATACACCTAAACTAAAATTCTTATACGTGAACGTGTTCTGAACTCCGAAAATAAAATCAGGGTCAGTATTTCCCAGGTCGCGGTAATATGGATCATTCGCCGGGAACCCATTATCCTGGATCACAAGCCTGCCACCAGGTGTGCGCATATAAGTATTGGCTGAATAGATCTGATCCCAGCGCGTGCCCACAGGGATATTTTCAAGTTTGTCGGAACCATCGTAAACAGATTCAAGGTATTTATGGAATTGACTCCCGTTAACAACGATATCCCAGGAAAATAAATTGGTCTTTATAGGTGAACCCGTCAACGTGATCTCTATTCCTTTCCTGCTAAATTCCGCGCTATTGATGAGCCGGGCATCATATCCGGAACCCACAGACATGAGTTGCCGTCTAATGATATCATAGTCGCGGATCTTATATGCCGCTACATCGATACCCAATCTTCCACCGAAGAATCTCGCATCGAGGCCCGCTTCAAAGGTGTCTGAAGATTCCGGTTTAAGATCGGAGTCGATCAGTGTTGACGGAAATGTCAGGGACGGATTATTAATCCACGTTGTTCCCGCACTATAAGCAGGAATATGCTGATACGGGTAACCAATTCCAAGTTGATCATTGAGTGCAGTGATCTTTCCGTCTGTAACGCGTGACCACGAAGCACGCACCTTTAAGAATGAAACTTGCAAATTCTCCAAGTCAACAAAATCGGAAATAACTCCTGACAGGGATACCGACGGGTAGAAGAAGTTGTTATTCTTAACCGGTAGGGTTGAGACCCAGTCTTTACGCGCAGTGAATCCAAGGAAGATGCTATTCCAAAACTCCAGATCCAACGTGGCATAAACGCTGTTGACTTTTTCCTCTTGTTTACTGTCCCTTAGAACATATGGATCAAATCTGTCGACCCCTTGCAAAGGGTTTTGTGTATTGGTAACGTTATAGAATTCTGGTATTACCAATCCATCGGTTTTAACAAAAACACTTTGGAATTGTCTCCACCGGTTTGCACCACCAGCACTTGCCCTAATCGCTATAACATCTGACAGTTTCTTATTATATGACAAAATAAAATCAGTGTTCAGATTCAGAGAGTTCTCGGCAAGCTGTCCATAATTTCCGTTTGATATATAATCATAAGCCACGTAACTCTTCGGTTCTTTGTAGCTTCTATTCAAACTATATTGATTCAATCCGGTTCGCAGTGTAAGTTCCAGCCCCGGCATTATTGTATAATCCAGTTTCACCTGCCCAAAGACATTGTCCCTGTAGTACCCACGCAAGTATTCATAAGCCTGGAAGTAGGGATTATTATACCATGATTTGTTATAATGGCGTTGCTGAAGTCCTTCCTGACCCGGAACCCAATAGTTTCTGAGATCATTCACATCTACATCGGGTCCAGTCCAAAGAATAAGATTGTACAAATAGTTTGTAGGTCCGTACCCTCTTTCAGGAAAATTGTCGGTGTACTGGCGGTTATATGTAAGCGATGCATCCACCTTCAAATTCTTAGCCAGCTTATATCCACCTGCAACGCTGAATGAAGTATTATTCAACTGCGTGTTGGGTACAATTCCTTTCTGATAAGTGTTTGAGACGGACAGCCTGAAATTGCCATTTTCATTTCCTCCACTTACACTGATGTTATTCGTTGAAATCACACCTGTCTGGAAGAAATCCTCAACGTTATTTTTTCCTCTGGAAAGGAAGGGAGTTGGAATCAGTTCACCCGTGTCCGGATCGCGTGGGCTATTAAACTGCGTTGTTTCCCAAAACCCGCTGGGCGTCGATGGGTCTCGTTGATCCAGCTTCGGTCCCCAGACCCATCCCCCGCCTTCCGTTGGACCACCCGTGCCGTCCACGTAAGCATATTGACCGTTATTACCATTGCCATAAGTGGTTTGCACCGTGGGTATCCGGATGAAACTCGGCTGGAACATCGTGCTTGAATTGACTTCCACCGTTGTCTTAAGTTGAGTCCCACGTTTCGTGGTGATCATAATAGCACCATTTCGCCCGATCGAACCGTAGAGCGCAGATGCAGTTGCCCCTTTCAGGACGCTATAACTTTCTATATCATCGGCATTGATCTTCCAAATATCATTGTCGACGCTTGGCACACCATCAATAACAATCAACGGTGCAGCTCCACGAAGTTTGATAATGGGATTCGTGAATAAATCAGTTTGGTTCTGGATCTGAAGGCCCGCTACTTTTCCAGTCAACGAGTTAATAATATTCGGTTCGCGCGCTTTAGTTGCTGACTCTCCTTTCACCGTCTGCACCGAATACCCCAATGACTTAATCTCTTTTTGGACACCCAAAGCCGTAACGACAACTTCGGCAAGAGCTGTAACATCTTGCTCCATTGTTAAGTCCAAAATAGTGCGGCCATTCACCGCAAGTTCCTGGGTCTTGTAACCAATAAAACTGAAGATCAACACAGACGACTCCGAGGTGACTGTGAGTGTAAATTTGCCTTCCGCGTCTGTTGCGGTTCCTTGTGAAGTTCCTTTTTCTAGAATACTCACGCCTGGTAACGGTGCGTCCGCGTCTTTGACTACACCGGATACGGTAATTTGTTGTGCTGCCCCATCAAACCCGGTAAGCAAGAACGCGATCATGAGAAGCGCAACTGCCGGTATTAAAGTTTTTATCATACTTCCTCCTTTTTTTTATTAATTGAACATTCATTCAATCTATTCTAAGGTAAATTAAAGGAAGTTTTTTGAAAAACAAATCGCTTTTGTGTTACTTTTATGTTACAAGTACGCCTCCTATGGGAAGAAAAAGTTTAAAGCCGATCCGGCAGAAAGCTATTATCAAAGCTTTTTATAAAGTTGCCTGCAAAGAAGGATTGGAGAATGCCTCGATAGCCAAAGTTGCTTCAGTGTTGGATGTCAATCCAAGTTTAGTTATCCATTATTTTAAGACAAAACGGGACCTAATCCACGGACTTATTGAATATATACTGGAGCGATACCGGTTGATATACAATCCGGAGAATGGTACCTCAAATCCCAGCGAAAGATTGGAGAAAGTAATACGGAATCTGTTTTCCAGGAAATGGGACAAACTTTTCGATGATGGTGTCTTTTACAGCAGCTTCTCCCTTATTTTTCGGGATAAGACTTTAAAAATCCACTATAAAAATCTTCATGATAACCTGCGTGAGATGTTAACAGACACACTTAAGGAAGCGCGAGAAAGTAATGTTATAGAGGTTGCGGATGTAGAGAAAACGGCAGACCTGATCTTTATTTTTATTGAAGGAGCGTACTATAATTAAAGAAGGTTCTCTGACAAAGCCGAATATCAGCGGCGAATTGATCATTATCAAAACACGGTATTATCCATGCTAGGGGTTCACTCACGTGTTCTTGTTATAGAAAATGGAAAATAGTCCAATCATGGCGGATCTTCGCGGCCACGTCGTCACTACTTAGCCAGTCTCCAATACCCATAGCCAATTCAAGAGGTAAAAACTACGCTTCTTCAATAACCGAAGCATTTACGCATTTGCCCTTTATTATTACGATGCTAAACTGGCTGTAGCATTCCGACATTATTGACAGGTAATGAAGTTGACATTGCTAAAAAATTAAACTGCCGAAAAGTTGCCTGTTTCAGCACAGCCTGAACGTCTTTTACCAATACAGGAAGTGAATTTAGCGTATACGCTGCGCTTTAATTAATTCGCGCGAAAAAACGATATTAGCTGACCATTGACCTCTCGTCAAGTCTTTAGGCTGTTGCGAAAAGAAAAAATAACGCAGGAGACCAGAGACATCTGTCCAGTGGTCATCGAACTAACATAGAACATGTACAAAATAATAGTTCTATTCACAATTCTAGTAACAAGCATCGGGACGCGAGCGCAGGACAGGCAGATCGATAGCCTCAAATCGCTGCTTGCATCAGCGGCGGACGATGAAAAGCGAATAGAATATACGCACTTGTTATTTGGTAGATACGTATGGTCGTTACCCGACTCGGCACTGCCTTACGCAAAAGCAGCAATCTTGCTTGCAAAAAGAATGAATTCCGATTCCGAATTATCAAGGGCCTATTATGAATATGGGATTTGCTATGCTACTATTGGGGACTATCCCCAAGCGTTGCAATTTCTGCATCAAGCCTTGAAAATAGCCGAGAAATCCCATGATGCCGCTGGAACTGCTGCGGCATACGACTGGCTTAGCGTGGTGTATCACGATGAAGAAGACGTGCGCCATTGTCTGCTTTACTCCAGAAAAGCATTCGCTGCCCTTGAGTTGTCCAAAAGCGTTCCTGGATATGAGCCGCGTTCTATCACAGTTCTTACCGGTGTGGCCAGTGCCCTAGAGTTGAATAGTCAATTCGACAGCGCGATTTATTATTGCGGCAAGGTGGATAGTTTGAATTTAAAGTTGCATGGCACCCGATGGGCTCCGATATCGTATTTACTTGGAAATATTTATTTCAAAATGGGCAAGTTGAGGACCGCTCTTCAGCATTATGAAAGAGGTATTATGCTTGCCAGTGCTCCTCGCAACAACAAGGACTTGATGGACCTCTACAGTGGAGTAGGAAATTGCTACAAAGCAATGGGGAATTATGATTCAGCGATTTACTGGTCCGCTAAGGTCTTGAATTTAAGCAAGTCAACACGATATTCAATCGCCAAATTAAAGGGTCTTACTTTATTAGCCGACGTATATAAAGCAAAACATAAAGGTGATAGCGTCGCAAAGTACCTGCAGTTAACCATTGCCACTAAGGATAGTTTATTCAGCCGACAGAAAATAATGCAGCTTCAAGGGATGACCTTCAATGAACAATTGCGTCAGCTTGAAATCGAGGATGATCGGCAGCAATACCAAAGTCGTCTACGAACATACTTTTTAGGGGGAGGATTGCTGGCTGCTCTGCTGACAGCCGGTTTATTATACAGGAGTAGCAGGCACAAACAAAAAGCAAAACAAAAAATCGAGTTGGCCTATGATCTGCTAAAATCCACTCAGTCGCAACTCATTCAATCTGAAAAAATGGCTTCTCTTGGCGAACTCACGGCCGGAATAGCCCACGAAATTCAAAACCCGCTAAACTTCGTCAATAATTTTTCTGAAATCAATACCGAACTCATTTCGGAAATGAAACACGAGCTATCAAAAGGGAACGTCGATGGTGCCGGTAGCATTGCTACTGATATTTGTGAAAATGAAAAAAAGATTGTTTATCACGGAAAACGCGCCGACAGTATTGTTAAGGGGATGTTACAACACAGCAGAACCAACAGCGGCGAAAAGGAGCCAACTGAGATCAACGCGCTTGCTGACAGGTATCTAAGACTAGCCTATCACGGACTTCGCGCAAAGGACAAATCTTTCAATGTGAGATTTGAAACGGACCTGGACCCTACCGTCGGAAAAATTAATGTCGCGCCCCAAGAAATCGGACGGGTGTTATTAAATCTTCTCAACAACGCCTTTCATGCTGTAAGCGACCGTCAGGCACACGTAGCCGACATAAAGGAGAAAGCGTTTGAGCCAATCGTTACCCTCGAGACAAAACGACTTGATAACCGGATTGAGATAAAAATTATCGACAATGGCATCGGCATCCCAGCAGATGCGGTTCACAAGATTTTCCAACCGTTCTTTACCACCAAACCAACCGGGCAGGGCACGGGTCTGGGACTATCGATCAGCTACGATATCATCACTAATGGTCACGGCGGTGAATTAAATGTACAAACCAAAGAAGGCACGGGAACGACCTTTATTGTTATTTTGCCGTGCTGAGGTCTTGACTCGGTTATTAGTCTTGACTTACCTTGGGCATATCTGTGGCACTTATGGGATTCAGCTGTTCCCGCTACCTCAATAAATGAAATGAAGCTAACAGCTTAACTCAGATTGTAGAGTTAGCCAGCGCCGAAAGGTTCTTCGAAACTTTGATCTGTCGCTTTTCCAGTTCCCCGTTATTCATATCGTAGCGCAATGTTCCGTTATCCAGAATCAGAAAGCTAAAACCTGCGCCTTTTTTAAACAGACTCTCACGCTCTCCGATTATCATAACCGGTTTACCTTGTGTCGCCTGAAGAATTTCATCAATGGAACCACTCTTTCCATCGGCTACATACAGAATGTTTGGCTGACCAATATCGGCTACACTTTCGACCTGCTTTACTTTAATAACCTGGCCATTCACGTTTTTTCCATTTTGTTTTAGCAACGCATCATACACTTTGGATTTTCCGATAACGGTTATCTCCATGTCTGCACCCGCATTCGGCCATGAAGAATACTTGGCAATGTTTACCACAAAGAGCGCATAAACCTGGTAATTTGTAGTTTGCGACTTTGCGGAAAAACTGAGAGCAATACTGAAGGCGAGTATAAATATTTTCACGCGACTCATAGATATCATTTCTTAAAGTTAATCTGGTACGAAAGCTTTACAACGTATTCGCGACTTCTTCCCGGGATCGGTCCATAAGCGCCAGCACCTCCATTATAAGCTTGTGGGATTCCCGGGCGTTGATTCAATAAATCGTAGACTCCGGCACCGAGCGTTAGTCCAGGCAAAAGATCGTTATAATTGAGGAATATGTTTGACAAAACATAGGGATCCAGTTCGGTTGAAATCGGATCACCATTCAAGTCAATTTCGGTAAACGCATAGCGCTTACCCCCAAAGATAAACGTTGGATTAAGGGTAAGCTTCGGAGTTAAATTGAAGTTAGCGTTGAGTGTTATCTTATGCGCGAGCATGCCGGCATATTGCTTGTTGGTTTGTGAGACAACATAACTATCCACGGTATTATCATTTATCGCCTGACTAAATGAATACGTCAATTGTCCATACCAGGCCTTCTTCCGAATGCTGTAGACAACCTCCATACCCCTGCTACCAGACTTAGATGAACTCTCATACCACTCCTCAAACGAATCACCTTCGCCTTGTGAGCCATAGATGATAACGTCTTTTGTGGAAATGCTAAAGGCATTAACCGCCAGGAGCATTTCCGGCGTAAACTGATAGCCCAATTCAATTTCAAATACATTTGAACGCTCGGGTTTTGCTCCGGTAGTATCCAATTGGACATTTTGCAGCGAAGGAGATCGGAACGCCTTACTATAGAGGATCTTGAAGTGTAAATTCTCAATTTTTTTCGTTAACGCCAGACGCGGCACGAATGCACCGTCGTATCTATTGTTCTTCTCAAACCGAAACCCAACAGTAGCGTTGGCTAAACGATGTTTAAATAGGGCCTGCGCATAGATGGCAAAATTATTCAACGTTAGCATGGTCTCATCCGTAGCCCGATCAGTACTCTGATCTTTGAAATAAAGGGTTCCAAAACTGATGTTAATCTTTCGCGTTACATCAACTTCTCCATCCAACTGTCCAAGTGTTCGGACCGCCTTAACATCAAAATCGGGACCTGGAGTATCCGGGTAATCGTAACGCCATGGTATCTGATGAAGGTACTGAAGTCGCGGAGTGATTCTGACCTTGTCCGATATTTTTACTTTATACTGAACATCCAGATAATAATCCTCGAACGATACATTCGAGGATGGATCAGATGTTTCAAACTTATCGTACATCGTTCGAACAGAAAGTCCTTTGTAGCGAAACCCGGCGTTGATATTCATCGGATCAGCATTCGTAGTCTTCGAGAGATCAACCGGATCGGAGGATTGAAAGATATCCTGATACTGCTGATCGCTGACGATACCGTTACCCTTAAACAAGGAAAAGTCCCACGAGAATTTTTCTCCCTTCTGTGCAGCCATCACACCACCATTGGTGCGTCCGACCGCATCGGCATGAAAGCCAGCGGTACCATATGCCGCAACGCCATTCAAACTTTCTGCGGCTTTGGTGATAATATTGATCACGCCATATTCGGCCGAGCCGCCGTAAATAGCCGATCCCGGCCCGCGGATGATTTCAATTCGCTCGATGGCATCGACAGGAAAGCGATTGCCAATCGCCACAGTCTGGTATAGCAACTCATTGAAGGGTTGACCATCCATCAGCACTAAAACCTTACCCTCATTGGCCCAGCTACCACGAAGACCGATGCCCATCACAAACTGAAGGTCCTGAAGCACGTCGAAGCCAGGCACCATTCGGAGGACATCAACCATATCTCGGGCACCGCTATTGCGGATTTCTTCAGCGGTTATCACACTGATAATTCCTGGCGTTTCACGTCCTGCAAGGTTTTGCGCCGAGACGGCTACGTTCTTGTTGAGAATTTTTTGTAGTTCACTTTCCTCTGTAAACGCATTGAGATTGATGAGCGAATCAAGATCCTGAGCGGTAAGGGTAAAACATGAAATGACAAACAGAACGGTGTATGTAAACTTCTTAAACATCTTGGGGTAGTTAGGAAAAAGCTGGAACATCAAAGAATTGAAGTCGGTCGAATGAATTGTCAAAAAAAATTACAACCAAAAGCTTAAAAAATATGAGCCTCAACTAAAGATGCTCTAAAATAAGATTAATTTTTCATTTGATGAAAAACGGTATAGGCGCATTGCCCGCCGCAGTTGTTATTAAAAAGCCTCAATACAAACGTACTATCGCTTTTTTACTTGTTGCTTTAAATGTAACGGTCTCATATTTTCTGCGTCTAAGATGCAACCTTTGGTAGCCGGGCTGGTATATTAAATGTTGGTTAGAAACCCATCATTTGGCTTTCACATCCCAATCACAACAAACAATTGCGTCATGCTAAAAAACTATTTCACGATCGCCTGGAGAAACCTGCTTAAAACAAAAGGTTATTCCTTTATCAATATCGGGGGACTTGCCTTGGGCATGTCGGTGGCACTCATCATTGGTCTTTGGGTGAATGATGAACTTTCATTCAACAAGTACCACCATAACTATGATCAAATTGCGCAGGTCATGAAAGCCGGCAGCTTTCAGGGAAAACATTATTCAGGTCAAAACTATCTTCAGTTCCCCATGCTCCATGAACTTCAGACAACCTACAGCTCGAATTTTAAGTATGTCGTCCCGCGACAAGGAAAGTATGACGCCATCCTTTCTATCAATGACAAGAAAATCTCCAAGACGGGAACCAACATCGGGGAAGACGGGCCTGAAATGTTTACATGGAAAATGTTACATGGCAGCCGGTCGGGTTTGAAAGATGTTCAATCGATTATGATCTCCGAGTCTACGTCGGATGCGTTGTTTGGCCAAGGTGACCCTGTCGGAAAGATTGTGAAGCTTGACAATGAGAAAGAGGTCACGATCTCTGGTGTTTTTGAGGATTTTCCAAAGAACTCGGATCTGTACGGCATCCAGTTCGCTCGACCCTGGGAAGCTTATCTTTTGAACAACCCGTGGGTCAAGGATCAGGGATGGCAAAATCATTTTTTCCAGATCTACGTCCAGATACAACCGACGGCCACCTTCGAAAGCGTGGATGCAAATATCAGGGACCTGGAAATCAATGCAACGCGCAACCTTGACTACATGAAGGATTGGTTGAAATTCAAACCTGAAGTTCACGTAAACCCCATGAGCAGGTGGCACTTGTATTCCGATTACAAGGAGGGCACTTTGCAGAACGGTCCGATCCAGCTTGTTTGGTTCATTGGATTGATCGGGGTATTTGTGCTATTGCTCGCCTGCATCAATTTCATGAACCTCAGCACCGCACGTTCAGAAAAAAGGGCCAAAGAAGTTGGGGTCCGTAAAACCCTCGGGTCTGGTCGCAAGCAGCTCATCCTGCAGTTTTTTGCCGAATCATTTCTCGTGGTCATCATCTCGTTTGGCTTTGCGTTGTTGATGGTATTTACAGCCCTTCCCTGGTTCAACACGATCTCACAAAAAGCCATGCAACTTCCCTGGCACGTTGCCGCATTCTGGATTGCCAGCGTTCTGTTTCTTTTTGTAACCGGATTGCTCGCCGGAAGTTATCCCGCGCTTTACCTATCGTCATTCAATCCACTGAAAATCCTGAAGGGCTCGTACCGCGCTGGTCGCCTGGCGTCGATACCTCGGAAAGCATTGGTCGTGTTGCAGTTCACGGTATCGATCATGCTCATCGCCTCCACCGGCGTCATCTACCACCAGTTGATGTTTGTAAAAGACCGTCCGGTGGGATACTCGCGGGAAGGTTTGTTGATGATGCAGAAGAAAGGCAAAGAGTTTTACGAAAAATTTGAAACGCTTCGCGCTGAACTCAAGCGCTCGGGATCGGTTGAAGAAATCGCAGACGCCGGCGGGCCGATCACCACAACTTGGTCAGGCAACGGCGGTTTCAGCTGGAAAGGATTTGATCCGCTCGCAGAAAATAGTTTCAACACGTTGAACGTTTCTGCAGATTTCGGAACGACCGTCGGATGGAAAGTGATCGATGGCAGAAGTTTTTCCCGCGATATCGCGAGCGACTCTTCCGCAATCATCCTCAATGAATCGGCTGCCAAACAAATGAAGCTTGAAAACCCCGTCGGCGAAACAGTACATTGGACAAACTTGGCGTGGAATATGGACAAAGACTTCCACGTTGTCGGCGTAATTCACGACTTGGTAATGGACTCTCCTTTCGAGCCAGTGAGGCCCGCTATTTATCTTAATATGGGAGGCGCCGGTTGGTTGTATTTGCGGATCAATCCCGAAATGAGCACTGCCGAAGCGTTACCGAAAATAGAAGGGACATTTAATAAAGTGATCCCAGGCGCACCCTTCGACTATAAATTTGCGACTCAGGAGTATGCGGCTAAGTTCGCAACCGAAGACAATGTCGGTAGACTTGCCGTCGTGTTCACCACGCTGGCAATCATTATCAGTTGCCTGGGGTTATTCGGGTTGGCGTCGTTTGTGGCTGAACAGCGCACAAAGGAAATTGGAATAAGGAAAGTGCTGGGCGCATCTGTTCCAAATTTGTGGAGAATGCTATCGGGTGAATTTGTGTTATTGATCATCGTGGCCTGTCTCATCGCGGTGCCCGTATCATACTATTTTCTTTACAATGGAATAAGTGGATATGACTATCGTACGGAGATCGCGTGGTGGATCTTCGCTGCCGCTTGCGGTGGAGCGTTGGTGATCACACTGGCTACAGTAAGCTTCCAGGCCGTCAAAGCAGCATTGGCAAATCCGGTTGACAGCCTAAGAACCGAGTAGAAAATTCTCCGACTGGCACCGATCAATCATTATCGCTTTTTGTGTTTTTTTGGCGTCTTATGTTTTTTATAACCCTTATTTTTCGGGTGATGTTTATGACGAGGTGTTTTACTTACCTGGTCAACAGCAGTAGAATATCCGTCTTCTGAATCGGAGATCTCTTCCGGGTTGGGCGTATTCTCGGTTTGATGACTCTCGATCATAACGGAGTGTCCGCCGTTGCCACCCACAACAACGGACGTAAGCCCGTTGTTAGATATGGTCGAATGCGAGCCGTCAGCGTTAACCATTGTCGAGGTCGGGCCATTGTTGAAAATGACGCTATACCTACCATTTGAGTTGATCACCGTAGACGTCGGACCATTATCAACAATACTAGAATGAGTTCCGTCAGCATTGACGAGAACAGGTTGCGCAAGTATCTGGACAGAACTCAGTACTACTGAGCAGATCAATAATGATGTTTTCATATTGATAAGTTACGCAGGATATTTTGTAGCATCAAGTACACAGGGGAGCGCCTAAGTGCTCCAGTAAGTGCAGGCAGCGACGATTGGGATTCACTATCATTTTCCACCAACAGAAAGCTGGCGAACTTTTTGAACTTTCAAGGCATCAATTGACTCAGCCCTATTTCCAAAGTTTTCTCTGATGTATGTTAGGATGGAAGCAATGGCATGATCATCTAAATGGCTATTCCGAGGCATGAATCCGTTGTAGGATTTTCCTTTTACTTTTATCTCGCTCGCCAAGCCATTGAGAACTATGCTAATTAATTTCGTTTCGTCTCCGGTTACCCATTCGGAACCTGCTAGCGGAGGAAAACGATTATTATCACCCTGGCCGTCCTGTTGATGACACATGGCACAGTACGTATCGTACAATATGCTTCCTTCGAGCTTATCGCCTTGATGCAAGTTGTCCTTTACTTCATCCGGTGTTTGTATATACGACCGGGATTTTCGTTTTTCCATAGATGCCAGTTCATCTTCACCAAATTTATCTTTATCTCCTTTATACATCACACGCCATATTTTCCCCTTGTTTGATTCACTGATATACAACGACCCATCTGGCCCTGTGGCCAGACCCATTGGCCTATAAACAGCGTCGCTGGTATTTACCACAGTGTCCACTCCGGTAAAGCCATCGGCAAAGATTTCCCATTTCTTAGTGGCCTTCCCATTTTCAATTGGAATAAAACAGACAATATATCCAGCTTGCGGGTAGGGCGACCGGTCTGTTGAGCCATGAAAGGCAATGAATGCACCATTTTTATACCGCGCTGGAAACTGATTCCCCTGATAGAACAAGACATCCATAGGTGCCCAATGCCCCGGAAAAGCCATAACAGGGCTATCAAATTTATCCGCCCTTTCAGTCTTCTTTCCGTCACCACCGTATCCAGGTTGTAGAACATTTTTTTCCAGCATTTGATCATAGTAGGCGTAGGGCCATCCAAAGTCTGATCCCTCTGTCACTTTCAAAAGAGTCTCAGCCGGGAGAACGGCCGCTTGCCACGACGTATAGAGATCGGGAAAGATAGTGTGAAAATTATCTATACCATTTCCCACGGCGTAGAGACTTTCATCGATCGGATTCCATTGCATTCCCACAACGCTTCGGATACCCGTTGCAAATCGATGCCCATCTTTTTGAGTTAGCCCGGTTTTGGTAGCATCAAACCGCCAGATTCCCGCATGCTCGCCCAGTTCAGGGCAAGGATCAAGTCCATGACCGCCGGGTATCCCAATGGGACCGTATTTAGTGATATCCTGACATGCATCGGAAGGTGAGCCAAAAGGAACATACATGTTCCCCTTATTATCAAAGGCGAGCGGTTTTGTGGTGTGCCAGTTCTTTATCACATTTTCATCGACATCGGTCAGTACTACCTCCGCTTCACTTTCGGGGACTAATTTTCCAGGCGTTAGCTTATTTCTTAGCACTCTTCTCACGGTGCTGGTGTAGAGATATCCATCGTGGATAGTGACTCCTACAGCAGAATAGCCTTCGTCTGTATAGTCACCAAAGTAGGCTATGGTGTCGGCTTTACCATCGTGGTTAGTATCGCGAAGGCCGACGGTCCCACCGCGCCCGTGCATGGCATCGTTGAATGTAAGCTTTACATAAATGTCTCCGTTGTCATTTACAGTAATATGCCTTGCGCGGCCAATACTATCGGTGACTACTACGGCCTCGAAACCTTCAGGAATAAAAAGTCCACCGTTACCAGCATCGCCTTCCGGTAATTCGATTGGCTTGCTGCATTGTACCAAACATGTGATGGCTAATCCGCATAGAATCGTTTTGAGAATTAGAGTCATTGACCGTTTTACCTTGATTCAAAATTTAATATCTAAAGTAACAATTGCAAGCGGGATTGTGAAAATTGAAACTCCTATGGGAACTCATTCCATGTGGGTTTCGGGTTTGGACCATGGAAGAAAAAGCAAGGAGATTATCGAATAGGGTATTCAACTACCTGGTGAAGTATTCTCAACTCATGGTCCCAGATATATGTCTCCAGATTATCATGCGCCTTTGTGAAATGCTGTTCGAAGTAGTGTGAATTAATCCACGTATCTAAGACACTCCAAGTATCTCCGCGGTCGTCTGAATAATAGAGTCCGCCGGATGTGCTTAAAAGAAGCCGATCGTTCTTCGTCTCGGTGATATCAATAGGATAGTAAATGTCGTCGACAAGATGTCGTTGCGGGGTTTGGGCGACTAATGATAAAAAGCACAATAGAACGGCGGTCAGGCAGATAAAATATCTCATCCAACGGGATTTTTAGAACATCCCTTAATGCGGAAACCCGAGGTTATGTAAACGATGATCTCAGTGTAATTCTAACTTTTTTAGGCTTTTCTCATGAATGCCCGGATTAGGGTGCAAATCTTCCCTCTGTGGGACTGTTTTAAATAGAATCAAACATTATTTCTGATACTCAATTTTCGTCACATGCCAAGCAAACTCACCTGCCTCTGTTCTAACTACTGCTTCATCACCCACTTCTTTTTTCATTAGCGCGTGTGCCATGGGTGAGTCCATAGAGATGTAATCTTTGGTATCAAAAATCTCATCATAGCCAACGATACGGAAACGTTTTTGTTCGCCTTTGTCATTTTCAATTTCTACCCAGGCGCCAAACAATACTTTGCCTTCCTGGAAGGGTGAATAATTCACGACTTTCAAATCATCAATGCATTTGCGTAAATAAAGCACGCGCCGGTCAATTTCACGGAGGCGTTTTTTATTATAATGATAATCTGCATTTTCAGAACGATCGCCAAGGCTTGCGGCCCAGGATACCTTTTGCGTGGTGTCTGGCCGTTCAACGCGCCACAGATGATCTAATTCGGCTTTTAACTTCTCTAAACCTTCAGGAGTAATTAAGGGCGTTTTCATGGTTCTTCATCACGGAGCAATGCATGCTCCGACTTTAACCTTATACGGTTTACGTTCTGGTGTTAACGATTTAATCAAAAGCTCTGAAAAAGAGATATGATTAAATTAAATTCTTACCTCTATAAGGAATACGTTGAAACCCTTTTCTTAAAATTTTTTACAAAACCTCCAATCGCAACTGTCCCGCTACACTTCCCAACCTTTGCGATATGTTCTTCCTACAAATTGATTGGCCTCTTCCAGGTTGGTGATTTTCATGTTGTCTCCATCCCACAATAACTTTTTGCGACCGTAGAAATCCACATCGTCGCCAGTTTGTTTTCTCAACATGTAGCTGCGGATGGCAAGATTGCCCATCAATACTGTTTCAGTCATTGGTCCAGCATAGTCGAACGATGAAGTCAAGCCCTGATGCTCTTTGCTGCCGAATCCAGCTTTGCAGGCCTCCACCCATTTCCGCTGGTGACCGTATTCCGGCTCTTCAGTAGAAGCGGTCTCGGGACCGAACTCCGTTGTGCCATCGTTCAAGTAAAGTTTCGGCATCATTGGAGAACTGTCATTGATGTTAGTAGTGATCAGACCTTTGTCACCCATAATGAGAACACCGTTGGCGCTATTTTCACCGCCAAAGTCTTTGTCTGCAGGAATGATTGCCGGACGTGACGGTCTCAGACCACCATCACTCCAGGTCATTTCAATTGGAGCTTTGCTTTTCTCTGTTGCCGCAAAGTGAAGTGTTATAAAAGATGAAGGAGGACATCCTTCAGGATGATAATCTGCTGTCCACATTTGCGAATAGATAGAGCTCACGCTGCATTCCGCATCAGTGGGGTATTTCAATCCAAGTGCGCGGAACGGAATATCGATCAGGTGACAACCTACATCGCCTAACGCACCTGTGCCGTAGTCCCACCAGCCGCGCCAGTTAAATGGATGAAGGTTGGGCGTGTATGGCTTCATCGCTGCCGGACCGAGCCAAAGATCCCAGTATAGATCTTTTGGTTTTTTACTTTCATCGGGAGCAGGCATGGCGAAACCCTGAGGCCATACCGGGCGGTTGGTCCAGATCTGTACTTTCGAAATCTTACCGAGTTTTCCTGAATCTATCCAGCCCTGAACCAGGCTGTGCAATGGATTTGAACCACCCTGGTTTCCCATCTGTGTCACCACTTTTTTATCTCGGGCCATCTTGGTGAGCAAGCGCGCCTCACGGATATTGTGGGTCATTGGTTTCTGAACATATACGTGCTTTCCGCGCTGCATGGCAAATGCTGCTGCTGGTCCGTGGACGTGATCAGGAGTGGAAATGGTCAAGGCATCAATATCCTTTTCCTGTTCGAGCATGATTCGGTAGTCATTGTACAACTTGGCCTTCGGGAAGTTTTTCACAGATTGTTTTGCAGAGCCTGAAAAGTCAACGTCGCATAACGCAGCTATTCGTTCACGTCCGTTTACCGAAGCGTTTTTGATATCGCTCGTGCCCTTTCCTCCCGCCCCAATCGCGGCAATAACAAGTTGATCGCTGGGGGCGGTGAAACCAACACCTCCCAGTACGTGCCTGGGAACGATAAAAATGGAGGACGCAAGCAGACTTTGTTTGAGGAATTTTCTTCGCGAAGAATCGCCTTTCAACCTATTATGTTTATTCATGATGGGAGATATTTGATGGATACGAACAGTTTACTTTTGAATACAGAAAATTACAAATTAATAGCGAATTCGAAAACGCTATAACGAATTAGCTGTTGTACCCTCGGTACTAATAACAGAATATTATCGCCCGTTTATTTCCCTACCCATAGACCTTAAGTAAGCGTTCGTGTTGGCGTACTTATAATAGTTGTATCCCTGCTGACGCTTGTTCTTTCTGACACTGTGGACTTTACTATGCGCTTTTGTGCCAGTTTGGGTCTTAACTGATTTAGAATTTTTGTTGCCCGGGAAGATGGCATTTCCAGAAGCATAACTTTCATTGTACGTGAAGATACTCGCACAAATCAATACAAGCATCAATGACTTTTTCATGATAATAGTTGTGGTTTTTAAAAGTGAATTGTATTACTAAATGCTAGCTGTTAGCACTTATCTTTTTGTGATCTTCGAAAAATGGTTGTCTTGATAAAATACGGCCGAGTGACGGGCGCGTGAGGAACGGTTTTGCAGAATGCTCGCCGATTGATTGGTGTGATTTACACGATGATCTTGTAGTTAATTTTTAGCGTCAGATTAATAAGAATATTAACGTCAATTTCTTCCGCGTGTTGCTAACTATTTCGAAATCCTTTGTGAACGATTTACGTAGTGAAATAGCGCTCGCAAATTGTTGTTATTGGCTATAGCAGTGTTGCGAAACGACCGGAATGTAATGGTCAAAGCTACACTTCTGCACGAACCTCTTGCGAATTGCTTGCGGATGCACCTCAAGGATTGCGGTGTGATCTTACGGTAACATGCGATGTATTGTTGCGGCAGCCATATTTATCGCCCTGCGGAACAGATGGCAGTGTCGGTTGATGGCCATGGGAACTACAACCAGTGATGTCGACATATTGAGCAATACGAGCCACGTCCACGCAACAACGTGTTCACATTTTTCCTCGAAACTCCGCAACTTTTAGAAGTAGTTCGCCGATTGAAGCCATTTTAGCGATTATTTAAAGCGGGCACGGTGTTTATTATATAGTGGTTGTGAGAGAAATTAACTCGCGGTAATCATTTTAAACATTAAAACATAACTATTATGAAGAAGGTAATTTTAGCTTGCGTTTTGTCACTTGGTACTGTAGCAGTACTGCAAGCACAGGATTCAACGGCAACACAAAGCGATCGCATTGCGCCTCCAGCTCAAACAGAACAACAGCCTGCACAGGCAAAGGATGGAAAGGAAGTTGCAGCAGCTGATCTTCCAGCTCCCATCCAAGACAAATTGAAAAGTGCCGACTATACTGGCTGGACAGTAGACAAAGCGAAAACCAAGATCAAAGACGGCAAGACCTGCTATGCGGTAGAACTGAAGAACGGTTCTGACAAGAAGAAAGTCCTGTTCGATGAACAAGGCAATATTGTTAAGGAGAAGGAGTAGTCTCAATACTCTTTATGATATTCACTTTTCAGAAGACAGAGCTTCCGTAGTTGGAAGCTCTGTTTTTTTATGAGAACGTTATATCTGGACCTTCACCACAGCCATTGGCATTTCAGAAACGCATTCATCGTTTCAGCCAGTCAATCGAGACCATCCCTAGCAGTCAATCAAGACCATCCCTAGAAATGGGGGGTGTGTCACGACTTTAATATTAACGGTTAGAATTGTATGTAAGTGGTTTACGCAATCGATGCCTATTTTTCATAAAGCGCTAAAAACTAGTTCATTATGAAATAATCGTTTCCCCTACGAAAATATCACTGTGGCTTTTGCTACCCTTTTAGAGCAGGGAAGTTTCCGGTTAACAACTTGTCAAATCGTATTCTAATATGCTAACTTCATTTACATATTAAAGTAATACGTATGGGCTACCCGCCGCGTATTGCGAACAACAACCAACTAATTCTAACCTTACAATTATGAAAAAACTCTACGAAAGATTGAGTTTATCATTGGCCTTGCTGCTAATGATAATATCAGTCGGCCTGGCTCAAGAACGAGTTGTGACAGGTACCGTTACTGATGATCAAGGAGCTGGTATGCCTGGCGTTAATGTCCTTGTAAAAGGAACACCTCAGGGTACAGTGACCGACGCCCAAGGAACTTTTTCGATCTCTGCCCCGGCTAACGCCGTCCTGCTGTTTTCCTTCGTCGGTTTTAAAACAACAGAAATGCCAGTGGGAGAGCAGACCAAAATTGACATTAAACTGGTGCCAGACCTTACTGCTTTAGATGAAATTGTCGTCATCGGTTATGGTACCGCGAAGAGATCTGACTTAACCGGTGCCGTAGGTTCCGTAGATGAAGACCAGCTCAAGGAACGTCCCGCCGCATCCTTGAATCAGGCTTTATCCGGGAAAGTCGCCGGTGTGCAGGTGAATACCAACTCCGGTCGTCCAGGAGGAAGAGCAAACGTGCGGATCCGTGGATTCAGTTCAATTAACTCATCCAACAACCCATTATATGTTATTGATGGCGTTCAAATGCCTCAGGGAACGAAGGATCAGTTCAGCAGCGCCATAGATTATATAAACCCTAACGATGTGGTTTCTATGGAGGTTCTGAAAGACTTCATCCACTGCCATTTACGGAGCGCGGGGAGCCAATGGTGTTATCCTTATTACTACCCGGCGCGGAAAATCCGGTGAAGGAAAAGTAACGTATGATGTTAATGTCAGTGTTCCAACGGTTGGCCCTAATAAGCGCGAAGTGTTGAATGCTCAACAATATTTAGATACTGAGGACCTGGCTTACGCTAACATGGAAAAATTTGACCCTGTTGGTTGGAATGCCGGCAAGTGGGCCTATTTGAATCCTGCTTTGCGCAGAACAGATCCCCGCGTTTTTGATGCCTCAGGCAAAGCGCTGTGGGATACAGACTGGTTGAAAGAAACAACGCAGAGCCGCATATCGCAAAGTCATCAGTTAGGTTTTAGCGGTGGAAACGACCGCACTCAGTACTCACTTTCCCTCGGGTACAGGGATGATGTCGGTTACATAAAGACCTCCTACCTTACCCGTTACTCTGGCCGATTTACGATCGACGATCAGGTCAAAAAGTGGTTAAAGATCGGAGGTACCTTAGCCTATAACTACCAGACGGAGAACTTGGTTGACATCAATGACGCCGTAGCCCGGCAGATTGTTGAAGACTTTCCTTTCCTGCCAGTAAAATATCCCGACGGTTCATTTGCCAGTAACAGGGACTATCCTTATGCAGAAGGTACGTATAGCTCAATGGCAAGATTGTATGGCCGTAAGTATATCCTCAATACACAAACGTTGCAGGGTAGCTTGTTTGCCGATATTACCCTAGCCAAAGGGTTAACGTTTAGAAGCGTGCTGGGAACTAATATTGTAACACAGGAAAATAATGAATCCAGCGCCAGTTATTTAAGCACTTCTGGTATTGCCACCGCTGCGACCAGCAACTCGAAAGAACCTTTCTGGTCCTTTGAAAATTATTTGACCTACAATAAAACGTTTAATGACATCCACGCCTTCACTGGTCTCTTAGGGCTATCATGGCAGGAAACGAATTACTTTATTATAGATCAGGGCTCACGAAATTTCCCGAGTGACTATTTTGATTTTAATAACATAGGTGCCGGCAGTGATAACAGAACCGTATACTCGAATTCACAGAGACAGGCATTGAATTCGTTTTTTGGACGGGTCAACTACACTCTGATGGGTAAATACATGGTAACTGTAACGGGTCGTGCGGATGGTTCCTCAAAGTTTGGTGATAATAACAAGTTTGCCTTCTTCCCTTCAGCTGCATTGGCGTGGCGTGTATCGGATGAATCATTTCTGGCCGACAACCGCATCATTTCTAACCTGAAAGTGCGTACCAGCTATGGTCTTACCGGTAACTCCGAAATACCTCCTTATTCATCATTATCGCTTTTAGGTTCTGGTTACCGCGCTGTATGGAATGATGTGGCTGTAGGTGGAACGGGCCTTAACAGATTGGCGAACCCTGATCTGAGATGGGAGAAAACGGCACAATCGGATATCGGTGTTGAATTAGGTTTGTTCAATAACAGATTGAATGTCGAAGCCGACCTCTATTATAGAAAGACCACAGACATGCTGTTGGATGCTCCCGTACCTCAATCAAGCGGCTACGCAATTATCCGCAAAAATGTAGGATCCATGGAAAATAAAGGCATCGAGTTTACACTAAATTCTGTAAATGTTCAGTCGAATAAGTTTACCTGGAATACCACCTTCAACATCTCCTTTAACAGAAACAAAGTGCTTTCGTTAGCAACTCCTTCTGATATCTTCAATGTTGGAGGACCTAATTTTACGAACCCTACCAATATTATACGCATTGGTGAGCCTGTTGGGTCTTTCTGGGGACTTCACAGAATAGGAACGTGGGGCACTGACGAGGCCGATGAAGCGGCAAAATTCGTAAGCTATCGTAACGGACTTACCATTCTGCCTGGCGATATCAAATACGAGGACGTAAATGGCGATCATGCCATAACTGATGCGGATAGAATGATCATTGGCAACGGAAGCCCTAAAGCATGGGGCGCGTTTACCAATACAGTGTCATTCATGAATTTGGACCTTACCCTCGAACTTCAATATTCACTTGGCAATGACATAATGGATATGAACCTCCATCCAAGCGAGGATCGTCAGGCACTGGCGAACAGCTACAAAAGCGTGTTGAATGCGTGGACCCCGGATAACCAAAATACGATGATCGCTCAAATCCGCGATACCCGCGCAGGCTACGTGACGAATGTTGACTCTCATTGGATCAAGGACGGATCGTTCCTTCGCGGAAGAAATCTCGTGCTAGGATATAATTTCGCGCCTGGTATTTTGCAAAAAATGCAGATGAGCAAATTGAGAATTTATACCTCGGTTCAAAATTTCTTCTTAGTTGTTGATAAAGAACTGTATGGGGATCCTGAGATAACGCCAACCAATCAAGGTAATGATAACAGCGCCTTCTCACAAGGAATGATGTGGCATGAATATCCCAAGTCAACGGTTTGGATGGTTGGTCTGAACATAGGCTTATAATTAATTTAAATGACAATTAATATGAATAATAGAATTGGACATATAAGCAAAGTGTTTCTGTGTGTGACATTGTTGTTGGGTGCCGCAGGATGTTCAGATTTTCTGGATGAAAGCGATCCTTCAAATCTTACACCCGAAAGCTTTTATACACAGCCTAAGCACGCAGACGCCGCAATAGCGGCAGCCTATACCTCTACAAGATTCATTGGCGATGGAGCAGGTATCTTCTCGTCAAATTGGCAGATGCTGGAGGCACCCACTGGGACAACTACAACAGAAACAGCGCAAAATTCTGACCTTAACAACCTGTATACACTTTCCTATGACTTTAATACAGGTCATATCCAAAATTGGTGGAGAGGTATTTACGTAGTTGTGGCAAATGCGAACCTCGTCATTGATAACGTTCCAAAAATAGTCATGGATGAAGCGCAAAAGACCAAAGTAATTGGCGAAGCATATTTTCTCCGTGCCTGGGCTTATTTCTATGCTGTCAGAATTTGGGGCGACGTTCCGTTGATACTTCATCCACAGACGGCCACTTCTGAAGACTTTTTCCCTGGACGCACACCTCAGGCTGAAGTTTATGATCAAATTGTCGCTGACCTGGTGGCGGCAGAAGCTGCCGGATTACCCTGGACCGATAAGTCTGGTCGGGTTTCTCAGTCCGCTGTAAAATCACTTTTAGCCAAAGTTTACCTTACGATGGCGGGTCAACCACTCAATAAAGGTGCATCGCACTATACTTTAGCAGCAGGCAAAGCGAAAGAAGTCATTGACAACGCCGCCGGTATTGCTCTTTTCGATACTTACAAACAGGTTCACGATCAAGCATTAAAGAACACGGTCGAACATATTTTCATGTTGCAGTACAATGCAGATGTAGCTGAAAATCCTATGACGAACATGTTTCCTAACTTCAAGCCAGTAAGTTATCGCGGTCCTTCCGGAACAGGCAGTACCATACCGACGCAGGATTTTTATAACTCCTATGATGCAGGTGACCTTCGGATTAAAGATCAGGAAGGATACTTTTACACTACGTACTACACCAATGGGGATGGCGCACCATTTTCGCTGGGTGCCCCTTACATCTTTAAACACTTCAATCAGACCGCCAACGGTACTGCTGGGGTTAAGGGTACTGCCAAGGATAATCTGAACGTTCCAATGATTCGTTTTGCAGAAGTTCTCCTGATCTATGCTGAGGCGCAGAACGAAACTGACGGCGGACCCAATTCGGATGCAATAAGTGCATTGAATAAAATCAGAACCAGAGCGCAGCTTTCACCAATAGGCGCATTAAGTCAGACTGCGTTCCGCGAAGCTGTTTGGAGCGAACGGTGGCATGAGCTCTGCTTCGAGGGCATCACGTGGTTTGATATGGTACGCCTCAGAAAAGTCTACAACCACACCACCAAAGGGTTTGATGACTTTGTAGGGCACGTAAACCTGAATTCAAATCAGGCGCTGCAGGCGAAACATTTGTTATTCCCGCTTACAAAGGCAGAGATGGTCAACAATCCACAACTCGTTCCGCAAAACCCCGGATATTAATTTTCCTGAAAGGTTCTAGCTTAATTATGAAGATAACCCGTCAGCGATCTGGCGGGTTATTTTTTTTGACTATGCTTTGAATTTTCCCAACGTTAGCCAAAATCGAAAAGGGACTTTATTTCGATACGGCAGTCAAGCGGAATGGTTATCTTTATTAATCTATCAATCAATCAATTTAAAATTCGTAAACATGAAAAAGAAGATAATCATTGGGGTAGGGGCTTTAGTCGTGTTGCTTGGCATCGGCTTTGCCTATCTCAATTACCGCAACCGTACGTTAAGCCCTTCTGGAAAGACAGAATTGACAGCCAATGGCCTCACCGTTTCAATATCATATGCCAGACCTTCCGTTCGTGGCCGTTTGATTTTTGGAAACGAAGACCAAAATGCGCTTCAGCCCTATGGAAAATACTGGCGTCTTGGTGCAAATGAATCAACTGAAATCACTTTGAATAAAGATATAGAATTTAATGGCCAGGCTGTTAAGGCGGGTACTTATAGAATGTATGCGATTCCTGGTCCAGATTCATTTGACATCGCTTTGAATTCAGAGCTTGGCAAGTGGGGAGCGATGGAACCCGACTACGGTTTGGACGTCTTGCACACGAAGGTCCAGGTTGAACATTTGAGTACTCCGGTTGAGCAGTACACCATTTCGATGGTTGAAGCTGACGGGGGCATTAATGTGGTTTTTGAATTTTCGGATGTTAAATTTATTGTTCCAATAAAGCCTCAGTAAAATTTTATTTTTTATCAATAGTGACGGGGTAATAATCTTGCGGGCGATAGTAATAGGAGACACATGATCCTATATTTGATCTTTTAATCCAATTATGCCATCAAACGATCCCCTTCATGCAAAGACGCTGGAAATGATCTTGAACGAACTCGTTGAGCATTTCGGGTGGGATGATCTGGGCAATATTATTGACATCCGGTGTTTTAAATTTGATCCCAGTGTCAAATCTAGCCTCGCGTTCCTGCGCAAAACTCCCTGGGCGCGAAAAAAAGTCGAAGACCTTTATGTCAGCATTCAGAGGGATTAGCAGGTATATATATTGCAGGAGTCGTTCTTTTCTTCGTGCCTGGTAGTCTCCTGCAATCACTGATTTTTTCTTAAAATCACATGAGTTGCACCCTTGCCGTACACAGTTTGCGTTTCAGTGAACCCCAACTTGGGCAAATCAATTCCGGCGAATACGTGTTCTCCCGACCCTAAAAAGACCGGCGAGAAGGCAAGATGCATTTCATCTATATACCCTGCTTGCAAGAATTGACGAATTGTTGATGCCCCGCCCCCAATGCGTATGTCTTTTCCGTTAGCGGCTGTCCTGGCTTTTTCCAATGCAGACTCAATGCCCTCTGTAACAAAGTGAAATACCGTTCCTCCCTTCATGCTCAACGGTTCTCTTGCATGGTGCGTTAAAACAAATACAGGAACATGATAAGGCGGATTTTCACCCCACCAACCCTTCCATTCATCATTTAGCCACGGTCCACGAATGGGCCCGAACATATTGCGTCCCAGGATCCACGCACCCAGATTTTCAAATGACCTGTCAGCAAAGTCGTTATCCACTCCTTCCGTACCTTCCCCTTTGTCGTACATTTTCTGAAACATCTTCGTGGGGAATATCCACTCGTGAAGTTCCTCACCTCTCTTACCCAATGGGTTCTCTATACTTTGATCAAGTCCGGCTCCATAACCATCGAGTGAAACTGAAAATGCTGCTACTTTGACTTTACTCATAGTGACTCTTTATTTAGGTTTCTACTATTCAAATTTACGCTACCAATACACAGGTATTTATTCAGTATTGTACCATCTTAGTCCAACTCCCACTTCGACGCGGGTATCAAACCATCGAGAGTTATTTGTACCTGTAGTTTTAATCTCCGCATGCAAATGGCTTTTAGAGTGATTGTTTGTTTTCTCTATCACAAATATCTGCAGATGGTGCATGATATTGCGGGTATAAATGCGACATCATAGGAGGTGATTTGCGTCAAAAACGGCAGACATCAAACAAGCCCAAAAGGCACCAAAGCTAGAAACTGTTTGATGCTTGGGCACGTAGAAATGTGTCAAAAGTCTGGTGTTTAGGATAAATCCACAGGCATAGGTCGAACATAGCATCCCAGTTAAATCTCTCCCCGAGGTATCTCAGCGACATGCTGAAACAGGAGACGGGCAAGACCGCGATGGATCTGATTCACATCTATCTTATAGCAGAAGCAAAGAATATGCTAAAAGTACACGATCAAAACGTTTCGGAAGTAGCATACTCATTGGGTTTTGAAAACCTACCTTACTTTTCAAGATTGTTTAAGAGAGAAGTTGGCGTGAGTCCTAATCAGTACCGAAAGGTTTCCCTTAATTAGCAACACAGTTTAGACTTGTTTAAAAAAGCCAGCGGATTTCTTAAATTTTCTCGGTTAACCAGATCGTGCAAGGTCGGTTGATTGAGCTGTGTTCATCAGGGGTCGTGCTGCCACTAAAGCCAGTATGCTTAAAAGTGCGCCAAAAGACAAATAATAACCAACATAGGAAAGGCCATAATTTGTCGCCAGCGTTGTTGCTAAATACGGTGTCAATGACGCACCGAGTATGCCAGCCATAGTAAAGCACAAGGATGCTCCGCTATAACGTACTTCGGGCGGAAAGATCTCCGCCAAGGCAGTGCCTATTGGTCCATAGTTGAGGCCCATCAGGAATAAACCTATCGACTGAAAGATCACTGTAATAAAAAGGTTTCCTGTGCTGAACAACGGTGCAAAAAACAAACCGAAGATCAGTATACCGATGCATGATAAGATCAATATTTTCCATCTTCCCTGCTTGTCAGCAAACACTGCCGACAGTGGAATGCCGACAGCGAAAAACAACATCGATATCATTTGAGCAATCAAAAAACTTTCCCTGGGGTAATGTAGCATAGAGGTTCCCCAGCTTAACGTGAAAACCGTCATGATGTAAAAGATCAAGAAGGTCGTGACCGTTGCAATTGTGCCGAGCAAGACAGCTTTACCATGTTTAGTAAACACCGCTATCACAGGAACCTTCACCCGGGTCTGGTTATTCATTATCCTTATAAAGTCAGGTGTCTCCGTTATCTTCAGACGAATGTACAGACCAACCCAAACCAGGAGTGCACTGGCAATAAAGGGTATGCGCCACCCGTAGCTTAAAAATTGCGCATCGCTCATCGTTTTACCGAGAATGAAGAACGTACTACTGGATAACAGAAAACCGATTGGAGCGCCTAACTGAGGAAACATGCCATACCAGGCTTTCTTATTTGCAGGGGCATTTTCTGTTGCAAGCAATACTGCACCGCCCCATTCACCGCCCAGCCCAAGTCCTTGACCAAAACGAAAGATAGCGAGCAGGATAGGTGCGATAATTCCGATCTTCTCATACGTCGGAAGAAATCCAATGGCGACTGTCGATGGGCCCATCGTCATCAATGCTGCTACCAGTGTTGCCTTGCGTCCTTGTCTGTCGCCGAAGTGTCCAAACAATGCGGCTCCGAGCGGGCGCGCAAAGAATGCCAGGGCAAATGTCGCCAGAGAGGCCATAGTGGAAGCAACTGGGTCAGCAGCGGGGAAGAACAGTTTTGGGAACACCAACACGGACGCAGTTGCGTAAATGTAGAAGTCAAAGAATTCTATCGTTGTTCCAATCAGACTTGCTGCGAGAATTCGTGCCGCAGGGTTTCCCGCAACCTGGTTTTGATTCATATCAATTGATTGAGTGCTGCAAGATCAAGTTTTTAGTCCAAAAACCATTCAGGTCATTTAAGTGACATGTTGCGCATCCTTACAGGGCAAAATGCACAGCACATACACAATAACCTAATTGAAATCTGTGGCCCAGCGCTCTTCTTCACTCACCGCCTGCTTGCCGCTGTTCACCTACCTGGCTCTGGACCCAACCTATTTCCAATGGCCGGGATCCATCCAACTACCGTTATTTACTTCATAATCGCAGCGCAGATGGAAACACTTCAAAAAATCAGCATCATTCGGAACAGGTTGACCATGCGTGCGTGGGTTCGGCTAGCGCTGACCTTCGTAGGGACAGCAACAGCAATTATTTGTTTGTTCACTTTGCTTTCCGAATACCGCTCTTCAGCAAGTGTTGCGACTGTATCTCACCTTATTGAGGCGTCGAAGATTGTGTCTCGTGATTTTTCAGTTGAAGTTGGTGGCGTGAACCTTTCAGCCATGTGGCCATTTTAGATATTCCACTTAATCCGCACTACTTATCTTCCCAATCACTACGGCTTTATTTCACAACTGTCAACACACCCTTAAATTTCCCGAGGCACTTACTAGAGGATATCCAACTGCCTAACTTCTTCCTTTAAGGGCCGACGCGAAATCCCTTCGATTCAGGCTAAAGGCTTGATAGGCACATAGTCCAATGATCACAACGAGACAATATCCAACCGGATACACAGGATCTGTCCAGGAGAATTTTGTCGAATACGCAAATGTTTTTAGTAGTTCGGTCAGCAATAGAAAAGTCAATGGTCCGAAGAAAGCCAGGGCGAGGAACATTTGCCTGAGTAGTCCAAGCGCGAGTAAACGAGTGACGTCTGATGTTCTTGCTCCAAACAGATGGTGGACGGCGATCTCTTTCAACTTGTCACGCACCAGACTTACTGTGAGTCCATAGATCGCACAACCCGCCAATAACGCGGAGATCACGGTCAGGATACCCGACAATGCATTCAAGTGGTCCTGGTAAGTTAACCACGATTCAAAGTGTGGATTGAGGAAATGCGCACTGCCGCGAGAACCCTTTGCATGCATGCGTTGCTCGATCCACTGAACCGTGCGACGGATATCCACCTCAAGCACGCGAACGCATAGCCAGTTATAGCTACTGTTCTGCGCAAGTCTGATCTTAACGGGCTGCTCTGGTTGATTAAAAGAACTACTGAGATCGTGAATTACGCCAATAACGTTTGGACGGAGTTTAGGCATCTTCCTGAGCGCCATTTGGTTCACGACCGTGGCAGAGTCGTAGTCGGTCGGCTTGAACCATCTTCCATCCTGCATAGCGAATTGAAAGAAGTCTAAAAAGTTCCAGTCCACCTGAAGCACAAAGAGATCAGATCCGGCATCTTTGCTCTTTAACTGACCCGGAAGTTGTGAGATAGCCATTGCATCGAGGAGCTTCGGGTTCTTATCGGGCCAGCCTGCACGGATCTTATGAATAGCACTGTCGGAAATATTGACAGGACACGCCATGTAAACGACCTGATCGTGATTTCGTCCGGACTCTTTCAGCAGAGAATAATTGATCTGACGCCTGACCACGATAGACGAAACGATGAGAAATATACTCACACCGAATTGCACGATAGTAATTATTCGTTTGAATCGTGGGAAGGTGATGGTGTCTGTACTTAAGAGACGAGTCGGTGTGGCACGAATAAAGCGAATGACCATAAAGACTGGAGAGATCACGACACCGGAAACCATCACAACTATAACCCCAAAAAACACCGCACTGGTATTTACCAACATATGTATGATATCAATGCCTAACATCGTGCCCAGGTAATGACTTGCGCCAATAAGGATCGTCACACCCAGGAATAAAGACAAACTTGTGAGCGTAAGTGATTCGTAAATAAATTGAACCAATAGCTGGCGCTGTGTTATGCCCGCAAGCTTCTTAACTGCTATCTCCTTTGATCTGTAAGGCAGCGTGATTGTCGATAAGTTGACAAAACTACAGAGTGCGAGCAGGAAGATCAGTGATACAATACAAATAAGGATCACCATACTGTACATGTCTCCGTGTCGGGCCTCCTCATAAATAGCCCGAGGTCCAAAGTAAATCTCTTTGATGGGTTGAAGTAAAAATTCTGTATGGCCATTCTTGACTCCAGACAATGACGGACGTGTGATCTTCCCGGACAAAAGTCGTGCGTAGACACTACTCTGTTCGGGATCAAAGTTCAGGGCGGCAATTGTCGACGAATCATAGCGGATAAAGAAGTCAAAATCTTCATGGGTATTGGATGGAAAGTCATGGAACACAGCAACGACAACGACACTGAGTGTGTCACCGAAGGTTGTTAGTCGGATTGTCTTACCCACAGGAGGCTTATCCCCAAAATATTGTGACGCTGTACTGCTGGACAGCATTGCAACAGCTCCATGTGATTGGGTAAAGTTATGGATGCTTCCATCGGCGACTTCAAAGGAGAAGATATTGTCAATAGTAGTGTCTGCAGCATAAATTATTTGATCGTAGACTGGTTGGTTCGATTGGCTAAGGACGGTCACCTTGTTGAGTGCTTTGACACGCGAAACAATGATGGAGTCACTGAATTTATTGTTGACGCTTTTCAAAACACTTTTAGGTATCGACGCCGACAACCTGTTGCCAGGGTAATCCTTGTCGGTGTTGCGAGCAAGCATTCGAAACACGTGGTCGGCGTCTTCATAATTCGTGTCGTATCCAAACTCGTGCATGGAGAAAAGTATCACAAGTATGCTCGTAGCGAATGCCAATGCGAGCGTAACAAACTTGAGCAAATACACGTCGCCGTTGCGGGAAAGGGTTCGTACAAATAGTCTTGAATGGAGACGCGTCATCAGAATCAAATGCGAATGATATTTGGCATACAGCTTACGTCACAAAGTATTTTTGACACACCCATTGCATGATTTATAACGTGAGATAATTAAAACAGAAAATTTGGCAAACGTATCATTGACCGCTTGACTGCGTGTAAGGTAAGCTAGCGATCTTCTTTTTATATCTCACTGAATGCAATTCCGTGCCACTTGTGAAAACATCAATTGTGCAGAGATTTCGGGTTTCATAATCCCGTATGCGAACATCCTCGTGCGGAAATGAACAAGTACTTAAGCGAAGGGACTGTTTGTCCGAGCCCACCGTCAGTGGGTGCTGGTTTCATTGGATCGATACACAAATGTTTCAAGCTACGATCGCGGCGATGACATCATTTGGTCACAATTGCCTATTTAACGACAGAGACGATTCCCTTCACTTCTTTATCGAAAGTTTTGTCCAACACTGCGCACTTGTATCGGGCTGTCCAATAGTAAATGCCATTGTCCGACTCTGATTGATCGGTGTGGTTGCCCATCCAGAATTCCAATGGGTTGTCTGTTTGAAAAACCAACTGACCCCATATGTTGTAGACCTTGAATTCATAAGTCGCGATATTGGATTCTGTTGTGATCTCAAAAACATCATTAAGTCTGTCTCCGTTCGGCGTGAATACATTAGGGAAATAGATGTCACAGCACTTCGACTGACGCTCGACAACAATTTCGTCTGTCACCCGATCACACCCATTGTCAACTATAACGCTATACGTGCCAGCATCTGCGACGACGAATTCACTCCAGGTACTTCCCGTACTCCAGAGGTAATTTCCTTTCCACGCCGACACATCAAGCATCATTATCTGATCTTCACAAATAACAACGCTGTCACCGAGCGACAAAGGAGGCAAGGTTGGCGTGTAACTTACCAATGTGCTATCACGCATCAGACAGGTTCCGTCAGTCACCTCGGCCCAATACCAACCCTCGTGATCGGTACTGATAGTCTGTGCTGTGGAACCATTGCTCCACAGCACCATCATGTCGGTGCTGTCGATCGATAACGTCGTCGACTCCGTTCGGCATATCACCCTGTCGGCAGGCAACTTGAACACATTACTGGTTATTGAGAAAATTATCAACGAGTACGTGTCCATTCAAAGGAACGGCATCGGTGAACTGCGCTTCGAGGATCAGATCAGTGTACGCTGTATTAGGAGTGAATGTAAAACCGTATTCGCGCCAGTCACTGTGTGAAATGACTGGCGATGTCCAAACCAATTGGGATTTGACGCACCCTTGCGTCGAAACGTATACAGCTAATTTGATGGGATAATAGGGTATACCCTCGTAATTGAAGTCAGGAGAAAACGCAAGATGGAAAGACGCGGCGTAACATGCCTTTGTTGATATTGGCTCGGAAAAGGATGTGCCAATAGCCTCCACTGTCCCATCCCCCCTTGTAACCAAAGATATATAAGTATTGTCGTTTTGTGCTGGCGTGGATACTCCCCACGAACCTGGCTGTGTATCGGGCGTGCTAAAGTCATTGCACGCAAACCATCCGGTCGGCGTAAGACCGGGGGCTGGTGGTCCTTCAAATGAGGGATTTTCAATGGTCTGCGCCTTGGTGGTGGAGCATAACATTACAAGTCCGGTGATGATAAAGAGAGAAATCCTCATAACGCGTTTACTATAACGGGGTAAAACAACGGTCGTAAATACTAAAACATAAATGTGACCCGATTTTCTCGGCAGGGTAATGTTAAATTGTAAGTAAAAAAGTACAAAAATTGCGCCACAGTGGTCCGATCTTGAGCATTGTATGACTGAATCTGGTTAATTAAAAAATACTCAATTTCAGCACGGCAGCGGCATTTAGGATATTGTCAGATCGTCTTTACAACTGTTACCGAGACTACAGAGATTAGAAAAGAATTGGCTAGATAATAATAAAATTCGAAATATATGATAGAGGCAATACGCGAAGTTTTCTGGAATCAATTCGGGGCGAGCATTGACATGCTCAGGAATGCGATCGCCATGCAACCCAATCAGTACTGGGAAACCGACAAGAGATTTTTCTATATCTCCTATCACGTTGTGCTCTTCTTTGACTACAACCTTACCTTACCGCCAGATGGTTTCACTTCACCATTGCCATACGATTTGGTGGAACTGTCACAGATACCGGAGGATGCACTTGACGATCTTGTACCAAAGCGCGTATACAGCAAGGACGAGATTCTAAATTATCTTTCCGATACGCGTGAAAGGTGTCGTCAATTCATATACGGATTAACCGAAGAAAAGCTGTCCGAGCGATGGATTGAATCTTCCGGTTCGAAGAACTACTCGGTCATGGAGATACTGTTGTACAATATGAGGCACGTACAACATCACGCTGCGCAGTTAAATCTCTTATTGCGGCAACGCCTAAATAAGGCACCTGGATGGGTATCGAAAGCGGAATGAAAAGGTGCTGCTTATTACCATAGGTGATGCGGTGGGTCCAGGACGCGTTATTCATTTTCATTGACTGGATATACAAATGCAGTGCGGTCAGTTACTTAACGCTAATTTCCAAGTTACTGCTTGTTTTAGTGTAGGTTATATACGACACGGTCAATATTGCCAAAACCAACAGCGGATTGATGATATGACTAATTGAGTCACCTGAAGCGATGTGTGCAATAAATGCGGAAACGAAACTGATTGCCAAACCGACGTAGGAGGCTTCTCTCAATAAGCGAATTGGAAGCCATAGTAAAAAGGCTGCAATGAATTTAGCGATTCCCAGCTCCACTCTGAAGTAATCTGGAAAACCCAAATGCTGAAATCCTTGTCTTACTTCAGGCTTTGTCAGATATGCATACGCGGAAAATAGCATTGCAAAAGACATAAGGCCAGTAGTGGCGTAGTAGGCGATTTTTGTTGCTTTCATTTTATTATTGTTTTGATATCGCAAAACTATGTACATTTACTAACTAAACACTGGCAGTTAACTAAAGGTTAGTAGTAACCTTTTGGTTAGTGTATAAAAAAAGGAGGAATGATGAGTGAAATAACAGATAATAAGAAGATAGTGTATTCCGAATCGCAATGCTCAAAACACCTGTCCGCGATGGACGATGCATTATTTGTTGTTGGCGGGAAATGGAAACTAAGGGTAATGATTGCCGTCCTGGGCGGACACGTTCGCTTCAATGAACTGCAACGAACGATAACTGGCATTTCAGCACGGGTACTTTCGGGCGAGTTGAAAGATTTGGAGGAAAATGGATTGGTAAAGCGTGTGGTCCACGCTGATCAAAAACCCGTGGTTGTAGAATATGTGCCTACGGAATACAGCAAAACCCTGCAAGAGGTCATTTCTCCCTTGGCGCTCTGGGGTGCAAAGCACAAGAAGAAGATCATGAAAAGCGAGTAATAAAATAGCCGTTCCGGTCTGGTTAGTGTGCATGGAAACGCCGACCCTTACAGGGTCCCGAAAATGCATTATTCATGTCCCCTATTGTAGTCCAAAGCGGCCGACCATAGGCTAAAATGTCTTGTCCCTTCAGGACATAAAAGTGCGATTAGTCCCGACCGTTGAGCTACCACTTTTGAATTCAGTTATTTCTTTACAAAATCTCAAACAACGCACGGGAAAATTTCGAACTTACGACCACTTAAACTGTATCCAAATGAAGACAATGACCTGTAGACAATTGGGAGGGGCGTGTGACCAAACATTCAGCGCGAATAGTTTTGATGAAATCGCGATGATGGTCAGCAAGCATGCTCGAGAGATGGTTCAAAATGGAGACCAACCGCACATTGTTGCCATGAATGAAATGCGCAGCAACATGACATCTCCCGAAGCGACGAAAGCATGGATGGATGATAAGCGGAAAGTTTTTGATGCAATGTCGGCAGATAAAGGCTGAATCGAATCACGCAAACTCACTGACGGGACTAAACGTGATTTCACATTGCATCTACTCACGCGATGTTATTTGCGATATAAACGTTCAATGAAAATTCTTAAGCCAGACTCTTTTGTTCGCTCAGATTGTTAAGAATTATTCGAGCCTCCCCAAGAACATTTTGTAAATGCAGATAGCTAAAATTTTGAAAAGTAACACGGAAATAAAATGTATCTCGTACAATATTGAAATACCGCATGCCCAGATCAGAATTGTTGTCGACTCCCAGGTAGTCGCACCATACCGGACTCAAAATAGTTTCCTGCATTTGATTAACCAATTCAACCATTTTTTGGAAGTACGGATTGCTCTTCGTGCGGGTGAGTTGCATTTGGAACATGACCGGAGTCTTGTACTTAACAAGTAAATTCAGATAATCCGGTTCGATGCTTTTGATACCCTTAAGCTCTTCCATATAAATGGCTGCTGTTTTTTCGTGAAGGGTCAGGAGTGCCGCATGAAAGCCTTCTATGTCACCGAAATAGTGATAGAAACCAGATTTATTGAGGCCTGTTATCCGCGCTAGCCTTTCTACCTGAAGACCCAAATCTCCTTCTCGCGCGAATAAGTCGTAACCCGATTCAGTCCACGCCGATGAATGATTGACTTTATTCACTATGGGAGATTTTATTAAATGTAGTAATTTTTTTCTTTTTTAAACGGAAGCGTCTACGACAACCGTTGTTTGCCGAAGGTCCGATAAAAGCAAGGCAAATGACATCGGGTATCTCTATTTTGGCAGTTACGATTGCCAAATACCAGAGTCAGACGCCGGACTAGATTTTAGCATGATCAGGTAGCAGTAGGTCGGTCGGGGTTACTTTTCTTTTCAAGAATGAATTAAAGCCTTAATAAAAGGCCGAAAAATGGATGTGTGATAGTGAACTGGCGGCCACTTGTTACTTTTTAAAACTCTCAAATTTTGAAGCACTTACTAGCATTCCTGTGCCTTGGCGGATTAGCAATTTCCTGCGCGCCGAAAGTATCCACGACCGTTAGCCAGACACTCCCTGCATCCGACTACAAGGGAGAGGTGATTGTTATCGGCCTTGAAGAGGCATTTCCTGAAGACGCGAAGGAATTAGGGACAGTAAAGATTGGTGACACTGGATTCACCACAAACTGTGGATGGGAAGTCGTAATAGCAGAGGCCAAACTAGAGGCCAGGAAGGCTGGTGGCAATGCCCTTAAGATCGTCAGCCATAAACCACCAACCACTTTAGGAAGCTCTTGTCACAGGATTGTTGCAACGATACTGCTTGTAGCAGATCCAAGTTCATTTCAATCCGACGAGGAAACTGATAGCACACTGCTGAATGCTGATTATGCGCTTTTGCATGTTTATCGTCACAGCGGAATAGGGCCACTGGTGAGTTATGATCTACGCCTGGGTGACACGGTGATCTGTCGGGTGGCCAATAAATTCAAAAAGACCATCAAGATTAGAAGGTATGGTCATCATACACTTTGGGCAAAAACAGAAGCAAAAGAAGAGTTGCCTATGAATATTCAGCCAGGTCATGAATATTACATTCGTTGCGCGGTCACCATGGGCGCTTTCGTCGGGCACCCAAGTCTTGCATTGGTCGATGCCGGAACAGGTAGAGCGGAGTTCAACGCAGTAAAGGTTGCTAAGTCAAATAAACGGGACGTCATCTCTTTGAAAGACGGTCGTGACGTGGAATGCATCGTCAACCGTGAAGATCAGGACAATATTTATTGCACAATGATTCGAGGAGGAAAACGGGTCGATACACATATCGCTAAATCAGATATTAAGAGCATACAGCGAAGCGAGTAGGTTGTTTTATGATTACCTACAGCACGCATTAATACCTCTGTGCAGGGTGAATGGGTTGCTCTCATGATGCCATTCGCCGAGACGAGTTAATACCTCTAACTCAACGGTGAATCTTTGCTATTGTTGATCTGGCGCTTTCATGTGCTGGAACACCTGCGATAGTTTATCCAATTCTTTTATAATGGACTGCGGTATGGTATCATTGGTTATTTCAACCGCATCGGGTGCATAACTTCTGCCTATGATAAAATCAAAATACATCCACTGATCGGTTTTTGTAAATTCCCAGAGCGCGTACTCTGTCGGAAAGGTGTCAGTGTTTCTTCGTTCGCACGCCACTTCAATCCAATAACCGGCCCCTAGCGCGGTAAGTAACTTCAAGGTTTGTTTCCGGTATTCAACATCGTTCATTCTGTCCTTGAAGTGCTCACGATCGACTTTGCCTTTCCTGGGCGAGCCTGGCACCAGGTAAATACCCATAGCGTTTTGGCTGAGCTTGATTTG
>Ga0193753_10000546_pt1 | contig 36657 bp, 36 predicted proteins | sample H1c2metaG_FD_144925 | JGI IMG/M metagenome (GOLD analysis project Ga0193753, IMG submission 144925) | Soil microbial communities from a riparian zone of the East river system, Colorado, United States - H1c2 | ecosystem: Environmental > Terrestrial > Soil > Riparian zone | place: USA: East...
ATGCAGGCTCACCCCCGCCCCCGCCTGAAACACATCCACCACAAACTGCTCATGATGCTTCCCGTCGAGAACCTCCTGCGCGGCCCGCACAATCGCTCCACTCTGCTCCTCGGAGATCAACCCCAACTCCCGATTCGCCTCCGCCGCCGCCAGCTTCACCATAACCAGCGCCCGAATCAAAAATGGACTAGTCTTCAATCCACTGATCGGAAAATTAACCACGGCCCGCGCCGTCTGCGCTCCATACAGCGCATCAACGGGAACCTCCACGAATCCAAGCGAATCCTTTTCTTTACGCGTCTTCACAGCCACCCCTCTTCCGCTCCGCTATTCCGCCTGAACCAGCATAGTCTTCAGCAAAAAAATAACGCCACCTGTCGAACTCGCCCCTTGTCGTTCGACGTATAGGTAGAGCAAGATTTCAACCGAAACCGAAACAGGAGAAAAGCAATGAGAGTCATGGTCATCGTGAAAGCCACCAACGAGTCCGAAGCTGGCGGCCTCCCCAGCAAAGAGATGCTCACCCGCATGGGCCAATACAACGAAGAACTCGTCGCAGCCGGCATCCTGCTCGCCGCCGAGGGACTCCGTTCCAGCGCAAAGGGAGCCCGCGTCAAATTCACCGGCACGCAGCGCACCATCACCGACGGCCCCTTCGCCGAAACCAAAGAGCTCGTCGCCGGCTTCTGGCTCTGGCGTGTCGACTCCATGCAGCACGCCATCGAATGGCTGGAACGCGCTCCCTTCGACGAAGGCACCGAAGTCGAAATCCGCCAACTCTCCGAGCCCGAAGACTTCGCCGCCGTCTTCACCCCCGAACTCCGCGAACAGGAAGAGCGCATGCGCGTCCAACCTATTCAAACAAAATAGTTAGACGTCATCTGTGCCATCATCGATCATTGGCGTACGTAAGCCTTTCTTAAACGCTTCATAGTTCCCCCAACTCGGGTCAGGTGCCGTATAGATTTCGATAGGAAATACGGCACCGGCAAGCCTTGGTTAAGCCGATCCATAAATTCGTCTTCGATCCATTCACGCAGGCACATCCGCAGGAACCTCAATCGCACCCAACGAATCTGTCTCTGCTCGTGTTTTTGGCATCGCTACCTCTCGGCAACTTTCGACATCGTCGCGTAGTAGCAGGTCAGATCAGTATTAGGCGGCTCAACGCCGTGCGCGCGCAACATCGTAACGATCTGGCCGCGGTGGTAGCTCGTGTGATTGATGACGTGAAGAATAATCTGCAATCGAGGAACACGGAACTCTGCGCCATCCGGCAGTATCGTCAAGATCTCTTCGGTTAGGTCGGGATCGGTCGCAGCCTCAAGCCAGTACCTGTAGCTCTCCCTGAGTACAGGCCACGACTCCACAAGATATTCGAAGCTCCGCTCCGGAGCCGGACCGGGCGGTAGCCGGTCATTATCGACCTCTTCCAGTCGCCGAAGCCAGACCCGCTCGCCATCATGGATATGCCGAAGCGTGCGAAGAATACTCGAGTGCGAAGCACCACAATCGAGATCAAGTTGATCCGAATCAAGAGGAGAGCATGCATTTAGAATCTGGCCGGTGGCCCAGCCCGAGTAGCCGATGTGTCCAAGCAAAAGCTGTTGCAACTGTGACATAACGCTGAATTATAGTTGCCGTTTACCACGCGCCCCAGCCCATCAAAAATAAACTCCATAACCTGTCGATTTCCCCGTCGTTCATTCGACAAATAGGCAGAAGGAGAAATCATCATGCTGCCGGAAACGAACTCAATCACCCGCTCGATAGCAACCCTCCTGCTAGCGCTTGCGACCATCAATCTTTCGCAATTCACCGCAGTCCATTCAGAATTTGACCCTGCCAACGGCCTAAGTCTCTATTTCGAGATACACGACTCGCGGCAACCGCTTGTCATCCTCCGCGAGGATGTCAGCGCCCCCTCCATCTCCAGCGAGATCTTCATCTCGCCGCAGGTAGCCCTTCTCGTCAATACCACCTTCAACAAGACACCCACAACCGGTCAATAAATCCTCCAGGAAAGCCACCGGCCGCCATCCCACTAACGAACGTCGCCATTTTTGATAGCCTTAGCAAACAGGCACCCTTCCGAAAATGGCCACCATCAATCAATCCGACTTCATCCAGTCCGTAGCCGACGCCCTCCAGTACATCTCCTATTACCACCCCGAGGACTTCATCACCAACCTCACCCGCGCCTACGAGCTCGAACAGTCCCCCGCCGCCCGCGACGCCATGGCCCAGATCCTCATCAACTCCCGCATGTGCGCCGAAGGCCACCGCCCCATCTGCCAGGACACCGGCATCGTCACCGCCTTCGTCAAAGTCGGCATGGAGACCCGCTGGGACAACGGCACCCAGCCCCTCCTCACCATCCAGCAGATGGTCGACGCCGGAGTCCGCCGCGCCTACCTCGACCCCGACAACAAGCTCCGCGGCTCCATCCTCGCTGACCCTGCTTTCTCGCGGAAGAACACCGGCGACAACACCCCCTCCGTAGTCTCTGTCGAGATGGTTCCCGGCGGCGAAGTCGACGTCACCGTCGCCGCCAAAGGCGGCGGCTCCGAGGCCAAATCCAAGTTCGCCATGCTCAACCCCTCCGACTCCATCGTCGACTGGGTCCTCAAAACCGTCCCCACCATGGGCGCCGGCTGGTGCCCCCCCGGCATGCTCGGCATCGGCATCGGCGGCACCGCCGAAAAAGCCATGGTCATGGCCAAAGAGTCCCTCATGGACCCCATCGACATGCAGGAGCTCAAAGCCCGCGGCCCTCAAAATAACATCGAAAAACTCCGCATCGAGCTCTACGAAAAGATCAACCAGCTAGGCATCGGAGCCCAGGGCCTCGGTGGCCTCACCACCGTCCTCGACGTCAAAATCCTCGACTACCCCACCCACGCGGCCAACCTCCCCATCGCCATGATCCCCAACTGCGCCGCCACCCGCCACGCCCACATCCCCCTCGACGGCAGCGGCCCCGTCATGCTCGACCCACCCTCGCTCGCCTCCTGGCCCACCCTCACCTACGACGTCTCCACCGCCCGCCGCGTCAACCTCGACACCGTCACCCACGACGAAGTCCGCACCTGGAAACCCGGCGAAGTCATCCTCCTCTCCGGCAAACTCCTCACCGGCCGCGACGCCGCCCACAAGCGCATGACCGACATGCTCTCCCGCGGCGAAAAACTCCCCGTCGACTTCCGCAACCGCTTCATCTACTACGTCGGCCCCGTCGACGCCGTCCGCGACGAAGCCGTAGGCCCCGCCGGCCCCACCACAGCCACACGCATGGACAAGTTCACCCGCCAGATGCTCGCCGAAACCGGCCTCCTCGGCATGGTCGGCAAAGCCGAACGCGGCCCCGCCGCCATCGAAGCCATCCGCGAGCACGAAGCCGTCTACCTCATGGCCGTAGGCGGCGCCGCCTACCTCGTCTCCAAAGCCATCAAGAGCAGCCGCGTCCTAGCCTTCGAAGACCTGGGCATGGAAGCTATCTACGAGTTCGACGTAGTAGACATGCCCGTAACCGTAGCCGTCGACTCCAAAGGCACAAGCGTCCACAACACCGGCCCCGCCGAATGGAAAGCCCGCATCGCCGACAACCTCGCCGGAGTCCCCATCCTGCAATAAATTCACTGATCCCTCAAACATTCCGCCACCCACGGACGTCGTCCTGAGCGAGCGTATCGCGCGAGTAACCGTTTTGATCATGATTGACTTTTCCTTTGGGGTAGTGCGAGACTCGAAACCCTATGAAAACCTTGGTTCTTTTGTTTATCTGCTGCCTACCGGTCTATGGTCAGGAGGTGGCGAAGACCTGCGTAATCGTCAAACGCCATGTTCACAAGTTCGGCGAGGACATGTCCCGAATGCATCCTCATCGGCCCTTCGACTATGTGGAAGGGAATTACCCAGCAGATTTCAAATGGCGCTCAGAACTTAGTGATGGGGATGTTCGAGAACTACAGCAAAAAGGCGGCATACTGGTGGTTATGAAACCTGATTACCAAGCCTCCGACCTAGAAGACGCCAGGAAGCAGTGCCAATCGCAAGGGGAAAAATAATGCCGGGTGCCCCATACATCGATTCTGATGTGTGGGACATCGTCCGAAGGACGACCGACTCTCCCGAAATCAAGTACCACCTCTCATTGACCGCCCATCGATCTCCGCTATCAATGGGATGTCCGATGCGAGCAAATACTATTACTATCAAGAGCACAACCGCTGCAGGACAGTAAGTCTCTGAAATAAGGAACGAGCATGGAGAAACTCGATCGCATTACACAACAACCAGAGATTATGGGCGGTGGGGCCTGCATTCGCGGGATGCGCGTTACCGTCGGTATGGTCGTGGGACAGATCGGGGCCGGTCACACCGCCGAAGAAATCCTGGCCGATTATCCCTATCTGGAGCGAGAGGACATTATGCAGGCCCTCCGCTATGCCGCATAGCGGACAGAAGTGCGCGAGGTTTTACTGACCACCGCATGAAGCACTTTCGCCGTTGCTCTTGCGTCTGAGGTAGAGCGGGGCTTCAGCCCCGCGTCTAACCGCCGCCGCGAAGCTGCTACCGCTCTGCCGAAGGCCGGAGCAAAGGCAAAGCCGGAGCGACTGATTTCGAGTTGTTCAACCAGCGAAAATATCAATCACTTCAGCAACTTACAAATTCTTTGGCTCAAAACCCCAGCAAAATCGCATGTCAAGCCCCAAAACCATCTAACTCCATCAAAACAAGCAAGATCGTAATTGCAAAAGAGTTCCCTCAATCCGCTAAAATAGAACTAGAAGATAAAAAAAGCCCCAGCCAAAAGCTGGGGCTTTCCCATTAACCCATAACTCCTTTAGAAAGACGATTTTGCCTGTAAGCCCTTTAGAAAGACGATTTTACAAAGACAAAATAGACTAAACCATTGAATCCATGCGACTTATGGAGCGAATACCGGGGGTCACACAATCCGAGAAGGATGTTCCGGCGCAGGAGGCGCAGGTTTCTGCTTCCGGCTAAGCACAAAGCTCCGCTTCTTCCGCCGCTTATCCGAAGCATGGTCGATCTTCTTCCAGAAGCCCACAAAGTAGTCGACCGCCGAGATAATCGACACCGCCGCCATCCAGTAAATCGCCGTCACCGCGATAAAGTGCACCGCGACGATAAAGCCGCCCCAGTTCCAGTAGTCCCACCTGTGCGCCAGAATAGCGGCCACCACCGAGACAATCTGGATCACGGTCTTCAGCTTGCCAATCTCGCTCGCTTCAATCGTAAAGCCCTCGGTAGCCGCAATCGACCGCAGCCCCGAGACCAGAAACTCCCGCCCGATCACCAACACAGCGATCCACGGCGGCACAATTCGAGGGTTATAAGCCACCAGAACGATGTAAGCCGCCGAGATCATCAATTTGTCGGCCAGCGGATCGAGCAGCATTCCCATCGTGGTGATCTGCCCGCGCCGCCGCGCCAGGTAGCCATCCAGCCCATCGGTAATGCTGGCCATAATAAACACCAGCGACGCGATGATCTCCTGCTCCCCGCCGCGCAGCCCTACAGCGCCGTGGCCGCCCTGAAGCGGAAACGAGGGCGACAGGATCCAGATCAGCAGCGGAACGCATGCAATCCGGCTCATCGTGATGGAATTCGGCAGATTCATCGACGTAAATGCTTGAAATCCGGTAGCTCTGGCGCACGCTGAAGGCACCTTACAAAAGCCGGACAGACAATAGCATTTTGCCACACCGGAGCACCAGCGCGACAGCGCTTCGCTTGCCGTTTGCTACCATGCTCCGATGTTGACCCGCAGAAGTTTCGCCCAACTGATGACCGCAGCACTCGCGCTTCCATCGAGCAGCCTCGCACAGCCCGGCAACCATTTGGCAGCCTCTCAGTTCTCCGTAATGATGTGGGCGCTCAACAAGCAAGGCACCTTCGAGCAGAACCTCGAGCGAGTCGCGCAAGCAGGTTATCGACACGTAGAGCTTGTAGACGAGTTCAAGCATTGGTCCGACGAGGACAAGCGCCGGATCCTCGCTCGCATGAAAACCCTCGGCATTTCGGTCGACGCCATGGCCGGAATGAAGCAAGGCTTCGCCGACCCATCAGGAAGCGAGGCCTTCCTTTCAGAGCTGAAGGCCCTGATCCCGACGGCCCAGCGACTGCAGTGCAAACAAATCATCCTGCTCTCAGGCAAGCGAATCGAAGGCTCTTCGTCCCAACACGAAGCATCAATCGCAACCCTCAAACAAGCCGCTGACATTCTGCGCACCGAGAACATCGTCGGAGTAATCGAACCGATCGATCGCCTCGAAAACCCAACCATCTACCTCGATGGTGTAACCGAAGCCTTCGAAATCACCAAAGCCGTAGCAAGCCCAAACATCAAAGTTCTCTACGACCTCTACCACGAGCAGCGAGGCTTCGGAAACCTCATCGAGAAGCTCGATCGGAACATCGCTGAAGTCGGCCTCATCCACGTAGCCGACGTCCCCGCCCGCCACGAACCCGGCACCGGCGAAGTGAACTACAGCAATATCTACAAAAAGCTCGCGCAGTTGAACTACAAAAACATTATCGCAATGGAGTTCTATCCCACCGGCGATGTCGTAAAGACCCTCCAACGGGCACGCGAAGAAGCAATGCTCTAACAACTGTCCTTTGCAACGAAGAAATTGCGCCTCCTTCTACTCTCTATTCGGCTCGAAATGCCGATAAAGAAATCGTCTGGAGACGGAGCAAACGTTGCGCCAATTATCGATCCGCAAACTTACTCTAAACACGCTCAGCCTCGTTGCGTCGCTTTCGTTCGCCCCGCTATTGGCATCGACACCGATCCCGAGCAGCGTCGTCCTCACGCTCACAACGCCAGCCACAATCTACTTCGGCCAGACCGTAGATGGTTACGCCCAGGTCAACTCAAGCGACGGAAGTAAGCTCACTGGAACCATCACTTTCTACGACAACAACTCCGCCATCTGCGTCATCTCAACGGCCGCAGACGCTAGCTGTCCAGCAAGCGCCGGAGAAAGTTTCGCCGCAGGCCCCCATCTTGTAACCGCTATCTACTCAGGCGACGCAGACCACTCCGCTTCGACCTCGAATACCGCCAGCGTAACTGTACTGCAGGACTCCACCACCACCAGCGTTACCAGCAGCCCCAGCTCCGCCATCTACGGGCAGAACATAACCTTCACCGCGACTGTCCAAGGAGCACATGGAATACCGTCGGGGCAAGTCCGCTTCCTCGATGGAACAAACGTGCTCGGAGCCGGAACCCTAACCTCAGGCGAAATATCGACGCTATCCATCTCGACGCTACCGATAGGAACGCACACGATCACGGCAGTATATGGAGCAACGCCTAACTCCGCATCGTCGACAAGCGCAGTGCTGAACGAAGTAATCCAGCCCGCGCCGACAACGACGACAACGACGATAGCATCCAGCGCAAACCCCGCGATCAGCGGACAAACCATAACCTTCGCAACTACCGTGGTGAAGACCCCACAGTCGTCCCAACCACCAACCGGAACCATCACGTTCCTTGATGGCAGCGTACTCCTGGCGACGAAAGTCCTCGACAACACCGGCTCCGCCAGCTTCAGCACATCCACTCTCGATGCGGGAAGTCACAGCCTTATAGCCAGTTACGCGGGCGACGCAACGACGAAAGGCAGCATCTCTTCAGCAATGGTTGAGGTCGTATCACCATCGCAGATAGCGTCTCCAGCCAGCTTCACGATCAGCGCCGCGCCGGTTGTTGTGAAGGTCGGACAGATGGCGAGCATAATGGTGAAAGTCCTACCTGCAAACGGCTTCAACCAGCAGGTACAACTGGGGTGCACAAATCTGCCGAGCGAATCGTCCTGCACCTTTGGTTCGGCAATGATCCGAGCTGGCGGCGGATCGACCACGCTGTTATTAAGCACAATGGCCCCCCATGATTGCGGTGCATCCACCTCGTATTATGGGAGCCTGCCATACTCCGCACCAATGGCGGCATTGATCCTACTGCTTCTTCCTGGCAGGAGGCGACCTGCGATCAAGCGACTTCTGATGGTGCTAATTGCGTTCTGCGGCCTAACAACGGTGACAGGCTGCGGCAACTGCACAGATCTTGGAACGAAACCAGGAACTTACACTATCAATGTCATCGGAACTGCTCAAGGCGTCACGTCAATGACTGTATCTAAAAAAGTAATGCTTAAAGTTACTTATTAAATCGGATAGCAACGAGAACAACTTATAGGCTGTTCTCGTTGCCTGCGATACACATCGCTAAGCGTAAATACCTCGTTGCTTCGTTGTATAAGCTACACGGTCAATCGCGAGCATGTAAGCGGCTATGCGGTTATTGACATTGTGAGTCGTAGCATAGGAGACGACGTCATTGAAGCTTTCAGTCATAATATTGTCGAGACGCTGATTGACCTCGGCCTCAGTCCAGAAGTATCCCATGCGGTCTTGCACCCATTCGAAGTAACTTGTCGTGACACCACCTGCATTAGCAAGAATGTCCGGAATAATGAACACTTTTTTGTCGGCGAGAATGTCGTCGGCTACAGTCGTCGTCGGACCATTAGCTCCTTCGCACAGGATGCGGCAGCGAAGTTTGTCGGCGTTGAGACTCGTAATAACGTTTTCGGTTGCTGCTGGAATGAGAATGTCGCAACTGTAGGTGAGCAGTTCATCCTTGTCTGCAGCCTCGGCACCTTTGAAGCCAGTGATCGTTCCAGCGCGTTTGCGGTGTTCGGTAAGCGCATGGATATCGATGCCATCAGCGTTGTAGAGTCCGCCATCGAACTCTGCGATGCCGATAATTGTGTAGCCCTTTTCCGCCAGCAGTTTCGCAGCATTTGAACCGACATTGCCAAACCCCTGAACGATAACGCGGCAACCTTCAATGGACATGCCGAGATGTTTCATCGCTTCATCGCAAACAACCGAAATGCCGCGGCCAGTGGCTTCGCGTCGGCCACGCGAGCCGCCAATATTGACAGGCTTGCCTGTAACAACGGCGGTGACGGTCTGGCGCATGTGCATAGAGTACGTATCCATAATCCAGGCCATGGTCTGTTCATCCGTGCCCATATCAGGAGCGGGAACGTCCTTCTCCGGTCCAAGGAATTCAATCAATTCCGCGGTGTAGCGGCGAGTCATACGCTCGAGTTCGCCCTGAGACATCTTCTTCGGGTCGCAGATGACTCCGCCCTTGGCGCCCCCAAAGGGAATGTTGACGACAGCGCACTTCCACGTCATCCAACTGGCAAGGGCGCGAACCTCATCGAGCGAAACATCGGGAGAGTAGCGAATGCCGCCCTTCGCCGGACCGCGGGCGACCGAGTGTTGAACGCGGTAGCCAGTGAAGACTTCGATAGAGCCGTCATCCATGCCGACGGGAATATGCACAATGATTTCGCGGCTTGGCTGGCGAAGCACCTTCCAGATGCCTTGATCGAGATTGAGTTTCTTTGCGGCAAAGTCGAAGCGGGCCGCCTGGGCTTCCCAGGGGTTGGTCTCCTGCTCGAGCGTTAGGGTTGAGGTGAGTACTGACATTTTGGAGTCCCTTTTTTCTGTTGCTGGTATCAGCGATTCTCCGGCCATCGTTTTGCCCTCAATGAGAGCAGGATACAGCTTGAGCCAGACCGGTCTGTGGCCAAACTGAAGGAGTATAGGCTTCCTGATTGACGATGCGCAAACACCCGTAGCAGGGCCATAAGCTTCAACACCAACGAGTTAGATGCAGGCAAAAATGCGGGAAGCACAGTTATGATGAAGGCAGCCATGCCCGTAGCCAATTCCAATTCCTCGCCTTCCGCCCGCGATTTCATGAAGTTGAGCCGCAAGCACTCGCTGGTGCCCGTATATCGAACAGTGACAGCGGACCTCGAGACGCCCGTCTCGGCCTTTCTCCGTATTGCGTCCGAAGAACCCGAGGCATTTCTGTTGGAATCGGTCGAAGGCGGCGAGCATGTAGGCCGTTATACCTTCATCGGAATACAGCCTTATAAAAAGATGGTCGCGCGCGGTCAGCAAATTACCGTTCAGGAAGGCCGAAAAACGAGTTCTTTTGCTGGCGACATCTTTGAAGAATTGAAGCGTGCGTTGAGCGGTCATACACCAGCGCGACTGCCCGGGCTTCCTCCATTTACCGCTGGAGCCGTAGGCTTTTTTGCTTACGATGTGGTCAGGCAGATCGAGAAGCTTCCTTCAACAGCGAAGGACGAACTTGGAGTTCCAGATGCCTGCCTCATGTTTTTCGACCAGGTACTGGCCTTCGACCACGTAAAGAAGGAGATTCATTTGATGGTGACGTCGGATCTCATGCGTGAATCCCGTGAGGGTGCGTATGAGAGAGCCGTGCGAAGACTAAACCGCTTGGAAAAACGTCTTGCCAGTGCATTGCCAATCGCGAGAAAAAAGAAACCCGAAGGCAAGCTGAAGTTGAAGGCCCGAACCACCAAGGCAACATTCCTCAAATCAGTCGAGAAGACCAAGGAGTACATCGCAGCGGGAGATGTCTTCCAATGCGTACTCTCGCAGCGCTTCGATTGTGAGCCGGCAGTGGACGCGTTCGACATATATCGTGCTCTGCGGATCGTTAACCCCTCCCCTTACATGTACTTTCTGCGCTTCGGCCTGGAGGGCGGCGCTGAAAAGAGGAAGTCGACGGTGTCGCACATTGTCGGATCTTCGCCGGAGTTGCTGGTACGTGTCCATGGGCGCGCGGTGGAATACAGACCAATCGCCGGAACACGCCCTCGCAGCGCCGACGAGGTCGAAGATCGGGCCATTGAAGCCGACCTTCGATCAGACACAAAGGAAGTAGCCGAACACATCATGCTGGTCGATCTGGGTCGTAACGATGTCGGACGCGTCAGCGAATTCGGCTCCGTAAAGGTAAAGGATCTGATGTTCGTCGAGCGTTATAGCCACGTCATGCATCTGGTGAGTTCGCTCGAAGGCAACCTGCGTAAAGGGTTGGAGCCCATCGATGCGTTCCGCGCTTGCTTCCCTGCCGGCACGTTGAGCGGCGCCCCAAAGGTTCGGGCAATGGAGATCATCGAGGAACTGGAGCCGGCGCGGCGTGGAGTCTACGGCGGCAGCATCCTGTATGCCGACTTCAACGGGAACCTCGACTCATGCATCGCGATCCGTACCCTCTACATGAACGGCAAACAGGGACACATTCAGGCTGGGGCTGGAATTGTGGCGGATTCAGTGCCAGAGAAAGAGTTCGAAGAATGCGGCAACAAGGCCCGAGCGGTCGTTCGTGCCATTGAGCGAGCACGTCAACAGTAGCTTGCATGGCGGCGTAGAATCGAAAGTGACATGGTCTTCGTTCTCGATAACTACGATTCCTTCACCTACAACCTCGTGCAGTATATGGGGGAGCTCGGCGCCGAGATGATTGTCCGGCGCAACGATGAATTGACGCCTGCCGAAGTTGAGGCGCTCCATCCCGATCGAATTTTGATTTCGCCCGGCCCATGCACACCGCAGGATGCAGGCATCAGCATGGATCTCATCAAACACTTCGCAAATTTGGCACGCCGCGTGCCGATTCTGGGAGTCTGCTTGGGCCATCAAGCGATTGGCGCGGTGTTTGGCGGCGAAGTCGTGCGAGCACCAAAGTTGATGCACGGCAAAACAAGCGAAGTCGAGCACGATGGAAAAACAATCTTTGCAGGAATCCCATCGACCATGACCTGCACCCGATACCACTCGCTGATCGTCTCTGAAAAAGGCCTGCCGAAAGAGCTGGAAATCTCCGCCAGAACAGCAGATGGCGAAACGATCATGGGACTTCGTCATCGCGAGTTGCCGATTGAGGGCGTGCAGTTTCATCCCGAGAGTGTCCTGACCGTGCACGGCAAACAGATCATTCAAAATTTCCTGAAGATGTAGGTGGACTTCGTGACGATGCGCCGACTGATGGTGATGATTGCTGTAGTATGCGGCTCGGCCAATGCGCAACAGCCTATTGGCACAGTTGGCGTGCAGGACGCTACAGTTGCCGGTGCGCTCGAAGTAACAAACGGAAAAGCGGTCCTGGTTGGAAGTACAACGGTGACCGCCAGAGACCATGCCGCAGAGGTGACGCTGAATCGGGGCGGCACCGTACGCGTCTGCGCGACCAGTGGACTGCATGTTACAGCTGGCAAAGGCCCAACACCTGCTCCATTGATGCTGGCACTGGATCGCGGAGCGATTGAGATACAGATGGCCGCAACCACGAATGACGTGGTAATGACTCCCGATCTGCGTTTCGCTATGCGCAGCGAAGGGCCGTTAGATCTGCGGATTCGCGTGACAAAAAACGGCGACACCTGCGTTGAAAACCGAGGCACGAACGCTCCAACGCTGAGCGTCGCGGACCAGTTCGGCGAGGCGACCTACGAGCTGCGAGCTGGCCAGCACGTGCTCTTCGAGCATGGCAGCCTCAAGGAAGTAGTCGACCACGAAAGCTCCGCCTGCGGATGTCCGCCAGTACCCGTGGTTTCGGTAGCGGACGTTGGCGCAACTTCAGCAACGCCAGCAACTCCGGGAAGTGCTGTCGCAGCGAAATCGGCAGCAGACCAGCATCCCTTCCCTGCGGCAGTAAGCGCCGGTCTGGCTTCCCCGCCGCCCGTTCCACAGGCTCCGGCTGGAGTTGTTCATGCCCAGGTATCGACAACGCTAAGCTACGGCGATGCCAGAGGTGATGGAGCAGCCCCGGGAGCCGGAAGCGAACCGGCCACCTCTTCTGCCAGCGGAACAACTCAGACAAAGCAACCTCCGGCACAAGCCGCGACCGAGACCCAGGCCGTCGGCACGGCCCAGGCTCCGCCACCACCGCCCGCCCCTCCGCCTTCCGATATCGTCCATTCCATTGGACATTTCTTCAGACGGCTGTTTGGCGGCAGCTAACATTTGCTGGCGTCCCACTGCGATACAATAGAAGGGTTGTGGGCGATTGGGCAGCGTTGCTGGTACGCCCATCGAACAATTCTCAACACAGCTGAAATTCAGCACAGATCAGGGGTTTTTATGTCGATTCCCGCTACGCAAATGCGCCCGGGCATGGTTATCAAGTACAAGGACGATCTTCACCTCGTCTTCTCGGTAGAACACCGCACGCCCGGCAACCTGCGCGCCTTCATCCAGGCCAAACTGCGCAACGTTCGCACCGGCGCCATGTTCGTCGAGCGCTTCCGCTCGCCCGATCCTATCGATCGCGTCTTCGTGGATGAAGTGAAGATGGAGTATCTCTACAATGATGGCGACGACTACTACTTCATGGACGAAAGCTTCGAGCAGACCATGCTGAAGCGCGAGACCCTTGGCGATGCCGTTGACTATCTTCTTCCCAACTTGACGATTGCTGTCAGTTTCCACGATGGCAAGGCCGTCGGCATCGAGCTGCCTCTGGTCGTCGAAATGACGGTCGTCGAAACCGAGCCGGGCATCAAGTCAGCCACCGCATCGTCCGTAACCAAGCCGGCCAAGCTCGAGACTGGCCTTGTTGTCCAGGTTCCTCCCTTCATCAACGAAGGCGAGAAGATTCGTGTGGACACAGCCGAAGGCGCCTACATGAGCAGGGCATAAAGGCTGTATGGATTGGACAAAACAGAGGCAGGCCGAATTGGCCTTGCCTCTTTTTATTTTCCGCAGCACGGCCGCCTTGCATGGGCATTACGGCTCTGCGACACTGGAGGCTCCATGGTATGCCACTACCTAGTCAAAGGGCGCGTGCAGGGCGTCGGTTTCCGCTGGTTCGTGCAACGCGAAGCCGCCGAGTTAGGCCTGCGTGGCTGGGTCCGCAACACGGATGACGGCCATGTGGAGATCATTGCGGCAGGCGAACCCGATGTCCTCGCCGAACTGAAAGCTGAGCTGCATAAGGGCTCACGCGGCAGCCGTGTCGATGCCGTACTGGAACATGAACTGGCCGAGAGCGAAGGCGCGCAGCTCGGCCCATTTGAAATTGAAGGAGCTTGGTAAGAAAAGATGACGAAGCCGATCAACTGTGAACCGCTGAAAGAACTTGTACGCACCGTACCCGACTTTCCCAAACCTGGAATTCTGTTCTATGACATCACGACGGTGCTCAAAGACAAGGCCGGATTCGCGCAGTTAATTGATGCCTTCGCCTCCTACTACATCGGCAAGGAGATCGATCTGGTCCTCGGCATCGAAGCACGCGGCTTCATCTTCGCGCCAGCCCTTGCCTATCGTCTCAACGCCGGCTTTGTCCCCGTGCGCAAACCGAAAAAGCTCCCTGCCAAAACCGCTCGCGTAAGCTATGACTTGGAGTACGGCACGGATTCACTCGAGATCCATCTCGACGCTATCAAACCTGGCCAACGAGTAATCATTGTCGATGACCTGCTGGCCACCGGCGGCACCATGCAGGCAACCGTCCAGCTCGTCCGGCAACTTGGCGGCGAGATCGCCGGCCTCGGGTTCGCAATCGAGCTCGATTTCCTCAAAGGCCGTGCAAAGTTCCCAGAGTATGACGTATTGAGCCTGCTGCACTACGACGAGTAACTGAAAGCTATTTGGAGAGTGATCGATGAAGTCTCACGGATACGCCGCGCACGATAAGAAATCACCCTTGGTTCCCTTCAACTTTGACCGCAGAGACCCTGGTCCAAACGACGTTGTGGTCGAGATTGCCTATTGTGGTATCTGTCATTCGGATATCCATCAGGTGCGGGATGAGTGGGGAAACGCAATCTATCCAATGGTGCCTGGCCACGAGATCGTTGGCCACGTCAGCAAAGTAGGCTCGTCTGTCACCAAGTTCAAAGAGGGCGACCTTGCTGGCGTTGGCGTTATGGTCGACTCCTGTCGAGTCTGCGAGAACTGCAAAGCAGAGGCACAGCCCTACTGCGAAAAGGGAATGGTAGGAACGTACAACGCACGGGACTATAACGGTGAACTGACGTTCGGCGGATATGCGAACAACATCGTTGTCGATGAGAAGTACACCTTTACAATTTCGCCAAAGTTGAACCTTGCCGCCGTCGCTCCTCTCCTTTGCGCGGGTATCACAACCTACTCGCCGCTGCGACACTGGAATGCCGGCCCCGGCAAGAAGGTGGGCATCGTAGGACTCGGTGGTCTCGGTCATATGGGGTTGAAGTTTGCCCACGCCATGGGAGCGCACGTCGTGCAGTTCACCACTTCGGCCAGTAAGGCTGAGGATGCAAAGAAACTGGGCGCCGATGAGGTCGTTATCTCAAAGGACGCAGACGCCATGGCTAAGCAGGCTGGCAGCTTCGACTTCATTTTGGACTGCGTCTCCGCACCGCACGACATGAATGCTCTTCTGAGCCTCCTCCGTCTCAACGGCACGCTCTGTTCGGTCGGTCTGCCCGAAGAACCTCTGTCCGTAGCTCCCTTCGCCATCCTCGCAAACCGCCGTTCGCTCTCAGGATCGATGATCGGCGGCATGACCGAAACGCAGGAGATGCTCGACTACTGTGCAGATCACGGCATCGTCTCCGACATCGAGCTGACATCAATCGACAAGCTAGCCGAAGCCTACGACCGTGTGGTCAAGGGCGATGTAAAGTATCGCTTCGTCATCGATATGGCGACCTTGCCAAAGAGCTAGCCACCCTGTGGTCGAGCCACTTCCGTAATGCGGAGGTGGTCGCCTGGGGCCAGATAGCTCTTTCGACGAAACCAGTTCTCCATGCTTGCTTGTAGATGGTCGATCGGAACACGATAACCAGCCTCAAGTAAACCATCGCCGATAGGCAGCGTGTCATCGAAGATGGCGTCATTCGTAAAGTTCCGCATCGAGAAGCTGTCGATCCATTTGATGGGGCAAGGGTACGCCTCGCCTGCTGCATCGATGCGTTCGACAGTGAGCTTGCGGACAAACATGGTCAGGCGAAAAGCGTATACAGAGGGGAATCCACCGGCGCCGTTTGAACTGGCCCCGTAAGCTTGCCGGTAGCAGCATCGCGACGGAAGACAGTCACCGAAGCTGAATCTTGATTACCGCACACCAGCCATTGGGCCGTAGGATCAAGGGTGAAGTGGCGCGGTCCTTTCCCTCCGCAGGAGATACGTTGCACCAACTCAAGATCGCCCTTCTTTGGGCGAATCGAGAAGACAACCAGCGTGTCCTCGCCACGGTTGCTGGCATAGAGAAAATTGCCGTCGGGAGAGACCGCAACCTCCGCGGCCGTATTCTTCTCCACGGGAAAATCCTCGGCAATGGTCTTGATGTGGAAGTTCGTGTTCACCACCAGACCCTGGGGGTTTTGAATCGAACTCGTATGCGTCCACAAGAACAGATCAATTGTGGAATCGATTTCGTTGATGCCATAGATCCAACGGCCGTTGGGATGAAAGACGACATGACGCGGGCCTGAGCCATGTCGAACATCGAAAAGATGGGGGTCGCTGGTCGTTAGATGTCCCGTCTCGCTATCGATAACGAAGACCGAGATCGCATCGCTTCCAAGATCGCACACCAACAGAAAGCGATTGTCGGGAGAGACTGTGGCGCAGTGGGGGTGGGGTATATCCTGTCGAACTGTATTCGGGCCGCGCGAACCGAACTTCTGCTTGTCCTTGAAGTCGATGATGCTCACGGGCTGACTGAGGGTGCCGTCAGGCTGAACACGATAGGAGGCGACGGTGCTGCCGAAGTAGTTAGCGACGAACACTGCATGGCCAGAGGCATCCACCGAAACATACGCCGGTCCTGCTCCTCCTGATGACACTTGTCCAAGCTGGCTGATTGTTCCACTAGCGGGATTCTGAGAGAAGGTCGTTACCGTCGCCGCCGGATCGTTCACCGCATTCACCGCATAGAGAAAACGCTTCTGTCCGGAGCGCGCGGGCGATAGCGCAAGAAAAGAAGGCCTCGCCGTTGGGGCTACGAGCACAGGTACGCTCAACTGGCCTGTCGTGGGATTGAAAGTCGACTGGTAGATTCCCTTGCTGACGCCCTTGTTTGTATCGGTCCCAAAGTAGACAAAGACCGGAGGCGGCGGCGCGACTTTCTTCTTCTTGAAAGGTGACGTGGCGAAGCTGTGAGTCGCAGCAGCAAAGGCCGGAAAGAGCACAAAAAATCGGCGGCGCGTGAACATCGGGGCTCGGACCTCGCAGGTTTTAAGCTGGTTCGCCAGGCAGATGAATCTGCATCTCGTCTTCGGGCCGTATGTCTTCGTTGATGACGGGGAGGCTGGGGAGTTTGTCGGTGTGGCCAGCCTCGCGCACCACGGCGTCGGCATGTTCGAGAACCTCTTCGACAGTCATCGTATACATCTCGCGACCGTTATCGTAACCGGACTTGATGGCATGTTCGAGGTAGCGGCCAGCCGTCTGTGCGGCAAGATAGTCGGTGATGACGTAGCCGGTGCGAAGCTTCTGCTCGACCCAGGCGAGGTTAGGCATGGCGATCCAAACCGGCTTTCCGTTGACGGCAAAGCGGATATCCGTGGCGTCGGCATGGCGCGTCGCGATGGCGACCACGGTTCCCTTCCAGGTGCAGTGAAGCTCTTCGCCGGTCCAGCGGTCGGTCACTTTAAAGTCTTCATACATAATTGATTCCAGCTTAGTTCAGTGGGGACAGATGGGCAACAATGCTCTGTCTGCGAATTGTTTCCATCGGAGTTGTAGCTAGCATCCCCACCGGTACTTTAATGCATAAAATATTCATTCCATGATGGATAAGCTCGTACTTGCAGCCGTAAGCCATACAGTGTGTCACTGATCGCTCAGTGGGCGAAGAGGGCAAGCGGAATCGCCGTCCCCATGGCACTGTAACCCGCAGGAGACGGATGCAAATGATCACCGGAATCGTACGACGGAAGCAGGCTATCCGGATGGCCGGGGTCGCGCATGACCTTATCGAAGTCCACGATCTCGTCGAAGTGCCCAGGCGTCCGAATCCATTGGTTGACCGCCTGGCGGTCTGCCTCGCTGTTCGGTCCGGGATGATAGTAGTCCGATCCCGTGTAAGGGAGAATCGTTCCTCCTATCACCCTGATGCCATGAGCATGGGCCCGCATGACAATCTGCTGGTACGCCTCTTCGATTCGACGAACCAGCGCCACGTGCTCTGCCGGCGATACCTCGCCACTCCGCGTCAGCCCACCGAGATCGTTGACGCCCTCAAGAACGATCAGGTACCGGACACCGGTCTGGGCCAGCACATCGCGATCAAACCGCGCCAGAGCATTCGGCCCCAGACCATCCGTAAGGAGATGGTTCCCTCCAATTCCCTGGTTCAGCACGCTCACAGTCTGTGTCGCAGGCGAACTCTGGAGCCTGTGCGCAAGAACATCCGTCCAGCGATCGTTGCCGTTCGTCGTCGCTCCGTGCCCGTCTGTAATTGAGTCGCCGAGCGCAACAATAGCCGCCGCATTCAACGGTGCAATCACATCGACGCCCGCTAACTGATACCAATGATCGATCTTCTTCGCATCCGGAAGATCGACGGCCGAGACTAAATCGCCGTGAGCCAGATAAGACGTAGCTCGCGAGCCGGGATGTCCTGTCTGCTGGGCAGGTGGCACGTCGAAATGAATCGTAACCCCCAGATTGGAACCCGCAGCCATTGGATACTCGACCGCATCGGAGACGAACTCCGCACCCGCAGGCACCGTCACATCGTCGTTCCCCGAAAAGCTCAACGCCTTGTCGGTCGTAGGATCGATCTTTGCCGCGCTAGCTGAAATCGGTCGGGCAATATGCACCGAACTGAAATGCAGCGGCGCTGTTCCAAAGGCGTTCGACAGATGAACGCGAAGCGACGCTCCTCCTACAGACAAGGGAACGATCTGGCGCAGTGTGGCATCGCGAAGATCGTCCGAGGCCAGCGCGTTCTGCAGCTCAGGAATTTGTTGCGAGGCTGCCCATGACCCAACCCAGTTCTGCTGGGTTGTCTGGGCCCTTGCCACTCCCAAAGCTGCGGCTGCCAGCATGAAGCAGTTAAGAACCAGCGGTTTTCTCTGTATCAATCTCATGTCAACGATTTACTATTGGTGCCGAACTAAAACGATTTTTCTTAGCTTATAGCAAAGCCACTGCAGGAGGAGCATCTGTTCAACCATAGTACGGCCCGAGGACTCTCCCGACGTTTCGCCGGTACAGCATTTATCTGCGCCGTCGCTCTCTCTCTCGCAAACGCCCAGAGTACAGCGCTGCCTCCTCCTGTGACATTTACTGCCGATCAGGATCATCAGAACATGATGGATCAGCTCGGCATCAAAGCCCTTCGCCCGGGCCCAAGCGGCAACGAGTCCGCGCCCAACCATGCGAACTACGACGAATCACTCGCGAATCCCTATCCCAATCTGCCGGAGGTATTGACTTTGAAAAACGGCAGGAAAGTCACGACTCCGGAAATATGGCGCAATCAACGTCGCCCCGAGATCATCGAGGATCAGGAACGCGAGGTTTATGGCCGTATTCCGAAAAATACTCCCGAAGTGACCTGGACCGTGGCCATCACGGACAAGGAGATGATCGGTTTTATCCCGGTGATTGCGAAGCAGCTCATAGGGCATGTAGATAACTCTTCTTACCCCGCGATCAACGTCGACATCTCCATGACGCTTGTTGTTCCGGCCAATGCCAAAGGGCCGGTGCCGGTGCTGATGATGTTTGGCCGAAACGGACTTCCTGCGCCGACTCAGCCATCACAGGAAGATGTCGACAAAATCAACGCCAGGCTCAGGGCACTGCTGGCGAAGGATGATCCTGAACTGCAAGCAATCTTCAACCAATACCCCGGCTACAGTGTCGTTCCCGCTCCCACGTTTCCTTTTTTTGGGCCGCGTCCTGCGGGCGATCCACCATCGACGCAGCAGTTGATCGCCGACGGATGGGGCTATGTCACGATCAATCCAGCGAGCATTCAGGCTGACAACGGAGCGGGCATCACCCGAGGCATCATCGGTCTGGTCAACAAAGGCCAGCCGCGCAGGCCGGAAGACTGGGGCGCTCTTCGAGCGTGGGAGTGGGGCGCCGCACGCGGTCTCGACTATCTCGAAACCGATCCCGCCGTCGATGCAAAGCACGTCGGCATCGAAGGAGTCTCGCGCTATGGCAAGGCTGCACTGGTTACATTGGCGTTCGAACCACGTTTCGCCATGGGTTTGATCGGCTCCTCCGGCAAAGGCGGCACAACACTTCTACGCAGAAACTTCGGCGAAGCCGTCGAAAGTCTCACTGGCGGCGAGTACTACTGGATGGCCGGAAACTTCATGAAATATGGAGCCTCGGAAGCCACCTTCGGCAGCAAAAATCCCGGCGACCTGCCGGTGGATTCGCACGAGCTCATCGCCCTCGCCGCACCGCGGCCAGTCTTCATCAGCTACGGCATCCCCGCATCGGGCGATGCCAAGTGGCTCGATCATCAGGGAAGTTACATGGCAGCCGTAGCGGCTGGCCCTGTCTACAAGTTGCTCGGGGCGCGTGACCTCGGAGTTTCAAACGACTATCACACCGCAACGATGCCGTCGGTAAACACGGGCCTGCTCGACGGCGAGTTGGCATGGCGGCAACATGACGGCGGCCACATCGATGCGCCAAACGTGAAGTACTTCATCCAATGGGCCGACAAGCTAATCGGGCACAGCGCTACAGCCACCATGCCACAGTAGTACCGCTCAGACTCCAAGCTCGCCGCGAATTGCATCGGCAATCGCATCGGCATGGTAACGCATCCGCGGCTCGGATTCCGCCTCGATCATGACGCGGGCAAGCGCTTCCGTTCCGCTGTAGCGAATGACCACGCGCCCTGAATCGGCCAACTCATCTTCTGCCGCACGAATCGCCGATGCTACGTTTGGAATGCCCTCCAGCGGCCTCTTCTCGCGCACCTTTACATTGACGATAACCTGCGGAAAGACCTTTAGATCTGCAACAAGTTCACCGAGAGATTTGCCGCTCCGATGAACGATGTCGAGCAGAAGCAGCGCCGTCAGAAGACCGTCGCCGGTGGTGCTGCGGCCGGTAAAGATAATGTGGCCGGACTGTTCGCCGCCAAGCGCCGCGCCTGTCGCAATCATCTGCTCAAGCACGTACTTGTCGCCTACATTAGCGCGAAGCATCTTAATTCCGCTGCGCTTGAGAGCAGCTTCAAGGCCCATGTTCGACATAGTCGTTGCAACCACCGTGTCGTTCGCGAGCAGCCCACGAGCCTGCAGATCTCGCGCCGCAAGCAGAAGAACGGCATCGCCATTCACAACGCGGCCGTGCTCATCGGCAAAAAGCGCGCGGTCGGCATCGCCATCAAACGTAATGCCGAGATCGGCCTTCTGCGCTGTCACTTCACCAGCTACAACAGCAGGATGCAGTGCGCCGCAGCTCTCATTAATGTTGCGGCCATTAGGACTGGCGTGGGTAATGATCGCTTCGCCGCCGCCATTTTCATTCAGCTCGGCGAAGAGCTGTGGTGCAACCGATGATGCAGCTCCATTGGCACAATCGACGACGATGCGCTTGCCATCGAGCGAAAGGCCCGGTACGGCGGCCAGCAGGAACCGCACATAATCGGCGCGATCAGCATCATTCACCTGTGGAGCTACGGTCTGCTGCGGTGGTGCCGTAGAGGAAGCGAGCTGACGGAAGATCTCATCTTCAATCGCCAACTCAGTCGAGTCGGGCAGCTTGTAACCGTCAGGGCCAAAGATCTTGATGCCGTTATCCTGCCAGGGATTATGTGAAGCCGAAATGACAACGCCAGCCGAGAAGCCGTGCGTATGAGTAAGAAACGCAACGGCCGGGGTCGTGATGACGCCAGCGCTTTCAACCGAGGCCCCCCCTTCCATAAGGCCCGCCGTAAGAGTAGTCGCGATCCACTCACCGGATTCACGTGTATCCATGCCGAGCAGGACGCGAGGAGACACGCCAAGATGATGCGCGAGAGCAAGGCCGATTGCGTAGATCGTGGGAGCGTCGAGCGGAGACTGACCGGCAATACCGCGAATGCCGTCCGTCCCAAAAAGCTTCTTCATGAGTTGCGTTTCTCCGATGCATTTATTGCTGTTACCTGGGCTTCAAGCGTGCCTTCTGCAAGTCGCGCACGAATGTTCTGTCCCGCCGCTGTATCCGCAGCAGAGCGTAAAAGAGTTCCATCGGCAGCATAGACAAGGGCATATCCGCGCGAGAGAACAGCGACGGGAGAGAGCGCCTCAAGCCGCACAGCGGCGCGATTCAAACGAGCCTGCCGGGTAGAAATCACCTGTGCCGCGCTACGATACAGCAGTTCGCTGGATTGCTGCAGGCGCCGCTGCGTCGTAGCGATGCGAAGCGACGGATCATGACGGCGCAGCCGCTCCGCCAACACGCCGAGCCGATGAACCGAGATGCGAACGCGTCGACCCGAAGCAGCTTCCAGACGGAAGCGCAATTCGTCGATGCGCTGGTCGCGACGGCTGACAGCATCGCGAAGACGAACAAGCACCGACTCCGCGGAAAGCCGCGCATACCGCTGCCGGGCATGCATCAGATGAAAACGGCCAGCGCGGTATACACGCGCTTCGAGAGCCTTAATACGATCTTCGACCCTATGCTGTGCAGCGGTAACGAGCTCAGCCGCTGCCGAAGGCGTAGGCGCACGTAGATCGGCGACGAAATCCGCAATCGTGAAATCTGTCTCGTGCCCAATAGCAGAGACGATTGGAAGTTTGGATGCCGCGATAATGCGGGCAAGAGCCTCATCATTAAATCCGGCAAGATCTTCCATCGAGCCGCCGCCCCTGGCAAGGATGATGATGTCAACCAGCGATGGATTCTTGTTGAACCAGCGAATACCCGCCGCCACAGAACCCGGGCTGGACGATCCTTGCATCGTCGCCGGATACACCAGCAGGTTGAGCCGCGCATGTCGGCGGCGCACTACATTGACGATGTCGCGAATCACTGCTCCCGTCGGCGACGTCACGACGCCAACGCAGTGAGGAAACGCCGGTAGTTGCCGCTTGCGATCAGCGTCGAAGAGTCCTTCGGCGAGCAATCTCGCCTTGAGCTGTTCGAACGCAAGTTGGAGCGAACCCGCTCCACGAGGCTCCATCGTCTCAGCGATGAGCTGAAGCTGGCCTCTGCTCTCGTACACGGAGATGCGCCCGCGAACCAGCACCGAAAGTCCATCCGCAGGCCGAAAACGAAGCAGCATGGCCTGGCGGCGAAAGAGCACAACGGGAAGCTGCGCCTCGCCATCCTTCAAGGTGAAGTAAATATGACCAGAGGAAGCAGGTCTGCAGTTCGATATCTCGCCTTCAACCCAGATATCCGTATAGCTGCTCTCAACCTGCTGGCGAATGCTGGTGACAAGGCTGCGGACAGTCCAGATGCGGCGTTCGGAGACTACAGTTCCAGGCGGCTTCGGCTCCTGCGGCGAAGCCGGAGCGCTCGGCGCGAAGCTCTCCGGCTCAGGAGGAGTGGCCTCTTCCTCGAAGAAAAACAATTTAGCCTGAGGTGGCGGAGACGTTGCCCGCTTCAAAGAACGAGCCTTTCCGCCTCGAGCTCGAAGGCTCGCCAGGGTCGGTTGATTCTCATCTTTTCCGGGCATCGCCTGAGTCTAGCATCGCGCCCACAGGTATTTCACTGCTAACGGCGGAAGCGGCTGATCGCCCAGAAGATCAGGCTCAGAATAACGCTCAGCACAATGGAAGTAGCCAGTGGAAACGAGACCGACCATCCTCGGCCGTGCCAGGAAAAATCTCCCGGCAGCCGGCCCAGCGGCACATGGAGCCGTCCCAAAGCGACCACAATCAAACCGGCCACAACAAGGACAAGCCCAAGCACAATGAGAATACGACCAAAGTCAGGCATGGCAAATCTTCGGTCTAGGCGCTCGCCAGCATATCGTTGACATGGCGCAGAAGCTCCGCCGGCTGGCACGGTTTCGTCAGGATGCCCATAGGCCTGGACATCTTGTTGGCCTGTTCGCGCACGCTCATCAGGTTGGAGTAGAAGCCGGTTAGAACAATAACGCGGCATCCTGGAAACTCAGCCGTTATGTCGAGCGCCAGCGCAAGACCGTCTCTGCCTGGCATCGTCACATCGCACAACAGCAGGTGTGGAATAAACTCGCGCGCACACGCAAGTGCCTCATCGGCAGAGTAAGCGGCTTTGGCATCAAAACCGTTTTTCTCAAAGATCAGAGCCAATGTATCGGCGACCAGTTGATCATCGTCAACTACCAGCACTCGTTGCATGGTGATCTCCTTCTCTGGCATCTCCACACCTAAGAGGTGAGGTCTCAAGATTAAGCCTCATATTTGTCGGGTTGTCTAATGAAAATCAAAAAGTATTCATAGGATCAAAAAAGAAACGAAAACGATTCCTCATCCTTGTGAAAAACCGTATCGGAATGACGCCTCGGATATGCGAAAGTTAGCTCTGATAAGGTTTTAGAAGGCTGCCGTCAAAGGAGCCTTGGAGGGCCATCGGCTTGTATCTCCTTGCATTGATTGCCGGAATCATCTGTCTCCTGGGCGTTGCCCTCGACGCCTTTCAGACCATCATCCTCCCGCGGAGGCCAACGGGAAGATTTCGGCTCACCCGTTTCTTTTTTGTGGTCACCTGGGGGCCATGGGCGTCCATGGCGCAGCATACCGGCAACAAGCGGGTGCGAGAACAGATCTACAGCATTTACGGTCCGCTCTCCCTGCTTCTTCTCCTGCTTTTGTGGGCCGGATTGTTGATTCTCGGCTTCAGCTTCTTCTTTTACGCGCTCGGCTCCCCTTTCACCGACATTATGGGGGTGCAAACGATGCGCGGCCTTTCACAATATCGAACCGATCTATATGTCAGCGGAACCACCCTGTTCACCCTTGGTTTAGGAGACGTCGTACCGCACAGCCTGGCAGCCCGCACCCTAATTATCTTCGAGTCAGGCGTCGGCCTCGGATTTGTCGCCCTCGTGATCGGCTATCTTCCTGTGCTCTACCAGGCGTTTTCCCGGCGCGAAGTCAGCATCGCTCTGCTCGATGCTCGAGCAGGTTCGCCCCCAACTGCGGTTGAATTGCTGAGACGTCATGGCTTCGAAGGCGGCGAGAAGGCTATTACCACCCTCCTTGCGGAGTGGGAACGATGGTCCGCGGAGATTCTTGAGTCACATATCTCCTATCCGATTCTCTGCTTCTACCGCTCGCAGCACGACAACCAGAGCTGGCTGTCTGCGCTTGTAGCCATGCTGGATACCTGCGCGCTGCTCATCTCCGTAATAGAAGGGACGCCCTCACGACAGGCGCAACTGACGTTCATAATGGCCCGGCACGCTCTCGTGGACCTTGGGCATGTCTTTCATCTGGAGGGGGATGTAGCGGAGCTTCGGCAGCGCAACGAAAACCGCCTGCCGGCAGGAGCCTTTGGGCAGCTGTGCGACAGTCTCGGCGAAGTCCATCTACGCCTGTGCGGCGACCCGGCTTCGGCCAACCGGCTGCACACGATCCGGGCCCTGTACGAGCCCGAAGCCATAGCCCTATCAAACTACCTAAGGATGACCTTGCCCGCGTGGAACCCCGAGTTCCGCGAGAAGGACCAGTGGAGGCTGCTCACAAAGCTTCGAACCGAAGCCGAAGGCGTCAGCAACCTCAGCGACCGTGCCCGTTCAGCGCTCTTGCACCACGACGAGCACGGCCACTAAAAACTTACTGCGCCGCGCCCGGACCAGCCGGAGCAGCAGCAGGATTGAGCTTTTGAGCGGCAAGCTGCCCGGCAGCGCCCTTGGCGTCCTTATCCTTCAACTGCGCATAAACCTTCTTCGCCAGATCGGGTTTGCCCTGGTTCTCGTAAAGCTCCGCAAGCTGGAGTTGCGCGAGGCCGGAAGGAACCGTGCTGGACGACTTCGCCGAAAGCTCGTTGTATAGATCGATCGCCTGGGCATCGCGGCCCGTCTGGCGATAGAGCTGCGCCAACGAAAGCTTCGCCAGTGCGGCGAGATCGGCGTTCCATCCGCCGGCAACTTCCTTTAGCGTGCTCTCAGCCGAAGCATTCTGACCAGACTCAACAAAGGTAAGTCCGGCGAAGTAGCGGGCGAGCTTGCCACCGGGCGTCATGCCGTACTTGTCCGCCGTTGCCGAAAACAGCGCATTGGCAGCCTTCGCGCGCTCCGTCGACGACGGAAACGTCTTCACCCCGGGAGGCACAGCCTGACCCGGCTGAGCCAGCGGTGTCTGGTAGGACTGCATCGCCTCGCCAAAGGCAACGTTGGCCTGCTCGGAGCGGTGCTGATAGAAGAGATAGCCGCCAATCAGCACAAAAATCGCAGCGACAACAATGATGCTGAGACGAATAAGTGAGCTGCGGTTCTCCGACGCCCAATCGAGGCCGTGCTGAGTCGTGTCGATGAACTGGTCGTGCTTGAGAGCTTGCTTGGTCTGCTGATCCACGTGGTTGAGTCTTCCTTTTTTGGCTCGCCGCGGTTCTTCCGCTTTGAGAGATCCTGGGCTTGCGCGAATGCACGGCGCAGAACTTTAAGTCTACCAGTCCGCGCATTCGCACTCAATCAACAACACTTAGCACCAATCAGGGCTTGGGCTTGCCCCACACCGAATCCAGGAAAACATACCGCGGCCGGTAAGGATCCGCCTTTGCCTCCGGATTCGCATTCAAGTGCATCACCATCCACTCCGTGGGCCCGGTAGTAGGCCACTTCGGCAGACCGGCGCCATTCGGATCTCCCGTCCGCGCAAAATTCGTCCAGTACTGGCCCATCTGGTCGGACAGCTTCCTATCCTCCGGCCTCCACACCGCCTCAGGCCGCGAGTCCAGCGTGCCAAAGACATACTCAATATCATCCGAGTGGAACGCTCCAAGAATCGCCGGATGATTCTTATCCCCGGGCGACCCCAGGTTGAAGAAGTAACGATACGTCGGCGAGTTCCCCGTCTTCACATGCGCTTCAATCCATCGCCACGTCGAATACGCAATAAAGCTGTCGCCGCCAAAATCCCCAGCCGACACCTTCGCCTCTTCATCCGTGCTCGCCGGATACACCGCAAGGAACTCCTGCGCATGTTCTCCAAACTGTTTCTGCGCCTGCGCCGCAAAGCTCTCCGCCGTCACCGGAGGCTTCGCAAACAGGGCGGCCTCACGACCTTCATCGGCATTCCACCCCGCCAGCAGCGGCACATGAGCCTGCTGACCCGCCGCATAGATATTCGGCACCGAATCAGGCAAAAAATATCCATCGACGTTGGGGCCAAACCGTGGAGGCGGCGGTGTCGTCTTCGCCGTTGCCCCCTTCAGAATCTCGTCGCTCGAAAGCTTGCGCAGATCCGCGAGCTTCGATGTTCCAAACGCCGTCTGTGCAAACTCACTGTCTTTCTGCTCACTCACCTCGCGCGCCGGATAGCCAAGCCCGCCGCTATAAAACGCTCCTCCGCTCTCTCCAATCGCCTTCGAGATCAGCCCCTTCGTCAGCGGCGACGCCATCAGCGAGCTCACCGCAAACGATCCCGCCGACTCGCCAAAAATCGTAATGTTCTTCGGGTCTCCGCCAAACGCCGCGATATTGCGCTTCACCCATTCCACCGCCGCGCCCTGGTCCATCAAACCGTAGTTCCCCGAGGCATGATGCGCCGACTCCGCCGTCAGCTCTGGATGAGAGAAAAATCCAAAGATGCCCAGCCTGTAATTCATCGACACAACCACGACGTTGCGATGCGCGAGAAACTGCCCATCCTGGCGATTCTCCGATGTGCTTCCGCTGACAAACCCGCCGCCATAGATCCACACCATCACCGGCAGGCTTCCGTGCTTCGCATCCACCGGCTTCCATACGTTCAGTGTTAGGCAGTCTTCGCTCGGTCCCGCATCGTGAAATATCATGTCGGGATAGCCCGACGACTGAATACAATGCGCTCCAAACTCCTTGGCGGGACGCGCTCCCTTCCACTTCGCCGCGGCCTGCGGCGGCTGCCAGCGCAGATTCCCCACCGGTGGCGCAGCGTACGGAATCCCCTTGAACGCCGCAACCTTTCCATCCGTAGTAAGCGCGCCCTCCACCTTACCCTTGTCGGTCTTAACCGTTGTAGGGCTGGCTGCATGTGCGAATGCAGCGCATGAAATCAGAACGGCAAAGGCAGAGGTTACACGTTTCACTGAAGCGAAAGGCATCCAATTTTCTCCGCTGCCCAACTTATCACAGCAAACGGATACCCGGTCACGAGTCACGCAACCGAGTCCGCGGAAGCAGATGTTTTACGCAGCTGTACCGTCGCCGCTGTTGCCCTTCTTGCTTGTCACCCCGCAGGTATCTGCTGTTGCCACTGCCGTTCAGTTATTCTCCCCATCCCGCCACGAAAGAACGGGTGCCCCATCCATGACGCGGTTTGATCGCGACATGGGTGGGAATGAATACACTCAACCCACCAGCTTTTGCCGCGGTCGTTGCTGTTGCCCTTCTTGTTTGTCATCCCGCGAGGATCTACTGTTGCTGTTTGCTTTTATACTTCTTGCTTGTCACGAATCACTTAATATCCCGCCAGTTCTTCCCAACCCCCACCTCCGCAACAATCGGCACAGAAAACTCCGCCACGTGCTCCATCTCCTGCTTCACCATCTTCTCCAACTCATCCGCCTCTTCCGGCACGACATCGAACAGCAGTTCGTCATGAACCTGCAGCGTCATACGCGACTTCATCTTCCTCTCGCGAATCACCTGATCAATCTTCAGCATCGCCAGCTTGATCAAATCCGCAGCCGTCCCCTGCAGTGGAGTATTCACCGCCGTCCTCTCCGCAAATCCGCGCATATTCGGATTGCGCGACTGAATATCCGGAATAGGCCGCACCCGCCCAAAATAAGTACGGACGGCCTGCTCGCGGCGAACCGTATCCAGCGTCTCTTCGATAAACCGCTGCACCCCCTTGTACCGATCAAAATACGTCTCGATATATTGCTTCGCTGTCCTCTGGTCGATGCCAAGCTGCGCCGCCAGCCCGAACGGGCTGATGCCATAAACGATGCCGAAGTTCACCGCCTTCGCCCTGTTGCGCGTCTCCTTGTCCATCGTCGCCGCATCCACGCCGAACACCTCACTCGCAGTCAGCGTGTGAATATCCTTGCCCGTCCTATACGCGTCGAGCAGCAACGGATCCTGTGAGAAATGCGCCATCAGCCTTAGCTCAATCTGCGAGTAGTCCGCCGACATCAGCACATTGCCCGGAGCCGCGATAAACGCAGCACGAATCTCACGCCCAACCGCCGTCCGCACAGGAATATTCTGCAGATTAGGATTCGTGCTCGAAAGCCGCCCAGTCGCCGTACCGACCTGATTGAACGTCGTATGGATTCGACCCTCTGAATCCGCAAGCGCCGGAAGCTGATCGAGATAAGTCGACTTCAGTTTCTGAAGCTGGCGATGCTCGATAACAAGCGCGGCAACCGGATGATTCTCAGCCAGCTCTTCCAGCACATCCTGCGCCGTCGAAACCACCTTGCCCTTGCCGTACTTCATCGGTTTAGGCAGAAGCATCTTGTTAAACAAAACATCGCCAAGCTGCTTCGGCGAATTGATATTGAAGCGATGCCCAGAGTCCGCGTAAATGCGCTCGGCAAGGTTATCGATCTCCACCGCAAGCCGCGTCGACATCTCGCGAAGAAACTCAGGATCGATGCGCACGCCCGCCTGTTCCATACGAAGCAGAACTTCGACCAGCGGCAGATCGATCGTCTCGTACACCTGCATCAACGACGAAGTTCCTGCAGCCTCCGCCACAGCCGTTGCAGGAGTCGCAAACAGCATCTCCGTCGTCACCGCGCCGCCAAGCGCCGGATCATCCGCAGGAATGTGATGCTCGACCGGTCCTGACTCAGCAATCTGCGCATGCAGCGCATCAGCCAGACGCACAATCGCGGCCGCAGCTTCAGGCAGCCGATTCGGATCTTTCGGATTATCCTTCGTCACCTGATGAACCAGTGCCCGGCTTGTCGTGCGTGCCGCAATATCAGGCAGCGTGTGCGAGCCATGCGTCGGATTCACCAGGTAGCTCAGAAGCATCACATCATTTCGTACGCCCCCAAGCTTCACGTTGTGCGGCGCGAGCGCGCGAAGAATCGCCTTCAGATCGTGGACATCCTTGGGAAGCGTCTCATCAGCAAGCGCCTCCTTCACACCCGGAAGATCAAGCGATACCTCAAGCGCAGAAGCACCAGACACAGCGAGCCCCAGCCGACAGGCAGGATCCTCTACCGGACTCGACGCCGAAGCTGCTGCAGCCGAAGGCGAAGGCTCGGGAGCGCCAAAGAGCGACATATTCTCCGCAGGAGGAGGCTCCGGCTCCAAACCATCCTCCGCTGGCTCCGCTGCAACCTCCTCCGCAATCGCCCGCGCATCTTCAAAGATCGCAATCGCCAGCCCCTTCAGCTCACTATTCCCTCTTCCCTCTTCCCTCTTCCCTGCCTCCCGGGCCTCCTTCAGAAGTTGTGCCACATCCTTAGGAGTCGGCTTCAGATTGAAGTCGATAACCGTGTTGTCCACCGCAGGCGCAAGCTCCTTCAGCAGCGTCGTAAACTCAAGCTCGGAGAATAAGGCGCGGCACGCCGCAATGTCCGGCGGCTGCGTGCGCATCGCATCCATCGAGTACTCGATAGGAACACTGGTATGAATCGTCACCAATTCCTTCGACAGCAGGATATTGTCGCGGTTATTTTGCAGCGACTCGCGATACGTCTTCCGCTTCACCTCATCCGCATGGTCAAGTGCAGCCTCGACAGAGCCGAACTGCTGGATCAGTTCGACCGATCCCTTATCGCCAATGCCCGGCGCCCCGGGAATGTTGTCGATGGAGTCGCCGCGCAGCGCCATCACGTCAACAACGCGCTCCGGTGGCACCCCCAGCGCCGCTTCGACGCCAGCGGAATCGAGGATCAGGTTATCCTTGGTCGGATTAAGGATGCTGACGTCCTTGTTGACGAGCTGCATCATGTCCTTATCCGAAGAGACGACGTAGACCTTATGACCCAGTGCGGCGAGCTTGCACGAAAGCGTGCCGATCACGTCGTCAGCCTCGAAACCCTCGTAGTACAGAATCGGAATCCGAAATGCCTCGAGCGCCCGGCGAATATACGGTTGCTGTTGGATCAGGTCAGGCGGCGTCTCGGTTCGGTTCGCCTTGTAGCCGCCATACTCAATCACCTCAAACTGCTGGGTCTTGATGTTGAACTTCTTGACGTCCTTCATCTGCGTCGCCAGCTCATTGCGATGGAGCGGCGCCCCGACGTCGTAGACAGCCGCCAGGTACTGCGGCGAAAAGTCCTTCCGCAGCTTGTTGATCATATTGACGAAGACATACGTCGCCGCCGTCGGTATACCCGTCCGCGTCGACATGGGCCGCTGCCGCTGCATCGCGTGATACGCACGGAAGATGAAGGCCATGCTGTCGAGCAGGTAAATAGGAGGCTTGGCGTCGTTTGTTGTCGAAGTTGCGGGTGTCGTCGGTGTCTTTGCCATGAATGTTTGATGGTACCGCGTCGGCAAAGACACAGGTGAAGCAGCCTCCCGCTCCTCCTCTCAACCTGAGGATTTCCACAGAAATCTTCAAGCAAACTGCATAAAACTCAGAGGCCGAAAAAGTGCAGTTTGCTAACCACGTTTGCCACGCATTTCACCAGAGCTTGTGACGAAAAAACCATCAAGTTCCGCCCATTTTTCGCAAAACCCCACCCAAAAACCGCCTCAAAAATTACACCAAAAGCATGCAATCCCCATACGAAAAAAACCGGTACCTCTCCCGCACAGCATGAGCATAAGCAGCCAGCACTGCCTCCCTGCCTGCAAAAGCACTCACCAGCATCAACAATGTCGATTTCGGCAGATGAAAGTTGGTCAACAACCCGCTGACAACACGGAACTCATAGCCAGGCATGATGAAAATATCCGTCGACCCCGAGTGCGGATGCAGCCGAAACCCAGCATGAGGCTCAAAAGATTCCGCATTCGCAAGCTGCGCACAGTGTTCCAGCGTTCGCGCCGTCGTAGTCCCCACAGCAATGATGCGGCGACCCTCTTTCAGGGCCGCATTAATGGCCTCCGCAGTAGTCGCAGGAAGCGTGTAGCGCTCAGAATGAAGACGAATATCTTCAACCTTCTTCGCCCGCACCGGCTGGAAGGTTCCGAGGCCGACGTGCAGGGTAATCGACTCAATCTGAACGCCTCGAACACGAATGGAATCAAGAATTTCCGGCGTAAAGTGCAGCCCAGCTGTGGGTGCCGCTGCACTGCCCGGCTCATGCGAAAAGACAGTCTGGTAGCGGTCGCGATCCTCCTCCTTATCCTCACGGTGAATGTAAGGAGGCAACGGCATGTGACCGATCTTATTGAGGATGGAGAGGAAATCCGCCGCAGGAGCGAAGCGAAGTGTCCGCTCGCCAAACTCCGCAGCAGCAACGACTTCAGCTTCCAGAACGAGATCGTTTCCGCGGTGGAAGTGAAGGCGTTCGCCAGGTTGAACCTTGCGGCTGGGGCGAATCAGAGCAGACCACTCATGCTCACTAAGCTGCTGGGTGAGAAGAACTTCGATGCGGCCTGTAGGATCGGGCGAGCTGGTTTGCGTATTGTGACCGCGAGCGCGCGTACCATAGAGCCGCGCTGGAATAACGCGGCTGTCGTTGAGGATAAGCAAATCGCCGGGATGAAGCAGGTGAGGCAAATTGCGGAAGAAGTCATCCCGATATTCGCCCGCCTGTCGATCGAGGACAAGCATACGGCTCGTCCCGCGAACCGGGGGCGGCGACTGAGCGATAAGGTCTTCGGGAAGGTCGAAATGAAAGTCGTCTACACGCACTACTTGATTTTAGTGCGCCAAGGCACGTCTACGCTTCGCGACTGGACCGGGCCAGTTCCACAGAATGATCGAGTATGGCCTGAACGGCGGCCAGCTCAGGGGCCACCTGGGCGGTCCATGCAATGGTGACACGGGAAAATGGTTTGGGAATGAGGAAGCGATCCCAGGAGCGTAGTTCCCATGCTTTCTCTGGGTGAACGTAGAAGGCGCTCACGGTGGTATCGACCAGTTTGGCCAGTTGGGTAACACCGGGCTTGGCAATCTGAGCGGGACCGCGCGGGCCATCTGCAGTGATAGCGCAATAGTGGCCGGACAAATAGGCTCGCTGGAGGTTACGGAGGCCACTCGCGCCATCGCGGGAGCTGGAACCTCGAATGGCGACGAAGCCAAGGCGCTCTACGGTGCGGGCGATGAGTTCGCCGTCAAAGCTGCGACTTATAAGGATCGTGACACCATTGTTGCGGAAACGCCAGGCGCAGGCGAGAAGGCAACGGTGCCAGAAAGCGTAAATCGCAGGAGGCGGCGTATCGTACCCAGGAAGTGCCTCGGGATCACAGACGTCGCGGTAGCGGAGAGTCACGCCGAGGCAGCATATCGCCACGCTCGCCAGTCGAGGAACAACGGCAAGGGCGATGCGCTGTTTCAGGGTAAAAGTCTGAGACACAAAGATGAGTCTATCGTGACGGCTTACAGTGATTTAAGTTCGGGATCCCTTTTGAAGGGACCCGGCGTTAGCTGTACTTGAGCCAGCGAAGGATCTCGGGAAGGTTCGGTTTCTTGCCGTACATGAGAATACCTACGCGATAGATGCGGCTGGCTACCCAGAGAATAGCGCAGATAGTAGCGATCATGAGGACAATCGAGAGAGCTATCTCCCATACCGGCGGCATGGCCAGCGAGATTCGCAGATACATGATCAGCGGTGTACAGAACGGGATGAGCGAAATGATACGCGCGATCGTGCCGCTAGGATTCGTGATGACAGGCGCGAGGGCGAACATGCAACCAGCCAATGGCATCACAAGAAACATGTTGAGTTGCTGCAGTTCCTGCTCGGAGTTAACCATGGCGCCAAGAGCAGCGGCCACGGAGGAGTAGAGGAGGTAGCCGAGTAGAAAGTAGACGACAAAGAAGATGATCTGCATGGCGTTGAGCGAGACGTGTACCGTGCCACCTCCAACTGCCGAAAGTATGGAGGTGCTGGTAAGGATGACCGCAGTAGCTAGCCAAACTGCGACCTGCGTGAGGCCGACGGAGCCTACACCGATGACCTTCCCGGCCATCATCTCTTCAGGTCGGATGGTCGCGAGCAGGACCTCGAAGACGCGAGAGGTCTTTTCCTCAATGATGGAGCGGGCAACGTTCATGCCATAGAGGAGGATGACCATGTACATGAGGAAGAAGAGCACGTAGATCGCAACGAAGCTCGACGTAGTGTCGGCATTTTTGCCCGCCTGCGTAGTGTTGACATCGACCGGCTGCATAAGAGAATCGACGTCGGAGGCAATCATGCCTTCGTGGCCGAGGCGCTCGCGCATGAGCACGGTACGAAGAGCGGACGTGATGGTTCCTTTAGTACTGATGTCACCGGCCGAACGTGGAGTGTAGGAGAAGCTCGGTCGGGTGCTCGCACTGGAAGCAGGAGTGATCCAGAGGTAGCCGTCCAGCTGTTTGTCGGCAAGCATAGAGTCCAGCGTGGCGCGGGTGGCGCTATTGCCAGGCGAGATAACATCGACGGTCATCTTGCTGTCTTTGCCGTTCTGAAGCTCGGACTGAAGATCGGTGGCAAGCTGCTGATCCTGCGAGACGATGGTGATATGGGAGGTCGATTTCGCCTTGCTGCCGGCGAGGATTGAGCCTACGATTCCGCCGCCCATGAGAACTGGGATCAGGATGGTCGAGATGAGGAAGGCCTTGGTGCGAACACGTTCTAGATATTCGCGCTTTGCAATGAGCCAAACGTTATGCATCGACTTTGCCTCCTACGGTTTCGATAAAGATCTCTTCAAGCGTCGGTTCCATAACCTCGAAGCGAGTGATTCGTGCCTTCGTAATGGCTTCGGCGAGGAGCGCCTGCCCATCATTGCCATCGTGGAGCTTGATCTCGGCCATTCCGTTATAGTTCTTTGCGCTTTCGATGGAAGGGTGATTGAGGAAGGACGAGTCGCCGGAGAAGTTAATGAGGACGCGGTTTGCAGGGTAGCGAGATTTGATTTCGCGCATACCGCCAGAGAGAACCAGGCGTCCGCGATGAATGAGGCAGATGGCGTCGCAGAGCTTCTCAACCTGATCCATACGATGGGTAGAAAAAAGGACGGACCGGCCCTGTTTACGGAGGTCGACAAGGGTATCCATGAGAAGCGTAGCGTTGACGGGATCCAGGCCACTGAAGGGCTCGTCCATAATGATGAGTTCTGGCTCGTGGAGCAGCGCGGCAATGAACTGGATCTTCTGCTGCATACCCTTGGAGAGCTCTTCGGTCTTTTTGGGAATAGCCTCGGTGATTTCCATCCGCTCGCACCAGGCGTGGGCCCGCTTCGATGCTGTCGTCGCGTCGAGACCATGGAGCTGACCAAGAAAAATGAGCTGGTCGATGACCTTCATCTTCTTGTAGAGGCCGCGCTCTTCAGGCAGATAGCCGACACGATGAAGATTCCTGCGATTGAAAGGCTCACCAAAAAGATTTACATTTCCGGAGTCCGGCACCGTGATGCCGATCATCATGCGGATAGACGAAGTTTTGCCGGAGCCGTTCGGCCCCAGAAGTCCGAACATGCTGCCGGGTTCGATGCTGAAGGAGAGATTTTCTACGGCAATTTTGGTGTCGTAGGCCTTGCGGACCTGCTGGAGTTCTACGATGGGCATGTTTGCTCGCGAGGATTGTATTCGAGCTTAGTTTAGCAGGGGGATTTGGAATGACGGCAGAATGACAGCAGTGGTATGGCCGACAAAAAAGCGCAGACATTGCGCAGACCTGGCAAAAGCGGGCGTTTATAGCAGCTGCATTCGTTCTTAGAGATTATTCGAGCTGTTTATACATCGTCATGAAGTCGAAGTTGTTCCATGACTCGATGATCTTCCCGTCTTTGAGCCTAATCATGCTCATTCCGCGAAACGTCACGGGTTTGCCCGTTGAGGGCCTGCCCAGACTATCTCCGGTATGAGTTCCAGTGACAAGACAGCGGGCCGCCATCCTGTCGCCTTCGGTGATAGTCTCTTCCACCTTGATGTGGAGGTCGGAGAATGCCGAACGGAAAGTTTTATGGAAGGATCGGAACGCCGTCATCCCATCAATTTCCTTTCCGTCGTGGCTTTTAAGGCCATGTCCTTTGGCATCGGGAGACATCATCTCATCGATTGCTTCTTCACGTCCCTTGTTCCAGACTTCTTCGAACCAGCGCTCCATGAATGTCATTGTTAAATCCTCCAATGCCAGAAAATTGCTCGCCAGATCAACCGGTGCTTCGAGGGAAGTGATGGAATTATAGGCCCAAATTTCACGCAATAACGGCGATATGACTAGAGGATCGATAGTTCCTCAGCGATACGAGCATCGCGGTGTTTGCGGTCGAGTCTGGCGGAGATCAGCGCAAGCGTGAGAGTGATAAACGTAACGATGGCGCTGGCTATCGGAAGCTGGCGATAACTAAAGCCCGCTGTCAGCATCATGCCGCCAAGGGAGGCACCGGTGGCGTTACCTAGATTGAAGGCCCCCTGATTGAGCGTAGAGGCCAGATTTGGAGCAGCGGCTGCTTGCTCAACGATGCGCGACTGCAGCGGAGCTCCGGCAGCGAACTGGATCGCTCCCCAAATGAGAATCATCGTTACAGCAGGTATGACGTATGGCAGGGCAAAGTAGAGGGCGATGAGGCTCGCGATCAGCGTGAGCAGCGCGGCGATGAGGAAGGCCATC
>Ga0193753_10000547_pt1 | contig 36638 bp, 40 predicted proteins | sample H1c2metaG_FD_144925 | JGI IMG/M metagenome (GOLD analysis project Ga0193753, IMG submission 144925) | Soil microbial communities from a riparian zone of the East river system, Colorado, United States - H1c2 | ecosystem: Environmental > Terrestrial > Soil > Riparian zone | place: USA: East...
CCAAGGTCGCAGCAATTGGTCGGAACGAAGCGGACACTTCGGTCACGCCACGGAGCGCACCATCTGGCCGACGATCGCAGCGACCTTGGTGCCGTAGTCCGGGGCCGGAGCCCACCGGCCACCGAGATCCTCGACGTAGCTGACGCTGCCGAAAGCAGCCGTGCCCGGGGCAACCCACACCGCCCGGGGATCCGGGGTGTCGTCCGGCACCGGCAGACCGCAGTACAGCCGGAGGTGATGGGCGTGGGCCAGCGCGCCCACCCGGGGGTAACCGTCACGGTCGAGCGCAAACCGCGCATGGTCCTCGGGACGGTCCCCGGCCGCATCGCGGATCTTCAACCCGCAGGTGTTCCCGTACGTCGGCATGACCGCGCCGGTGAACTTCCCGAACGCGGTCTCATGGCCGCACTGCGCCGCGAGGACCACCGGGTCCACCCCGGTTTCCCGGCCCGCGTCCCACAGGGCAACGAGCGCCTTCAGGTACCAGGCCGATGTCTTGCCCGCGTAGGACCGCAGCGCCGCGTACGGCAGGCTCGGGGGTGCGATGACGGGGATCACTTGTACCTCACCCGGTCTCCGATTCCGAGGTTGGATTCCGTCCGCCACCGGGGGTTGAGCGCCCGCAGCGCCGCGAGCGTGAGCCCGTACCGCTTCGCTATCGAGGTCAGGGTGTCCCCCTTGATGACGGTGTGGTACATCGCGGCAGGTTTGGGCGGGACCGGTGGTCCGGCCAGCCGGGCCTTCACCCGTGCGCGCATGACAGGCATGGTGAAGCCCCGGGGATCACTCTTGTCGTCGGACCATTCCAGGTGGCCGATCACGGACTGGGACTTCCAGCCGTGGTACCGGCAGACGGCCGCCGACGCGCGCTCGATGGCAAGCAGCTGCGCGGCGGGCCACGGGTCCCTGCCGTCTCCGAGGTTCTCGCACTCGAATCCGTAGAACGAGTGATTCCCGTCGACTCCGTCCAGGTTGCCCCGGCGCGGTACCGGCGGCCGGACCGTGTAGGTCTCCGCCTGCACAGCCGCGAGAACCGCCGGATCCCCGCCCCCGGCGTGATTGGTACGGCCGTAGCCGACAAGGTGGACCACTCCATCCTTGGTGATCACACCGTGGCAGAGCGGGCCGGGCAGGGAGGCATATCCGTCGCGGCACATGGCCACGGTGCTGACCGACCCCCGGGACACGGTGTGATGGATGACTACCCCGGAGACCGGACCCCAGGCTCCGTGCCCGGCGCGGTTGTGGGTCCGCCAGTCCCCCACCTCCACGACCTTCACGCCTTCGGCCCGGAGGATCTCCAGGAACTTCTCTGCGGTGGGCGGGTTAGCCATCACGCTGCCTCTCGGATCGGATCCTTACCACTTGTCCCGCCCGCTTTCTTTGAGGAATGCGTCGCAGCCGAGGACCGTGTATCCGTCATTGATCACCTCGTATGAGTGATCGTATTTAGTCTTGTCCCCCGCCGCTGCACGGCCCGCAGCCGACTGGGAATCCTTGAAGATCCCGTACAACGGGCACAGGGCGCGCTGCCGCTGGGCCGTGTTGTCCGCGCTGAGCTTCTGCGTGAGTTCGTCGATCCGGTGGGTGTTCTCCGCCATGCCGACCCCGATGAAGCCGAGCACCACGGTCAGCACGACGTCCAGCAGCCCGCCGGTGATGACACCGAAAATCAGGCGCCGGTTGGTGCGGGCCGTCCTGGACAGCGAGACGAATTGCCTGCCGCTACGACTGGCCAGCTGGTCCACTTCCTGGTTCAGGCCCGTTGCCAGGCCGATCAGCTGGTCCAGCCGGTCGCCCTTCTCCGGCTGGCCGGGATCCGGGGATCCGGGGATCTTCTGTTCCGTCACGGTCCTGTCCTTCGGTGCGAGCGGATGCTTCGCGGAGCAAGCGGGCCTCTTCCAATAGTCCCTCAGAGAAACGGTCCATGCGGGCCGCCGCCTCACGGAGATCTTTCCGCAGAAGTTCTGCCTCGGCAACGAGCCTGTCCACAGCGCTCATTGGTGCCATTACCATCAACCCCTCCGGACCGCTGCGAGTGCGTCGGCCACAGCCCGGTTCGCGTCCTGGATTGCATGCGCCGCTGCGGCAAGGGTGGTGATGTACTCGGTACGGACCGTTTCATTCAGCTTACGCAGCTCCTCTTCGAGGCGGTCCGCGCGTGCGGTCTCTTTGTCGCCCCGCTGGGTCTCCCGCTGGAACAGCACGCGGACGGCCGCCAGGGCGAGCAGTGCAATGGCGCCGACCGCCCCGTACTGGAGCAGCACACCCTCGATCGAATCAGCCGCCTGGAAGATCGTGATGCTCGCCTCCTCGGCCATCAGCTCAAGAAATATTCGACTTGGTTGAAAGAGATCCAGGCCGGGTCCGTGACCGCGTGCGTGTGATCAGTTCCGCCGCCGGTGTGGGTGTGATGATCCACCTCTGAGATGCTGTGGACGTGGTGGCCGACTTCACTGATGTCGTGTGTGTGGTTGCCCACTGAACCGATACCGTGGACGTGATCGTTCACCTGGGTGATGTCGTGCGTGTGTGCGCCGCCCGCTGACCCGGACGTGATCCCGCCGGTGTTGCCGCCGTGGGAGTGCAGGCCCGCGCCGGAGATGCTGTGGCTGTGCCCGCCGAATGATCCGGTGCCCCCGCCGTGGGAGTGCAGCCCGGCCTGACCGGTGCTTCCCCCGTGGGAGTGCAGCCCGGCCAGGGATGTGGTGCCCGCCCCGTCGGCCGCGCCGGTGGTGGTACCTCCGACCATGTTGACCGCGCCGGACGCCTCGAAGTCGACCATGACCACGTTGCTGCCGCCGGATCCGTTACGGCCACAGATCACGGTGCGCCGGGTGGACGGCCGGTAGTTGACGGGCAAGGCCGAGGCGATCACCGTCCCGGATGCGCGAGCAGCGCCGCCCTGGAGCTGGACCTTCCAGGTCCCGTGATCCCAGATGCGCCGGATCCTGACGTTCCCGTTGCTGTTCCCGTTGTGCGAGAACCCGGCCGCCAGCGTGACGTCTGCCCAGTCGGATTCGGAGAACTGCCCGGCTATCTCGCCGAGCGCTACCAGGTCGGTGCCCTGTTTGATGATCAGGACGATGTCGTCGACCTCGGGCGCGTAGCTGTCGATGTACCGCACACCCGGAATGGCCGTGGTGTCGCCGCTGATGGTGATCGTCAAGGTCGGGGGCGCCGACCCCGTGGCAATAGCGGTGACCGTGCCCTTGCGGATCGTGGCCGGGTCGAAGTCGGTCAGCGTCTGCTTGGCGATCTCCGCAGCGAGCGCGCGGATCTGATCGTTCAGCGCGGCGGCTGCGGCAGCGTCGGCCTGGGCAGCGGCTGCGGCGGCTGCTTCTTCCGGGGTGATCGGGGGATCCTGCGGGACGGACTCGCCGGGTTCCGAGGGGGTGGCCATCGGTGCCTTCCTACGCCAGGTTCCGTTTGGCACGCAGTGTGAGCGACTGCGTGTCGGCCGCCTTCAGCGGGACATTGAAACTGTCGACCGCGTAGAGACCCGACACCCGCGAGCGTTCACGTTCGACCTGCACCACATGGCCCGCCTCGTACGACGGATTCACAATGCCACTGATCGACAGTCCCTGCGAGAACCCCAGCAGGTTACGGAGCAGTTGGTCTGCCGTAGCCTGCGCGTCGTCCTGAATCTTGATCGTCTGGTCAGTGATGAAGGTAGGGACCTCACCGTACGGACCCAGATGGTAGGTCGCGCTAGTCGGTTCCTCGTCCCAGGCCACGGCGCGCACGGCAGGCAGTTCGTCCCCGGGCGATTCTCCGGTGATCACAACCCCGTTGAACCCGGGCTCATCCGTGAAAGTCCGGCGCAAGTTCAGCATGGTGCATCCGTCGCCCTCGATATAGGTGAAATCCGGCGTCGGCAGCGCGTCGATGTCCACCGGCGGAGCGATCACCACCCAACCCTCGACATCGAAATAGAGATCACATCCGAGGGAGGTGGCCAGGTCCGTTGCTGCACCCCACGGATCATTGCCGACGTCGTACAGTTTGGGCGCCGTGGTCACCCGGGTGGTGCCGATCGCGTCGTAGTTCAGATCGGGGAAGGTCCGCGCGAGGATGTCCTGGATGGCAGTGATCAAGTTGGTTCCGACCGGGATCACGTACGGGCTGATGAACTTGTCCCGGCTCACCGTGCGGGAAAGATCATAGGCTTCCAGCGAGATATCCGGGCTGCCGCCGGTGGAGTCATTCACGCTGGAGTTGGCCAGGCGGAACACTCCGAGGGGAAGCACCTCAATGGTCCCGTCGGCGTAGCGCACCCCCCGGTACGGCCGCAGGATCGTCCCGTACGGGGTCAGCAGCGAGTCCGTGGTGGACGGGACCAGCAGGCCGGAGGGATCCACGCACGTGGCCTTGCACGCCCGGCGGGTGGTGGCCGTCCGGTCGCACGTCACTTCCCCGCCGGTGGCGGGCAACCGGACGGTCTGCTGATTGGGGGAGAACACGTCGATGTAGCTGTACACCTCGTGGGACCTGCGGATCTCCGCCAGCAGGCGGTCTGTGGCGCGGGGTGCTGCCATGTCACCACCGCCGCGAGACCGAGGCCAGGGGGGGCGCACCGGCCGGGACGGGGTCCGTCACCGGCGGGGCTTCGAAGGCCGTGAAGTAGTTGGCCACGTACTGCTGCCACAGCCGGGGACGTTCCAGGCGGGCACGGCGCAGGCAGGTCGCCCGGTCCGCGTCCATGACCACCACCCGGAAGCCGCGCCGCGCGTACCATTCCCGGTCGGCCCGCTTGGGCGCACCCAGGACCACCCAGAGATCCACGTCCTTGCGTCCCAGCCAGGTGCGCAGCACTGCGTCCCGTGCCTCGTAGACATAGCGCTTGAGCGCGGCCGGGTGGCTGTAGTAGTCGTCCCCGCCGACCGCATACATCAGCGCGTCGAAGTCCACCACAAGATCCCCGGTGTCCTTGTGGTGGGCCACGTAGTAGTTCTTCCCGGAGCAGGGCGGGCCTGCGACCAGCGTTGCGGTCACGGTCACCAGCGGAACCCTTTCTGGATCCGGCGCAGCACGAACACCGCGCCCGCGACACCTCCGATGACGACACTGCCCACTGCGATCAAAACGGTGATCATAGCTCTGCTTTCACCTGCACGAATGTGATCTTGAAGAACCTGATCGGATTGGTGAACCGCTGACCGGTGTACTGGATCGAGGCATTCAGGTCACCCACCGGCCGGACCCACCATGCATGGTCCACGGGAGACTGAAGGAAGAGCGTCCGGTTCTCCCGGAGTTTGGCCCGGAGCTGTGCGTGTTCCTCGCGGTTCAGGACCAGGGTCAGCTCGAACGCGTCGCCCTTGTACCCTTCCGTGAGAACGACCGGGTAGTCCTCCCCGAGCGGCTGGAAGACCACGGACGTATTGGTGGTGCCGACCGTGACCGGACCGGCGGGGACGTGCACCCGCAGCGTCATGGCCCATGCGGACGTCAGATCCTTCAGCCACCACTCGCGCGCGGTCAGCGAGACCTCGTCACTGTCCGGCCCGTAGCCGGAGACGAAGCGGTCACCCTGGAGTCCGTAGCTCACGGTCTGCGCGCGGTACTTCCGGCGCTGAAGGGGGATCACCGTGTGATCCGTGTACGTCATGATCCCGGACAACGGATCGAACGCGGGCGGATTGACGAGCTGGCCGGGCAGGTCCGACCAGGCGCCGTATCCGCTGCCGTCATCGTCCGCGTACTGGAGCATGGGCCGGGACCACACGGGGTGGGTGGACCGGCCGGTTCCGTTGCGCCACACCGTGGTGTCCCCGAGCATGATCCCGATGCGGTCGAAGTAGACGAAGTCCCCGATCTGCCGGTCGGTCACGGAGACCTCACCCTTGATCCGGGTGGTCCCGTCCGGGATGCTCATGGCCGCAGAGGAGACGGCCCACACCGATGTCCCGAAGGGGGCGCCCTGTGCCGTCTGCGAGGAGATCAGCTGGTTGGCCCGGTAGAAGTACAGGGTGAGGTACGGGGTCCCGGCAGTCGACCCGATGAAGGAGGAGAGGAAGGTCACCCGGGCCCCTGCCCGCTCCATGATCGCGGTGTCGATGGCAGAGATCTCGATGGCGTCGGGCATGGTCCCCACGGTCAGGCCGGACGTCAGCGGTACGGCCGGTTTGACCATGCCGATCCACGAGGCCGCGCTGCCGATCGACGTACCGGACCCCGGGGTGAAGGCAGCTGTTACCGAGGTGGACCCGGCTGCCACGACACCGTTGCTGTCGTAGATCCCGGTGGACATCCAGGGGCTGGAAGATCCCACGGTTTCGTCCACGCGTTCGGTCTCGTTCGCACCGGCGGCCGGAGGCGAAGGCAAGGACTTGATCAGCCCGATCCAGGACCCGGCCGCGTAGTACGACCGGCTCAGGGTGGCCGACCGGCTGTGCGACCCGGTACCCACCGGACCGTTGCTGTCCGAGATGCTGACCGAGGACGTCCGGTAGGAGTAGTAGCTGATCGCGTACTCCTCCGTCTCGTCATCGCGTTCGGAGATCTCCGAGGACGACCAGGACGCGTAGTAGTCCCCGGAAGCACCGAACACCGCGACACGCCACGACCTGCTGTCAGTGTTGGTCACCGTGGCCGTGGTGATCGAGTTGCCGGATCCGGAGGTGGACGTGCCTTCGGCCACGAACTGATTCGCGGCCGTGTCGCAGTTCCGGTAGGCGGTCACCACGGTGATCAGTGGCTTCACGGTGGCGGACAGGGTGCCTGCCCAGGACGTCGGTTCACTGGCCCCGGCGGTCCGCTTGAGCACGGCGGTCCGGCTGGCCGCGAACGAGTCGGTGGACGTGAACTGCTGCACGATGGTCCACCCCGACGGGGCGGTCACCGTGGCGATCACTGAATCGCTGATGTTGAGAGCCGCGATCATCAGATCCCCGGACACCACACCGGAGGGCTTGTTGATCGTGTAGGACGTGGTACCGGATGTGCTGGACCATGCCGTTCCCCGGCCGACGTAGCTGATCGCGGGAACCGAGCTGGGGGGCTGGACGTTGGCCACCATCGTCCCGCCGGTGACATCGTCGCTGAACGCGAACGCAGCCACCCGCCATGCGTTGGCGTCCGTGTTATTGATCACGGCGGACGTGAGGTAGAGCGGGGTGTCGGCCGCACGGGTCAGCACGTTCTCCGCGATGAACTGCTGTGAAGCGTCGGCCGCGCCGCTGTACGAGATCACCCGTGCGTTGCGCCGGGTGCTCGATGCGGACAGCGAGCCATCTGTCCAGGTGGACGGCTCGGATCCGCCCGCCGTCCTCTTGAGCACGAACAGCGCGGTGTCCGTGCTGCCGTCATCCACCGATGCGGTGTTGACCGTGGTCCACCCGGCCGGGGGCGTGATCGTGCCGTGCTGGGACGACGTGACGAACGCCAGCATCAGATCACCGGTAGTGATCCCGGCAGGCTTGTTCAGGGTGAAGTCCGTACCGGCGGACGTGCTGTTGAAGTTCGCGCCGGTCGCGCGGAAGGCCAGCGACGGAGTGATCCCGTTGTAGGTCAGCCGCTTGGTCTGGAAACCGTGCGCGCCGGTGCCGGTGGGTGTGACACGGGAGATCGAGGATCCGGAGCCCGCGATCCAGTTCGTGCCTACCGGGTCTTCGCCGGTGGCGCTGAAGCTGTCCAGGATGTTCCGCGAGTTGTGGCCCCCGTCGGACCACAGCGCGTTCGCCCCGTACATGAGACCGACGTGATCCACACTGTGGACCTCTGCGTTCGCCGAAGAAACGATCTCCAGCTCCACCCTGGCCCATACCGTCCCGGCCGGGCTGTTTCCGGTGACCGTGGCTTCCTTCCATGTGGACGTGCTGTCCGTGCCGGATGCGGTCAAGGTCCCGGCCAGGGCGGTGAACGCGATGTCGTAGAACAAGATCCGGATGTTGAAGGTCCGCCCGGTGGCCACGGCCCGCAGCTGTGCGCGCGCGGTGAGCGGGGACAGGGCGGAGCACCGCACATAGGTGGTGCGCACGGACATGGTGGCCGCCGACGAGGCGGTCATCTTCCCGGATGCCACCCCGGCGTAGTACACCGACGTGTCCTGAGTGATCGCGCAGTTCGTGGTGACGTACTCCAGCCCGTCGGTCATCGTCTCGAAGTCCGCCTGTTGCACAGACAAGAGGTTCGAGCTGTCCCGCAGGGTGAGCGCCACGGCGGAACGGAACGAGTCCGGGACCACGGAGACCACCCCGATTCCTGGTGTACCGGAGACCGTGTTGTCGTCCGACGGGACACCCGGGGACGGGCCCTGGACGGAGAACGCCCTGCCGACCCAGATGCTCTTGGCCAGGAAGCTGGAGTACACCCGCACGTAGGCGTAGTAGTCGTCCGAGTTGAGCGACGTCGGAAGGATCACTGACGTCGTGTCACCGGTGACGTCGGCCTGGTACACCGGATCCGTGGTGTCCGGGTTGAACGATGAGTCGGCCACCTGGATCGACGTATAGATCTTGTATGCAGCCTTGGCCTGAAGGTCGCCGTCCGCCTGCGCGTAGGTCCAGGAGATCGTCGGGGACGGGGTCAGCACGGTGCCGGTCGGTGCGTCCACGGTCACGGTCGGGCGCACGCGGTAGTTGATCACCACGAAGACCTTGTACACCCGGATGCAGTCAGAGATCCCGGAATAGCTGAAGACCTGGCAAAGGATCTTGTTCAGACGGTGGATGTCCCACGGATGGCCCAGGGGGTCGCGCTGGTACGTCGCGATCTCGTAATCGGAGATCGTCGTGGTGGGGTAGATCGTGCGCGAGGTGAAACGTGAGGGGTCGTCCGTGGCGAGCACATTGACCGTGATCGACCGGGACCCGCCGCCCACCTTGGCGCACCGGATCTTGATAGTCACGGACGTGATGACCGCGCCGTCGGGAACGGTGCTGATGTCGACCGGGAACCGTACGCAGGCACGCCCCTTGTGCGGGGGATTCTTGCAGTACTTGGTGTCATCATCGTTGTTCCAGCAATGGAACAGGCGGGACACGGCGGAGCCGATCAGGGTCCAGCCCTCGTTGCGGAAATCGTCGGTGCAGATGTGATTAAGGGCGGTCATCAGTTGCGCCTCCCTGTCCCCTGCTCAAGGGCCATCCGCAGCCGGTCCGGCAGCTCACTGAACAATTTGTCCACGGCTGCCGGGGTGGCGCCGCGTGCATCGATGCTGACCGGAATCGTAATGGTGTTCCCGCCGCCGCGTGCCTCCAGGGCGTCCAGGGGCTGGATCGTCTCGCCGCCGCGTGTGTGCAGGAGCTCGATGCCCTTGTCCCCCACAACGTTCCATCCGGGAGCCGCCGACTGCGTGCCCCGGCCGTACCAGTGCGGAGACCTGCCGAGCCACTTCGAGTACGCGGCGGACGGGGAGCCGTAGACCGATTTGATGTACCCCTCGCCCCATTTGATCTGCGTGGTGGCGTTGGTCTTGTAGTCGGCCCCGGCGCTGGCCATCTTGCTGCCGGGCAGCGCTTGCGGGATGCCCAGGGCCCCCGAGCTGGGGTTGACCGCCTTGTAGTTCCACCCCGATTCGCCCTGCCACAGTTTCTGGAGAGAGGGCCATTGGGAAGCGGCCCATCCGTAGGTGGACAGCATGGCCTTCGCGGTTGCCTGCGCCGCGCCGGACGTAGCGCCGCTCTCGACCGCCGGGAGGAACCCGTACTTGGCCGTGAACATTCCGTCGCTGGCGCCGCGTGCGCCGGACCCGACGCGCACCCCGGCGCCGCCGGACGATTCGACATTGACCCCGTTCAGGGTCCCGGCCGTGTGGCCCACACCGGCGTTGGTGATCCCGATGGTGAACGGCGACTTGGCGGAGAGCTTCCACCCGGGGGGCGCGGTGCCTCCGCTGAATGCTCCGGTGGCCCACCGGCGGTGAGGCTTTTCACCCCGGATAACCGACTCAATTGCGGACATAAACCCCGAGCAGTCCCAGGAAGGATTTCCGTTTCCTCCCCACTGGTACGGCTTGCCCACCTGTGTCCGTGCCCAGGCCAGTCCGGCCGCCGAGTCCCCGCCGCCGACGTCGGGCGCGATGTCGTGGCCCTTCACCCAGTCCTTGATCGTGGTGGCAATCTTGTCGATCATCCCGGTGCCGAGCGATTCCATCATGCTGCCACTGCCGGGAACCGCAGCCTTGACCGCCTCCTTGCCCAGCTTGGCCACCCCGTCCACAGCCGCGCCGAAGGGCCCGCTGATCGCGCCGAGCGCCAGGGACTTGAGCGCGTTCAGCGCATTACCGATGATCCCGTCCGGCACGAGGTCCGGGCCGACATTCGGGCCGATGCCGGTACCGAAGATCCCGCCGCCGTCATCAAAGTCTTTCTTGCCGTACAGCCGCACCTTCGCGCCGCCCATGGCCTGGCTGCGGAGCTTGGCCACAGCCTCATGGCCACCGGCGCCCGCGACCTCCTGCCGGGTCCACACGTGCTCGCCGGGGTGGACCTTGGCAAGGAACCCGTCCTGGGATCCGTTGCCGGTCGGCCCGCCTTCCTTGAACTGGGGCAGCGTGAAATTGCTGAGCGTCGGTGCACCGAAGGCACCGGCCACGATGTTCCAGAGCTTGACGATGCCATTGTTGTACACCACATCCACTACCGCCTGGATGGGCTTCCGGACAAGATCGCGAACCTTGTCCCAGGCGGCGCCCAGTGCGGACGCCCCCTTGGAGAAAGCATCTGGAATGGTCTTCGTGAAGAGCGCCGCAACCGGATCCCAGAAGGTATGCAGGAGCCAGGTCGACCCGGCGGAGAAGATCCCCTGAATCGTTGCCCAGAAAGAGGTAGCTGTGCCGGTGACGGCCGCCGTCACCGTGCTGAAAGCCGCCTGAATCGCTGCCCAGGCCGCATTCCACACAGCCTTGACCGCGTTCAGGAACGCGTCCACCGCCGCCTTGAATGCCGCTACCCAGGCGTTGAAGACCGCCATGATCGCCGCAGTGATCGTGGAGAAGACCGTCTGGACCGCCGTCCACACCGTGGTCCACACGGCCTGGCACGCTGCGAGGAAGGTCGTGAAGACCGTGCGGAGTGCATTCCAGGCTGTGGTGGCGATGCTCTGGATCATGGCCCACAGGGAGGTCCACAGCGCGGTGAAGACCCCGGCAAAGGCGGTGTACACGGCAGTGATCACGCCGAGGAATCCCTGCCAAGCGGTGGTGATCACATTCCAGACGGCTGCTGCCGCATCCTTGACCGCGTTCCAGGCCAGGCTCCAATGCCCGGTGAAAATCGCGGTGAAGACCAGGAACAGTGCGGTGATCACGGACCACAGGGCCGACCAGGCAGCGGCGATCGTATTCCAGATGGCCGAGGCAATTGCCACGATGACATTCCAGAAACCGCCGAAGATCGCTCCGAACACGGAGGTGAACACACCGAAGATCCCGGAGACCACCGACCAGAGAACCTGCCAGGCGCCGGTAATGACTGACCAGGCGATCTGCGCCGCTCCGATGATCACGGACAGGAAGATCTGGAAAGCGCCGCTGATGACCGACCAGGCAACCTGAGCTATCCCGGTGATCGTCGTCCAGAGAATGTTCCATGCACCGGACAGCACGGCCCACGCCAGCGTCGCCACGGCGGAGATGGCCGTCCACCCGTCCCGGAACTGCCCGCCGAACACAGACCAAAATGCATTCCACACCGTGGTAAAGAATCCCCATACCGCCGACCATGCGGCTTGCAAGGAATTCCAGATGTTCATGGCGGAGAGCTGAAGCTCCGGCCATACCTTGGTCCACATGTCCCGGATGGGCTGGATCACCGCGTTGAACTTCCCGGCCAGGAAATCCCAGGTGGCATTCCACGCTGTGATCATCCATCCCGAGAACGCCGACCATGCAAGCTTCAGCGCATCCCACACCACGAAGGCCGCGACCTTGATCCCGTCCCAGATCTCGGACCAGTGCTTGGCCAGGAAGATCAGCAGACCGATCGGCCCCATAAAAGCGAGGAGCAGCTGCCCCCAGCCGTGAGTCAGGAAGTCCCAGACCGCGAGGGCCGACGTCTTGATCGCGTTCCAGGTGGCGAACCACGCGGTCTTGATCGCCGACCATACGGTGTCCCAGTACTTGACCAGGAAGAACAGGCCGACACCGAGCGCGATGATCGCCAGGATAACGGCGCCGATGGTGAGGGCTGCGCCGACCATCAACAGGAGCATGGGTGAGGCAGCCATCGTCATAGCCGTGGTGGCAACAGCGGAAATGAATGCCCAGGCCGCGTAGAGTTTGAGTGCCGTGGACCAGATAATAAACCCGTACGCCATGGCCTGGAGCAGACCCGGCGGGAATGACGCCAGCACCTTCAGCAGCGTTCCGAGGACGATGAAGGCGTTCTGGCTCATCCCCCCGGCGGCTTTGCCAATGTTGGCCAGGGACGTCCCCAGGTCTTTTGCCACCCCGAGCAGCGCACCCTTGTTGGCCGCGAGCCAGGCAAGGAAGCGCTGGAATCCGCCGCCCTCAGCCCACCCCTTGAAAGCCTTCATGACATTGATCAGCCATGTGGTGAATGCCGCACCCAGCGGAGCCGTGTCCCGCATGCCGATCCCGAGCGCGCCGAACAGGTACCGGATCGCGTCCACGAAGCCGTGCAGGGCCGGGATGCCGTAGGTCTTCACGAATGTCAGGAAGCGGTCGAGGCCGCCGTCCGTGACCCACTTCTTCGTGAGGTTTGCTACCCGCTGGATTTCCGGGGAGATGGCCCCGATCAGGCTGCCGAGTTTGGGGAGCGCCGCCATGAAAGCCTCAAGCATGGTGGTGGCGGGCTTCAGGGTGAACTTTGCGTTCTCGTTGTTGAAATCGATGATGGCGACTTTGGCATTGTCGTACGCCCGGCCGAAAGCCTCCTGAACCGGGGGCAGGTCCTTCAGGGCCTTCTCATGGGCCCTCTCCGCCAGGGTGACCTTCTCCACAGCCTTGGTGTAGGCCTTGGTCCCCTTTGCCGTGTTGTCCAGCGCGTTCTGGGCCGTCTGCAACTTGCTGGCCGTCAGGGCCACGGCAGAGCCCTGCCCCACAGTCGCTTTGATGGCCCCCTTCATGGCGATGCCGAAGATTCCGACGGCGGCTCCGGCGCCGACCATGGCAGACCCGGCCGCCGCGCCGATCCCCAGCAGCCCGCCCGCAATGGGGATCAGCGCGGGGCCCAGCGCGAGGACGGTCGACACGAGATCCTTCATGCCCGGCTTGAGCGCGTTCGATGATTTGGTCAGCGCGTTCATCGAGCCGTCCAGGCGCGAGATGTCCGACCGCGCCTGCCGCATCGCATCGCCGTTGTACGTGGAGTTCATGCGGAACATCAGGCTAGTGATCGTGGCCATCCGGCTCACCGTCCTCTGTTCCGGCGCTCATGGTCTCCGGATCCTGGCTGCTCACGGAACGGAGGACTTCGGACGGCCGGGGGTACTTCTCCGGCTTCGGCACCGGGTTCTTCCGGTGCTTCTTGTCCGTGAAGTGCGCCGCGCCGAGCAGGTGATTCGCGCGCTGAAGTTGCTCATGCAGCGCGGCCAAGGTCTCGTCCCCGTAGCCGTTGCCGAGGGGACCGGCGTGCCGCTCGTACGCCCTCCACTCAGCCAGCTCCAGTGACGAGATCCTGTCCAGCATTTCCCCTACCGTCCCGATCTTGAGATGACCTGCTAGCCGGAAGTAGAATCCCCGCTCGGGCCGCCGTCGAAATCCTCCGTCAGCTCGTCGATGTCCGACTCGGTCAGCCCGTTCATCTCCTGGCACTTGTCGAACACGCGGGAGATGGCCAGCGCCGACCGGCCGCCGATCATCTTCGCATCACCTGCGTTGAAGATCCGGTTACCCTGATCGTCCACGGCGCACTGGATGATCAGCCGCGCACGGAAGTTCTCCAGGTTGGGCTTCTTGCTGTTGCCGCGCGGCTGCATGGACGCCTCGAAGCGGTCGCGCTCCGTGCCGGTCATGCCCTTGAGCTTGAGCACCCACTTCTCAGGTTCCGGGTCACCCTCCGGGGCCCACTCGGGTACGGGGATCTCGCCGTACTGCTCGTCACGGGCCTTGGCAACATCATCTCGGCCGAAGGTCGGCATAGTGACTGTTCCTCTCGTCTGCGGGTCCCTGCGGGTCCGAAGGGACCGGGTGACCCGCAAGAGCCCCGGCCCCTCCAGTTTCTGTGATCTTACCTAGCGTCCGATGGAAGCCCGGGAGATCGTGCGTGCTGCATCCTCGAAGATGTCCGTCAGGCGGCGCTCGACCATCTGTTCGCCGTCCTCGATCGTTGCCCGGAACCACGATCCGCCGGTCTCCTGCAACACCCATTCGTGCCGGTTGCCGTACACCGGGTGGCGCCAGCCCTTCTGCATATCCAGGTAGGCCGGAATGTTCGTCTCGTCCTTGTGGTTCATGGATGAGGTGATGATCACCCCACCGGCGGTGAGCTTGGTGCCAACACCCTTGGCCACCCGGGCACGCAGACCGCTGTGTCTGGTGGTGTGAGTAGCGATGTTCATGACTTCCTGTTGAGCACGCCGGGCCAGCACGTCGGACGCGTCCCGCAGCTCCGCGCGGAACCGGTCCCCGAGTGCCTTGTCCTCCGCGTCCAGAGCTGCCGCTACCCGCTTCCATTCCGGACCGGTGGTCACGGTAAAGATCGCGCGGCCGGGGGTTGGACTGCGTGCCATGGTCAGCCACCTTCATCGATCTTCCGGCGGATGGCCACGACGGCTGCCACCCACGCCACCTGAGTGCGGTCCGGCAGGTCGTCCCACTGCGGCATGTCCCGGCCGTCGAAGGTCTTGCCGCCGGTGTGATCCGCGTACCCGTCGTACCCGGCGCGCGCCACATCGAGGGCGGACGGCCGGGACCCCGGCGCGTCGCGGGCAATGAGCGGCATCAGGCGAACGCCTCTGTGATCCCGGTCCGCTGCGTCGGGAAGGTCACCTCGGTCTCGGAGAGGTCGCCGACCGACCCGGACAGCGGCTGGTACTCCAGCAGAATGCAGGTCGCCGTGTAGCTCGGGTTGGTGGGACCGACCGCTGCGGCCGTCGGCTTCACGATCACCGTGAACTCGGTCTCGTTGGTGTACAGGGGCGAGAGCGTAGCGTTCACCTCTCCAGCCGCGTAGTCCTGCTGGAAGTTGATCACGAAGCTGTCGTCCTTAAGACCTGCTACGCGTTCGCGCCCCTGGCCGCTGAAGTTCGTTGTCTCAACTTCGTCCTTCACAAAATTGATTTCAACCGAACTCGCATGGTCTGAGAGGTTTACGGCGTTTATGGTGACTTGGCAATCGCGTAGGACAATTTTCCCCATGATCAGTTACCTTCCTCGTTGGTGCCCGACATGGGCCCATCACCGCTCGGGGGATCTTCGTCTTCCGGGTCCCCGTCCCAGGGCTTGACGTGCCCGCCCTGGATCAATGCCGCAGCCTGGCCGTCCGTGAGGCACAGCACCACCCGGCCCGGGGCTGCGACGTCACCCACGGCCTTGGGGCCGATCACCTGGTACACCCGGTCCACCGGCTGCTCGCGGCCTGCCTTGACGCCAGCCACGGGGTTCGGAGGAAACTCCTTCTTCTGTGCAGGCGCAGCAGGGCGCGGCTGGATCTCCTCCGCCTTCGCGGGGCCAGCTGATCCCTTGCGCTGCCGGGGTGGGGTCACCGCTCCACCACCGCCATGGTCACTCCAGTGACCGCAACCCCCGTAGTGATCGTCACAAGCCCGGTGGTCGGATCCTGGAATTCCTTGATCAGCGGGATGCGGATCTCGCTCGGAACGATGTTCCCCGCACCGCCACCGGCTGCCAAGGTGTACGCCTTGTCAGCAAAAGCCACGCCGAACGGGTCATTGCCCGGAGTGACTACGGTGATCGTCTTGGATACGGAATCCGTGTTCCGGTATTCCGCCCACACGTTGTTCCCCGGGGCCACGGTGTCCGACGCCGTGGCAGCGGCGAAGGTGGGGCCCGCACCCGTGCTGACGGCCAGGGTCTGCTTGGTCCTGAGAGTCATGATCCATTCTCACTTTCCACTAGTGCGGACGGTGAGCCGCACAATCGCGCCGACATGATCGATTCGTGCGGTCTGGAACTTTCCGCCGTACTCCCGGACGCCTTCCACATGCGCGTCCACTTCGTCGCCGAGACCAAGATCGTGGTTCTCGTAGAAGCACTGGCGTATGGACCGGGGGCCGGATCCCGAGACGTATTGATCGAGGGAGTTCTGTGCCACGGACGCCTCACCTCGCTGCACCAGGATGTAGAGATCGAACCGCCAGGTATCGAGACCCCGGCCCATGGCGCCGTTGAAGTCGGCCGTGTCCCGTGCAGGCATGACCACCATGGCGGGGAGCTGCGCCACGTCCGTCACATCATTGAAACCCCGCATGGTCGGGATCCGGTTCTGGACCGTGTTGTCAATCGCCACGCGGATCTCGGAAAGTGTGGGCACGGGATCATCCTGCCTTGATCGGGTCAATGACGTACCGGGACAATTTGGTGGCCGCCATGATGTTGTCCTTGACCCGGATGGACCCCCACTGATCGGACCCGGCCACCCCGAAGGGTGCGTCCTTGATCTGAAAAGTCGCACCGGCCATGATCCGGCATGCCTGCTCAACCGGGGCCGGAACACCGTCCCATCCCCACTGCGCAGTGATCCGGATCTTCTCACCCCGGGTGAAGACGAGAGACCCGGCGCGGGAAATCCTCCGGTACGGCCAGCCGGACTGCCCGTTCACGACCCCGTTGAGCGGTTCAAGATCGTAGTCTGCGGCCGTCCACACCGTGCCGTAGTCGGTCCCCGATTCGATCACCAGACTTGCAGCCGTCCAGAAATCATCGACGTACGCGTATTCCGCCGTGGTGGCCTTGAAGATCCGCGCAGTCGCCCCGGTCTGCTTGTTGAACTGCCGGTCACAGAACTGTTCGATCTCCCGGGACACGGAGCTGATCGCCTCGGTCAGGGGATCATCAAACCGGCTGTCCTCCTGCATACCCAGGTAGGCCTTCATCTCCGCGAGCGTCGTGTACGGGTCTCCGAGCGCCATGGCCTGCCTCCCTCCGGTATGCCGTCACAGGCCGTCTGACCTGCGAAAACTCTGTTGATCTTACCCTTGGACCACGGGGGCCGGGAAGCCAGAGGATCTAGCTACGCGGCCGTCTGTGGATTCTTTGTAGCAAAACAGGGTGCTACAAAGTTGCGTTGTTCTGGATCATCAAACGATGCGGCGGGACGTATAGGAATGCGTCATCAAACCAGCATTCCTCCGATGGAATAGGTATGGGAATTAGCGTTCCCGTGCGTGACCGTGACTCGGAACACCGGAGGAAGATTGTCGGACACGGCAAGCTTGGTAACAGGGGTCACAGCAGGAGCGATCTTGTACACCACGGTGCCGGTAGCAACAATCGCGTCCGGGGCAACAATCAAGTCGTAAGTCTTCCCGCTAACCCTGTCCACACCAGAGATCTTTACCGTCAGGCTGGCCGCCGTCACAAACGCCGTGACGTCGATGATCAGATGCAGGCCGTCGTACTCGTAGCCGCGCCCGGTGATCTCGAACTCCTGCGTGTCCGGGGCAGTGGTCCGCGCAGCCGACGGCAGTACCTCGAAGTACGGGGCACTGGACACCAGCTGCCGGATATTGTTCGCCACTGATCAGCTCCCGCTCTTCCGGGGACCTCGCTGCCGGGGAGCCGCTGCCGCAGGTGCAGCCTTGACCTCGGGCTCCGGCTTCGTTTCGGCTTTCACAGGCTCCGGCGCAGCCTTGGGCGCGGCCTCGGGGGCAGGCTCGTCCTGGGGTGCGCGCCGGGTGTCCTCCACGTCGTAATGCACGGTGAGTTCCTGGAACAGAGACTCCCGGCCCTCCAGCAGGGGATGTCCTTCGCGTACACGAGTGACACCCTCCTGGAGAATGACCGACGTACCGTCTTTCAGGCCCACCGACCCGGTGACAACAGCTACATAGATCTTTCCGCTTCCGGCCACGATTCCTCCTTCGGATCGGCCCGAGCTGGCCCCGGCCTACTTCAGGGCCGGGGATGGGTCGATCAGAGGCTCTTCAGGAGACGGAAGGCGTTCGGGTCTATGACCTTGGAACTGTTCCGCCACACGGCATACATGCCGCGCTGGCCGGTCGGGAAGTTGTTTGTCGTACCGAAGAGGTGCGGGATCAGTTCGACCGACATTCCGATCTTGTCCACGATCAGGAACTTCTTGAAGTCCCCGAGAATGAGGAATTTATCGGCCGCAGTGACGATGCCCGCCATGGTCGATGCCTCATACGCGGGGAAGTCGACCAGCCGGGACGGACGTCCTTCCGCAATCCGGGCCCACAGATTGGCGCCGCCTTGGCTGTCGAACTGGCGAACCTTGTTGTACACCGTCTTGTTGCCCAGCCACGACGCGTTGGGAACGTGACGCGGGGGAAGTGCGTCCACCACCCGGTACAGCTCCGCAACGGTAAACGTCAGGGTGACCAGGGTAGTGATGACGCTGCCGCCGACCGCTGCGACACCGGTGACCACACCCTCCGGCTGCGGGTCCACGCCCGTACCAGTGATGAAGGCGGTAGCCTCCTCGACGTTCTTCGCCTCATCGAACATCATTCCGAGCTCGCCACGCATCTGCGCCCAGTCCTGGTCGACCTCGAAGCTGAAGGGCACGAAGCCCTGTACACGCGTCGGGGTCAGGGTGGGCTGTGCCAGCGTCGGGGAGTTGTCGGACGCTTCGAGCGCCTCCGCGCCACGGGCCACGGAGATACCGGCGGACGTCACACCCTGCCAGGTTTTGCCCGCGATCTGGATCACTCGCGCGATCTGCCGGATCGGGTTGACCACGGACGCGTTGGTCATGATGACCGTCGGGTCCAGGGAGAACGGGACCGCGAAACCGCCGGTCGTGGTGACGCCGACCGCGAGGGCCGCGCGCTCCTCGTTGGTGAGGCCATCTGTCTTGCCCGCGAGGGCCGCCTTGCCGAAGGCACGGTCGTAGGTCTCGGAGCCGGTCTGGAGGATCCGGCGTGCGAGATCGCCGTCCTTGGTGTCGTTGCGGCGCAGGAGCTGATCGATGTGCGTACGGACGTTGTCTTCGCTGTCCCGTGCCGAATCGTAGTGATTCATCTCGACCGCACGGAGCGCGTTGTCCCGCATTGCACGGGACAGATCGTCGATGCTGCGCGCGTCCCGGCGCAGCGACGTGATGTCGTAGATGTTCTCTGCGCGCTTCTGCTTGATCACGTTCGGGGCGTGGAAGGGGGTGCCCTCCTCCGTGCTGCCGGATCCGGCGAGTACGGCCAGGCGGGCTGCACGGGCGTTGGCCGCAGCGATCGCGGCCGTGTGCACCTCGTACTCCGCACTGATGTCGTCCCACTCCTGCTGCCGTTCAACCGGCAGCTCGGCGCCGTTGTGATCGGCGTCGATCTCCTGGAGGCGGGTGCGGATCTCGGCCTGGCGCTGCTCACGCTCGGAAGCCGTCATGGTCAGTTCATCGGGCATGGGTGCGCTCCTCTGCTTGCCCGTGGGTGTGTGTGTACCCGCAGAGTGCTTACGCGGCTCCGTGGTGATGCCTGGAGCGGCGGCCCCGGTGCCCGGGGTGCCTCCGGCCACAGGGGCCGGGGTGATGCTGTTCGATTGACCGGTCTTCTGGCCGAACGCGGCGCCGCTCTTTCCGGGCACGTTCTTCGGGTCGGAAACCATGACGCCGAACTTTTTGCATGCCGCCATGATGGCAGCTTTGACCTTGGCCAGATCCTCGGGGGAGTAGGCCGACGCATTGCCCGGCTGGTTGATGTAGGACCACGCCGACTTAGCATGATCCTTCGAGTCCAGTGGGTAGCGCTTCTTCTTGTCCTTCTGATATCCGGGATCAGCATACGGCACGTCACCGTACGGCTTCGCAGGACTGGCCGCTCGATCTTCCAGGACAACCGCAGGAGAGGTGATCTCGGACAGCGCGACGGCATACGCGGTGAGCGACCGGACGTCGTCCAGCGGGGTTCCCACCGGCGGCAGGAACGCAACATCTCCGCCTGAAATCTGGTCTGCCGTGAACCCGGCACCGATCAGCTCCGCGATGACCTCGGACCGCGCGAGGTGGACGGCCGCCGTGCCGGTGCAGGCGCACTCCGCGCAGTAGCAGAGAGTCCCGGCCTTGCACCGGCAGCTATCGATCCGGCCGGGCTCGTTGTCCGCCGGGGTCTGCCGCGCGGGGGCAGCCGCGCGGGTCTCGCGTACGGAGCGCAACGCCTCGTCATACTCCTCCGGCCGCCGCCGCCGCAGTCCGGCGTAGTAGTCATCCGTGGTGGACCGCAGTCCGGCGGATGCACCGGCATTGGCCGGGAACATCGTCGGGCCGAACTCCATGACCCGGACCTCCTTCAGCGTCCGCTCCGGGATGCTGTCAGGGTTGCTGTCAGAGCGCTCCGGCTCGTCGTCCCATTCGTCGTGCAGCACCCGGAACCGGAACGATGATCCGTACGCCCCGGCCTCCAGGGCGGGGATCAGATCGCGCACGTACGACGTGTCCAGGAGCGGGACCTCGTAGGCCGCGCCGGTGGCATCCTCCGCCAGCGAGCGCGGCACCCCGAGCGGCTTGTCCGCCACCTGGGGGTCATGGCCGTGCTCCAGCAAGCACTTGATTTTGTCGCCCGCGTTCTTCCGGCCCGCGTCGTCCTTGAGCGTTTTCTTGAAGGCGCCCGGCGCGATGCGCTCCAGGAACCGGCCCTCGAAGGACGAGTTGATCTCGTACCACTCCCCGAAGGTCGAGAAGTGTCCCTCCATCGTCGGCATGCCGTCGCCGTCCGACCGCAGCACTCCCAGGTCGGACTGGGTCCGGCACACCGGGATGGGCAGCTTCACCGGGGGACCGGTGATGTCCCCGCCGGACCGGGCATTCGGCTTGCCCTTCGCGTCTTTCTTGACCGCATCCGGGAACAGCGGTTCCAGCTTCCCGGAGGAGTCGCCTTCCAGGTCGGTCGGCTCCCAGATGAACTGACGGGGGTCGGCGGGGGGATCAGTGGGGGGGCTCATATGACCACTTCCAGTTTGTAGCCGGTGGGAGTTTTGGCGACAACACGGAAGGATGTCCCCGGCGGAAGGATCCGTTCATCCTCCCCGTATTTGTCCTTGCCCTTCCGGAACGACGGGACATGGGCCGATCGGGTCCCCTTCGGCATGTCGATCTCCAGAATGTCTCCGGGGTTCTCCGGGTCGTACTCCGTCGTGAAAGCCTCAGCTATGTCCTTGAACCCCGACGTACTGACGAACCCCCGGTCAGTAAACGTGCTGCCCACCTTAAGATCCATCTTCGCAGCCCCCCGGTATACAGTCTGGGGTTTGGTGGACGGTTCCTGAATCTGGATCAAGTCATCCAGGATTGCGGAAGACCTGCGGATGGTCTTCTCGTTGCTGCCGCCGGGAAGATCCTTGTGCCGAAGGTACTCGTTGACGTCGTGGGAGTCATCCCGGTACAAGGTCAGCGCAGCCATATGATCCTCTTCGGAGAAGTCCGGACTGCCGATCATCACCCCGGTATCGAGCTTCGTCTCACCGGCCCCGACGTTCCCGGGATGCAGCTTGTGGTACCCGGGTTCCCCCAGGTTGCCATGGCGCAGGGTGACCACCGCAGTCATGTGTCAGTCCCCCTTCGGGGCAGTAGGGATGGGCTGCGGGTCCTGATGATCTCGGTCAGAATACGGGTTCATAAACGATCACATCCCCGTCCTCGCGGACTTTGCGCAACGGGGTGTTGCGGGGGACGATCACTTCACCCTTGGCAGAGCCGTACGGGTTCATGTGGTGGTGCGGGATCATGTGCGCTCCGGCGGGCATGTCGATCCGGATCGTCACGTCGGTGTCCTGGGTCTTGTACTTCGCAGCCACAGCCCCGTACACCGAGGTGGACGTGGGTGCCTTGTCCGTGACCACGGTGCCGTCCGCCCGGTCTCCGTACACCGACCGGGGGGCAACCCGGTACAGCGGGATCGATGCGGACAGAACATGCCGCGCCGCTATCCGGTCCATGGCCGCAGTCATCTCGTCCATCTCCTCGTTGCTGTAAAGCTCGTCCACATCACTTTCGCCGGTGCGCAGGTAGTTGGTCACAGGGTCTGACCAGCCGTCCGCCGAATAGTTGGAGAACAGTTCCTCGTCCGACTCGATCTGGTCATCGTCATCCGAGTTGAGGCGGTAGTAGGCCAGCGGATCGTTCTTGTCCATCCGGCTGCCGTTCTCGACCAGCTCCCCGGACTTGGCCGCCGATCCCGGGTGGTAGACGTAGTAACCGGCGTCAGCCTTGCTGCCGTGCCGGGCACCGGCGTTCCTCTTGGGCGGGACCTCCTTGGGCGGGCTGACCTTGATCCCCTTGGGCACCCCATCGGCCGGGGGCTCCGGCAGGGCAGGCACTGGCGCCGCGCCATCGGTTGTCTGGCCGGGCGGGATCAGCTGCACGGACGTCAGGCCGGAATGAACCAGGACCATCAGGTCTCCGGACACCACGGCATCCCGGGCAGTGTCCGGCTTGAACCCAACCGTGATCAACTTGACGATGTTGGACGCCTGCTCTGTCTGAATCTTCGCGGCTTCCAGGAGATCCGTACGCAGGAACGCAATGTCCCGGGCGTCGTACCACAGACGCACCGTGCCGTTCTGTGCAGGAAGATCCACCAGGGCCTGGTACGACGCCGCGACCGACCGCCACAAGGGCCGCAGGGTACGGTCCCCGAAGGATTCCTTGGCCGACTTGTAGTTCCCGGAGTTCAGGGAAGATCCCTGCATGCCTTCGGAGAACCCGACTACCACAGACGGAACTCCAGCAGCAGCAGCTATTCTAGTCTCACCGGCACCTTGCACTGCCTTGAAATCGATCTGTTGCATGTTCGCACCAACGATGCTGACGTCGGCGCCGCCGCCGAGGTAGATCGTCTTGTACGCGTTCTCGATGCCGCCGTTGGACGCCTCGAACGCTTCCATGAAATCGGAGAACTGCTGCTTGGTCACTGTGTCCTTGAGTGACACAGCAAGCTTCGGGGTGGCCGCGTTGGCGTAGAACTTCGCCTTGTGCTCCGTGGCCTGCTTGTCTGCCTGGATCTCCCGGAGGACCGGGGTCAGCCACGACATGCCCCGGTACTGCGCTTCGGGGTCCGGGATCGGGGACCAGTGCGCCACTTCCCGGATGTCATAGATCCGCGCCGCATCCGGACTGTTGTTGATCCCGCCGGGCCAGTAGATGTACCCCATGACGTCGGATTCCACAGCACGGTCCGGCGGGGACGACAGGATGATCTGCACCCAGTCCGGCCGCAGGCGCCGCAGGCGTCCAGCCTCGCGCGCCACGTAGTGGTTACCGGTGAGGTCCACATCCTGGACTGCGCGGGACAGCAGCTCACCGGTGGTCCCGTTCGGCCAGGGGTATTCCAGAAGTTTCAGAGCCTGGGACCCGAAGAGATCACCGGGCCGCCCATTTTTGATCTTCTGGAACTGGAACCGGGCCTCGGAGAACACCGACCGGCGCGCCTCCATGCAGGCAAAGACGATGCCATTCGATTTATACAGGCCGTTGATGTAGCCGACAAAGGAATTCTCGATCGACTCCGTGTCGGCGCTGGCCGTCGTCCCGGTCAGGGCGTAGTTGGTGCCCTGGAAGGACATCATCTGAAGCCAGTCGTCCATCGAGAGCGCCGGGTCCGCGCGCTCTTCCGGCCGTCCCAGCAAGGACCGCCACAGCTTAGGCATTCGGCTTGGCCTCCCTGCGCTCATTGACCACCGTCAGCACCCCGGCCAGGACCACGGCACCGGTGCCGATCAGGCCCCACGGACCGAACATCCATGTGAGTCCCGCCGCGATCATAGCAACCGAGATCAGGACAGCGGCCAGAGCTTCGCGCCGGGTCATCGGACCATCACCCACGGCTCCGAGGATTCCCCGTTCTCTGCACCATGGTGCAGACCCCATACCGCGAGGGTTGCCGCCACCAGGGGGGAGATGTCCACGGCTGCCCCCGCCTTATCCCAGGCCCACAGTTCAGCCAGCACGCGCTTGTCCGCACCGGCGACGGCCGCCGTGAGGGGAACCTGGTCGCGGTGCACGATCAGATTCGTGCCGCCACGGGGCGGGACCACGGCAGATCCGAACCACCCGCACGACTGCGCAAATTCGCGGGTGGTGGGAGATTCGATCACGAGACCCTCTTTCTCCAACGGGCCGATCAGGGATCCAGCTTGGGATGCTTTGTCGATCACGATGGATCGGGGCTTCCAGCGTTCCGCCAACTCGACCATACGGGGCACAATCCACCGGTCCCCGCTACGGTGATCCAGTTCATCGCCGCCGGAAATCTCGACATGCGCCAGGCCGTCCGGGTTGAGCCCGGCCACGACGATGCACGCGTGCTTCCGGTCGGGGGTCATGTCGATACCGAACGACAGGGGGTCGACCGGGGATGACGTCATGTCGGTGCAGGCACGCCACGACGCCTCATCGATCACACGCCACGATTCGCCTTCGACCGGGTAATCCCCGATCCCAAGACGCTCGCGCTGGAACTCATCCGGATCGAGCTGCCGCCGCTCCGATTCGATGTGCTCGAAGGACAGCTCCGGGGACTCCACACCGCCGATGCGGATCCCCCAGCCGGGATTGGCCTTGGTGTACGAGACGATCAGACGGTTGGTCTTCCGGATCCGTTCCACTTCGGGCATTCGGGGATCGAACGGGAATGGCTGCTGATCATGGACCTCGCAATCCTGCGGGCAGAACTGGCCGCAGGCATCAATGGACCATTCCATGAATGCCAGGCTCTCGTCCGTGCAGACCCGCGTCCCGTCCGGCCGGACCTTGCCGAGGCCGCGCTGACGGAGACGCCCCAGGGCGGTCGATTGCTTGTTCCCAGCAGACCCCGCGAAGATCACCTGGGGATTCGGCACGGCGGACAGGGTCGGGAGGATCGCACCTACCGCGATGCCAGAAAGGATCATTGCCTCGTTCAAGATCAGGCAGTCGCAGGTGTAGCCACGGCCACCGCCCGCCGTCCTGGTCTTGAACCGCAGTTCCCTCTTCGCGCCATCCCTGATGATTTCGATACCCTCATCGCCGTGGGACCGGCTGATCCGGCCCCCGCGCTTGTTGAGGAAGGCCTCAAGATCAGGAGTGGATTCGATCAGCTGGAGTACACGGTTGAAATGCCGGATCGACGTGTCGAACAGGTGTGCCGAGTGGATCAGCAACTCCTCGTCCTCCGCGAGGAACAGACCGAACAATTCACGGGCTTCGAGGATCACATCCTTGCCGTTCTGGCGCCCCGCGATCAGCCCGACGTCTTTGGCAGCCCACCGGCCGTCGGCCCGGACGCCGAGGATCTCGTCCAGGGACAAGGATTCCCATGGATCAAGGTCCAGCCCGGCAATCTCCGCCAATTCGACCGCCTCCTGCCCACGGGATGAGACCCGGGGCGGAGACGTCAGGATCCGGGGAATCTGCACACCCATGGGCGGCAGGACCAGGCGGGGATCAATCATGCGCCGGGCTTACCGTGGCGCCTGCGCCCGGCCTGGCGCCGGGGACCGCTCGGGGTACCGCGCGAGCGGCGCCGCGCCAGCTCGTCATACGCGGACGTCTCGATAGCCTCGCGCTTCGAGGTGTCGATCACTGCATCCGAGATCCCCTGAAGATCGCACAACTGCTTGATCACCCGGGTGGACACCTCGATGGACCGGTTGTCCCCCTTGACCGCCTTCGGCCAGGCCGCCGACATCAGACGGCTCAGCCGGGCCACCTGAAGGTTGCGTAGATCCGCCGTAGTCAGCGACTGCTCCGTACCGGTCGGGGTGATCGCCGAGAACACGTCCTCCACGGCCGCGTCCGGGGAAGCGTAGTGGCACTGTTCCGCGATGATCCCCCAGTCGACCCCGGCCATGGCCAGGGCGACGGCCTTGCGCCGGTCATTCGAACCGGTGTTATCCATCCTGATCACTCTCCGCGAACGAATGTGCGTGTCCCGTGGACTCCAGTACTGGCACGGTCCCCGTCACCTGCTGAAACCTGCGGCATGTCACGTCCACGTACCCGGGGCTGATCTCCATACCGTACGCGGTACGGTCCTCCTGGTCTGCCGCGAGCAGGGTGGACCCGGACCCCATGAACGGGTCGTACACGGTGTCCCCGGCATCGGTGTAGGCGAGCACGAAGAACCGGGGCAGCCCGACCGGGAACGCGGCTGTGTGGCCGGTGGCAGTGTGCGAGCTGCTGAATGTCGGCAGCCGGTTGCCGGGGTACGCCAGGCCCGGAGCCACGCTGTCATCACGTCTCGATCCGTCGGCCCCCTGAGTACCCGCGTCGTGGAACGAATCGCCACCGAGCAACGACGCCTTCCCGCCCTGGCGGTCCTTCCAGGTGGAGCCCCCGCTACCCGGGCCCCCCGCAACGGGGACATTGTCGGACGCGTGCCGGACAGCCTCCGGCCGCATCTTCCAATCGTTCTTGACGAACTGATACACCGGCTCGAACTGGTTCTTGAAACGGCGCTTGACCCACTTGGGGACCCCGTTCCGCTCCCAACAGTATTCGGTGGCGTAGTGCCACCCCCACTGGCGTGCATGGGTGGTGATCAGGTCGAACACGTAGAGCTGGTTGTCCAGCCCTTCCGCCGTGGACTTGATATTGATGAACCATGACCCGTCGGCCGCCAAGTGTTCCGCCACGTTCGCCGCGACCGGGGCGAACCAGTCCACGTACCCGTCCGGAGGAACGGGCGTGAACCCGGAGGTCTCGTCATACGCGCGCTGCGACGCGTACGGGGGAGACGTGAACGCGATATTCACCACCACACCGTCCAGCAGCCGGGACACATCGCCGGGCTTCCGGCAGTCCCCGCACATGACCCGGTGACCCCCGAGCAGCCACACATCTCCGGGCTTCGTGACGACGCGCGCCGGAGGTGCCGTGTCGAGCGCATCGGCTGCGTTATCAGCTTCCAGGTCCACCGGATCCCCGGCATCAACAGAATCCATGCTCCCGATGATCGCCGCGACCTCGTCATCGGTGTACCCGGTCCCGGCGTAGTCGCCCTCCAGCGCGGTGAGCAGTTCGGCCATGGCCTCTTCGTCGTCCGTGGCCAGATCGGACGACCGGTTGTCCACGATGTTGATCCGGCGCGCGGCTGCATCGTCGCACTGGTAGATCTCGCACCGCGCGGTTGCCTTGCTGCGGGCTCCATCCCCGCACAGCGCACACCGGTCAGCCGGATCGGATGCCCTGCCGAATTCGCATTTGCCGGGGCCGTGGTCGATCAGAGCCTGCATGGTGTGGTTCCCGGCCAGCACCACCATGGGGCCGTTCTCGACCTCACGGACGATCAGGGACCGGTACTGCCCGTTCCGCCGGAGGGATTCAGTGATCACACCGACCTTGCCGCGCCGGGCGTTGCCGGGAAACGGGGTCAGTTCGTCCAACGGGATGATCTTTGTGCGCAGGTAGCGGGTCACGCGTCCTCTTCTCGATCATTCCAGTTCCGACGGGACATCGGTCCGCCGGTGTTCCCGGGGCACTGCGATCACCCGGAATTCCCGGGCCACGTAGACCACCCGGGGTTCATCATCCACGATGACGGTTCGTTCATCATCCGACACGGAGAATCCTCTCCTCACGGTCGACCAGGACGGTACGGGGTTCAGTGACCTTGATCTTGGAGAATACGGCACCGGTTGCGGGTGCCAGGATCCCGGCCATAGCACCGGTGACCGATGCGCTCGCCGTCAGGCTCCCGGTAGCCGGGGCCACGGTTCCTACGATGGCCCCGGGGGAATTCACCGACCCGGATGCTGTGCCGGTGACCGCAGCGGCCGTCCCGGACAAGACCCCGGGAACGGTGGCCACCACGGTGAGGGATCCGGTGGCGGCTGCCGTGGCGCCGTCCATCTCGCCCTCGAACGAGACCGCGCCCGCGAAGGATCCGGCAGCAGGCTGTGTGGTCCCCGTAAAGGTGTAGGCGTCGCTGACCACACCCGTGACGGACCCGGTAACCGGTTCGGTGGTCCCCGCCATGGACGACACCACGGACGCGTCCCCGGCCGCCGTGCCGGTGGCCGCATCGGTGGTCCCAGCCATGGTCCCGGCCACGGTCACCATGGCCGTTGCGGATCCCGTGACCGCCTCTGTGGTCCCCGCGAAGGTGTATGCGTCGCTGACCTGCCCGGAGAAGTCCGCGATAACCCCTCCGGTGCTCCCCTCCAGGAAATCCGTGGCTTCTGCGAACCAGAACCCGGACACCGGCCGGGTGATCCCTACCAGCAGAGCATCCGGGCCCTGGGCCGTGAGGGACCCGGTGGCCTCCGCCACAGTGCCGGTCAGCGTGCCGGTAACCGACGCATCGGCCGTCACAGCACCGGTGACCGCATCTGGGGAGCCCCCCAGGACGGCCGCAACGGTGACGGTGGCGGCCCCGGAGCCCGTCGCGGTCGCGGTGGTTCCGGACAGGGTTCCAGACGCCGTAGCGGTGACAGAGACATCCCCGGTCATCCCCGTTGTGGTCCCGGCCACCGTTCCGGTGACGGTCGCGGTGACGGATACCGCGCCGGTGGCCTCCGTCACGGTGCCGGGCAGGGTTCCGGTGACCAGGAGGTCCCCCGTGAAATCCCCGGTCATCGAAGCCGTGGCGCCGTCCAGGGTGCCAGTGCCGGACACCGGGAAATACGGGGTGACGGAGATCTTGACGTACGCCTGAGCAGGCCTGCCACGCCCGAGCCGGACCATGCGTCACCGCCGTTCGTAGTCGGGCCGGATCAGCACTCTTCGAAAACGACGTACGCAATGGCGGTGAGCGTCGCCGCCGTGTTGATCCGGAGCTGAAGGTACTTGGACACCGGCATGACCGGCTCCCGCCCGAGCGGCCACTGCTTCACATACTGCGACGTGGGCCCGACGAACTGGGCATCGAAATACTTGTCCGGGGTGGCTGACACAGGAGCTGTGGCGTTACCCCGGCCGGATGCAGACGGACCCATGGTCAGACGGCTCGCCGTGGTGCTGTCCCCAACGGGCTGGATCGTCGTGGTGCTGTGCGCGATATCGTTCCCCGTGTTGGGGAACGTCGTCGCCGTACCGTTCTGTACCAATTCGCACACCGCCGGGGTCCCAGCAGCTGACCCGTTGAAGGAGACCCCCCATTCCACCACCCGGATCTGGATCGTGGATGGTGTGGCGAGCTGGAGGGCTACCTTCGTCCCTGTCGCATAGGACAGCCCCAACATACTCACCTGCGCCGCACCAAACGCGTTGTTGTACGCCACGTACATGGTCATGGTCAGCCACCCGCGTACGTAGAGACATGACCGTTCAGGTCCGGAGCCTCGGTGTCCCACACAAGCCGGAAATCCACATTGATAGGGCTCCCCCCAGTGAGCTGATACGAGAGGTAGAGACTCCTGGCGCCTAGGTACGCGAGTTCCGGATCAGCGTTACTGAGTTGAATGCCACCGATACCAAGAAGCTTGAACAGCGCTACGTCAGCAGGATCACTGACCACAACACTGGACGAATATGGAACCGGATCATCTGCGACAGGGAACGCAGACATTGCGGGAATGTTCAGAAACCGGGCACCGCTCATATCGACCTCTACGGTTCCATTCAGGACGTACGCAGACATGTAGACCTCCTAGGTCAGTTACTCGCTACCCCGAAAACGGTGAGGATCGCGGCGTCAGCGTTCGCTCCGGCCGGGATGGTCACGGTGGTCCCGGAGACCGAGGCTGCCAGTGCGGCAGCCACCGTGACCCCGACCAGGGTCCCACGCTTCACGACTTGGAACTCCTGCGAGAGGTCCACCGTGTCACCGGCAGTGATGTTGAGCAGGGCGTAGACCGCGTACCGGTCAGCGTCCCCGGACATGTGCCGGAGCGGGTACCGGGTGGGCGGAAGCAGAGCCATGATCAGTCCTCACCATGTCGACGCACGGCGCACCGCCGTGGTGTAGATCTTAGAGCCACTCGGGGGGTCCGGCTGCGGGATCAAGGCCAGGCCTACGAAGGCCCATGCCGTGTCGGCCGCACCGGTGCCTGCCGTGCTGCATGCGGTGACTGCACCCGAACCAAGCTGATCAATCATCAGAAGGCCCGGAACGGAGTCAGCCGCGATGCCGACATTGGAGACCCGCTGGTTCCAGGAGCCGCCCGGCCCGGACAGGGTGTAGTCGGCAGAGTTCCAGTTGTCGTGCACGACACCGGCCACGTGGATACCCATGTCCGTGGCCAGCACACCTGTCAGGGACTCACTGTTCTTCGGGGTGCCCAGGGTCGCGTAGGACGTGGTGTTCGTGGTGCGGAGCGGGGACCCGGAAGAGATCACGCCCGTGTACCGGCACATGGCAACGGATGCGGAGTTGGCCGATGCGGATCCGATGGTGATCGTGTAGTTGGCGGGCTCGGAGGACGCACGGCGGTACCAGACCCGGGTCAGATTGTCGAAGGTCGGGTTGGTGGTGGCGCTGGCCGCGATCGTCCACCCGGACACGGTGGGGTTCTCCGCGCCCTTCTCGACGACCAGAGCCATGATCAGCATGTCGCCGTCCACGGTGCTCCCGGGGACGTTGATGTTCCCCGTGGTGGATGCATCGATCAGCAGCGTCGTGGCGCTCTGGAAGGCAATGGTCATGTGCTACCCCCCTACAGTTCGTCAGACCCGATGTTCGTTGATCCGCAGTCCAGGCACCGGTGGACTACACCCTTCCCATGGCGCCCGGATCGTAGCTGGAGATTCTCCGGCCGGTTGTCCGCCCTATCACCGTTCTTATGGTGCACGGTCTCATGCTTCTCCAGCGGACGGCCCAAGACCTTTGCCATCACCATGCGGTGCTCCAGGTAGGTCTTCCCGTCGATCATGAACCGCCAGTAACCGTTCTCGTCGGTCCACCCCGACCCAAGATCCCTTTTCAGTTTCTCCAGCGGGCCGGGATCTCCCGTGGCCTTGAACCGGACGTAGTGCAGTCGGCAATACCCCAGGGCCCAATGGATGTTCTGACACCCCGTCACCGAACATCCATTGCGCTGCACCCGCATGTCGCCCTTGTTGGACTGCGCATAACGCCACGACTGATAGTGCTTGGTACACATCCCACGGGACGAGACACCCCGGTCACAGTCGTCCGAGGAACAAATTCCTGCGGTCAGGAAAACCCCCTGACCACGTGCTTTCTGGTAGTGGGAAGGGCAGTACCCGCGAGCGCGTGCCGACCGTCCGCACCCCTCAACTGAGCATATTTTCTCCATGGCCCTACAGTACTATGGATACCCCTACCCTGCGGGCTGGGTCAGGGATCCCGCTGTTATGCTCACCGCGACCCCGATTGAGATCGTCGTCGTGTTCAGGATCAGGGTTGCGGATGCGGTTCCCACGTCGCCGTCACAGATCGTGGCAGCACCGATGTTCGCCATCCGGAACCAGGTCGCGGTACCCGCAGCCACACCCGTCGTTGCCCGGGGCACGCCTGCCAGGGTGATGGTGCCGGAAGACGAGGTGCCGAAGGCCGGGTCGTCCAGGGTGAAGGTAGCAAGCAGCGTGTTGCCGGACAGACCGGTGTTGGCGTCGACAGGCTGCGTGCCGCTGTAGAGCTTGACGGTGGCCGCGCCGGACCCGGTGTCCACCAGGGTCTCTACCGCGTCCATCATCGCGTTCCGTGTGGCTGTGGCCAGCCGGAGGTTAGACATGGATCATGCTCCCTTGTTACGGGTCCGGCACCGGACCACCAGAATGGTGATCGTACCCGCGCCGATGCTGAGTCCGGCCGCGCCGATGGCCCGGAGGGGATGACGCTGGACGACGTCACCGGCGCCGGTGGCCGCGAGCGACGGATCCGGGCTGGTGTCCCCCTCACCCCGGAGATCGGCGTACAGGTCCGACCGGACCGCCTGGCCCGGATTGCTCTCGCACCCAATGCCGTCATAGTCCGCGTCCAGGTGCGCCGGGTCGAACCCGTTCGTGATGATGATCGGGGATGCGAAGTCGGAGCAGTTGCGGTCATCAGCCGCCGACGCCAGCGGGGCGGACACGGCCAGGAGCACGGCCGCGATCCCGGCCGGAGCCAGCACAGTCTTGATCTTCATCGGTTCGTCACCCTGACCGTGATCGTACGTTCGTCGATCCGTCCCACCGATGTAGTGATCCGGTTCGCCACGGAGTACGGGTTGCCTGCCGTACCGCCGGACAGCCACGCCGTGGCGGTCGTGGTGCTGTTGCTGCTGCTGTCCAGGACCAGTCCTGCCGACACGGTCATAACAGATGTGATGATCGTCTCCCCGGAATCCAGCCAGTCCGACCAGTCCCATATCCAGTCCAGAACGGCTTCAGCGTCTTTCTCCCAGTCCACAATCATGGTCACCGGATAATCACCTGCCTGACTTCCGAAGGCTCGTGATCGTCATCATGAGCACAGAGTAGCGTGAGCGCCATGAGCCAACGCGCGATCTATCGATATGAAGTGCCGGTTGACGACCAGTGGCATGAGATCATGATGTCCGGAAAGATCACAGGGACAGGATCCCGGCGGCCGGGCGTAGTCGAATTCTGGGCCCTGGCGAGCACAGACCCCGACTACGCATCCCCCCGCAGCTTCCGGGTGTACGGCACCGGCCACGCCCTGCCGGACGATGTCCGCCCGGACCAGCTGCACGGATCCGTGATCGCTGGGGGCGGACTGGTCGTCTGGCACCTGGTCGAACGGAAGATCTAGCGGAGCGGGGCAGGCATGTTCTCCGGCGTGTCGCGCGGGGACACGCCGGACAGGACGTAGAGGAGAGTTCCCGGCTGAGACCCCGCGCCCACTGACGCGATGTCCACCGACACATAGGAACACCCGGCCGAAAGATCCTCCGGCTGAACCTTGAACGCGATCATCTGCTGTACCTGGGCGGTGCCGGTTACAGTCTGGCTGGCCGCTTGAGTGACCTTGGTCCACGTCTCGTCGTTGTCAAGCGTCGTCTCGGTCTTCTTCCAGTACGTGGTCACGGCTGCCAGGTTCGAGCTGACACCGGCCGCCGACAGGGTGTGCTGCCGCAGGGTGAGAACCGGGGGTTCCGCCGCAGCACCGGCCGCACCGATGAAGACCACAAGCAAGTAGTCAAGATCCCCCATGAACTGACGGAGGCCCGTATTGGCCCCGGTGGCAAGGTTAACCGGCGAGATGCCGAGTCCGATGTCGTAGTCGCTTCCGAGCATGGCCGACCCTCCGGGGGTTTTCGGGCTGCGGGTTGGTCATGAGTGTAGAGGGCGCAGTGCATAGCCCCGCATAGATCCTTTGCACCGGATTTCCATGGTCCTAACGATCAGGCCTCTGACGTGCAGCTATCCCTAACTCGGGGCCGGTGGTCCACGGGTACCCGGGACCCAAACGATCGCGGCAGACGGGCACACAGAGCTTTGGATCTCCTACGCGTCGGTAGCATGAACGCAGCGTCACAGATTGGTGACTGTGCGCTCCGGATATCCATGCACAACTCTGCATAGCCGCTGAGCACGACGGAGCCCCCTGCCGTAGATCAATTGGCAGAGGACTCCGGTAATCAGCCCGGCGGGGCTGGTTGGATCACGCCTCCCAGGGCCAGGACGCCGAGCGTCCCGACGCCAGCAGGCCCATCATCGTGAAGAGCTTGTCCGAGAAGCCGCCGACCTCGAAACGGTTCGGCACCGAGGTGTTGATCGATGTCTTGCTGTACCCGGTGGTGTCCACGCCGAACAGCGGAACACTGGCCGGAACAGCCTCGGAGACAGACCCGCGCCAGCTGTTGCGGAACGCCTGGCCGTCGGTCACTACGACCACCCCGGCGTGACCGCTGTAGTTCGCGTGCAGAGCCGCAGCCGTCTCCGTGCCGTGACCGACCTCACCAACACGGTTCGTGAACGCCTCGATCTGGGGGAGCAGTGATCCGCCCTTCTTCAGTCGGTGGACGAACGACCCGTTGGCATACCCGATCAGATCCGCGCCGCCGGTTGCCCGCGCGGCCAGCACGGTGCCGATCATCGCACCCACGTCCACATGCCGGACCGTGGACCGCTCGGAAACCGTGCCGGTCATCGAGGCCGACGTGTCGACCGCCACCAGCCACCGGCCGGGCAGCGCCGGAACGTTCCACACCGACGCAAGCAGGGCCTTTTCCAGGGCCCGGCCCCAGGCCAGCGACGGGGCCGCGCGGTACGCGGACAGGAACCGGTAGGGGAACTGATGTGAGCGGTATACCTGGGCTGAATCGGCCAGCCGCCCGGCCACGATGTCGATCACATCGTCGGAGATCTCGGCCTCGTCGAAGTTCCGTAGATTGCGGAGCAGAGCCATGTACCCCATGGTCGGGGCAAGAGCTTCCCAGAGATCCTTCTTGGGGATCTTAGAACCGACCAGGGACAGGGTGTCCTCCCACGTCATGCCCGCGTCCCGCAGCGCGCCGGTGTCGAGCATGGCCTCCGGGTGATCCACGGCCGCCTTGCGCAGGGCCACGTTGGCACGAACCTTCATCAGCCGGTCGGGAACCTGGCCCGCGTAGCCGTGGCGCCGGTGCAGTGCGTAGGCGAACACGTCGCCCTGATTCGCGGGTGCGGACGCACCCGGCGTCGGGTGGGTCAGTTCGATCACATCGCCGAAGCGCCAGCCGTGTGACGCCGTGTCGTACTTGAGCAACGATCGCTCGTTGTACAGGCGAGCAGTCGCATCGGCCACCCCGCGCTTGACCGGCATCGGCAGATTGCGGCCGTAGTGCTCCGTCCAATAGGCCAGGAACTCGCCCGGCTCGTCGGGACGCTGAAGCACCGCATCCACGATCTTCCGGTTCCACCCCAGCGGCTCGGGGGTGTACGCGTCCGGCCCCGGAGACAGGGACATGGTCTTGGTGTGATCCAGCCGTGCCTTCACGCCTTCGGCCGCCGCGACCAGGGAGGCGGAGCGCATGTTGGCCTCCCCGCGCAGCCAGGTCACGAACGCGCAGAACCACTGCCCGTCACGGACAGCGGCATCCCCGCACAGGGTGGCGAAGCGGGAATCGCGGTCCCCGGCTGCCTCGTAGAACGTCTGCTCGCCGACCATGTTGACCGTGGCCAGCAAGACCAGCTCGGAGCGGGGATCGCGGGTCCATGCCCGGCCGCCCTCGTACGTGGTGGTCTCACTCGTGGTGGTCACCGGTGAGTCGATCTTTGCCCGTGTGGCCGGGCGGTTGAACTTGGTCATGATCGTGGTCCTTCCGGGGACATGAGAATGGCCCCCTTCGGTGTGGGATGAAGGAGGCCAAGCAGTGATGCCCGAGATCACCATGCAATAACGGTGCGCCTTGCCGTGCGGTTTCCCGCTGACGCTGCCGGAGGACCAAGATCCATCCGACGGGATTCGAACCCGATCTTCAATGAAGTACGTCATCACGTCGCATCGGGCATCCGATGCTGGACCTCCCGAGATCACAGGTGGCGGTCGGGATCTTTCAATGCGGTGAAGTACCCGGTTGCCGTCGCAACGGGAGGACGATCTTAAGTTGTCAGAGTCAGAGATCACCATCGGAGATCGGAACGGACTAGGCCCATGCCCTGGCCGGAATCGAACCGGATCGTCTCTTTACCAGAGAGAAGTAACGATCTTCTACGCAGCTGACTCTGTGAAGTTGTTGGACCCCTGATCGCTGGGGGAGGCGCCTGTTCCCTCCAGAGGACTTCCCGGCCCCAGGGGCGTTAGCGGTTCAGTGATCACAATTGGCGGTCCGGGATCTTTTCCACTGAGAAGTACCGGGGTGCCGTCGCATCTGAACCTGGGTCCACCCTACGACACCCCGACCATGATCGCGAGGGGGTTAAGATCAGACTGGCATGATTCTTCATAGCAGACTTGCACCCTTGATCATGTTGCAGCGCCGGTGAGCCAACTGGACGTTCTGCCGAGTGTCCGGACCACCCCGGGAGATCGGCACTATGTGATCAATAGTCGGCCCCCAGTCGTCCAGGCCGGACAACGTCATGTCGACCGCATACTTGCAGATCCCGCAGTGATCCCGGTCCCGCGCCGCGACCCATGCGAGGGTGTACGGCTCCGACGGCAGATCAAGCTTCAGCGCACGGCGCCGCCGGTTCTTGGCCACGTCGTAGTCGGGATGATCCTTGATCCATCGTCGCCGGGATTCCGCGTCACGGATCTTCTTAGCGGCAGACCGGGCATCACGGCATGACGGGCACAGGGGGACTGCCCTGCCGGTCACATCATCCGTGATGCCGCAGTCCGTACAGGGACGGAGGCTCACGAACGGCTTCCCGGTACGGGACGTGTAATGGCAAGTGGTCGAACAGTATTTTGCAGAGTATGAAGGGTAGAAGATCACCCCGCAGTAATCACATGCGTTCCGGCGTTCATTGCGCCTACATGATCGGCATTTCATCTGACCACTGACAGGGGTAGATCCATTCGTCTGCACAGGTCCAGTGCATACCGAACATGATCCAGGCTTCCTTGGCATACCCCAATAGTACCATCGCATAAAGATCTCTGATGGTATGCAGGGCCCTCCGAGTGATCGCATAATTTGCGCATAAAAACCATGATCACGGCCCCCAATATCCGTATTCAGAAATCCATTCAGAACTCTGAATACTCGATCATGCCCCTGACGTGCAGCTTTGTATGATTCTGCATACTCGCGACCTTTTGAGATCTTAGAGAGAAATGAGAAAGAT
>Ga0193753_10000548_pt1 | contig 36574 bp, 33 predicted proteins | sample H1c2metaG_FD_144925 | JGI IMG/M metagenome (GOLD analysis project Ga0193753, IMG submission 144925) | Soil microbial communities from a riparian zone of the East river system, Colorado, United States - H1c2 | ecosystem: Environmental > Terrestrial > Soil > Riparian zone | place: USA: East...
CGATCTTGAGCCGCTTCAGGTCCTTTGTCACCCAACTGCTTCGCCATGCAGAAGAGAAGAGTGAGGAAGGGAATCCCTGCGGGAGTATCTCGGTGATGCCGGGTATCTTAAATTGGTATTGAGAGGAGGGTTTCGGGTTGAAAAGGTAATATTGATGGTCCGGGTAATACTGCGACAGCAGGCCGATGAGTGTACGGCTGTAGTAACCGAGACCGGTATTGTTGTGATAAGCCCTTTTTGCGTCAAATCCAATATTCATAAATAATGCTGCTAGCGGTAACCCTTTCCGGCCGTTTCCATCATTCACACCGGACCAAAATGCAGGACAAGTCTATTTTTCCAGCTGTTTCGAGGTGAACAACGAATATGATGTCTTCAACCGGCCAATAAAGACAAGATAGGCAAATGTGAGATTTATTTTATCAACGGCTCCGGTAAAATAATTAACAGTGGCAGGGTTGTTACCGGATGCCATTGAGACAATCCTTAATTTTGTATAAAAATATACCGCATGAAAGAACTGATAGCCGAGGCCTGGTCCAACCGCGAATTATTGAAGGAAAACAAATATGCCGACGAAGTACGAACCATTATCGAAGAATTGGATAAGGGACGCGTCAGGGTGGCCGAACCGGGCGAGAATGGTTGGGTGGTGAATGAGTGGGTGAAGCAGGCGATCCTCCTTTACTTCAGCATACAGCCCATGCAGACCTGGACGATGGAGCCATTCGAATTCTATGATAAAATGTTGCTGAAGCATAATTTCAAAGACCTGGGCGTGCGTGTAGTGCCGCATGCCATCGCGAGATATGGTTCATTCCTTGCGAAGAATGTCGTACTCATGCCTTCCTATGTGAATATCGGCGCCTATGTTGGCGAGGGGTCCATGGTGGATACCTGGGCCACCGTAGGCAGTTGCGCACAGATCGGTAAGGGCGTTCACCTGAGTGGCGGTGTGGGCATAGGCGGTGTGCTCGAACCATTGCAGGCTTCACCCGTCATCATCGAGGATGGATGTTTCATTGGAAGCCGCTGTATAGTGGTGGAAGGAGTGCATGTGGAAAAGGAAGCGGTGCTGGGTGCAAACGTGGTGCTTACCCAATCGACGAAGATCATCGACGTGAGCGGCGATGCTCCGAAGGAATATAAGGGACGCGTGCCTGCGCGCAGCGTGGTGATACCCGGTACCTATGCCAAGAAATTCCCGGCAGGCGAGTATAATGTAAGCTGTGCATTGATCATCGGTCAACGAAAGCCAAGTACCGATCTGAAGACGAGTTTGAATGAGGCGCTGAGGGAGTTTAATGTGAGCGCGTGAACGTGAATCGTGAGTCGTGAATCGTGAATCGTGAATAGCGGCAGTCTTAAATTTGCTTGTGTTGGATCATTCAAATCCATCGGGTCGGTCCAAAGGACTCCTTTGGAGCTACGCCAGGCCGCGCTGAGACCGCACTTGAAGGTCTATATGGGCGCGTGGCTTCGTTGCCTCCTGATTGATGTTCATGATGTCTTCTCTGAATATTATTAGTCAGGCCGACATAGATGTAATTACGGTGTCGACTCCTCAGGGCATATACATAAAACATTGTGAATGTCTTTGCTGCAACCTATCACAATACAAATAATTTCAAACGAGAGAAAAACGGAGAGGAAACAGAAAAACCTCTCAAAAAGAGAGGTCTCAATTCTGTGCCCGGGACTGGATTCGAACCAGCACATCCTTGCGAACGCTGCCACCTGAAGACAGTGCGTCTACCAATTTCGCCACCCGGGCCAATAATGGGCAGCAAAGATAGGGGAAGCTGGTTTGTTTTACAAGCAAATATCCGCCTGCCTGTAGGGAAAAATTCCAATTAGCTAATTAGCAAATTTGTCAACCTGCCTGCGCTAATGCTTCGGCAGGCAGGTGTGCCAATGCGGCGTGCTCCGATCAATGATGACTAACCTAATGAGGATAATTGGCACATTATCGAATTATCAAATTGCCAAATTGTATTTTGTAAATTTGTCGCATGGCCAGGGACTATTATTCAATATTGGGAATCACGAAAAGTGCAAATGCGGCGGAGATCAAAAAGGCCTATCGCAAACTCGCCGTCAAACTTCACCCAGACAAGAACCCCAACGACAAGAAAGCAGAGGAGCGGTTCAAGGAAGTGAATGAGGCATACGAAGTGCTCAGCGATCCGGAAAACCGTAAGAAGTACGATCTCTATGGCGAGAATTGGAACCGTGTCAATGAAGCGCAGCAGGGCAGCCAGGCTGGCGGCAAGCGATCATCCGCGGGCGGGCAATCCTTCCAATTCGAAGGAGACGCCTCCGATTTCTTCGGCCAGGGCTCGGACTACTCTGACATCTTCGGCGATTTCTTCCGCCAGGCCGGCGGAGGACAGGGCAGGAGATCCAATGGAAAATATCGCGGGCAGGACCTCCAATCCGAATTATCGATCACGCTCGAGGAGGCCTATTCCGGCGCATCGAAGACCTTCGAACTAAATGGCCAGAAGATCCGCATCCAATTAAAGCCAGGAGCCTATACCGGTCTCACCATTAAACTCGCCGGCAAGGGACAACCCGGCGCCAATGGCGGCCCCCCCGGCGATCTCTTCATTACCATAAACGTATTGCCACATAGTCTATATCAGCGGGAAGGAGATTCACTGCGTCAAAAACTAAACATCGATCTCTTCACCGCAGTTCTCGGCAATGAAAAGGAAGTGACCCTGCTAACGGGCGGAGCGCTGAAGATCCGTATCCCTGCGGGTACACAACCGGGGAGGATACTCCGCATAAAAGGGAAAGGCATGCCACTGTATCAGAACCCATCCGCCTTCGGCGATCTTCTCCTCGAGATAGTGGTTGAGATACCGGAAAAACTTACGGCGCAACAGGAAGAACTGTTCCGAAAACTGAAAGATTCTTTTAGCTAGCAAGTCAAAATTCAAAAGGGCGTGCTGGGCGCAATGCCATTTCCTGCTGTCGCATTTTTGAATTTTGACTTTTTACTTTTGAATTTCTAAGGTCGGAGAGGTTTTTGCTGCAAGATCCCAATGGACCTGGTACTATATACTGCCGACGAGCCCGATATGTTTTCGAACGAGATCGAGGATGCACTGCTCGTGCATACGCTCACCCATTATGCGGGAAGGCTGATAGGAAAAGCCATGAAAAATGCCGAGGACCTCGAGACGGCCCTGGCCAAATCCATTACGGCCGTGGCAGCAGCACACCTTCCGGCTGCACATCATTTCAGGAGAGTGTATGTAAGTGACGTAACCGGCATCCGCACCGACTGGCTCGTCTCCGATCTGGGATTGCGGATGCTCATCCTCAATGCAGACGTCTCCAATCCGCTTGTGGCGCAGTTATTGGTAAATCTTCTATCCAAAGCGGGTGGAGAACAGGCTGGTCATCTGCAGTTTTGATAACAAACCACTCTTGCTCACCAAACAAAAAAACATGGAAGGTTTCAACGATATTATCAATTCATCCATGCCGGTACTCGTGGATTTCCATGCGGAGTGGTGTAGCCCGTGCAAGGCCATGAGCCCGGTGGTAAAAGAAGTAGCCCAGGCTTTACAGGGAAAGGCGAGGGTGATCAAGGTCGATATCGACCAAAGCAGCGCAGCCGCGCAGGCCTACCAGGTGCAAGCAGTGCCCACGTTCATCGTTTTCCGCAATGGCAAGATCGTGTGGCGTCACTCGGGCATGATAGATAAAAATAGTCTGCTGCAGGCGGTGACACAAGAAATCGTGACCTAAACCTCGAAGATTTTGCTTTTAACGAGCCAGGAGCAGATATCTACTCCTGGCAGGTCTGCCCGGGATACCCGCACTTTCAAACTTCTTTAGCTTTGTCGCTATCTACGTGCTCACAGCTAAAAACACATTTAGAATTCCAATTAGAACGCAAACCGGCGAATAGAACTTCGTATCTCTCTTGCCAAATTGGGTGTTTCGGATTTTCTTAAGAAATCCAAAATATTTAAGATCCCCCACCGCCCGCGCCAAAAAAATCACTGCAATAGTCCAGAACCCAAATCTTTTTACAACAGGAGCTATTGGCAAATCCAAAATTCGTATTTCTGTCAGACTAAAAACTGCAAACGCCGATAAGCTTAATGCAACAATTAAGGTTGACAAAAATCCGGGGCGAATGACATGAGTACCATCATTCCTTGTAGGTATGGCAGCCCACTTTCCCCATTGCCCACCAAAGCTCCAGTAATAGTGAAGCAAGGCAATAGCAAGGCAAATTAAAAAAACGGCTATAGCGGCGACTGATTTCATGACCTGAAGCATGCAATAATAATGCAAATGGAAAATACAATCACATTAACAACGACATTTCTCGGTTCTCTTCTTTTGTAATGAATGACTGCAGCAGGAACCATAATGATCGAAAAAAGAATAGCTGCAATCGGTGTGAGCACGGGCAATATGTTTAAATACCAGGGCGCAAGCAAACCCGCGCCGCCAAGTATCTCGGATATGCCTATAAAACGAACCAAAGGCAGAGGCAAATTTTCTACGCCTGTCTGGCCTCTGGCATGCACTAATTCCGGTATTGAAAAAATTGATTTGTTAATGCCTGAATATAGAAACACAATGGCCATCAGCACCTGAAGTATCCAAAGAATAGTATTCATGGTTTGCCTTTTGATATTGCAAGTAATAAAACATCACGCAATATGCCTTTGACATTTGTCAAAAATATACTGAACAATCATCCCGTTCACCACACTACGCAATTGGGCAGACAGAGCTCTTTATATTTTTTTACTGGTCTTTTTCTGTTAAAAATATAATTCAACTGGGGCCTCATATGTTTTAATTTAGAGCACATTGCATAAAATACGAGATCATGGAGAGCTTTTTTAACACAATCAGTTCCCTTGCAAGGCTGACCAGTTCAGGAAAGCAGGCCCTGGCGGATCGACTTCAATATTTTCAATTTGCGAAAGGACACGTACTGGTAAAACAAGAGACTGTCTGCAACTATCTATATTTTATTGAACGGGGTCTTACCAGAACTTTTTATGTTACTGATGGCCGCGATATCACGGATTGGATCAGCTGTGAAAATACCTTCGCAGTATCGATCCTTAGCTTTCTTACCCGCAAAGCCGACAGGAGAATAATTGAATTATTGGAAGATAGCCAGATCTGGGCGCTTGGCTTTGACGACCTGGAAAACTTATGCCGATCTCACCACGATATTGAAAATCTCGGCAGACGTATGGCCGAATCCGGCATTGTGCAATTGCAGCAACGTTTTGATGCACTTCATTTTTCAAGTGCCGCCACCAGGTATAAAACTTTACTTGAAACACATCCGGATTATATCAATCGGGTTCCCTTGGGGATGCTGGCATCCTTTCTTGGTATTAGCCAGGAAACATTGAGCCGCGTGAGAAAAAAATATTAAACTGTATTATGGACGGCAGCCAGTCTTCATGAAAACATGGTTGCAGATTATCAATGCTTTTCAACGTGTAACAATTATGGTACTCAGGGTAACTTATTAATCTGTCATTTTCGAATGTGCCTGATTGTCAAAACACCACATTTTTCAATTGAATATCACTACTAAAAAATGCTTGTTGATAGCGCGTGTAGACCCGTGCTGCATCCACCCTCTTTTTCCCTGCAATTAATGATTGATACAAACCCATCAGCGCCCAGCCATTCTCGTTATTGTTCAGAAGATCTTTTTCGAAGACTTGCCTGGCCTCCTGCCATTTTCCTGCTTTTAGATAAGCATCTCCTAAATAATGTTTAGGGTTCAGCATCCAGTCGCGCGGTTCATTGTAAACCATGTTCTCCTCTACCGTTACGGCTTTTTTGAATTTCCCGATCGCCTCATCTTGCCGGTTGCCTGCTAACGCGATGCTGCCCGCAAGCAGGTTTTCCGCAATTACTGCGCCGTCCATAGCGGGCGAAAATGGTGTCATAGGCATAGACAACACGGTATCCTTCATCAATTGACGCAAACTATCGAGTTCCATCGCAGCGCCCTGTAATTCATGCCCGCGTACCATTGCCATTCCCCGGCCCAGGTGATATAAAATATTTGCGTACACCAATGATGATACGGGATGAAGCATAGAGAGCAGGTCGGCCCAATGTCCAAACCGGATCTGCACCAATACCGGCGTCATATAAACATACTGCACTATGTTGCCTAATGCGCCTGGCGCCTGCAGGTAATCAGGATTGATACTGGCGACTGTTTCCTTTGCAGCTTCCATAGCGTGAGCCGCATTACCCTCCATCATTGCGTTGTTGGCCTGCATGTGCCTGTTGTGAATGACGTATAGGAAATCGTTGGCAGTTACCGGTAAATATAAGGGGATAGACCGCTCGTAACTTTTTACCGCCTCAACGTTTACATCCACACCTTTGCCGTATTCGCCCGTACGTAAATAAATATGCGAAGGCATATGGACCAGGTGTGACAATCCCGGCGCCAACTTACCCAGCCGATCTGCACTCCTGGTTGCCTTACTTGCAAAAGGAGACGGCTCCATTACATGAATATAGTAGTGATTGGCGCCGAGGTGATCCGGGGTGGTGGCCAATACTTTCTCCAACACATTTTCTATGAGTGGTGTCCAGGCTTTGGGCGTGCCATCCGTATTCCACAGGTCCCATGGATGTTGAAGCATCAATGCATCAGCATACAAGACTGCGATATCGGCATCACCGGGAAATTTCAGGTAAGCCTCTTTCATCTTATCAGCGTAACGTTGGTTTAATTCAGACCGCGTTAAGGTAGAGTCAATAGAATAGCGCGCCCGCTGGCCCTCGATCAGAAATTTTTCCTTCTCCGTAGCATTGGTTGATAATGATATGGCCTTGTTAATGGCGACCATTGCATCCGGCGAGGCCGAATATCCAAGATCATTGATATTGGGTCCGTACGTTAATGCCTGTGCCCATTGTATCATGGCCGATGAACTGTCGAAACGGGCTGCCTTCTTAAAAGACGCCATCGCTTCGATAATGTGGAAGCCGTAGTAAGTATTAATGCCCTGGTTAAAATATAATTGAGCGCTGTCACTTGTAGTACGGATCTTCCATTGCAGCGTACCTACGCCGGGTAACAGGGGAATATCGCTTTCATCTATCCATTCTTTTATCTCACTCCATTCCGGCCCACAGCGGATAACGACTTTAGCACGGGCTGCTTTTTCCCTCTTATATTTTTGTTCTAAAGGTTGCTTTTCGGCGAAAACTGCAATCAGCAGCGCGATAGCAAAAGCAGGCGGAACCATCAGCAGTTTCAATTTCATAGCTGGGAGGTGTTGGTGGAGCTAAAAGTTACGTATTTATTAAATTCCAGACGGGTTTTCCATGAGAACAGGTCTTTTGCAATTGTTGAATAATGAGTTTCAGGGATCGAAGTCAGCTGGCTAAACTTTATTGTCGGCTATTTAGGGCGGCCAAAGAACAATATGTATCCGTCAGCATCCTTGACTTCAAAGCCCCGCAAACCATCGTCGTTGTTCTGGAGGGGTTGAAAGAAATCGATGTTGCGCGACGAGAATTCTGCCGCCAGTGCATCAGGATCGGCGACATGGAGGTAAGCGTCCCAGCGGGCTATGCCTTTTTTGATATCCCTGGTGTAGTTTGGTACGGGATCGACACCAACGTCCTTCAACATGATCATCGCCGCACCCCGTTGGACAATGCCGAAGAAGATATCGTCTTCATTCGGCCCTTGAAAGGTGATGTCGAACCCAAGACGGTCGTGATAAAACTTCAATGCGGCCGGAACATCCTTTACGATAAAGAATGGCGCAATGCCGGAGATTTCTGTTTTAGTCATGTGAGCCTCTTGTTTTCCGAGTTTTTACATTGAAATAACCATTTGAATTTAGCACTAAAGTTTAATAGTAGTTACGAAAGGGCCCTGAAATTAGGGCTAGAAATTCTGTCCTCCTTCATCCTTTGGGCTTCGCCGGATGACCTCCCATGCGCGAATCACAAAGACAAAAACCGAGCATCCTATCGAAAAAATATATCGCCGTCTGCATCACAAAATTCTTTAATTTAATCCTCGCGAACCACGATCAAACTAACTAATACCACCAGTAAATGGCCGATATCACAGAGGAACAGCCCTCATCCATTCCACCAAAACCGGACCCGGAAGTTCCGTCTAATACCACTCCCACTCCCACACCCATCATCGAAGATACCAACCCACCAAAAGAAGAAGATATGGAAGTCCACCACCACGCGCATGCCCATGGCAAAAAAAACTGGAAATCATATGTGTGGGAATTTCTCATGCTCTTCCTCGCCGTATTCTGTGGATTCCTGGCAGAGTACTTCCTCGAACACCGGATAGAAAAAGAGAGAGGCAAACAATTTATCGAATCATTTTACCAGGACCTGAAGACCGATACGGCAAGAATTTCATTTTATACCAACTATGACGATGAAAAATTAAATGGCCTGAGCAACCTGGGCAATTGCTATGATACCGTCTCAAAGGATATGACCAGTGCTGCCTGCATGATGGATGCGATAAAATATTCTTCCATAAACCGCCCCTTTATGCGCACGGACAGGACATTGAAACAACTCGCCAATGCGGGTGGCTTTCGCCTCTTAAAAAAAGAAGATGCCGACAGCATCATCTCTTATGATGTAAACTGCAACAATTTCCAGGATTTTCAGTCCACCGTGTTCCAGGATGCGCAGAACAATGTACGAAGCACGCTCAATCTCCTGGTTAGTTTCAAGGCGAATAAACAAATGTTCAGGCCACAGGAAGGGAGAATTATTACTATGGAAAATTTTACCCGTGAAGACGTAACGGCTGCCATTCTATTTTCCAATGATCAGCAACTCCTCAATCGGTATTTCAACGATTTGCTGTTGTATTATCGCGTCACATTTAATCATAAAAGGATGTTGCTTGACCTGAAGAGCAAGCAGGCGCGATTGATCGCGTATTTTAAGAATAGATATCATTTTGACTGAGCATACTTGACAGAAGTATCTGTCTTCGGGAGAAATTCAAAGTAAAAAGAAAAAAATCTCCGCCAGGAGGAGTCCCTTGTGTCCCTCGTAAAAGCCTTGGGTTCTCCGTGGTTAAACCCTGAAACCTTTTTATGAAGTCTTTTAGCTATTTTAGATCGCGATGAGATCATTTCTCCGATATCTGGGCATCGGCATGTCCGTCTTTCTTATTTTGTCAGCTTCACCAACCGGTGCGCAGACGGGTTCCCAACTCGTTAAAAAGTGGGCGGCCCAACTCGACGACACTGATGACGCAGAATTCAACAACCTCCAGGAAGTTCGAACCGCCTTGATGGGAATGGATTCACCGACGCTGATGTCAGTGTTGGAGCAGATAGAAAAAATGGGTAGCAAGGCCACTAGCCGCTATAATGTCCGGTTTAAGCTACTGAAGGCATGGAAGCTCTGGGATATCGCTCATCTCTCATCAAAAGATCGCATCGCTGCCCTCGGCAAAGAATCGCTGTTGCAATGCTACGAGTTGAATGACGAGTCCCTCACCTCGGTCGTCAGTTGGGAGTACGGCAAATTAATGTACGCCATGGGAGAGATCGAGCCGGCTGCCATGTATTGTCTCAATGGAGCAGAGCTATCTGAGAAGATCGGCATACCTGTAGACGAAGTCAAATATTGGGCACTTGGCGAGATACTGTACCATACCCGCGATTACGAAAAGAGCATTTCCTACACTCGTGCCTCGCTGGCTAACGTGGGGACCACGCAGACCGGTGACGTGAGGACTACGATCACCCGTATGAATACTATTGCCCTATGCTGGCAGAGAATGGGCAAATATGACTCTGCCTTTTTTTACTATGATAAGACGATGGCGATGGCAGACGCCATTCATAGCGAGGTCTGGAAGGGCATCATTTCGGGTAACAAGGGACAGATCTACTATCTGCAACATAAATACGACACGGCAAAGGCGCTATTCGAATACGACTGCCGGGCCAGCAAGGAAGACGGCGATTGGGGAAATGCCGCGAACTCCATGCAATGGCTCGCCCGTACAAACCTGGCATTGGGCAACAGCCGGCTTGCGCTTTCGCAGGTGATAGAAGCCATGAACCTGCTGAGAAGAAACATGCAGATCAACTATCTTCAAAACGTTCTCTACGCAACGGCCGATGTATACCGAGTTACCGGTAACAGTGACAGCTTTTATCATTATTCGCTCCTTTATAATAACCTGCACGATTCACTGGAACGCTCCATTGCCGATAGCCGGATGGAGATGTCGAGAATTAAATTGAGTAACCAGGATAATATCTTTAAGATTCGAAATCTTCAAAAGGAAAAGGAAGCCAATCTTCTCCTACGCAACTATATTATCGCGGGGATTATCCTGCTGGCCATAATCGCTATTCTATTGATGAATAGCCAGCGCCTGAAAATGCAGCATCGCCAGCAACTGGCACAGGAGCATAAGAAGACGGCCGAGGCAGAAACGGCAGCCGCGAAGCAACGGCTGGAATCATTTACGCAAACGCTGATCGAGAAGACCACGCTGATCGATAATCTCCAGGATCAGCTACAAAACCGCGAGCTTACCCTCAGTCAGCAGCAACTCGCCGAAGAGCTGAGCCGCCAGACGATTCTAACCGAAGATGATTGGGCCAAGTTCAGGACCCTGTTCGAGAGAATATATCCTGCATTCTTCATGACCCTTAAGGAAAAAGCACCTGACATCACGGCGGCCGAACAGCGCATGGCCGCTCTGACGAGATTACATCTGACGACCCGGCAAATAGCCTCCATACTCGGTATATCCGCCGACAGCGTCAACAAGACGCGGCAGCGGTTACGGACCCGCTTAAAAATCTCCACCGAGGCTAATCTTGAAGAAGCGATCGCCTCGTTCCATGCCCGGATAGCATAGTCTGCCTGGAGCATTGTCCACAAAAGGTACCCTTTGAAGGGGCATTTATTTTTCAAAATGCCCAAAAACCAGAAAATATATTTGACTTTTGCATCTTCAACCGGCCTCAGTCACATGGCTGATGGTCTTTCAAATACCCCGCCGGGTCGATAGCCAGCGCTAGCTGTAATCTTAAATGGCATATTCTTCATAAAATTTAATAGCATGGCATTATCAAAACAGTCTTTTCGTTTTTTGTGTGCATTTTCTTTTTCCCTTTTGCTAATCAAAAGCGTACATGCCCAACTGGACTCGATTCCTGTAAGCAATGATAAAGCGTTCCTGATAAATTCTAAAGTACTTAATGAACCGAGAAGCATCTGGATACATTTACCGGAAGATTACACTTCAACAAATCATACTTACCCCGTACTTTATTTACTCGATGGCGAGGGGCATTTTCAATATGTTTCTCAATTGACGGATTATCTCTCCAGCTATGACAGGAACCGAATTCCAGAAATGATCGTGGTCGCAATTCTAAATGTCGACCGCACGAGGGACTTTACACCCATACATTCCCTGGTATTTGGTGGCAAAATCGACAGCGCCAGGATGGGAACAACTGGAGGAGGTGTCAAGTTTTTGCAGTTCATGCAAAAAGAGCTCATTCCCTATGTAGATAGTAATTACAGAACACAGCCGTATCGAATCCTTGCGGGACATTCTTTAGGAGGGCTTTTTGCATTGTATGCAAAGGAGACACGCCCGGATCTATTTCAATCTATCATCCTAATGAGTCCGGCCATCTATGGAGATAATAACCGGGTACTGACCAACTTTACCTCATTTCTAAAAAGCCGGCAAGGTATTATAAGTAAAATCTTCATTAGCATAGGAGACGAGGATACACATGTAGTCGATTCATTGGTATTGCAATTAAAGGCCGTAGCCCCAAAGTCATACGACTGGAGTTTCATGAAATATAAGGGGGAAAATCATTTTTCCGTATCATACAAAAGTATGTTCGACGCCTTAAAATTCATCTATAAAAATTGGTTTATTGATTTTTATGGCACTAAAAAAATGTCCGCCGGCGACCTGCGGCTGCACTTCGAAAAATTATCGGCGGAATTTGGGATCGCTATTACGCCAACCGAGGAGTTTGTCAATAACTGTGGCTATACACAGTTACGGGCGGGCAACATAGACGAAGCCATCGATATATTCAAACAAAATGTAAAAGACTTTCCGAATTCCTATAATGCATTTGACAGTATGGGAGAGGCTTACATGAAAAAGGGAAAAAAAGAATTGGCGATCAGTAACTACGAGAAGTCCATTCAATTAAATCCTGCTAATGAGGATGGGAAAGAAATGTTGAAAAAATTGAAGGGCAAAAATTAAAATTACACTAACAATGGGCCTGCCGGGGCCAACCTCAAAGCATTTCATTATTATATCAATTAAAAGCCCGGGCTTGACGCCAGTCGCACACTCCTTGTAACCAAAGGATTGCAGGCTTTTTGTTCCACTTTAAAGTCAAGCTTGCGATTTACCTTAAAAGTACGTAAATTCGTACTCAAATAAGTACAAAATGAAAGTGGTTAATTACTCAGATTTTCGATCAAATCTTACAGAGAATTTAAATGCAGTGAATGAAGATCGGGAAATTGTAATAGTGTCCCGCACCAAAGGCAAAAATGTAGTTGTAATGGATCTCGATGAATACAATTCCATTCAGGAAACCCTTCACTTAACAAGCACAAAAGCCAACCGTAAACGATTGGAGGATGCTATAGCGGAAATGAAAAAAGGAAAATCCATTAAACGAAATATAATTGGGAAATAAAGATGGAACTGGTCTGGCAAACGAACGCCTGGGAGGATTATCTCTACTGGCAGGAACAGGATAAAAAGATTCTACAACGCATCAACGAGCTTATTAAAGATACATTGCGCTCACCGTTCAAAGGAATCGGAAAGCCAGAGCCGCTTAAAGGAGATTTAGCTGGTTTTTGGAGCCGTCGGGTAACGGAAGAGCATAGACTTGTATATGCTGTAAAAGATAAAAGACTGCATATTATTCAGTGTAGATTCCATTGTCGCTAATAGATCGCTGAATTTTATCCGGTGTAATTTACCTTGAACGACGTCGTCAAAATAAAATCGATTATTGAAGAAATTACTTTTTAGCTTTTGTTTTTTCATCCTCGGCGGAATAAAAGGAATGACATCTTGATGCCGGAACGTCTCCGCTCTGCATTCTTCCCGCGTTCTGAATCTCAAAATTTCAAGCTTTTTGCCATCATCTCCCTGATCACACCATTCACTCTCACCTTCACCTTCCGTGGTTGAGGAGAACTGATCGTATAACCCGTGACCCTGCCGTCTTTCCATTTCATATCGACCTCGAAATTCCCTCTTGCTTTCAGGCCCTTTGCCTCGCCCGCAGTTTTCCATGCGCCGGGAATGGCAGGAAGCAGGTCGATGAAGCCGGCGTGACTCTGGAGAAGCATCTCGCCGATGCCGGCCGTAGTACCAAAATTCCCGTCTATCTGGAATGGCGGACCGGCCGATAAGAGATTCGGGTAGATGCCACCGCCGGCGCCATAGTTGATATCGGTGCGCGTGGTAGGCTTCATGATCTCGGTGAATAACTGGTACGCCCGTTCGCCGTCCAGTAGTCTTGCCCAGAAGAGAAGTTTATAGGCGATCGACCAACTGGGGCCGTCATCGCCCCTCGCCTCCAGCGTCTTCCTGGCGGCGGTAGCCCATTCGGGATTTGCCTCCGGAATGATCAACGGAGCGGGATATAATCCATACAGGTGAGAAATATGCCGGTGATGCACTTCGGTCTCTTTATAATCTTCCAACCACTCCTGTACTCTCCCATCTTTCGAAATAATAACGGGAGGTGGAATCATTGCCATCTTTTCCTGTAACTCTTTCCGGAAGGCCGCGTCTATACCCAGTTGTTCCGAAGCCTTGATCACATTGGTAAACAATTCGCGGATGATCTGGTTATCGATGGTGGCCCCGATGCAAATGCTGGCCTGCTTGCCATTCGGAAGATAGAAACTGTTTTCCGGTGAAGAAGAAGGCGAGGTCACCATCCAGCCGGTCTTCTCATCTCTGGTTAAAATGCTATTATAGAATTGTGCGGAACCCTTTAGCACGGGATAAATATCTTGCAGGTACTTCCTGTCATTGGTAAATGCGTAATGCTCCCAGAGATTATTGCATAGCCACCCTGAGCCGGTCTTGGTAATGCCCCAGGAAGCGCTCTCGCCCGGTTCGGTAAACCCCCAGACATTCGTTATCACATGCGCCACCCAGCCATCGGCATTGTAATAGGCCTTCGCCGTTTTTTCGCCATTCTTTACCAATCCTTTTACCAACTCTGTCAGGGGAAGATTCAGCTCGGAAAGATTGGCCGCCTCAATGGGCCAATGATTCATCTGTACATTTATATCGAGGTGATAGTCGCCATTCCAGGGTGTATGCACCTGGTTGGCCCATAGCCCCTGCAAATTCGGCGGCAGTAATCCAACCCTCGTGCTACTGATGCTTAGATATCTCCCGAATTGATAAAAGAGAACGGCCAGCGCATTATCGGTGCCGGGGTTTTCATGAAAAGCAATTAACCGCTCGTCGGTAGGAATATTATCTGCACTTGTTGTTCCGAGAGACAGGCTTACCCTGTTAAAAAGTTTCTGAAAGGCGGCAATATGATTTCTTTTCTGCAGTTCATAGGGCTTTCGCATGGCGGCATTCAATATCCTCCCGGCATTTTCCGCGTATGTTGCGGATCTGAAATCCGTAGCGGCCGACACATATATTATCACTTCGGTCGCGTTCTCAATGAGGATCCCGTTGCCTGCGGCGCTCATCTTACCTCCTTTGGCTACGGCTCTCACTTTCGTAGTATACCTCATTCCTTTGCCGTCGATGCCATTGTCCAGTTGCCCGGAGAGTTGCAATTCCGTTCCCTCCATTTTCGCCACACCCCACTCCTCTCTGCTGATGCCGATCCGGCAATTCAGCATTCCCGGTTTGCTTGCCGTCAACCTGATCATGCTCACATCATCACCGAAACTGGTAAAATATTCCCTTGTATAAGTCACGCCATTCATCTCGTAAGTGCAATTGGCAGTGGCATTCTGCAAGGACAGCTCCCGCTTATAATTTATCGGCTTACTTTTATCTTTATGATCGAATGCAATTTCCAGCTCAGCCAGCACCTGGTAACAGCCCCAGTTGGCGCCGCCGGAGCCCTTTCCAGTGCAGACAAAATCTTTATCGATCAATGCCTGCGCCTCATCGTTCTTTCCTTCGGCGAGGAGCTGCTTTATCTTCGGTAGTTGTTTGTAGGCGTTGTAATTGTTGGCGTCCTGTGGTGCGCCTGACCATAGTGTGATATCATTTAGTACGATCTTCTCCTTATCAATGCCACCATCGGGCATCATCCCCAGGCGGCCGTTGCCCAATGGAAGTGTTTCTTCCCATACCGCAGCGGGTTTATTGTACCATAGGCGCAGGTTCTTTTGCGCGAAGGAGGGCAGGACGCTGAATAGAGCGATTGCCAGGTAGTAGATTCTTTTCATATTAATTCAAAATTAAAAATTCAAAAATCAAAATTCAAAAATCAAAATTCAAAAATGCGTGATGGCCGAGGTTTCATCTCCTACTGTAGTGTTTTTATTTTCTACTTTTTAATTTTGACTTTTGACTTTGTCCCGGGTATCCCCGCATTTAACTTGTTACTATCGCCGGTAAAATGGAGGTAGCTATTCTTATAACCGAGTTCGGCGCCTCCGCTCACGGGCAGGATGCACCCTGTGATAAACCGCGCCTTGTCTGAAACCAGGAACACACAGGCATCGGCCACCACATCGCCGTCAGGGCAATAGCCCAATGGGTGCATTTCATCCAGGTAGCGTTCAAAATTTCCGGGGTTACCCAATTCCTTACTCCATTCGCGGAGCATGGGAGTCCATACCGCCGCGGGGGCCACGGCGTTGACGCGAATATTATAAGGCGCATAGTCGAGCGCCATGGATTTTGTAAGGGCATTGATACCGCCCTTGGTAGCGGCATAGGCCGCATGATTCTCCTGGCCGATCTCGCCGACAAGACTACTGGTGCTGAGAATCGTTCCCCTGGAATCCTTCAATGCAGGCATGCCATACTTTGCCGTCAGGAAAATGCTCTTGAGATTTATGTTGAAGACATTATCCCACTCATCCTCATCCGTCTGGTGCAATGGCTTTGCCGGCCTCGCGATGCCTGCGTTATTATGGATGACATCTATTCTTCCATAAGTACGGAGCGCATGCTGAACGGCCTTTTCCACGTCGTGGGCCCGCGACACATCGCACACAATTCCGGCGTGGCCTTTACCCAATATCTCCAATGTCTCGTCGATGGACGCACTGTCATTGGAAACGACCATCACCTTTGCTCCCTCCCCGCTATAACGTTTGGCGCATTCCAGGCCGATACCCTTGGATCCACCGGTAAGGAAAATTATCTTATCCTTTAATTGCATCTTATCGATTTTAATTTTTTTGTTAGTTAGTATGAAATACTTCCTCCATGTTTGTCCAGACCTCGCCTTTGGCCATTGCCCCGGGTAATGGATTCTGCGTAGCGCCTGTTTCCCTCCACCATCTTCTCGTCGTGCTATCCATTGCCATTCTCTTCATATCCTGTTCGAAATCCGTTCCTTTATACTCGAAGTAGCTGAACAGGTACCAGGCCGTATCGATCTTCTGCAGGTAGATGGAATAGTTCTGGATATTGCATTCTTTTATTTTCCTCAGTACTCCGGGCCAGGCTGCTGCGTGCAATTTTTTGTAATGGGTAATCTGATCCCGCTTCAGGCCCGTCACCGATCCGAAACGCTTCACCGGTGCCGCATTCTTCTCCAGCCCACCTTCATGATGGTTGCAGGCCGTATGAAACAAGAGAATCACGACCAGGCATAGCAAAACGTCCCTCACTCTAAACAAGCCCCTGCCCTTTATGCCTGATCCTATCATCCCCGCTGTCATTTTTCCTTTTTACTTTTGAATTTTGAATTCTAAAATCACCTGAACACCCAAAACAACACGCCCATTACTACCAGCAACAGCACCGACAGCAACTTATAGTTCCCCAGTCCTTTCCACCCGCGATCACGAAGAGGTTCTCCTATCGACTTCCAGTACAGGATTTCGCTTTCGGCCGTGTGTTTCACCGGATATATATAGGAAAATGTTACCTGCAACACCAGGCAGATACAGAACAGGTAAAAGGCCATCATCATGAATGGGATGCCGGAAATGAATGTATGCGTGTATAATTTATTGACGGCAAATACAACGGCGCCCAATACAGAGCCGATCCATAGTGTCAGTTTCGCCGATTTGGCCGAGGCCTTTTTCCAAAATACGCCCAACAGGAAAATGCAGGTGATCGGCGGCGCTATATGTGCTATGATATCATTGACACCATTGAAGATGCTTTCATACTGGTTCAACAACGGCAACAGGGCCAGTGAAAAAACAAGTGCAACGCCTGCTACGATCTTTCCAACGAAAATAAGTTGCTTGTCACTGGTGGCGGGACGATATCGTTTATACACATCATAGCTGATCATGGTAGATATGGAATTCAGCGCCCCGGAGACCTGGCTCATCAATCCTGACAACAACGCTGCTACCAGTACACCGACCAGACCTGAGGGCAGCAACTGGGTTATCATCAACGTGTAGATGCCCTTGGTGTTCACCGTCGATCCGCCGGCATGGGTTACACTCGTTATGCTACTCAGATCAAGTCTTCCCGATTGCGCCAGTGTGTAAGCGAAGAGTCCCGGCATGACAAAAATAAAAACCGGCAATATTTTTATGAACCCACAAAACAACGGGCCCACCCTAGCATGATTGACATTCCTGGCGCCCAGTACCCGCTGCACGATGGTTTGATCGGCACACCAGTACCAGATGCCCAATACCGGGTAACCCAGAAAAACGGCATACCACGGCATGCCGCTGCTGTCGCCATGCGGCCTTAGCATGGATAACTTATCCATCTGATGGTTAGTGTGCAATGCCGTTGTCATAGGCTCCCACCCTCCCATTTTATTAAATGCGATGACGCTTATGATAACGGCGCCTGCAATCAGCACGACGGTCTGAATGGACTCGGTGACCACCACCGCCTTGAGTCCCCCGATCACCGTGTAGATAGCTGTAATGATCGAAATGACGATCACGCTTGTGTACATGCTCACACCAAACAACGTTTGTAATACAATGCCGCCGGCAAGCATGGAGAACGCGATGTGTATGATCACTGCCGACACGATTGAAATGGCGGTTAGCCAGTCGCGGCTCGAACGGTCATATCTCTTCTCCAAGAAATCCGGCAATGTCGCAACACCTGATTTAATATAAAACGGTGCAAAGAAAAGCGCCAATAAGATAAGCGTGAATGCCGCCATCCACTCGAAGTTTCCGTTCAGTAGCCCGGTATCGAACCCGCTTTGGGAAAGGCTTACGAGATGCACCGTTGAAATATTGGTGGCAAACAGCGCCAAACCGATGGCGGGCCAGCGCAATGATTTGCCGGCAAGAAAATATTCGCTCGCGGCGCCGGCCTTGCTCTTCCTTCTATGACTGATGCCTGCCCATAGGCCTATGGCTACTATGAGAAGAATGTATAGCGCAGCGATTGATGTGTCTAATGTCGAAATCATGACTGAATAAAGTCAAAATTCAAAAGTCAAAATTCAAAATGGCGTGATAGTAGAAACTCAAGTCAAAATTCAAAAGTAAAAATTAAAAAATGCGTGATAGTAGGAATTCAAGATTTAACAAAAACAAAGAAAAACTCTACAGTCAGAAAAATGAGATTTCGCCAATCACGCATTTTTTAATTTTGACTTTTTAATTTTGAATTAAAATTTTTAGATTCTAACTAGTTTGAACATTTTAGTTTCATGGGCCATTACATCTCCCTTCCATTTCTTCCCCTTTCCCGTTATTTTATGCATCCATAGATCCTTTATTTGAAAGCTGCCGGTCAATCCCAGTTTCTGGAAATCGATCTGGCAATGCTGAGTTATCCCGGTTTTGTTGAGAATGGCAAGAGCGATCTCGCCGTTGTCGAGTGGTTTTATGAATACCGTCCAGACATCATCATTGATCTTACGGACGGCCTGCATGCCCATCTTATCCTGGTTTACGGCAATGACCTCCTCGTTCATCAAGATCCTTTTCGTCTCCGCAGTCATATCATGCAGATTGTTGGTGGCTATAAGTGGCGCGGCCATCATACTCCACAGACTCATCTGGCTTTGGTATTCAATATCGCTGCAGCCCACGCCCCCCAGGTCGGAAGCCGGCCCCTTTGCTCCATGCAGGCCCACTATCAGCATATCGGGATCATTCCAACGGCCAGGGCCCGCATGATCGTTTTGCATCGCATTGATATCGACGATGTCCAGGATGCCTAAGCCGTGACTACCCGCCTCCGCCTTCCACTTATCCCTTATGTCGCCGGTCGTTCTCCATAGATTACCACCCGCATTGGCGGCCCAGTACCAGGGCTTCCTGCCGCCCCATTCGCAAATACTAAAGACTATATCCCTTCCGCTCTTCGCCAATGCATCTGCCATTTTCCGATACCTCGCTTTTGCCGTAATCGAATCCTCGGGCGCATTGCAGTAATCATACTTTAAATAATCGATTCCCCAGGAAGCAAAGGTCTTCGCATCCTGCTCTTCAAAGTTCAGGCTGGCTGTATAGCCGGCACAGGTAAGAGGCGCGGCATCGGAGTAGATGCCCATCTTCATGCCCTTCGCATGTATATAGTCGGCCAGCGCCTTTATGCCGGAGGGAAATTTAACGGGATCGGGAATGATATTGTTCTTATTATCCCTTCCTCCCTGCCAGCCATCGTCGATGATGATATATTGGTAGCCTGCCCGAAGCATTCCGGAAGAGACCATCGCGTCCGCCATTTCCTTTATGAGGTTTTCGTTGATATGCTCGCCGAAATAGTTCCATGTCATCCAGCCCATGGGTGGAGTGGCGGCCATAGTCTCACGCGGCGACTGTTGTGCACTGAGCACTCCCACACTTGCAGTGAGAACACAGATAATGAAAATGGTAAGAAGGATCCTCATTGATCAATTCGTATTTATATGATTGAATCTATTTGACTAGCAATTTATCCAGTGCCGAATATAATATTTCACCTTGCGAGGGACGTGGCGCATTGTTGTCTGCAATGTTACCGTCCGCGTCTACTATGTAATAGTGGGGAATGCCGTTTACGCCGTACGTGTTGCACACGGCATTCTTTAATCTCCATCCCTCGGTAATAAGATTGACCCCTTGTAAATTCAACTTCGCCAAATGCTCCTTCCATTCACTTTCCTCCCCCTCTACACAAATGTTCAGGAAGACGATGTTCTTGTCTTTATATTTTTCGCGTAAGGCCGGAACGCTATTTTTAATCTCGTACAGGCAAGGGCTGCAATGTATGCCCCAAAAGTCTATGAAGACAATCTTGCCCTTAAAATCGCTCAAAGAAACCGATTTCCCATTCTCGCCTTTTAATGTGAACCCCGGTGCAGGATTGCCCGGTTTCAGGCGTTGAATATTGGCATAGAATACTCTTAGGGTGTCGGCATAAAATGATGTCCTGACTTTCGTCATGAAGTCTTTATAAACCGCAGATGCATCGTCAAAAGAATAATGTCCAAAGGCGTCTATAATCGACCTGGTAATGAACCAATCCCGGATTTCATATAAATGAAAGCTTCTTAACCCTGCGTAATAGTCGTTCCAACTGGGCGCAAAGGATACAACACTATTAGTTTCTCCTGTTTTGCCGCTCAACGGAATCCATTTGCCGAAAGGCAGGTAAAACCGCACATAATTAAAAAGAAAGACTCTATAGGCCTCACTGCTCCTGAAGCAACTCTCTGATTCTGTTGTATAATATCTCCGTTCATTCAATATAGGCAACAGGCGACTATTGGCTGAAGGATGTTTAACGAACAGGTCATAGGCGGGTAATAATTTATGATCGAGCAGCAGGGAGGCATATTTAAAATAAATATCTGTCGCAATTTTTGTCGTTCCTTCGGACACCCCATCGGCCAGTAATATATCTATCTCCCGGTTGTAGTGATCATTGATCATGGAAAACCTTAGAGAATCATCGGAATTGAATCTATATAACGAATCCTGAAACCCGGCATATCCATCCTTATAGAATTTATGTAAGGAGAGACCGATTTGCAGGTCGTGGTCTCTCTCAACCCTGGAGTTCTTTGCCGTAAATGTTCCAATAAAATCATTTTCATCCCAGTTAATCTCGATGGTATCATTTTTTAGAATAAATATCGGAAAATAGTCCGCCAGGTGAAATATCACGGCTCCATCAAGGGCATCCCCCTCTACTTTTACTTCTTTAATAAAGTTGCCATTTTTATTTACGGGCACCGTAACGGTCGTAAAACCCAGATACTTATTCACACCCAGGTCCCAGAAATCATCCACGCGATTTTTTATATGCCCTTTGATCACAGCAAATCCTTCGCCTGACGGAGTAGTATTTTGCGCCTGAAGGCTCACAACCATCAGCGCTCCAGCTATCATCAAACAATGCTTCATAGTTCATTAAATTTATTCATTCTCTATTTAAAGTCGCAACTACTCCCCGCTTCCTTTGGAGTCCTGTATAAACCATCCTCCACACACGCAGGATGCAGGAAATGTTTCTGCAAATGCGGTATATATTCCAGGAATAAAGCCTCATGGCCCAATGAAATATGATTGAACAATACCAGGTGCTGATGCAATTGCCCCATGTCACCGACATGCGGCACCACAGGCACGCCATACTTGCGGCATAGCAAACTCACGCTGATAAATTCACTCACCCCGCCTACCCTGACCGCATCTACCTGGATAAAACCGGCGCTTCCACTTTGCAAATAGTTTTTGAAAATAATACGGTTGGGCACGTGTTCTCCCAATGCCAGCTTCGTTGGCGCTATGGCATCCGCCAGCGTTTTATGCGCCTGCACATCATCCGGGTGAGTGGGTTCCTCGATCCAGTAAGGATCCATCGGCTGTAACGTCTTACAAATAGACAAGGCCTGTGGCAAGGTCCATTGCTGGTTCGCATCCAGCATTACTTTCACCCGGTCGCCTGCGGCCTCTCTCACTATATGCGCCCGTCGTATGTCCCGCTGGGGATCGCCGGAACCTACTTTCAGCTTCATCGCCAGGAATCCCTCTGCAACGGCCTTACGGGCATTCTCCCCTACCTTTTCATCGCTGTAATTAAACCAGCCGATAGATGTGTCGTACCCCGGATAGCCTTTACTGATAATATTTCCCCGTTCTTCCTTTCCCATTTGATTATCCTTCATCAACCGGATAGCCTCATCTCTTGTCATCACATCTTCGAGGTAGGAAAGATCAAGTGTATTGACTACCTGTTCCGGCGACAGCTCTATCAATAATTTCCACAGCGGCACTCCTCTTTTCTTTGCCCAGAGATCGTAACAGGCATTGGTCACGGATGCCAAACCCAGGTGCACTACTCCCTTGTGCGGGCCCAGCCAGCGGAATTGCTGTTCATTGGAGAAAGTATTGAATATTTTTCCAAAACCTGCCATCATTTCTTCGATGTCCTTTCCCTGCAATTGGTCTGCATAGAATTTAGCCGCCTGGCATACCATATCATTCCCTTCACCAAGTGTGAATGCAAACCCCGTCCCTGTGTGGCCACTGTCATCAGACAGGCTCGTAACGGCGTACGAATATATTGGGTCACGATGAATGGCATCGCTGCCTGCTCCGTTTCCAAGTGGGTACCTTATATCCCTGACTTCAATTTTCCGGATCATGTTATTTAATTTCCCGCAACGGGTATGGATTCCGTGCTTTTATCTGTTTCCAATACAATCACATTACTGCTGGCGTCGGGCAACGAGGAAGGCAACTGCAGCGCGATACCTGCGTCGGTCTGTTGCCATACCACCGGCTTTCCTTTTAAGAAATAGGCCTTCTTTATCGTGATGCCCGGCAAGGCCGGCAGGTTCAATGTCTTATCTTTTCTTTCGAACACATGGACGTATATCTTCAGGCCTTTTCGCGTGGCGCCATAGGATTCCACAGGAACAAAAGGTCCGCCCCGGGTGCCATAGATACTTTCACCGTATATCTTCAGCCAATCTCCCATTTCCTTTAGTCTTTCCAGCTGCCTCGCCTCCATACGGCCATCCGGCATGGGTCCGACATTGAATAAAAAATTCCCATTGCCACTGGCGGCCCGTACCAGGTTCTGTATGCACTGCTTCAATGATTTCATCTTATCGTTCGGCTTCCAGGCCCATTGCTCCGCGATCGTCATGCAACTTTCCCACGGTTCCGTCATATTCAGTTTACCGATCTCTTGCTCCGGTGTAAGAAAATCGCCCACGGCGCCGGGTGCGGAGAGGCTGGAGAAATCCTTTCCCAGCCTGTTATTGACTACTATGCCGGCGTCGATGCTCTTTATATATCGATATATCTCGTTACCATAGTCCACCGTCCATGGTTTCTCCCAATACCCATCAAACCACAACATCGCCGGATGATACCGTGTGATCAATTCCTTCAACTCAGCCTTCATGCGTTTTACAAATGCGGTCATATTACCGGTGGTATCCTTGCCCATGCGGTGAACCGGGTAGTCGGGATCATGCCAATCCAGTACCGTACAATAAATACAAAAGCTAATGTCCTGCTTGCGGCAGGCCGTGGCCAGTTCACCGACAATATCCCTTTTGAACGGGCTATGCATAATATTATAATCCGATGCAGCTGTCGGCCACAGGCAAAATCCATCATGGTGTTTGGCGGTAATGGTCAGGTACTTCATGCCTGCATCTTTTGCGGCCTTTACCCATGCATCTGCATTGAATAAAACAGGATTGAATTCCTTATATAAATTATCATACTCACTGGTGGGCACCTGTTCGCCACGGCTCCAGCCGATCTCCGTACCGCGGAGCGTGACGGGACCCCAATGTATGAACATCCCGAAGCGACGATCCATGAATTCCTCCACGAACTTCCCCGGTGTTTTGGTTGCAGGCTGCGCCAGTATCAAACTGCCAGTAAGCAGAAATCCAATTAATGCCAATGTATTTCTCAATCCAGTCTTCATATAGTAATAGTAGTCTTTCTCGACTTAGGTCATTGCTTATTCCAGAATGTCACTTCACTGAAGTTGCTATAGGTTGAGCCGGTTGCTGTCGAGATCACGCGTATCCGGATATAGCGAACGGGCGGTGGATTGTCCATGAGGTCGGTCTTTATGGCCTCCTTTCCATCATCGCCGCGGGTGACTTCCTTAAGAAGAACCCATCCCTTTGCAATGGCTTCCGCCTTCCATCCGGCATCGTCTGCTCTTAGATTGGTAGTAGCATTGCTGATATCGGCAATACCCCATACTTCGAATTTTGTCGGGTTATTGCAACAGTCATTCTTCCCAGATTGTTATAAAGCTGGCCCATATCAAATGTCAATACGTGTGGAAGATAGCTTCCATCACTATGAAAGATATTCGGGTAACCCTGTGGCCCTACGCTTCCATCCCAAAGTCTGCTGACGGTGGTTTCCCCGCTATAGATGCTCACATCATTGGGCAAAGGATTTTCATGGAATAGCGATTTATCTGCCTGGACATAGATGATTATTTGCGGGAAATCGGAGTATGCAGCAACATAAAATGTATCGATCGCATTCAATACGGGAATATAGGAGGATCGATACTGAACGGTAGTGCCGGGTTTATAGTCGGTCAACGTGATGGAATTGTCGCCGGGCGCCAATTGTGCCTCCACAATATTTCCCGCCTGGTTAGTATATTTTATGGACGTAGTTATATTGATGGTATCGGGAGTATTGAAATTGAGTTGCACCGATCCATCCCCATTTACTACGTAAGGAGTAGTGGCGTTGTAGGGCCTGTTGAGCAAGCCGCCATTGTACAGCGGTCCGTAGACCTTTGTATTATTCACATTAAGCGGAACGGAGCGGTTACCTCCCGCATCATAAGAATAGATGATGAAGGAATATACATACTCAGCAAGACTTGGGATCAGCACCCTCACCGTGTCGGTGCCGGCTGAGGGAACGACCACGGAGTCGGCCTTATTATTCCAATACACCACGTATTTGGTAATGCTGGGATCGGGACTGGGCTTCCAGAGCAGCATGATGCGTTCATTGCCGGGTCTGTAATTGACAGCCACAGGAGCCCCCGGGTAAATTATCTCCTGCCCATCCAGGAAATCCTTGAATTCGGTATCGCTCTTCTTGCAGCAAAGCAGCACCACGAGGAGAAAGAGAGCTAAAGATATCCGGAAAATATTTTTCATGTCTTCTATTATAAAAGATGAATAATGGCTTAAAGCGGTTTGCCGTAAAAGGATACTTCCATGACGTGTGCGAAGTCGCCACCCGACCAGGTATCGGCCACGCATATCCTGACGAATTTCACATCGGGTCCATTGGAAGGGAAATTGAAATTGACACCGGCCGCGACGAAGGCCATATCCTGCGCATTGGTAAAGCCGGGTTGAAGTCCGGATGGCGGATCGGGAAACCTGAAATTGCCTATGTTGACCCAATCGCCCAACACGGTGCCTACGGGCGCGGTCTTGGGAAGTTGAACATCGGCAGGTGAAGGCGCTTCGGAACTCCACACCGAGAAGTCCTTCGGATTGCCGTGACCATACGTAAATTCATTGGGTCTCTCCCACATGATAAACCGGCTAAGTTTCGCGGTAATGCCGAGGCCAAATGTGGCGACCATCGGTTGAATACCCCCGGGGTTTGTATGCCATCCCGAGGAGTTGCCATCTGTTTTACCATCCCATAGATAAGGAAGCTCCCATCCATAACCGATGGGGCTATCCGAATTGAGGTGATAGGTGAAGAATTTGCTTTTATCGAACTGTGTTTCAAAGAGAGGGGTCACAGTCTGAACAAGCGTATCGGAAACATTCCCATATTGATCGGTGATATATACCGCAAACTGCCGGGAGACCGAAGCATAGCCACGCACGGAATAATTAATGGTATCGAAGTCGGCATAGTGCTGATCCTGTATCATCAGCCTACCCTCCGCAGGATCAAATGCCATGAAGATAACACCAATCGGCTTCCTGAGTGGGTTCAGTACATCTACATTCACACCGCCGAAATCGGCATTCAACACAACAGACGGCCTCACTAAAAGATAAGGAGGTGTATCAGGGTGTACCGTAACCTTCACCGGGTCGGACATGATACTCGCCCTGCTAACGGCGTGCAATACCACTTCATAGTCCGCCGCTTTTGCAAAGCCCTCCACCGCGATGGTATCGGAGTAGTAGCTCGACTTCGTTTGCCTGGCTTTCTGATCGTTGATCTTATAATCGGCCAGTACGTAAAGGACATTACCGCCTGCCGGGAGATCATAGGTAATGTAGGCCCCACCATTGAAATTTATGACCTGTATATTAGTGACCACGCCCGGCTTGGTGCCGTCTTCTGAAACAATATCGTTATACCCGTCATCCTTCTTACATGACCAGCAGGTGGCCAGCAATAAAAAGTAAAGCGTGTATCTAAGATTTTTTTTCATATTTATAAGCAATTAATTAAACTCTGAAAATATGTTGCCGGTATTATTTAACTTTTACCAGTAAGGATTTTGAACAAGGTTGGGGTTAACAATAAGCGCATCATTCTTGATCGGCCACAAATAATCCCTCAATCCAAACACCGGGACAATGAGTGTCCTCGGCCGGTAGTAATTGACCGCTTCCGTTTCATAAATACTCCATCCCTGCATGGGATTGCTCAATACACCTTGCAGTTCCTTCCAGCGACGCAGGTCCCAACCGCTTTGTGCCTCAAAACACAACTCTATTCTTCTTTCCTGGTGGATGATCTGGCGCAGCCCGTTTTTAGTATTCACCTTTCCGGGGTTATTTGACCAGGCAGCCCAGGTGGCCTGCACGCCGGGCAGACTTGCCCGTGTCCTTACCCTATCGATATAATTATAGACTTCGGGAGAAGGCCCGTTCACTTCGTTCAGCGCCTCGGCATAGAAAAGATATAAACCCGCCAGCCGCATCATCGGCAGGTGAAATGGTTCGCGGGTAAAGGTCTCATCGTAAACAGTCAGGTAGCTGACCAGCTTCTTGGGCCAGTACCCGGTAATATTCAACCACTGTTTATCGTGAGGTCCGGCGTAAGAAGAATTGCCACGCCCCTGTACGTAGTAAGGGTCTTCCTGGTTCAGTTTTCCATTGCCAAAGTAGACGCCGCCATCAAACGCAAGATTTGCATAATAGCGCGGCTCCCTTTTGAAATTTGTCTTTGCAGTCACGTACCCGTTCTTGATATAATACCTGCTGGCATCATCGCCCGCCTGGACAGTGTTGCGGTTGGCATAGTCCCAGGTCTTGTCTTCATTAATAGGCACGCCTTTGTCCGTATAGAATAATTCGGTGGTAGAAATAGGAACGGCAAAGGTGCCGGGACTCGAGAAGCCATTCACCACGGCCAGCGAAGTGAGCCGGGGTACCGCGAGGCCCTGGTAGCCGAACTCAGGGCTCTGTCCCCATATTACTTCCGGGTTCAGTTCCCATTTTTCCGTAACCGCATTTTGAATGGTAAGTACTTTCTTAAGAGAGTCGGAAAGCTGGCCGATAATGGCTGGTGGAACAAAAGTATATAGCTTCATGCCTTGCGCCTCGCAATCATCGATCGCCACCTTGCAGGCATCGGCAGCCTTCACCCATTTCTGTGGATCGAAGGCGCCGCCAAATAAATTGATACCTTCCTCATCCTTGAAACCGCTGTAGTCCGGGTTGCCATTAAACAGGGGACTTGCAGCAGTCATCAGTACTTCAGCCTTTACCGCCAATGCAATAGGGCGAGTGACACGTCCCAGTTCTTTTACCGCATTCTGAATACTTGACGGCAGGTCCGGCGCAGCTTCATCCAATAAGCGCACGACATAGTTCACAACGGAATCGACCGACTCTCTTTTCACCCTTACTTCCTCTGTCGATGCATTGATCGCTGCATTGGTCCTTATAAGAGGTATAGGACCATACATCCTGAAGAGAAAATAATGATAGTAGGCTTTCAGGAATTTAACTTCCGCTATCCAGCGTTTTTTCTCCGACGCGGAAAGATCGATCGGGTTGTCGATGTTCTCCAGCATCGTATTACAGATGCGGATAGACCTGAACAGGCTATAACTTCCGTTCTCACCATCCCAGGTATTTAAACCGGGAGAGGCCGCATTCTGCGTGCCCGTGATCAGGTTGAAGCCCGTTTTGTTGATCTGGTCCGAGGTAAGATCGTTCGGGTAAATGATCTCGGAAGAAGTGGTGAACCCGGCATTTTGGGATACATCACTCAGGCGCTGCAGGTAAGCATAGCAACTGAACAGGTAGTTCTCTGCTTCGTTCCTGTTCCGGAAGGCATATTCCAGTGTGCCAACGTTGTCGGGCACCACGTCCAGGTATTTCTTACATGACATGCCGGAAACCAACAGGACCGCGAGTAAAATATATTTATGGGTAATTTTCATTTTCGCTTTTTTACAGATTAACGTTTATACCAACATTAAATACCTTCTGGATCGGGTAGTTAAATCCGTTGCCCCCTAATTCAGGATCCCACATCTTAAAGGAAGACCATGTAAACAGGTTCAACCCGTTGAAATATATCCTGCAATTGGAAAGCTTTGCTTTCTTCAGGAAGCGCCCAGGCAATGTATAACCTATGTCCAGGGACTTAAGTCGCATAAAACTTCCATCGCGCATCCACCATGTGCTGCTCTGTAGATTATTTTCGAGGTCGGCCCGGTTAACGCCGAGACGTGGATAGAGTGCGTAGAGGTCCTGGTTTTCTTCCGACCAATGACTATTGGCAAAGGCCGATAGTAACTGTGTGTTGCCGGCAATACTGGCATTGGGACTTGGAATAAATGGGCTCGTCGAATTCGGGTTGATAAAGAAGGTCACACGGGCCTGTCCCTGGAAGAAGGCAGTAATGTCGAAGCCTTTGAATCCCGCAGAGATACCATAGCCATATAAGATCTCCGGTACCTGCGGAAAGCCTATGAAGGTTTGATCCGCGCCATCAATCTTGCCATCGCCGTTTAGATCCCTGTATTTAATATCGCCCCCTTTCGGCGGCTTGCCGTTAGTAGAAAATATTTGCGATGGAGAATTCTGCGCTTCGACATCATCCACAAATAATCTCTCGGCGATATATCCGAAATTCCGGTTCACCGGTTGTCCCTTCACATTCCGGTACGATTCGAGCCACTGCGGTTCTTCAAATTCTACATATTTATTCTGTGCAAACGTAAAATTTGCGAGACCGGAGATCCATAGATCCTTGCCAATGTTCTGCCTGTAGTCTATGTGAAGATCCAGTCCCTGCGCGTCAACCGCGCCGAGGTTGGCGCCGATCGCCGCTTCCAATCCCGAGGTGGATGGTATAGAAGTCCGGTTCTGCAGAATGTTATAGGTATGTTTCTTATAAACTTCTGCAACGATATTCAGGTTCTTAAAAAACGTGAGCTCCAATGCCAGGTTGGTTTGCCGCGCAGTTTCCCAGGTCACATCTCCATTCTCATAATTATTGATGAATACGCCTGTACGGGAATAGCCGCCATTACTACCGAAGGCTGCGTAGTTGCCACCGCCACTCAGGTTTACATCGGAGAGATAAAAGAAGCGGCGCGAACTGATCGCATCATTGCCCGCCAATCCATAGCTGCCCCTGATCTTGGCGCGGGTGATCACCGAAGACACGCCGTTCCAGAATTTTTCATTGGAGAGGACCCATCCGGCGCCGATCGTTGGGAAGAAACCATACCGGTGATCCTTTGAAAATCTTTCCGATCCGTTATAACCGAAGTTAAACTCGGCAAAATACCGATCCTTGAATCCGTAGGTGGCACGCCCCGCAAGCGTCTGATTCCTGAAAGGCAGTGACGCTTGCAGGTCGGCTGCATTTGAATACCGTGTTTGCTGACCGGTAGCGATCACTGTACCATTGACATTGTGATTGCCAAACTTGCGGCCATAGTCCAGGGCACCCATGAAATAAATAAAGGTGTTGAGATTAGTACCGCCTGGGAAATATCCAAGATATTCGGTTGCGACATTATTTCCCGTAGGCTGGGAATTAAGCCAGTTGAGATTGTATTGACCGCTGGCCTTATCGTAGTTACCAATGGAATAGTAAAAAGGAGAATAGCCCGTTTGCGATTGAAAGAAGGAATACCGGTTGGTGCTGAACATTCCCCGGAAGCTCAGGCCATTGGTAATGAAATTAAGTTTCTGGTTGAGCTCCAGCTGCGCCGACATTCTCGACTCGGAAGAATTCTTATGCCCCCTCATCAGCAAGGCATACGGGTTATAATAAAGCAGGCTGTTAGCGCCCTGCCCGGCCACGTTGCCAAATAAGATATGCTTGGTATTGAGATTTGCAGAATCCGCGGGGAAAAAAGCCGGGAATAAAACTGGGCTTGTGTGTACCGCGAAATCATACATATCTGTCGAAAAACCACCATCGGTAGCCAGCGGACCATTATAGTCGCTGAAATTGGTAGCAAGTCTAACAATCAATTCCGTCGACTTGGTGACATCGATATTTATATTCGACCGCAGCTGGTAATTCTGGAACTTGATATTATTGTTGTTATTGTTCCTGCTGTCCTCGTTAATAATTCCATGATCGACATTATAAGAACCGGCGATATAGTAACGAGCCACACCGCCCCCACCGCTGAGACTTAAATTAGCTCTTTGCGTAGAGGTGCGTTTCTTGAACAGCATATCCAGCCAGTCCACTGCCGGGTACACATATTGGTTGCTGCCCGGCGCATGGTCGAGCGTAGCCTGTGTATTGATTATTTTATCCTGGCTGAAAGGCGGAGGTGTCAATGGATCACGGGTCACCGTTGCCTCATTATACAATTTCATGTATGTAATGGGATCGGCGAGTTCCAGGGTCTTCGTTGACTCCGAAGACGATTGTTCCACCCGTACATTGATCTTAGCCTTGCCTACTTTACCTTCCTTCGTATTCACGAGGATTACCCCATTGGCGCCCCTGGCACCATACAGTGCAGTTGCACTCGCATCTTTCAGAAAGGAAAAGCTGGCAATGTCATCGATTTGCAGCCGGGCAAGATCGGAGGCAGACAATTCAACGTTATCGATCAGGATCAGCGGCCCTGAATTATAGCCGAAGGTGGTGACGCCCCTGATGAAGAAGGATGCATTGTCCTGTCCCGGCTGCCCGCTTCGCTGAAAGGCAACTACGCCGGCTACCTGCCCCGCCAGCGCATTGGTGATATTACTCGACGGTATCCTCAGGTTCTCGGGCCTTACCGTAGTCACCGAGCCAACCAGCGCTTCTTTTCTTTGCTTCTGGCTATAGGCGACTACTACCACCTCATCACTGGATATGGCATCCATTTCCAGCACCACATCGAGGACCTTCGTGTCGGCATTCACCATTACACGCTTTTCCTTATAACTTATATAAGAAAAAATAAGAATGGTGCCGGGCTCCACATCCAATACAAACTTTCCGTTGGCATCGGTAGTGGTTCCTACATTCCTCTTGTTGTCGGCAACTACATTGGCGCCCTTGATAATGGAGCCTGAAGAATCGACAACAGAGCCCGTTATCGTTATGCGGGAGTTGCCCTGCGAGATGGCATTGGAACAAAAGGCCGAGAGGAAAAACAGGGTAATACAGGTTCTGAAAAAAACACCGGGGCAGCAGCGGGATAGTAGTGCAGTTCTACGATCCCTGATGAATGGATTCATATGCAAGCTATGTTTGGTTAGTTCTAAAACAGACGGCCCTTGGTGGCCTCCACTGTTATGCAATCGTTTACGAAACAATCAAAACTAGATTCCTTTGCCATCCGTGTAAATAGGGTTTTCATTTATTATGATGGACAATCCTATTATTTAGAAAAATTGCAGAACTTACGGTACTATAGACATATTAAAATTAATAGTACACCAGGACACTCATCCGTGTGTCAACCGTTCAGTCGCCATTCCTGTTTTTCACGGAGACAGCGACACAAAATAAACGCATATGGATAACAAGAAAAGGCGGGATGGTTTCGAGGGAGAAAAAATGATCAGTCTTCCCGATTCCATATGGAAAAATGCGATCCGTAACAACCCGGTCGCGGCCCAGTTATTTGTCAAATACATCGGGTACTTCCCCAATGCGGCTCATCATTACCGCGAACGGAAGAACGGCTGCGCCGACAATATTCTTATCTACTGCCTTCGTGGCAAGGGATGGTTCAACATAGGGAATAAGAGATTCGAGGTAAAGGTGAATGAATTCATCCTGGTGCCCGCTACCAGGAAACAACTGAGCTACGGGGCCGACGAGAGCGATCCCTGGACCATCTACTGGGTACATTTCAGCGGGAAGAATATGGATGTGTTTAACCGAAGTTTTAATATCAACATCTTCGATGGCCCCAAACAGATCGTGTTTAATGAGAAGGGGCTACAACTCTGGGAGACCATGTACCAGAATCTCGAGATGGGCTACAGCAGGGACAACCTGAACAATGTTAATCTCTGTCTCCATCACTTCATAGCTACCTTCCTGTTCCCGGAAAAACAATTGAATGAAAAGAAACAGGATGCCAAGGACATGATCAACCAAACCATCATGCAGATGCGAAATGAATTGAAAAGCAAGATGACGGTGGAAGAAATGGCTTCGTTCAACAACCTGTCTGCCTCCCATTTCACCAGTCTTTTCCGGAAGGCTACCGGTATGCCGCCATTGGAATACTTCATTCACCTGAAATTGCAGAAGGCCTGCTTACTGCTTTATACTTCGGATATAAGGATCAAGGCCATTGCCGATACATTAGGCTACGACGATCCATACTATTTCTCCCGCTTATTCAAGAAATATATGAATGTCTCTCCCGAGAATTACCGGGAAATGAGGAGAAAGAATGTCTGAGAAAAGGGAAAGAACGTGAATCGTCAATCGTGAATAGTCTCCGACCTTTGTAAACAAACCATCAAAACAACACTCTGTCGCAATCAGCCCTCTAAACAGGCAGATACACACCCTATGTCGAACCGCATAGATTATTATTTTTACAACGCCAACAATGAAGGTTAAACTCCAGAATAAAAAATAAAATGCATCCCAGAATTATTTATCTCCTTTTTTCAATTCTGCTTTTGATCTCCTGTAATGGGGGTAGTAAAGACAAATCGTTTAAAGAAAAAGAAAATACAGTAAAAATGAAAGACAGCCTCGAATTTAAGAGCGGATACTCCGATGTCAATAGCCTTAAAATGTATTACGAGATCTATGGCGCGGGAGAACCACTTGTGCTGATCCATGGTGGTGGTTCCACCATTCAGACTACTTTTGGGAATATCATCCCGGAGCTTGCAAAACACAGACAGGTTATCGCCCTGGAATTACAGGCCCATGGACGTACAAACGACCGGAACACCGATCTTTCCTTTGAACAGGACGCAGATGATGTAGCAACACTTTGCAAAAATCTTGGCATAGCAAAAGCAGACTTCTTGGGGTTCAGCAACGGCGGACAAACGACAATAGAACTTGCCCTTCGCCACCCGGAATTGATAAATAAGATGATCATAGCTTCTGCCTTTTACAAAAAAAGTGCAGCCCCTCCCCAATTCTGGGAAGGATTTGACCACGCCACGCTAGGCAATATGCCACTGGTCTTAAGGGAATCATATTTAAAAGTCAATAATAATGATGAGTCCCGGCTATTAAACATGTTCAATAAGGATGTGCGAAGAATGAAGACGTTTAAAGACTGGACCGATGAACAAATGAGATCGATAAAGGCACCCACACTGGTCATCAATGGCAACAGGGACGTTGGCAGCCCGGAGCATGCGGTGGAAATGTATCGCATCATACCAAACTGCGAGTTGGCTATTTTCCCTGGCGGACATGGCGCGTATCTAGGCGCAATGGAAACATTGGACAATGGAAAGTGGCCCCAGTTCAATGCGACTCATTTAGTTGAGGAATTCCTGGATAAATAACAGCTGCACCCCTATTCAAGCGATTAAAAAATATACTACGATGAAATACATTATCCCTGAATTTCTGGAAACCGAAAGGCTTAACCTGAGAATGTTCCGTGAAACGGATTGGCGCGACATGTATGAATATTTTTCCGATCCCGAATGCATGAGGTTTACAAGTGGAAGGGCGTTTAGTGAAAATGAAAGCTGGCAAAAAGTGGCGGCTTTATCAGGTCATTGGAACCTCCGGGGATATGGATCGTACGCTTTGGAAGAAAAAAGCACGGGTAGGGTGTTGGGAGTGGCCGGTCTCGATTATCCGTTGGAGTGGCCGGAGCCCGAAATTCAATGGGGGTTATCAAAAGCCCATTGGGGCAAAGGATACGCGAGTGAAGCAGTAAAGGCCATAAAGAAAATGACTGCCGAATCAATTCCCGGTTTACCGCTTATTAGCCTGATCTATAAAAACAACAATAACTCCATCAACCTGGCGAAAGCAGTTGGCGCGACTTTTGAAAAAGAATATGAACTCAGAAATGAGTCCTGCCTTATCTTTCGCCATTAACGGTCTTGCTCCTTCTTCTTTGAATACCATCCGGTTTGATCCGGACTAGTAGCATTGTACTATTTCTGCTTTGCGATGGCGAAAATAGTATTGCACCTGAAATAATAATGATTTTTAATTTCCTCAGGATCGAAAACACAGTGCTTCAAGTATAATCGCAACAGTATGCCGGAGACCTTAGTCAAACGCCCGATAGTCCTTTCCATACCCGCCCCGATTGAGAAAAAACGTATCCGCTCGCTCGATATACTGCGGGGCGCCATCATGTTGTTAATGGCTCTCGATCATGTAAGAGACTTCTTTCACATTCACGCCTTCGACAGCGATCCGACAGACCTGGCTACCACCACTCCGGTCCTGTTCTTCACGAGATGGATCACTCATTTTTGTGCGCCTGTATTCATTTTTCTATCGGGTCTCTCTGCTTTTCTGTCCGGGCAAACAAAAACCAGGAAGGTCTTAAGCGCCCATTTGATAAAGCGGGGACTATTCCTGGTACTTCTCGAATGCAGTGTCATCACCTTTAGCCTGTCCTTCAATCCTAACTATGATATGTTCTTCCTGCAGGTGATCTGGGCCATCGGTTGGAGCATGGTGATCCTGGGCTTATTGGTAAGAACATCGATGACCTGGATCGTCATCGTGGGCACTGCAATCTTACTGGGGCATAATATAATGGACTATCCCCCTCTTCATCAGTTGGTCCGTGAGAACATCGCGGTGAACGTTTTACTGACAGCCAGGTTTACTGCTTACCATGTTGGAGACAGTACCGTTCTCGCAATGTACCCGATCCTGCCGTGGACGGCCCTGATGCTACTCGGCTACGGCTGTGGGTATTTCTTCCAGCGAAAGATATCCGGCAAAGCAAGAAGAAAAATATTACTCGGAACGGGCGTTGCCTGCCTCGTTGCATTTGTCGTGCTGCGCCTGTTCAATGGCTATGGCGATCCCGTGTCCTGGTCGGCTCAGAAAAATATACTATTTACGGCGATGTCGTTCCTGAATGTCACGAAATATCCTGTCTCACTTCAATATTGTCTATTGACATTGAGCCCGGCCTTTCTCCTCCTTGCCGTCACCGAGAACAGCAACACGAATCTATCCCGTTTCATGACCGTGTATGGCCGTACTCCCCTTTTCTATTATATACTTCACTTCTATCTCATGCACCTGCTATGCGTAGCCTGTTTCTTCCTTTCCGGCTACGGCATTGGCGATATCCCGAAGGGCTCCGATTCATTGCTTCTGTTCTTCCGGCCCGTTCACTTTGGATATGCGCTGATAGTAGTATATGGAATATGGCTCTTCGTTATCGGTGCGCTGTACAGACCCTGCCAATGGTATTATCGATACAAAACATCTCATTCTTATTGGTGGTTGAAATATTTGTAAAATTTAAATAAGTACATAGGATGAAAACAAAAACCTTATTCCAATTTCTTTTCTTCGCCATCTCCTTTTACGGCTTCGGTGCGGGTATGATGGACAGCTTCGTTATCTATCATGGCTGGAAGTTTGTGGGCGTTGCGGAATTTCCCAGGGTACACGAGGAAATGGGAAACCGGATCGTACCATTCCTGGTTGTCCCTACCCTATTGATGACGATCCTGACCGTTATGATGTTTTGGAAACGGCCGCTTAACATTCCGAAGAGTTGGATAGCCCTTGCCTTCTTTTTCGAACTGGTATCCTGGATATCGTCAGTCGTTATTCAGATACCGATCCAATTCAGCCTGCATTTCAAGGACGAAGCTGCCTTACACAGGTTATTGGTCACGGACTGGATAAGAATAGCAGCCTGGTTTGGCTACATAACCATGGTGAGTCGTATGCTGATCACTATCTTGAAGAGACATAATGAAATCAAGATCGCCTGAATCACGCGGTCGAAACAAATTTCAACGGCGTGCATAGATGAATTCATTCAATAAGGGATCAATCCTAGTAGGCAGAT
>Ga0193753_10000549_pt1 | contig 36568 bp, 34 predicted proteins | sample H1c2metaG_FD_144925 | JGI IMG/M metagenome (GOLD analysis project Ga0193753, IMG submission 144925) | Soil microbial communities from a riparian zone of the East river system, Colorado, United States - H1c2 | ecosystem: Environmental > Terrestrial > Soil > Riparian zone | place: USA: East...
GTTCGACGCCATGGAGTTCACGTTGTCGGTGAGCTCTTTCCACACGCCCGACACGCCGGTCACTTCTGCCTGGCCACCCAGCTTGCCGTCGGTGCCGACTTCGCGCGCCACGCGCGTGACTTCCGAAGCGAACGATCGCAGCTGGTCGACCATCGTGTTGATGGCTTCCTTGAGCTGCAGGATCTCGCCGCGCACGTCCACCGTGATCTTGCGCGACAGGTCGCCGTTGGCCACGGCCGTGGTCACCTCGGCGATGTTGCGCACCTGGCCGGTGAGATTTCCGGCCATGCTGTTCACGTTGTCGGTCAGATCTTTCCACGTGCCTGCGATGCCAGGCACGATGGCCTGGCCGCCGAGCTTTCCTTCGGTGCCGACTTCGCGCGCCACGCGCGTCACTTCCGAAGCGAACGACCGCAGCTGGTCCACCATCGTGTTGATGGTTTCCTTCAGCTGCAGGATTTCCCCGCGCACGTCCACCGTGATCTTGCGCGACAGGTCGCCGCTCGCCACGGCGATGGTCACTTCGGAAATGTTGCGCACCTGGCCCGTCAGGTTGGACGCCATCGAATTCACGTTGTCGGTGAGATCCTTCCACGTGCCCGCGATGCCGGGCACGATGGCCTGGCCACCGAGTTTTCCTTCGGTGCCTACTTCGCGTGCCACGCGCGTCACTTCGGACGCGAACGAGCGCAGCTGGTCCACCATCGTGTTGATGGTTTCCTTCAACTGCAGGATTTCTCCGCGCACGTCCACCGTGATCTTGCGCGAGAGGTCGCCGTTGGCCACGGCGGTGGTCACTTCGGCGATGTTGCGCACCTGGCCGGTGAGGTTGCCGGCCATGAAGTTCACGTTGTCGGTGAGATCTTTCCACGTGCCGGCGACGCCGGGCACGATGGCCTGGCCGCCGAGCTTTCCTTCGGTGCCGACTTCGCGCGCCACGCGCGTGACTTCCGAGGCGAACGAACGCAGCTGGTCCACCATCGTGTTGATGGCTTCCTTGAGCTGCAGGATTTCACCGCGTACGTCCACCGAGATCTTGCGCGACAAGTCGCCGTTCGCGACCGCGATGGTCACTTCAGAGATGTTGCGCACCTGGCCGGTGAGGTTCGCGGCCATGGAATTCACGTTGTCGGTGAGGTCTTTCCACACACCGCTGGCGCCGAGCACGGCCGCCTGGCCACCTAACTTTCCTTCGGTGCCGACTTCGCGCGCCACGCGCGTCACTTCCGAGGTGAAAACGCCCATCTGCGTGATCATCTCGTTGACCACGTTCGCGGACCGCAGGAACTCGCCCTTCAGCGGGCGCCCATCGGCTTCGAGCCGCATGCTCTGCGTGAGGTCGCCCTTGGCGACCGCGGTAATGGTTCGGGTGACTTCCGCCGTCGGCCACAGCAGATCGTCGATGAGCGTGTTGACGGACGATTCCATCTCGCCCCACGAGCCCGTGCGCCGTTCGCTGGCGACGCGCACGCGGGTCTTGCCTTCCTTGCCGACCATCTGCCCCGCGCGTTCGAGTTCGGAGGCCATGCGCTGGTTGGCGCTCACCATCTCGTTGAAAGCATCGGCGATCTTGCCGCCGAGGCCGGTCTGATCCGTGGCCAGGCGCACGCTGAAATCACCGTCACGCACCGCTTGCAGTGCCCGGAGCAGCTTCTTCAAATCGAGCTCGGGCGCGGCCGAATGGCCCGCGCCGCCGTTGCCGTTCGTGGCTTTGGCCTTGCTGACGGGCGGCGTGCGACGGCGCGCCGCCGTTGTACGTCCGCGTGCGGAAATTTCCATGGATTGCCCGGGTGCCTACGAGTGCGTCAGAGTCTAAATCGCGTCCTTGAGGGACTGCTCCGCACAATGTCGTAGGAGGCGGCTGACAAGCCCGGCTGATTCAGCTCCGAATAACCAGGTCCACTTTCCCTTCCCGGCGCTCCACGCTCACGCTCACCGACCCGCCGTGACGCCGCACGGTGAAGTCCACCGATGCATCCTGTACCTCGAGGTTTTTCACGTAGATCGCGTCGAACCCGTCGGGCACGACGGGATGGGCGAGCACGATCTGGCGGTCGAGCGCATCGATGCTGATGCCGAGCACGCTCTGGAGCAGCAGGAACGTGGCCCCGGCGGACACGGACTGCGGCGAACAGGCGACCGGAAAGTGCAGCGGCGCCTCGCGAGTCTTGCGCCGGAAACCGCAGAACAGCTCCGGAAGGCGCAACAGGTCGAAGTGGCGCGAGGCCTCGAACTGGGCGCTCAGGATGCGCAAGGCAAACGTCTTGTCGTCATAACGTGCCGCGCCCGCGGCGATCAGCGCGTTGTCATGCGGCCAGACCGACCCGTTGTGATACGACATCGGGTTGTAGCGCAGCTCGCTCTCGGCCACCGACCGCACGCCCCAGCCGGAAAAGAAGTGCTCGTCTCCCAGCCCGGCAATGACCTGCCGCGCCCGCTCGGCCTGGGCGATGCCGGTATACAGGCAATGCCCGGCATTCGACGCGCGAACGCGGCAAGCCTGTTTTTCTCCGTCGAGCGCGAGCGCATAGCTCTGGATATCGCTGCACCAGAACGCGGTATTGAACCGCGCCTGCAGCGCCTGCGCGGCTTCGACGAGCGCGATGGCCCGTGGCGACTCGCCCAGCGACCGCGCTATGCGGGCGGCTCCGAGACGCGCAGCGTAGACATAGCCCTGCACCTCGCACATGGCCAGCGGACCCGTCGCCAGGCGCCCGTCGGAATGGAACACGGCGTCCGGAGAGCTTTTCCAGCTGTGCTGGGCAGGTCCGGCGCCGCGCGGCCGCGCTTCGACGAAGCCATCGCCATCGACATCGCCATACACGTCGATCCAGCGCAGCGCCGCGGTGATTGCCGGCCACAGTTCCGCCATCAGTTCGAGATCGGCGGTGCGCGTGTAGTACGCGCCGGCGAGCAGCACGAACAGCGGCGTCGTGTCGACACCGTGGTAGTCGACCGACGAACCGGCGGCGCGCGATTCATTGAGGATCTTGCCGGTCTCGGCGCCATTTCCGCCGGAGCTGTTGGGACACTGCGTGGCGGCGAGATGCAGCAGCACACTGCGCGCAATCTCCGGCCACAACCACAGTGTCTCGAGCGCGGTGATGATGGCGTCGCGCCCGAAGATGGCGTCGAGCCACGGCAGACCGGCCGCCGGGATGCGACCCTGCGGGGTGGCCGTCATCATCATTCCGATGTCGGCGCCGGCACGCCGGATCCACCCGTTGAAGGGCGTATCGGTGGATTCCACCTGGCAAGGCGGCCGCCCCTCGACACGCGCGAGTTCTTCGGCGGCGGCCAATGACCGCGTGAACGTGGCGATCTCGATCGGATGATTCGCCGACCGGCAGCCGAAGGCGAGCGAGATGGTCTTCTCGCCGCGGCTGCCGATCTGCAGCCGGTATCTCAGGCTGTCCGAGGAGATCGCTTCGGGCAACGTGTGACAGTCGACCACGGTCTCGCGCACGATCTCGTCCGCGCCGAGGCACCCTTGCGTCACGCTGTCGCGCTCCACGCGCTCGAACCGCGAGCGCGCCGCGTCGACGCGGCGCTGCGCGCGCACGTCGACGATGTTTTCGAAATCCGAACCGAAACGCACGACGAGCTCGGCCGACACCGTGCTCAACGCGAAATTGCGCACGCGGATCATCTCGTAGCACACGCCGGACCAGATGTAGCGCGAGCGCGTGATGTGCAGCGTGCCCCGCGGCAATACGACACGGCCGCCCTCGCCGCGCACGTCGGCGTTGGTGAGATTCATCGTGAGCAGCACGTTGTCTTCGCGTGGCGAGGCGGCGAGCAGCAATGGCCGCTGGCCGGCAATCGTCATCGTGAGCCGCGAGAGATGGCGCACGCCGCCGCGATACAGGCCCGCCTCGCTGCGCGTCTCGGCATCGATGTCGCCGATGTCATTGAAGAGCCCAAAGCAGTCGTCGTGACGCAACACATGCGTGCGGTCGCCGCTCGAACTGTCGGCGGTCACGACCTGGTGAAGCTCGACGTCGGAAATGGCGGGCTCAGAGGCCAATGTTGCGTGACCTCGAATAGGTGATCCGGGTGCGCAGCACAGTGACCCCTTTCACGCGCGAATGCCAATGCACGCTGGTACTGGGCTGCTTGCAGCCGAAGCTGCGTGAAACCCAGCCACCCTGCTCGGCGCTTCCGCCGCGATGTATCTGCACGCTGTCGAGCTCTTCCATGGATTCGAAGAAAACCTGGGTCTGGCCGGAAGTGACCTTGAGCCCGTTGCCGGCGCGCTCCACCTGGCAGTCTTCGGCGAAATGCCAGGAGCGGCGCGCGCGATGTTCACCATCACAGCGCAGCATGTCGGTGACCTCGATGAACTGGCGGCGCGTGTCGCAGACGATTTCACGGCGGTGAATGACCGGATCCTCGAGCCGCTGGTATCCGTAGTGCTCACCGACGAATCGGTGGCGTTCGGCGCCCGCTTCGAATTCGATGCAGCGCGCCTGCGCATGATCCGTCCACATGAAATTGCCGGCCTGCACGGATTGATCCTGATCGTCGATGCCCACGGTGTTGTGCGCCAGCGTGCTGCGGAAGTAACGCCGCCACTTGGGATCGGTGTGATAGGCGTAAGTTCCCGGGTCGACGAGGATTTCGCGATCGCCGATGTTCAGCACGAACGACAGCGCATCCGCGTGGCCATGCGCCGCGATGCTGAGATAACCGAGCGGGCCGGCATCCACCAGGAGCCGCAGTTCGTCGGGCGTGCCGAATCCCGAGCCCAAGAGATAGTAACCCGACTCGGAGAACTGCAGTCGCGGCCGGAAACCGGTCCGGGCGCGCGCCCTCAAGTGAGACAGCCGGCGAACGGCTTCGACGCCTAACAAGGTGGCGGTCTTGCCGTCGAGCGCGCCGGCCTTGGCGGCGAGGTCCGGGCGCCCGAACAACACCGCACCGGTCGCAATCAGCGAGATGTGCGTCGAGAAGCCGGGTTCCGGTGCGAGGCTCACCACCAGTCCATCGTCCGCGTCCCCGATCATGGGCAGGCCACCCGCCGCGTTGGTCATGGACGCGAGGAAGTCGATCATGACTTCGATGCGGCGCCAGTAGACGGGCGCGAACTCCTCGCCACGCGCGCGCGCCGCAAGGCCCGCGAGCAGCAGGAAATCGAGGACGAACGTCTGGTAGGCGAAAGCCTGCTCGCGATTCCCGCCGTCGGGCGCGTTCTGCCGCTGGCATTCCTCTTCGAGGATTTCCCGGCAGCGTTCGCCCCAGGTGGTGATCTGCGGCCACAGCGGCCACGTGGACGCCGCCACGTACAAGCCGGCTGCCTCGCCGATCAGGTGGTTGTTGGCCGAGGAAAAGCGCGACAGGTTGCCGGCAATCATGCGCGCCTGGCGGAAGATGGAATCCAGCCAACGATCACGGAACGCCTCGCCTTCGGCGGTCGCGAACAGTTTCGAACGCATGCCGCCCAGCAATTGCCAGGTGATGCTCCAGTTGATCAGGCGGATGCCGAGCTCGAGGGGGCTGATCCAGTTAGGCCCCCAACCTTCCGGACACTGTTCGATCCAGGAATCGATCTGCGCCTGGATGGCGAGCGCGTAACGAGCGTCGCCGGTGAGCGCATGCGCCTGCGCGAGCACGGGCAGGTGCAGGTGGCGATTCGGCTCCCACAGGTATTTGATGTTCCCGACTTCGCGCTCGTCGCGATAGTCGATCGCCGAGGCGCGACGTTCGCCGGCGGCGCGTTGCGTCAGCGGGTCGCGATTCCATTGCGGCGGATCGCCGAGCTGGCAATCCTTGAGATCGAAGAAGCTGTACTTGCCCGCGAGAATGCGTTCCGCGGCCGCGGTCAGGTGTTCCGGCGAGATGGCGATGTATGGCGGCAGGAAACGAAGATCGCGCGCCGCGAGGTCACGCGGCGGCGTTTCGTGCGAGGTGAATTTCTGCGACAGCACGCGCAGGCCGCGCGCCAGCCGGTGCGCCACTTCGGCGCCCGACATCACCCTGAGACGCTGCAAGTACCATCCGGGTTGTTGCATGCATCACCGCGTGAACAGCGGCTCCACCCCATGACGGCGAAGCGCGTCATGGACTGGAGGGCGATGCACGATGAGTGGCGTCTTGCCACGCGGCGTACGCTCCAGGCGAGGCGCGATCTCCACCGTCACGTTGACATGCGGCGGAATTCTGGCGCGGGCGTTGTCCAGCAGCAGCGCCGCATCGCTTTCGGAGAAGTTTGCGTTGGGCAGCACGAGAATGCGCGCCTCGTCGAGATTCTCCTGCACGATCTGGAACCGCAGCACGTTGCGAACGTCGTGAGGCATGCAGCCGATGCCCGTGATGCGGACCGCCTGCGGGCACATGAGCAACTCCTGCTGGCGACCGAGCACGCCTTCGAACGTGCGCAGCCCCAGTGACAGTTCTCCGAGCTCACGTTCGCCCCAGCTCGCCGGCAGGCGCACGAGGTCCCCGGTGCGATAGCGCACGATGGGCAGCAACCCATTCCAGAATGAAGTCCCGACGATTTCGTACAGGCGGTGCTGGCTCGCGCCCGGCACAAGCTGACCGTCGTAGGGAATGAACTCGACGTGTGAGTAGCCGTGCTGGAAGCGATATTGGCCGGCCGCGTTGGCGGTCGCAAACGCGATGCGCTCCGCCTGCCCGTAGTAATCCGCCAGGCGGCACCCCAGCATCTGCTCGACCAGTTGCCATGCTTCCGGCCGGAACACCTCCGAGGAAGTTACCACCGCGGGTATCGACAGGCGGCGATCGTTGTCACGCAGGTAACGCACGAGGGTCTCGAGTGCGCTCGGATAGGCACACAGAAGTTCGGGGCCAAACTTCTCGAGTTCGTTGGCGATGTGCTCGACGCTGGTGTGCGTCACCGCATTCGCGCTCATGGTCATGATGCGGCCGGCGTTGATGACCTCGCAATCGGGGTTGGGCGACACTTCGATGTCGCGCGGATTGTCGCCGCGCAACACCGCGGTGCGCGCCGTGCGCGCATCGACACCGACGGACCCGATGACCCGGTCGATCGCCGCCTGCTCGAACACGATGGCCTCGAGCGACCGCAATACCTTGAGAGGTACGCCGCTCGTTCCGCCGGTCGTCGCGGGCGCCGCAAACCATTTGTATCCCGTGGTGAATGCCGAGAGGCCGTGGCGCAGGCTTTCCTTGTCGAGCAGCGGCCAGGTCGTCAACGTATCGCCGCCGCGTACCGAACGGCCATAGTCGGTGCGTTTCGCGAGTTGCAGGGTTCGCCGCAGCTGCTGCGCGACCCAGCCGCGCCGGCGCTCGTATTCCCACGCGTCGCCCTGCTCCAGAACCTGCGACGCGCGATCGTAGTAGTACGGGTTGCGGCGGATCAGGGTCTGCCCGAGCACATGCTTCTTCATGTACCCGGCGAACGTGGTGACAGCGTTCATGCCGTCTCCCTCATTTCCGCCACCGGCGCGATGCGCTGGTAGATGTCGGCGAGCCGACGCGCATAGGCGTGCACGTCGAAGGCGCGCGCCGCCTCATGGGCACGCTTGCCGGCCGCGAGCCGCGCCGCCTCGTCGCTGATGAACGTGGACATCGCCGCGCGCAATTGCGCCGCGTCACCGGGAGCAACCAGCAAACCTTCGGTGCCGTGCGTGAACACATCGGGAATACCGCCCACGGGCGTCGTGATGCAGGGCAGCCCCGCTGCCATGGCTTCGAGCAGGGACATCGGCACACCTTCGGCATAGGACGGTAATACGAACACATCGCTTTCGGCGAGCAGCCGATCGCGCTCCTGCGCGTCGATCCAGGACAGCACGCGCACGCGATCGCCAAGCGGCGCCGCCAGCTTCTTCATGCCCTCGACATCGCCATCGCCGGCCAGTACCAGCCGCGCGCGCGAGCGCAACGACTCGGGCAAGGCGGCGAACGCGTTCACGAGGTCGTAGCCGCCTTTGCGCTTGCCGAGACGTCCGAGATGCAGGAACTGAACCTGGGTCCGTCCGGCACGATCGGGAACGCGCGCGGGTACGCGTACGGGATTCGACAGCACCACCACCTGTGACGGCGACACCTCGCATTCCTGGATGTAGAAGTCGCGCCATTGGCTCGACAGCGCGATCAACACGCTGGCCTGCTGCAGCGTGCGGTTCACGAGGCTGCGCACCGGCGCCGGCAAGGCGCGATGGAACTGGTCGAAGTTCGCGCCGTGCGCGTGCAGGATCAGCGGCCGCCGCGCACGCAGCACCATGTTCGCGAGGATGAGTTTGCGCAGCGCACTGCCCCGCGACGCGAAGTGGATGTGAACGACCGTGGGCTCGATGCCTTCGAGCGCGCGTGACAACGAGAATACCGCGCGCGCGAACACCGCGGCGCTGGCAAGCTTCCCGCCCTCCTTCATGGTCGCCACGTGCCGGATGGAAGCGTACGTCGGTAGATAGTCCCCGATGAGCTGCTCCACCGAGCTGATGCCGCCGCGCACGTCGAGCGCGGGCCCCATCTGCAATACCTTCACTCGGGCTTCACGCGGCGCCGGCGCGCGCGGCGCGACGACCCTGGGCAGGAGGACGGTGGTGGGATCGGCGCTCATTACGACACCTCGCCTTGCAGCAGACCGCGGTACGCCGCCACCATGCCGGACACCGAGAACCGGCTCATGGCGCGTGCGCGGGCTGCCGCGCCCATGCCCAGCCGTTTGCGGGTGTCGGCATACAGCGCGGCGATGATCGCCGGCAGGCGCGCGCTGAGCTCCGCGGCCGAGACCACGTAGCCTTCGATGCCGTCGTCGATCATCTCGCGCGCGCCGCCGATATCCGAAAGGATGACCGGCTTGCCCATGGACATGGCTTCGAGCGCGGCATTCGAAAACGATTCCACGGCAATGGAGGGCAGCACGAATACGTCGATGGCGGCCAGCACGGGCCGCACGTCTTCGAACTCGCCGATGAGGCTCACGCGATCGGCGATTTCCAGTTCCGCCGCGCGCCGCAGCAGCAGCTCGCGCAGCGGGCCGCTGCCGGCAATGACCAGGTGCGCATCGACGCGTGCCACGCGCAGGCGGCGCAACGTCGTCAGCAACACCTCGTGGTTCTTCTCGGGCGCCAGCCGGCCCACACTGCCGAGCAGCAGCGCGCCCGGCTTGACGCCGAGCGAAGCGCGCAGGCGCTTCGCGGCTTCGAAAGCCACGATCGGATCGAAGTGCGCGGAATCCACGCCGTTGTAGATGACCGCGGATTTGTCGTCGGCCTGCGGAGTTCCCGCCTCCCAGAAGCGGCTTTGCGCCTGTGAGCCGTGCACCACGAGATCGAAACGCGACAGCACCGCCTGGTAGAGCCGCTTGCGCATGTGGCGGCCGCGGAACGTCGAGGTGTTGACCAGCGCCACGATGCGCGGCCGGTTCGGCAGCAGCAATGTGGCGCACGCCACGTACAGCGCCTGGTAGAGATTCACCGCGACCACCGTTGCCGGCCGGTCGCGCAGGATCATGCGCCGCAGGCCCAACACCGTGGCGAACGAAAACTTTCCGCGGCGCTCGAGCTTGGCCAGCGGAACGTCGCGCCGCAGCGTCGGCTCGAGCGTGTAAGGCGCATTGAGGCACGCCAGGTTCACGGCCACGCCTTCTTCCTTGAGGCGGTTGGCCATGCGCGCGATCTTGCGCTCCGAGCCACCGACCGCGAGGCTGCTCAGCACGAACAGCACGTCGCAGGCTGGCGTGGCCACGGCGTGCATCTCACGCGGAGTCACGAGTGACAGCGGTTGCTTCATAGGGGGTGCAAGGCAAGTAGGATTGTTCATGGCAGATCGGCTCCCTGGTTTACGCTCTGGGCCGAGCCCAGCCTCATCTGCGGTGACTGGCGATCGAGTAGTTCGAGATAGCGGGCGGCGACGCCCGTGGTGTATTCACGGCTGGCGAACTCACGCGCGCGGCGGCCCGTACGCTCGCGGTCGGCATCGTCTTCGAGCAGGCTGCGGATGGCTTCGCGCATTTCATCGACCGAGTTGGCGATGTGGCCGAGCTGCAGGCGCTGCACGAGCGCGTCCGGGTCGAAGAACGACACCACTGGCACGCCGCGAATCCACGCTTGCAGGAAAGTATTGGGGAATCCTTCGATGCTCGAGGTGTTGAGGAAGATCTTCGCGCGGTCGAACAGCATTCCGCTATCTGCGTAACGCACTGCTCCCTGCATGTTCACGTTCGGAAGTCGCGCTGCTGCGGCGCGCACGTCCTCGTAATATGTCTCACCACCCGGCATCGGGCCGCCGGCGAGCAGGAACTTCACCTGCGGTAACTGCCGCGCCAGTTCCAGCGCGAGCTCCGGTCGCTTGAGCGCGCGCAGATTGCTGACCCACAGAACGTCGATGTCCTTGTCGACCGGCGCACCGCCGCGCGGCGGTTCCACCATCATGTTGACGACGACGCTCTCGATTCCATGATTCTCGCGCAGCAACTGCGCCTGGTATTCCGTCTGCGCCGCGACGAAGCTCGCGCGTCGCAATCCATAGCTGTAGAGCTTGCGATCGCGCCAGAACTGAATGCGCCCGTGTTCCTTTTCGCAGTCGCTGTCGGAAGCCACGCGAAAGATGAATCGCCGTCCCGTGGCGCGGCAGAACCAGGCGGTGATGCCGGTGTACGCACCCGCGGGTGACTGGTAGTAGATGTCCGCATCCGCGGCGATGAGCGCGGACAGCAGCCGCGTCGCGCGCGGGTGAAAGAAGCGCAGTCCCGGCATGCCACCTTGGCGCGTATGGGCGGCGATGGCGGTGACGCCCTCGTGTACGCGGCGCGCCCCTTGCCCTTCGTCGTGCACGATCATCGACACGTCGTGGCCCAGGTCGCGCCACGCGCGCGCCAGCAACACGTGCTGAATGGATTCGCCGCCGATGTATTTCGGATTTCCTTCGCCCGACAACATGCCGTACGAATCGAGGCCGACGATGCAGATCCGGCGCGCGGTCATGAGCGCGTCCCCGACTGACCCCAGCCGTACGGATCGCGCCGCACCACCGGACGACGCAGCCTGGGCACCGCCGCCGTTTCCTTCACCGGCGCCTGCTCCACGCACAACACCATGCGCATGGCGAGACCGGCGTACATCCAGAAATAGAACCAAGGCTTGTGCAGGTCGACGAAGAACACGGCGGTACACACGCCCACGGTGCCGAGCACGAACGCGATGAGCTGTCCGCGTATCGGCGGCGCGGCAAGCAGGCTGGCGCGGCGTGCACGGCCTATGGCCGAGAACAATAGATAGGAGCCGAAGAAGAGTCCCACCAGCCCCAGGTTGAACCACAACGCCAGGTAGTGGTTGTGCGGCGAGAACTGGAACGGCATGTACGCATAGGCATCCCAGCCGAACCCGGTGATGAAGGTAATGGGATGACGGAACATGACACCGAGCGCGGTCGCCCAGATGTCGCTGCGTCCCGAAGATGCGGTGTTGGCGTCGATGGAGCCGGACGTGCCGATCATGCGTTCCGCGAGCAGGTTGCCGTACTGCGAGAACGAGACGATCAGCACCAGGAGGATCAGCGAACCGAATACCCAGCCGGAGATGCGGCTGTAGGAAATGAGATGGCGATATAGATAGGCACCCACCGCGCACATCATGGCTAGGCCGACGAAGCCGCCGCGCGATGCGGTCATGACCAGCGTCATGCAGCCGACCAGCGTGGCGCCGAACCAGAACAGGCGCCGCAGGCCATGCGCCTGCACGGCCGCGGCGATGGTCGCCGGCAGGAACAGGATGATGAACGCCGCGTACTGGTTCGACTCGCCGATGGCGCCGGCGGTGCGCCCGTCTTCGCGAATGCGGAACCCCAGGCTGATGATGCCCGCGGCGTCGAGGATCGTGATGATGTTCGCCAGCAGCGCGCCGAACAGCAGGCCCTTGGCCACCTTCATCGCGTCTTCGGAAGTCTGTACGCCGAACAGGAACACGAGGAAGAAGATGTAGTGATCGATGAGACCGGTCTTGAGCTTGATGCCGCTCGCGACCATGTCGTAGTACGGATACTGGATGAGCAGCGCCGCGACCAGGAACGTGACGATGGCGTAACCGATCTGGATGATGAACGCGCCCTGCATCTGGCCGGCCACCATGATGGAGCCGCGGCCGACGACCATGCGCAGCGCCAGCACCACCGCGATCAGGTAGATGATGAGGTTCTTCGCCGACACGCCCGGCAGAAGACTTAAATCCATGTTGAGCGCGTCAGTTGCCAGCAGGAACAGTGCGGCGAATCCGAGAATGGTCGGCATGCGTCAGACTCGTCCGGATACGATGAAAGTAATGGCTTGGTTCCTTGGGCTTATCAGTACGCGTTGTCTGTCTTGATCACGGCAACCGCCGTGGCCAGGATGATTTCGAGATCCAGCATCGGCGACCAGCGGCGCATGTATTCGAGATCGAACAGCACGCGCGCTTCCATGTGCTCCACGCGGGCGGTTTCACCGCGGCAACCCCGAACCTGCGCCAGGCCCGTGATGCCTGGCAGGACCTTGTACCGTTTGATGAGCTTGCGGTATTCCTCGTTGTGCGCGACCGCATGTGGGCGAGGTCCTACGACGCTCATCGTGCCCTGCAGCACGTTGATCAACTGCGGTAGTTCGTCGAGCGACCATCGGCGCAGATGCTTGCCGATCGGCGTCACGCGCATGTCGTTGCGCGACGCCTGAGTCACGAGCGCGCCGTTTTCACATACTGTCATCGAGCGGAATTTGTAAACGTCGATCTGCCGTCCATCGAGACCGTAGCGGCGCTGCCGGAACAGGACGGGCCCGGGCGATCCACGTTTCACCGCGATGGCGATTCCGATCAGCAGTGGTGAGAGCACCACCAGCGCTCCCAGTGCGATGGTCACGTCCATGAGCCGCTTGATGAGCCCGCGATAGCCGTGGAACGGCGTCTCGCACATGGCCACGACCGGCATGCCGAGGATCTCGCTGGCGCGCTGCTGAATGCAGTCGAACCCGGACACGTCGGGCAGGAAGTAGATGGACGCCGTGGTGTCGCCGAGTTCGTGCACGAGCTCGCGCACGCGGCTCACCTGCCCTGGCGCCAGCGCCACGAATATCACGTCGATGTCGCGCGAGTTGACGAAGGCCGCCACATCCTCGAAACGTCCCAGCAGTTGCGCGTGCTTCGCGCAACCGAGGCGATCGCTGCCGCGGTCGTCGAAGAAGCCCGCCACGGAGATGCCGAGCTCGACATTCAGTGCGAGACGCTTGGACAGTTCGACGCTCGCCTGCGTGCAACCCACGATCACGGCGCGCCGTGCCTGCGCGGCATCGCGCAGCAGCGCACGGGTCACGCCCTGCAGGATGAGCGAGGCCATCACCAGCAGCACCGGCGTCACCAGCACCCAGGTGACGACGACTCGTCGTGAGAAGTCCTCGGAGAACTTGGTGGTGTAGCCGACAGCCAGCAGAGCGGCGACCAGCACTGCCCAGCGCAGCAGCAGGTTGGTGGCGAGCTCGAGGCGGCCGGAGATCACCTGCTTTGTAGGACTGCGCGATGGCAGGATGGCGAGCGTGAACGTGGCCGCGAGGATCGACAGCACCAGGAAGGGGCGATCGAAGTCCACGTCGTAGATGCGCGTCAGTGGATAGAACATCACGCCGGCCAGCACCGCGGGCAAAGCGTCGAGCAGCCACAACAGCACGGGCGCGGCCAAGGACATGCCGCGCTTGAAGAAAATCGGCTGGCTGAACTGATCGTGGTATTCGGTATTCAATGGACACGTTCCTTCCCGGACACGTCCAGAATAGAAAAGGGCTGGTCGTTTGGACGCCAGCCCTGATCCTCAAGCCCTATCGTCGGACGATTACACGCCTGACGATAATTCCTGCTTACGTCATCAACGCACTGACAGCGCGGGCGGTGATGCAGGACTCTCCGCTGTCATCACTCCGGCGACATTCAGATCCATCGAGTGCAGCCAGTTCTCGAGATTGGTGTAGCCATTCGACGCCACCGTGTTGGGATTCGCGGGCAGCGTCAGCGTGCGCCGATTCTGTGCATAGGACGGCCAGCCGCCTGCGTTCTTCGAGCAACGCGTGGTGCTGTTGGACGCGACGCAGTTGATGACCTGCCCATTGCGGCTCTTCACGCTCTGCACGATGCGCTTGTCGACAACGTCGCGATCCGTGGGACGCGCACCCGCGTACTGAAGCACGCGGTTGTACACGGCATTGTTCGCCGTCGAACGATGAGTGAGGCCGCTGTTCCAGACCGGCATCGTCACCGTCTGCAGGAGGCCCGAGATGATGTCTCCGCCCGTGAGCGTGATGAGGCCATCCGAGGCGTCCGGCGCGAGATTGTCGTGCGTGTAGACCTTGCTGCCGGGCTTCAGGGTCAGGCTGCCCGAGGTGCGCACGAAGATCGGGCGCGTGTCGCGCGAGAAGCTGGGGCCGCGCAGGAACACATTGCCGACGACCGAGCTCTTCGTCACCAGATTGTCCTGGCTCTGCAGGTCGAGGTCCATCGTGCCGCGGTCGTACACCAGGTTGTTGACGAACACGAACTCGGTGGCGCGCGACAGCGGGTTGCGCTCGACGATGTGCGCGAACAGGTTACCGATCATGGTCACACTGCTGCCCGTGGCGGGCCCGAACAACACGCCGTAGCCATGCTTCTGCACGCCGTTGCCATCGTACGCGGGATGGATGGACTCGTTGAGCGGCTCGGCAAAGATGTTGTTGGTGAACGTGATGTTGTCGGTCGGACCCCAGGTGCTGGCGATCTCGTCGATGGCCCAGCTGAACGAGCAATGGTCGATGACGACATTCTTCACCGGCTTCGCGGTGCTGCCTTCGATCTTGAGCGAATCGCGGTTGTCCGGGTCCGGGCCGTTGGTGTCGTCACCGGTGCGCACGCGGATGTGCTGGATGAGCACGTCCGAAGCCTGGATCTTGATGGCCGCGCCGCGCAGCATGATGCCGGGCGAAGGAGCCGTCTGGCCCGCGATCGTGATCTTGCTGTTGCGAATGGCGAGGTCGGACGTCAGGCGGATGACGCCCGACACTTCGAACACGCAGGTGCGCGCCGTAGTGCCGTCAATGCAGGCCTTCAGGGAGCCTGACCCGCTCGCGTTGAGATTCGTCACCTTGAACACCGTGCCGCCGCGACCCGCGGGCGTTTCCATGCCGTAGCCATACGCGCCCGGGATCACCGGGACGGCCTGCACGGTCGCCGCGCCCAGTGCGGTCAGGCCAATGGCCAACAGGCCCAGGGGCTTCATGACGCGACGCTTGGATGCATGGTCAAGGAGACTAGCAAGCTTCATTACGGGACCCTCTCGGAAAACAGGAAGATGTTTGTCAGATGGACTTCGACGCGACGGTGGTCGGCGGCCCCTCGAGGCCCCCGGCACTCACGGCGACCACGGCGAAATACCAGATGCCGCTGGAAAGCGAGTCGAATTCATAGGACGTGGTGGACGCATTGCCGATGAGCACGCTCTTGTCGAGGTCATCGCTGTTGCGGCCATAAAGAATGCGGAAACCGGCCAGGTCGTCGAGCGGCGAGCCATCCTGCTTCGACGCCGGCGTCTCCCACTGCAACGACGCCACCGCGCCGTTTTCAATCACGGTGATGGAAAACGGCGCGGTGGCGCTCTGTTGTTTGGCGTCCGCTACCGTGATCGTGATCGACTCGTAAATACCGACGTCACCCTGGCCGGGCGTGCCGGTGATCTGACCGCTGGACGGATCCAAGCTGGCCCACGGCGGTAGATTGACCGCGGTGAAACTCAAGCTGTCGCCATCCTGATCGGCGGCCGTGGGTTTCCAGTCGTAGGCCTCGCCCACGCGCACGGAGTCGACAACCTGTCCGGAGATGCTGGGCGCATGGTTCGCCGTCGAAGGCGATGACACCGGTGGCGCCGAACCTTGTGAGGGCGTGTCGGACGACGACCCACCACCACCACAGCCATGGCAGAAGGCCAGCGGCAGGATCGGTAGGAGTGCACTTACAAAATGCCGGTTGAGTCGAAACATCTGTCGGAGTCCTCTGGCAGCCCCTCGAGGGGTGAGCAGAGTTTTACGACTCCAACGGCAATTGATACAACGCGTTGGCCAAAAACTGACCGACTCTTCCTACGTCGTGTGATGGCGACAAGGAAATACAATCAATGGCTTAACCAAAATTGAAAGATTTACAGGATCACAGGAATGTGACGCAGCCCAAATCGGTGCTGCGTCAGCCCTCTCTTATATATGAGTCCCGTATGCGCGCGGAATGCGCCCCAGCTGGCCGAGCTACCAGCAGATGCCTTCGTACCGGCAGCGCAGCAGATCGCGATTCGGCAGGTTCACCAGGTCGATGAGGTAGTGCTCGGGACGTACGCGCGCCTGCAACGCGTCGTTGAGCGCGGACTGTTGCAGCCCCACGAGGATGACGTCCGACGGATCGATCATGCTGTCGATGTCCGGGCACAGCAATTCACCGAGGTGCGGAATATTGGCGTCGATGTAACTGCGATTGGCGCCTAACAATCTCGACAGCTGCACTTCCGGGTCGAAGATGCGCAGTTCGCAGCCCTCGCCCAGCAACCGCTTGGCGACGAGCACCAGCGGCGACTCGCGCAGATCATCGGTGCCCGTCTTGAACGAGAGGCCCAGCATGCCGACCTTGGGGCGGCCGAGCTTGAGGATCTTGTCCACGGCATGGTCGATGTGCACGCGATTGCTGGCGAGCAGGCTCGAGAGCATCGGCAGCACGATGTCGTTCTGCCGGGCAATGTTGGTCAGCGCACGCAGGTCCTTCGGCAGGCAAGACCCGCCGAACGCGAAACCCGGCTTCAGATAGGCCGGCGAAATGTTCAGCCGCTTGTCGGCGCAGACCAGGCGCATGACTTCGTGCGCATCGATGTTCAACGCCTCCGACATGCGCCCGATTTCATTGGCGAAGGTGATCTTGAGCGCGTGGAAAGCATTGCAGCTCATCTTGAGCGCTTCGGCCACGCGCATGTTCGTCACCAGGAACCGCGTGTCGAGATGCTGGAACACCTCGCGCACGGCGTTGACCGCCGCTTCGCAGTTACCGCCCACGATGGTGTACGGCGGATGATCGTAGTCACGGATCGAGGAACCTTCACGCAGGAACTCCGGCTGGAAGCACACCCCGAAGTCGACGCCGGATTTCTTGCCGCTGTGGCGCTCGAGAATGGGCTCGATCTTCTCTTCGACCGTGCCGGGTTGCACCGTCGAGCGGATCACGATGGTGTGGAACTCTTCCTTGTCTTTCAGCGCCACGCCGATCTGCTCGCACAAACGCAGGATCGCGGTGAGGTCCTGGCTGCCATTGGCGGCCGACGGCGTGCCCACGCACACAAAAGTGAGTTCCGTGTCGCGGATCGCCTGCAGGGCATCGTTCGTCACGACCACGCGGCCGGAGGTCACCACGTCGCGCATGAGCTCCTGGATGCCCTCCTCGAGGATGGGCGATTTGCGCGCGCGAATGAGCTCGAGTTTTACAGGATCGATGTCGACGCCGGTGACGTGGTGGCCATCGCGCGCCAGGCACGCCAGCGATACCGCGCCGACGTACCCCAGGCCGAAGATGCTGATCCGTCGGGGGATGCACCCTTTTTGCGTCCGCGAAAAGGGGGCGTCACCCGCGACCGCTTCGTCGAGAACTTCGGGCGATCCCGCTGCGATACCGTCGTTAGTAGTAAGCACTTTCGTTGCGTTCCTTGGAGCGGTTGAGGGCGACGCCCAGCAGGTTCATCTCGCTGAGCACTTCCTTCGCGCCGCGCAACATGGCACGGCCGCTCTTGCCCTCGGACACGACCAGCAGCAGCGAATCGAACTGCGGTGCGAACGCCAGCACGTCATCCGAGGCGAGCAGCGGCGGCATGTCGAAGATCACGATGCGGCGGGGCATCTCGCGCTCGAGCGCCGCGGTGAACTCGCCCATGCGCGGTGAATTCAGGAACTCGGAAGAATGCTGGAATGCACGGGCATTCGGGATGATGCCGAGGCGCTCGGACTGCAGGTTGTACACCACGTCTTCGAGCTCCGCCTTGCCGAGCAGATAGTCGGACAGGCCTTTCTCGAAGCTCATGCCGAGATAGTTGGCGATCTGCGGGCGCTGCAGGTCGAGGTCGACGAGGAACACCCAGGTGTTCACGTCCTGCGACAACGCCAGCGCAAGGTTGATCGCCGTCATGGTCTTGCCTTCGCCCACCGACATGCCGGACACCGCGATGCTGTTCCACTTGTGCATGTCGAGGCGCCGCAGCACGCGCGTGCGCAGGATCTTGAATGCGCGCAGTGCCGCGACATCGGAGACCGCGGGCAGTACGCACTGGCGTTCCATGGCGCGCGCGTCGACGCTGGCCTGGCGGAATCGACGCGCCTGCTGCAGTTCGGCGGGGCCGGCGGTTACCCGGCGGACACGCTGCCGCAGATTCGTCGACTCGATGGTGTTGGGGCGTTCTGTCCCGGACCGGTCGGCAAAATTCCGGCGGATCGCATCTTCCATGGTGGTGCTCATTGATGTGTCTCTCACGGTCATAGGTAATTCAGGATGGCGGTGAATACGATCCAGACGCCGATCACGCCGCTGGCGCTGGCAGTGGCGAATCGCCACATGTTTCGCCGGCGCGAGCGGGAGTTGCGAATCGACGGGATCGCCACCAGCGGCGAAACGTTCAGCAGCTCGCGGATGTCACGCGCGCCACGCACTTTCGGGTCGAGCGCTTCGGCGCCCACCGTGCCGGTGAGGCCGAGCACGACGGCGGCGACGAGGCCGATCAGCAGGATTGCGAGGCGCTCCGGCTTGGCCGGCGCACCCGGCAACATGGGCGCCTGGACGAGGCGGAACTCATCCGCACGTCCACCGACGATGGCGGCTTCGCTGACCTCGGCGTCCATCTGCCGATTCAGCAACTGCTCGTACTTCTCGCGCGCGATGGTGAGGTCGCGCGTGGCATTGGCGTACTCGCGCTCCACTTGCGGCGCGGCAGTCACGTTTCGTTCGAGGCCGGCCATCTTGGCGCGCAACTCGGCGCTGCGGGCCATGAGGCTGCCGATCTGGCTGTCGATGGCGTTGACCTGCGTGCGCAGCTGCATGCCGACCGGCGTGCCGTCGGACATCTCCACGTCGCCGCGTTCGCCGCTCTTCATGCGCGCCTCGAGCGTCGCGATGTCACGCTGCAACCGCTTGATGTCCGGATGCTCGGCGCCGTAGCGCTCGCGCGCTTCGGCAAGCGTCGCGCGCTTGGTGTTCAACTGCGAACGCAGCGAGGAGCCAGAGCCGGCACTCGTTCCGTATTTCAGACTGTCGATCTGCCGTCGCAGCGCCACCATGTCCGGATGGCTTTCGTCGTACGAGGAGCGCATGCGCGAGTACTGATCTTCGAGCTGGCGCACGCTGCCCGCGTCGGGCCCGGCGGCCCGCGACTGTTCGAGCTGCGCCGCCAGGAACACGCGTTCCTGCCGCAGCGAGCTCATCTGCTGCGTGACCTGCTCGAGCTGGCTCTCGGTGCGATCCATGATCGACATGTTGACTTCGGGCAATTGGCCCGCATTCGCGCGCTTGAAATCGGCAAGCTTCGATTCGAGACCCGCGACCTGCGTGCGGATGCGCTCGGCTTCCTTCGAATAGAACTGCGCCGCGTTCGACGCACGGCCCTGGCGCTGGCGGCGGTGCTCGGCCAGGAACGCGCTCACCAGCCACTCCGCGCCCTTTTGCGCCTTGGCAGGGTCGCGATGGTCGAAGGACAACGTGAACGCGTCGACGACTTCGCGCTCGCGTCCCGTACGCGGATCGAGGATCGGCGTCGTCACGATGTTCACGCTGATATCGCGCTTGGCGCGCAGGAGCATCGCGCTCTCGTCGTCGTACTCCGGATACAGGTCGTGTTCCTTGATCAGCTTGCGCAGGTTGCTGTCGGTCAGCACGATGCCCTTGAGGTTCTGCACGTACTGGTCGGCATAACTTTCGCCGCTCGACGCCTCGGCATTCGAGGTCGCGCCCGACGGCTCGTCGATTTCCACGAGCGCCGACGAGGTGTAGATGTCGGGCAGCCCGATCGAGAGCAGCACGGCGAGCACCGCGATGGGAATGGCGATGCCGAACAGCAGCGCCTTGCGGCGTGCGATCGCGTGGATGTAGCCAGAAAATTCCGGATTGTTGTCGGAGTCCATTGTCAGTCGTTCCTTGCGCGGCGACGTTGCAGGGGTTGGTAGATAAACGAAAGCGTTGCGCCGCTCGACGTGGCGTCGTCGATGGCATCGTCGAATTCCTGCCAGGTGTAGTCGTAGGCGACGCGCAGCGAGAATTCCTCCTGCCAGCGCCATTGCAGCCCGACATCACCGGTGGCATACGAGCGCGGCACGAACGTGGACACCGGGTCCACGTCTTCATCATGCGTGCCGCGCAGGCCCGCCAGCAGGCTCAGGCGCGGCGTCATCGCGCGCGTCCAGCGCAGGCGCAGCTGGTCGCGCGTCACGACTACACCGGCGGACGACGGGCCCACGTTGCGCGACAGGTCGGCGAACAACTCGTTACGCCCGATCGCCTTGGAGATGCCCGCGCCGGCCAGCCAGGCCAGCTCCGAGTCGCCGCCAGTGACTTCCACGTTCTGCGCACCGGCCCGAAGGTAGGTCCGCGTGTCGTCGGCGGTACGCGTGTCCCACTGGATCTCGGCGCCGTAGGCGTTCGAATCATCCCGGGTTTCGATGTCGTATTGCGCGCCACGCAGGCGCGTGGTCAGCGTGGTGCGCTCGTTGAGCCGCGCGCGCAGACCCGCGGAAATGTCCGCAGTCGTGTAGTCCACCTGCGCTCCGGAGAACTGCTCGTCGTAATTCACATCCGTGTAGCCGGCGTCGAACAGCAGTTCGCGGCGCGGCGACAGCTCGAAGCTGAACGATGGCCGCAGGCTCGAGCGCATGCGGCGGTTGTCGACGAACGCAAGTCCGCTGTCGCCGATGTCGCCCTCGCCCAGGTCGCCACCGGCATCGACGTCCGGCTGCTCGCTGTTGACGACGTCCTGCTGCGCGAACTCACCGCGGATGCGCGTCTCGACGCGCTCGCCGCGATGCAGCCAGTCGAGATTGGCGAAGTAGTCGACCGTGTCGAGATCGGTCTCGTCGGGAAAATACGTGGCGCGGATGCGCGGCGTGAAACTGAACTCGCCGGTCTGCGTCAGCGTGCGCAGCTCGAGCTCGGCATCCACCAGCGGCCCCTGCACGTCGATCTCGGCGCCCGGCGTGGCCAGGCGATAGTTGTCATCGTATAGATAGCCCGCTTCGACCTTGGGGTTCCATTCCCAGGCCGCAGCGCCCGCCTGGGCGCAGCCCAGCGTGGCGAGCACTGCCAGTGCAACTGTCGATTTGTTCATGGCGCACCTCATCCTCATTGCATGCCTCACGGCACGACTACGACGTCGCCGCTCTGCAGGTCGATGTTCTGATCGAGCCGCTTGCCACGCACGACGTCGTTGTAACGGAATGGCAGCGACTGCTTGCCCGTGGGCGTGCGACGCAGGATCGTGATGTCCGCAAGCGACGCGAACGGTGTCGTTCCTCCAGCCATGGACAACGCCTGCATGACGTCAACGGTGGGATTCATGATGAATTCGCCGGGCTTGTTCACCTGGCCGATCACATAGACCTTGTTGCCCTTGATCTCCTGGATCGACACGGTGACCACCGGGTCGGAGATGTACTTGGCGAGTTTCTGGCTCATGGCCTTGTTGAGGTCGGCCACGGTCTTTCCCCTGGCGTCCACTTCTCCGACCAGCGGAAACGAGAAGGATCCATCGGGGCGCACCAGCGCGGGCTTCTGCAGGTCCGGCTCTTTCCACACGCTGATGGACAGCAGGTCGCCCGGCTTCACCGTGTAGTTGGCGTCCTGCGCCATCGCGCCGGTGGCCCAGGCCAGCGCCACGATGATGCAGCAGGCCACGACAAACTTTTTCATGATCGATCTCCAGTCAGATGTTCGTAAGCCGCGAGCAGGCGCGGCGCTTCGTGTTGCCACGAGAGTTGTTGTTCGACGCGGTCCCGGCCGATGGCGCCCATGTGGATCCGCTGGTTTTCATCGTTGAGCAGCGCGACCATCTTCTGCGCGAGATCGGCGACGTCGTTGGGGCGCGCGTACCAGGACGCCTCGCCGGCCGATACGCGGCCTTCCGTCAGGTCGAATTGCACCACCGGCTTGCCGAGCGCCATGTACTCCATGATCTTGTTCATGGTCGAGCGGTCGTTCATGTCGTTGGCGCGATCCGGGTTCACGCAGATGTCGGCGGTGTTCAGCATCTCCAGCAGCTCGGCGTCGGGTGCGCGGCCGGTAAAGGTCACGTACTCGTCCACGCCCAAGTGCTTCGCCAGCTCGCGCATGGCCGGCAGCTCGGTGCCGCCTCCCACGAGCCCGAAGTGGATGTCGGTGCGCTTGAGGTGCTTGACGATGAGCTGCACGGACTGCAGCAGCAGGTCGATGCCTTCCTGCTTGCCCATGACGCCGACATAGCCCACGAGATATTTGCGGCCCTTCTTGAGCGCCGGCTTGGGCGGCACCAGCTTCATGCGCGACAGGTCGGGACCCGAGCGAACCACGAAGACATCCTTCGGATCCTTGCGCCCGCGATCGATGGCGATGGAGCGATAGGATTCATTGGTGGAGATCACCATGTCCGCCGTGTTGAAACTCAGGCGCTCGAGCGCCACGAGCAGGCGGCGGCCGAAGCCGCGCTTGCCGAACTTCGCTTCGTACAGCTCCGGGTTGATGTCGTGGTGATCGAACACGTACTTCTTGCCGAACAGCTTGTAGAAGGCGCCGATGAGAAAGATGGTGTCCGGCGGGTTGCAGGCGTGGATCACGTCGAAGCCGCGGCCAAAGAGGACCCGGAGCGACAGCCAGAACTCCATGGCGAGCGCCACGCTGTATTCGAGCGCATAGCCGAGCACGCCGTCCGCCTCGGCGGGCAGCCGGTGGCGATGGATGTCGATGCCGTCGATGTGCTCGAAGCTCTTTTCATAGCCCGGCGCTTTCGGACAGATGATGGAGACGAGGTAACCGGCCGCGGCCAGCGTGCGTGCTTCCTGCCACACGCGCCGATCGAAAGGACACGGCAGGTTTTCCACGATGATGAGCACGCGCCCGCTTTTGCGGACCTGCTCGATTTCGCGCGTAGCACTCTGCAAAGTGACGCCGCTCAAGGATTCGGACACTCGACCTCCCGATGTTGGGTAATGGGGCAAAGAGGGTTACTTCAGTGCCAGCACGAGGCGACGCAGATTGCGATCGCGCGGCTCGGGCTCGACGTTGAAGCCCATCGACATGGCCAGCATCTGCATGGGCCGGTTCGACCAGGCCATCTGGCCCGTGAGATTCGGTACGCCGACACGCTTCGCATGCCGGATCAGCGTCGACAGCAGCGTCCGGCCGATCTGTTCCTCGCGGTACGAGTTGGCTACCGCGATGCTGAAACGGCCGCAGTCGCCTTCGTCGGGCGCGTAGGCGCAGACACCGATGACGCGGTCGCCCACCGCCGTACTCTCGAGCGCGGCGAATCCCGCGGCCATGTCGGTGCCAACGGCGAGCACACGCTCGAACAGCATGTCGGCGAGCGCCTGCAGGCTTTCCACTTCGCGGTCAGAGGCGTCCGCATTCAGCCCCATGGCGAATTCCGCGAGCAGGCGCCGGTCGCCGGAGGAGATCTGCCGGACGCTGTAAGCGCGGTGCGTGCGCGGTGTGTAGTACCAGCGGCGCGCGAGCCACGGACCCGCGAGCGCGATGGGCAAGCGCGAAGAAGAATGTGGGACGACAAATTTCTGCATGGGAGCGAAGCCTCGCGCATTCGAATCCATCGCGCCGTCGGACGCCGCGCGGTGAAGCGCTGGAAAGCACCGTCACGCAACGAGCGCGCCGACAACGCCGATGCGGCGCTGTCCGACAGGAAAATCAGAGTTTTAGGCGCAGCAGCAGATCGAGGTTCTTCTGATAGCCGGGCAATGCTTCGCGCAACTCACGTTTCAAATCCACGTCACCACTGCCATCGAGCTGTGCGCGGAACTGCGCCAGGGTGGCTTCATGAAAGGAAATCTGCTGGACGATGAAGTTCGCTTCGGTGCGCGCTTCACTGGTCTGCGGCAACGTCGATGCGCGTTCGGGATTCTTCGCCGGCGCGCGCCAGCCCTTGCCCTTCGCCAGGATCTCGAGCCTCGTGCGAGTCGCGCCGTTCTGCCGGCCGATGCGAGCTGCCGCTTCGCGAAGCTCTGGCGTCTTCAATGTGTCCGCGGCGCTCTTGGCATCGAGCTCGCCCTGCCGGGTGCTTTCGATGACGCTGAGCACGAACGCGGGTTCGTCGGTGGCGACATACGCCTTGTCGAACAGCGGGTCGGTGGGCGTGCCCTGCTGCTGAGGCTGCGGCACGTCGGTTTTGAGTTCCTGCTGCGGATCGCTCGCGAAGAGCAGCATGAGCGCGATTGCGTACATGGCATTGTCCTCGTGGGTGTCGGTCGGCGGCGCACCGGCTCGTGGCCGGGCGCCGCCAATCCTTCTGGCTAACTACTAGTCGCGGCGGACGATGGCCGCGGCGATGAGCGCCACGGCGGCGCCAGCGGCGGCTCCGTAGGCGATCGACTTCCACGGATTCGTATGGACGTAACGGTCGGTGACCTGCGCCGCGTCGTTCGCAGCGCCGCGCACGCGCGTTCCCGCATCCGCCAGCTTCACCTTGGCCTGGCTCACGGTGCGCAGTACGCGCTGGCGAACGGCTTCGACCGCCGCGCCGCCCTCTTCCCCGAGCGCCTTCAACAGCTCTTCGGCCTGCGCGACGATGCGATTGAGTTCGATCACGGTGGATTCGGCGTTGCGCGCGCCATTCTCGAAATTCTTTGCCTGGGCGGTCATGTATCTCCTCCAATTCTCAAAGTGTCTAGGGTGATGTGCCCGGCCACCTTAAGGCGAGGCGCGGCGCATCACTGTCAGGCGATGCACGCCATCCTCGGCCAGCGACACGCCGACTCCTGTGGGCGAGCGCTGACACGCCCGGTTGTCTGCGTGTGGCGTCGAATGCAGGAGTAATCGCCGTCCGGTCGGTGACGTCTGACGGAGTTTCCGCTCCTAGTCCGCGTGTTCGCCCCTGTTCATCGGCGCAGCATGTCTCGCGACGAATGAATGCCATTCGAACCCCCTTGGGACATCAGGAGATGAAACAGTGACAAAGTTATATAGCAGCTGGACATTGGCAGTAGCCGCGGCGGTGGGCATGTGCGCGCTCGCCGGCTGCAATCAACGCGAGTCGGCCAACGAAACGGCCAAGGACGTAACCGAAGCTCGCCAGGACGCTCAGGAGAATGTGTCTGAAGAGCGCAAGGAAGCCTCCGACGTTGCTCAGGAAGGTTCGGAAGACCGGGCCGCCGCCGAGTACGACGTGGCCGTAGCGCAGGCCGATGGCCAGCGCAAGGTCGCGGCGGAAAAGTGCGAGACGCTGGGCAGCGATACGCAGAAGGCTTGCAAGGACCAGGCGGAGGCCACCTACGAGTCGGCCAAGGCCCAGGCCCAGGCAACGCTCGACGCCGCGAAGCGTTCGGGTTCGGCTGAGCCGGCTCCGACCAACTAGTACTCACGGGCAGACACGCAGTCGCGCCAGGGTGATGCCCACCTGCGAGACCTGAAACTTGCGATTGCGTGGCAGGCCGGCCGGCGGTAGCTAACTACTCCGCCGGCCGGCCGTTTAGAAGGAGGACTGTATGAAACGCGCCCCACTACATTTGCTGGCTGTCTTCGGCATCGTTGCCGCGCCGGCCTGGGCGGTCAGTCTTCCAGCCGCGGGCCCCGCGCAGGCTTTGCCAGACAAGACACTGGCCGCGGAATCGCTGGCGCCCGGCGAAAGCCTGGCGGCCGGCAGCGCCTCGCTCGTGCCGCTCATGGCGGCCGACATGCAGGCCAACCAGACCCAGGCTGTCGACGCTCCGGCGACCGGCGGCAGTGAAGCCGGCAAACCGATCGACGACATCACGTTCGTCAGGAAAGCCACCGAGAGCAGCTACAAGGAGGTCAGCTCCGCGAGGGAAGCGATACCGCAGCTGCAGCAACCCGAATTGAAGCGTATCGCCGAGATGCTGGTGAACGACCACAGCGGTGCGAATGCGCGCCTGTCGAAGCTCGCGCAGGGCAAGCATTGGCCGGTGCCGGCGCAGCCGGCGCAGTCACCGCCGCCGTCGGGCACCGCGAGCAGCGACTTCGACGCGAACTGGACCGCTGAAATGATCGCCGGGCATGAACACTCGGTGGCGCTGTACCGCGCCCAGGCCCAGGCCGGCGAGGACCAGGACCTGCGCAAGTACGCGCGCGAGACCCTCCCCACCATCGAACGGCACCTGGCCGAACTCAAGAGGCTTCAAAAATGACCAGCACGGAGAACAGCATGCTGACCATGAGAATCATCAAACTACTGGGGATTGCCGGCATCGCGATTCTGGCGGCGGCGTACATGGCCGCGCGCGTGCAGCGACGCGATGAGGAGCAGCGCCGCCGGCTCAACGAGCAGCTGGAGAAGGAGCGCTGGGAGAGTGAAGGTGGCGCGAGCCGCTCCGGCCCCGCCACGCAGAGCGCCGTCACCGCCCACTAAATGGGGTCAGGCACCGTTTCCTAGTAAATGGAGTCAGGCACCGTTTCCTAGGAAACGGTGCCTGACCCCAATTCAGGCGGGAGGGCCCTCGGGCACCGATGATCTTGCCGGCCCGCTGCGTTCCATGATCGTGACGGTGGAACGCGGTTGTTGAATATCTGCCTTGTCGAATGCGTGCTTGAGCCGCAGCAGATATTCACGCTTCACGTTCGACTGCTCCAGTGCGCGCACTTTGAAGCGCGCGCGCAGCGTGATCCCACGTTCGTTCCAGGCTTCGATGCCCGCGATATCCAGATCTTCGAGGATTCTCGGTCCGAACACCGAGTTGGCGCGTAGCTGCGCGCCGGTTTCGCGCATCACCTCGATGACCGGCGCGATGTCCTGGTCGAGCGCGATCGTCACATCCACCACTGCATAGGCGAACGTGCGGCTCGAGCTCGTGACCACGCCGATCTCGCCGTTCGGCACGTAGTGCACGTTGCCCTCGTAGTCGCGCAACTGCACGTAGCGCAACGTCAGATCTTCGACCAGGCCGCTCTTGCCCGCCACTTCGACCACGTCCCCCTGGCGGATCTGGTTTTCCGCCAGCAGAAAGAAGCCCCGAAAGAAATCCTTCACCAGCGATTGCGCGCCAAACGCAATCGCGATGCCGGCAACGCCGGCCGTGGCCAGGAATGGCAGGATAGAGATGCCGAGCGTATTGAAGATGGCCAGCAACGCGATGCCGGTGATCAGGATGGTCGCCAGCTTGCGCAACACGTTGCTCACGGTGGCGGCGCGCTTCTGCGCTTCCACGTCATGCGCATGGGTGGCCGTGAACTTCTCGACGCCGGAGATCAGCCGCCGCGCGAGGAACACCAGCAGGAACGTGACCGCCAGGATGGCGGCAATGCGCGAGCCCGCCTGGATCCAGTCCATCGCGTTGAACCACTGAACGACCTTTTCTTCATTAGCCATCATCTGCTCCGTATCGCCCGCGCCATGGTCGGGGCGAGCGCAAGGTAGCGTAAACCGCCCCGCCAGCGCATGCGGCGCCTTCTGACACCGGTCGCCTGCCCGGTCCGAACGGCAGGCCTTGGCCTGGAATTCATGCTATCGGCGTGAATTCAGGGAACCGGACCTCCTCCATCGCCGTGCTGATGCTTCTAGGCGCCTTCGCTGCCGCGGACGCCGGCCGCGTGGGCGAAGACGGCACGGGCGCCATGTGGGTGGCGCCGGAACTGGTGGAAGCCATGGGCGAAGACGGGCTGCCCGGCTGCATGCATGAGGTGGTCATCAGGACCGACCTGCAGACCAACGGGCGCGTGGTGTTCGAGTGGCATCCGGAGACGGGCGAATTGTCATTCGCCGCCGGTGCAATACAGCCGGCGCTCACGCTCCCGGAAGATTTTTCTTCGGAGCCTTCGATTCGTCCGATTTCGCAGAACTGCGGATCACGCTGATCTCTCCGTCGCCTTCGAGATAAGCCGCCTTCACCTCGGCCAGCTTCTCGATGCCTTGCTCGCGCAGTTTTTCCTGCAGCTCGTCCATGGTGATGAACTCGCGGCGCATGTTGCGACGCTGTGGCACACCGCGCTGGATCAGCGTCAGCCGCCCGGGCGTCGTGAAACGGCGGATCGCGGCGAAGCGATAGGAAAGTAGATCGAGCAGCCAGTTCCAGGCGACGATGGTGAGCACCAGGATCGCGCCCTCGGCAAAGGTGTCATAGCCGCCCGACATGGCGTTCTGCGCGGCATCGGCAATGATCACGAGCAACAGGATGTCCGCGATCCCCACCGCGCCGACGTCACGGCGCAGCACGAAGCGGAAGATCAGGAACAGCAGCCAGTACACCAGCGTGCCGCGCAGCACGAGCTCGAGTACCGGGACGTGGACTTCGAAGAGGTCCGCGACCACGTTACCCGGGCTCCCGCCGCGCGGCGCCGGGGATCAACGCACGCGGCTGCGCGAGATCAGATTGACGATGGCCAGCAGGATCACCGCGCCCAGGAACGACACCAGCAAACTACCGATGCTGATGACGCCCGAGTTGATCGACGGCGCACCCAGCATGGGGCCGAGCAACCAGCCACCCAGCATCGCGCCGACGATGCCCACGACGATATTCAGGAAAATGCCCTGGCTGCCATCGCGCTTCATCACGATGCTAGCGAGCCAGCCCACCACGCCACCAATGACCAGCCATAGAATGATTCCCATCGCTCTCTCCTTTGTGCGCGCGGTTGCGCGCGTTATTCAATTCATGCCGGCATGCCGCTCGCGTCGATATGCGTGCAGCTTGTTGTAAAGGGTCTTGAGGCTGCAGCCGAGCACATCCGCCGCGCGGCGTTTGTCGCCCTCGAAATGACGGAGCGTCGCCAGGATCAGGGTGCGCTCGATTTCATCGAGCGTGGTGCCTATCGCCACCTGAATTCCTTCGCCGTTGGCCCCCGCATTTTCCGCACCGCCGCGAAGCGTGGGCATTTCCTGCTCGCTCAGGGCGAGCTCGCCGTCGCACAGGATGTACGCGCGCTCTACCGCATTGCGCAACTCACGCACATTGCCCGGCCATTGATGGCGCAGGAATCGCTCGCGCAGCTCGGCGGACAGCCGCTTGCGCGTACCGTTGCGCAGATTCAGTTCCCCCAGGAAAAATTCCGCGAGCACCAGGATGTCCTCGCCGCGATCCCGCAGTGGCGGCAACGCGATGCTCACTACCGCCAGGCGGTAGTAGATGTCTTCACGGAGGTGGCCTTGTTCGTATGCCTTCGCGGGCGACTGGTTGGTGGAAGCGATGACGCGCACGTCCACGGTCACTTCCGCCGAGTCTCCACCGCGATTCAGCTGCCTGGTTTCGAGCACGCGCAACAGCCGCGATTGCAGATCGAGCGGCATTTCCGTGATCTCATCGAGCAGCAATGTGCCGCCATTCGCGCGTTCGAACACACCTTCCCGCGCTCGGAGAACGCCCGGGAAGCTGCCGGCCTCATGCCCGAACAACTCGGCCTCGATGAGCGTGGCCGGTATGGCGGCGCAATTGAGCGCCACGAATGGCCCGGCCGACCGCAGGCTCATCGCATGAATGGATTCGGCAACCAGCTCTTTGCCGCTGCCGCTTTCACCGCAGATCAGCACCGGTGAATCCGAAGGCGCCACGCGCGAGATCAGCTCGCGGACTTTCTGGATTCCCGGCGAAGTGCCGATGAGCCGCAGGGCACAATCCTCTATGCGTTCCGGCGCGGCGTGTTCCGGGAGCCCCAGCGCCGCGCCATGATCTCCCGGCAGGAAGTCACTCTTCACGGCGCTCCGGCCGCACGGCCTGGAATCGCGGCGTCGCCCTTGGAGACGATGACCTCCACGCGACGGTTCAACTGGCGGCTGCCGTCATTGGCATTGCTGGCCACCGGATACTGCTCGCCGTAACCCAGCGCCCGCACCCTCTGCGCATCGATGCCGCGCTGGATGATGGCCATGGCCACCGCGTCGGCGCGGCTTTGGGAAAGTTCGAGGTTGTATTCGTTGGCGCCCTCGCTGTCCGTGAACCCTTCCACCTGCACGCGCCGCTCGGGATTCTCGTTGAGGAACGCGGCGATCTGGTCGATCGATCGCTCCGCGCCCGATTTCAGCTGCGCCTTGCCGGTGTCGAACAACACGTCGTCGAGCGTCAGCACGATGCCGCGAGAAGTCTGCGAAGCCTGGAGATTCTCGAGCTGGGCAGCGAGACGCTCGGTCTCGGCCTGCGCCTGCACGGCTTCTCCGCGCGCGTTCTGCGCGTCGGCCTTGGCCACCTGCGCCTGCGCGAGGGCCTGGTTGGCTTCGTTCTCGCGGGCCGACAACAGGATCTTCTGTCGTTCGGTCTCGCCCGCCTTGATGCGCGTGGTGGCTACCTGTTCCTGGGCACGCTGCTGCGCGATGCGCGCCATCTGCGTCGTGAGATACGCGTAGTGCGCGGCCGTCGGGTCCTTCGCCCCCTTCTCCTTGGCGGAGCTCTCGGCATTGACCAGCAGCTTGCGGGCGCGGTCGAGCTCGGTGGGCGCGAATTTCGTGACGTTAGGGTCGGCTTCGGCCTGGGAAACGGCTGTGCGTGCCTGCTCGAGCACGGCGGATGAATCGGGCGTCGTCTCGCACGCGCCAAGGCCTAACAAGGCGGAGGCCACGGCAACGGCGGCGAAGGAATGCTTCGTATGGATGCGTTTCATGATGCCTCCTTACGGCTGCTGCGGAACGGGTTGTGCGGGCGGCTGCGGCGCCGCGGTGCCGCTGTTGTCACGGCGCAATGTCTCGTTGCGCAGGTCGCGCAGGCTGGCGTCCATCTCCGTGACCAGCTGTTCCTGCTGCTTGGCGCGCGCCGTGGATTCGGCGAGCTGGGCATCCACGTCGGCCTGGTCGGCGAGACGCGCGGCCACCTGGGCATCATGTTTGTCGGCGGCGGCCTGGGCGGCGGCAAACTTGTTGCGTGCGCTGTTCAATTCGATCTGCGCGAACTGCGCGGCCTGCGCCTGCTCGGCGCGTTCGATGGAGCTTTTGGCTACCGCGAGTTTCTCGACCGGCGGCGGCGCGGATGCGCAAGCGACGATGCCGAAAGCGATTGCGCACCAGAAGGCGTTGCGAATTCCGTTCAAGGTGATCATGTCTACCCCCGTCCGTTGATATTCGTGGAGCCGCGGTCCTCGTCGTCGATGACCAGATCGGCTTCGTCGTAGTCGACCTCGAGATTGCGTTGCCAGTTGTTCAACTGGCGTTCGGCTTCGTCCCGGCTGACGCCATACACTTCCTGGATGTGCCCGGAAAGCTGCTCGCGCCGGCCGGCGACCACATTGAGCTGATCGTCGGTCAACTTGCCCCAACGCTCACGAACGCGGCCCTTCCACTGCGTCCAGTTGCCTGAAATGCGATCCCAGTTCTTCATGTGGGTATTCTCAAATTCCTGCCGCAGTGCGCACAGCGGCAGGAACCGGGTACGTCGTGGGATCGCGACTCCGCCACTGTCATTGTTTGTCCGACACCGCGACTGCCGACCGTGCCCGGCCGCGCCTGGCGCGATACAGCTCCATGAGCGGCGCGGCCGAGATTCCGTGCAGCACGATGGAGGCCGCGATCACCGTGAACACCGCCGAGAGCAGCTCCGTGGCCACGTCGTCGCGCAGTTCGAAGCCCGCGAAGTACACCGCGTAGTACACGGAGCCGATGCCGCGAATGCCGAACCACGCCAGCAACCGGCGCGGCGCGCTGCCGCTATCCACGCCGCGTACGCCTATCCACACCGCGAGCGGACGGATCACGAAGAACAATATCGCCGCGAGCAGCAAGCCTGAGCGCGACCAGTAACCCGTGGAGATCATGGCGCCCACCAGCAGGACCACGGCGACTTCGACGATACGCTCCAGCTGCTCGTTGACGTTGAGCATGCTGGGCGTGAGCGGCGGCTTGTCGGCCGCGCTCCTGGAGTGCTCGTGAATGTCATCGGCGCGCCGCAACGCGAGCCCGGCGGCGAACACCGCGAGAAATCCCAGCGCATGCGCCGCCAGCGCCGCGCCGTAGCTCAGCGCGATCACGCCGAGCAACAGGAATTCATCGAAGATCACCGCATCGCGGCGCCAGGCGCGCAGCAACCGCACGCCGCGCGCCAGCGCCGTGCCGACGAGGAAGCCGATGCCAAGCCCGCCGACGGTTCCCCACACCAGGTCGACGGCGAACCAGCGCCAGCCCGCGAAGCCGATTTCGTGGAGGCCCATGAGCCCCAGGCCTAACAAGACGAACGGAAAGGCGGTGCCATCGTTGAGCCCGCCCTCGCCCGTGAGCCCGAATCGCAGCCTGTCGCGATCCTGCGCGCTGCGCAGCTGCACGTCCGACGCGAGCACCGGATCGGTGGGCGCGAGCACGGCGCCGAGCACCAGCGCGAGCCGCCAGTCGAAATCGAGCAGCACCACCGCGACGATCGCGATGCCGAGGATGGTCAGCACCATGGAGATCGTCGCGAGCCGCAACGGCAGGCTCCAGCGCCAGTCGCCGATGGGTACCCGGATCTTGATGCCGACCGAGAACAGCGCAATCAGCAGCGCGATTTCGGTGATGGACTCGAGCAGCGTGAGCTCGCGCAGCGGGTGCAGCTCGAGCACGTTGAAGACCGAGGGTCCCAGCAGAAAGCCCACGAGCAGGTAGATCATGGCCGGGCTGACCGGGAGGCGATCGAGAAACCGGCCCATCAGCGCGATTGCCACCAGCAGGAAGCCCACCAACACGTACCAGAATGCGGCCATCCCGCACCTTGGGAGCTGGCGGCTCGTGGCGCCCCCGGAATGCGCCTACATCGACGTGGGACGGGGCAGCAGTTCGGCGTCGGTGCATTCCGCGCGCCGGCAACCTGTCACCGAACCCCGACCCGCAAGTGATTGTTTGTAGTTAGATTGCCCGCCGCTGTCGCGATACGCCGTCGCCTGCTTTCGTATTTGTCGCCCCGAACCACCAGTGGCGCCACCGGCGCACCCGCCAGGTGATTGATCGTCAAGACCGACATCCGTATTGGCACGGTCGGTGCATCGTCATCGGCGACCTGAATTGCAACCGAGGAGACCTGCGATGAACCACAAACTGCTCGCCGCCGTGATTGCGGTGATTCCGCTGGCCGGCGTCGCCGCCGAAACTGGTAAGCCGAAGGGACCGCCGGCGACTCCGGCCGGACAGAGCGGCTCGTTCGACGCACTCGATGCCAACAAGGACGGCCGCATCTCGATGCCCGAAGCCGCCGCGGATCCGAAGCTGGTCGAGAACTTCTCCACCGCCGACAAGAATGGCGATGGCTACCTCGACAACGCCGAGTTCGACGGAGCCGCGGAACCGCCGCAGCGGTAGTTGGAAGCGCGGCTCCCAGGCCCGCGCGGTGGAGACGCCGCGCGGGCTTTCCTGCCTTGGCCGTGTATATTGTCGGCGCCATTCGCACAGGGGGCAGGAACGGCATGGATGAATCACTCGAGAAGGCTCTTCTCGACATGGAAGCGCAGGACCAGTCGGTACGCAACGAACTGACCGCGGCTGGCGCACTCAACGAAAAATATCACTCTCGTCTCGAAGAGGTGCATCGCACCAACGCCAGCCGGTTGCGGCAGATCATCGCCGTGTTTGGCTGGCCCGGGATCACGCTGGTAGGCGACCACGGCTCCAAGGCCGCGTGGCGCATCGCCCTGCACTCCATCAGCGAGCCGCCGTTCATGCGCCAGTGCCGCGACCTGCTGGAGCACGCCTCCGAGGCCGGCGATGCACCGCGCTGGCAGTTCGCCATCATCGACGATCGCATCCGGGTATACGAAGGACGCCCGCAACGCTACGGCACGCAGCTGCGCGTGGGGGCCAACGGCCTCGAGCCGCACCCTATCGAAAACGAAGGTCGCGTGAGCTCGATGCGCGCGCAGGCCGGTCTCCCGCCGCTCGCCAAGACGCTGGCATTGGCGCGCGCGCAGCCGCAGCCATCAGCGGCCGAACAGGCGGCACGCGATATCGCGGATCTGGAATTCCGCCGGACGGCAGGCTGGATTCAGGCCTGAGCCTAACGACCCGAATCCAACGTGAAGCTGAAGTAGCTCTCGCGGCGCCACAGCGCCGCCACCTGGTCGCCGTCCACACCTTTCGTCTCGGGCACGAAGCGCATCACCACGAACGCCGCCAGCAAGCCGAAGGCGCCGTAAATCCAGAACGCGAAGCCGCCGTGCGCGAAGCCGTTCAGGAAGCTGTCGCCGAACATGATCGGGAACGTGAACGACACGAGAAAGTTCGCGCCCCATTGCGCCGAGATGGCGATGGACATGGCCTGGCCCCGAATCGGCGCGGGGAAGATCTCGGACATCAGGATCCACACGATGGGGCCGAACGACATGCCCAGTCCCACCATGTAACAGCACATCGCCACGAGGCCGTAGGTGCCGGTATTGTCGTTACCGAACAGCGCGCCCAGGGCCACCATCGACAGGCCCATGATCATCGCGCCCAAGATCAGCAGCGGCTTTCGCCCGATACGGTCGACCACCAGCACGATGATCATCGTGGCCAGCAGGTTCAGCGAGCGCGCGATCAGCACGCCCAGGTACGCGGCGTCCATGTGGTACCCCATGCGCTGGAGGATCTGCGGGCCGTAGTAGGAAATGGCATTGAGTCCCATGAGCTGCTGCAACAGGCTCAATGCGACGCCGATCAGCACCACGCGCGCGCCGAACGCCAGCAGCGGCGCCGGCTTCACCTGCTCGCTGCTGACCTTCGCGAGGTCGGCGAGCATCTCATTCACTTCGTCAGGGTCCGCCGACTGCGAGAGCATGCGCCGCGCTGCTTCGATGCGGCCGTGCTTCACGAGCCAGCTCGGGCTCTCGGGCACCGTGAAGCTGAGCCAGAAGAAGGCCAGCGCCGGCACCGCCAGCGAGACCATCATGTAACGCCAGCCCGTGTTGAGCACCCAGGTATCGTCGCCCTGCAGCCCGATGCCCCAGTTCACGAACAGCACGATGGCGATGCCACCGGCGATTGCGATCTGCTGGTACGCGCCGAGCTGGCCGCGCACCGCGCGCGGCGCAAATTCCGCCACGTACATCGGCGCGATCACCGACGCCAGGCCGACGGCCACGCCACCGACGACGCGATAGAAGATGAAGGGCCAGATGGCGTCGGGACCCATGGTGCCGATGGCCGCGATGCCGAATTCCGGAAAGGCCGAGCCGAACGCCGACACCAGGAACAACACCGACGCCAGGATCATGGGTTTCTTGCGGCCTAACAACTCCGCGGACCTGCGCGCCACCAGCGCACCGAGGATCGTGCCGCCGAGCGCGGCACAGACCGTGAGGCCCAGCAATGCGTTCGCCGCCGTCTCGTTCATGCCGCGCGGCGCGATGAAGTTGTGCTCGATGGCGCCGACCACGCCCGATATCACCGCCGTGCAGTAGCCGAACAACAGCGAGCTCAGCGTCGACACGAAGGTCGTGCCGGTGACGGCCTGGATGTGGCTGGTGGAGACCTTGGCGAGTTTCATGAGGTCCTTCAGGCCGCGGCCGAGGCGGTTTCGGATCCGGACTTGGGCCCATCGATGGGCAGCCGGATATAGAACGTGGTGCCCTGCCCCACTTCGGTTTCGAAGTGCAGCGTGCCGCCATGCTTGTCCACGACCACGTTGCGCGCGATGGCCAGGCCCTGGCCGGTGCCCTTGCCGACTTCCTTGGTGGTGAAGAACGGATCGAAGATGCGCGCGCGCGCGTCGACGGGAATGCCCTTGCCGGTGTCGCCGATGGCGATTTCGATCGTATCGTCGAGCACTCGCGTGCGGACGGTGATGCGGCCCTTGTCCTGCGTGCCCTTGACCATGTCGCCAATGGCATGCGCGGCATTGACGATGAGGTTCAGCACGACCTGGTTGATCTCGCCCGCATAGCAGTTCACGAGCGGCAGCTCGGCGAATTGCGTTTCGACTTCGGCGACGTACTTGTACTCATTGGAAGCGATGACCAGCGTGCTGGCGATCGCCTGGTTGATGTCGGACTGCGCCATCTCCTTGCGATCCGGATGCGCGAACTCCTTCATGGAACGCACGATGGCGGCGACGCGGCCGAGGCCGTCGCGCGCACGGTCGAGAGCGACAGGCGCGTTCTCGAGGATGTAGTCGAGGTCGGCCTCGTCCTCGGCGTCCTCGGCCGCCTTCGCGGCCGCCTGGATGTCGGTTCCGTTCTGGTCGGGATTCTGGGTGGCGATGCGCAGCTCGCGGTACTTGTCGACGATCTCGGCCAGATCGACCATGGCTTCGCGCACGAAGTGCACGCTGTCCGAGACGAACTGCACCGGCGTGTTGATTTCGTGGGCCACGCCCGCGGCGAGCCGGCCGACGCTCTCGAGCTTCTGCGCCTGCGCGAGCTCGTTCTCGAGCCGGCGCTGATCGGTGACGTCGAGCATCATGCCGCGCAGCACCTTGTGCTGGCCGGTGTTGTCGCTCTGCTCGCAGCTCGCGACCCAGCGCAGGTCGACGCGCTTGTCGTCGGCCGTGAGCACGGTGGTCTCGAGCTCGAAATTGCCG
>Ga0193753_10000550_pt1 | contig 36455 bp, 32 predicted proteins | sample H1c2metaG_FD_144925 | JGI IMG/M metagenome (GOLD analysis project Ga0193753, IMG submission 144925) | Soil microbial communities from a riparian zone of the East river system, Colorado, United States - H1c2 | ecosystem: Environmental > Terrestrial > Soil > Riparian zone | place: USA: East...
AGTGCGAGCAGCCGGCGAGGTGGCGGGTCAGCGCACGGCGCCGGTCCGGGTCGCCCGCCTGGGCGAGCAGCTCGGCCAGCTCGTGCTCTCCCGGGCAGGACGTGTCGGCATGGGCTGTCATGACGTGGCGGACCCGGCGGTCGCGCGCCCGGGGGCGAGTGGCCTCGGCGGATCATGGACCCGACTCGCCAGGTCGACGAAATCGATGTTATCTGCAACGCAGATTGCCATTCTCGACTCGCCCTATCGGGCAGCCGAGCGACGTCAGCCCGCGCGCCGGCGGACCCGCACCGTCGCGGCGTACGCGACCAGCGCGACCACCGTGATCGACCCGACCCAGACCAGGAGGGTCGAGTCGAGGCGGCGGAAGCCGAACACGAGAGTCCAGGCCGAGGCAACCACGTACAGCGCGGCGGCGAGCTGGGCGAACCGGCGCGGGCGGGGCAGGTCGGGCCGGCGCCAGCGCACCACCAGCACCGACGCGGCGGCCAGCGCCGAGAACAGGATCAGGACGGCGCCGACGTTGCCGAGCGCGTTCTTGAGCGAGTGGGTCCAGACGATCGCCACCGCGATCACGCTCTGGAACACGACCGAGCCGATCGGCGGACGCCCGGCCCGCGCCGCCATCCATCGGGGCAAGAAGCCGTCCTCGGCCATGGTGGCGTACACGCGCGGGCCGACCATGACCATCGCGCTCATGCACGAGATCATCGCGAGGGCGACCAGGATCGACATCATCCCGGCGCCGGTCGGGCCGATGAGCACCTGGCTGACCGCGTGGCCGAGGATCGGGCGCTGGGTCTTCACCACGCCGAGCGCGTCGGCCGGAGTCAGGTTGGCGACGAACACCCAGTTGACCAGCACGTAGAGCGCGCCCACCGCCGCGCAGCCGATCAGCATCGCGCGCGGGGCGTCGCGCGCCGGGTTGCGGAAGTCGCCGGCGGCGTAGGCGGCCGCGTTCCAGCCGGTGAACGCAAAGGCGATCCAGAACAGGCTGCCGAAGAACGGGCCGGCGGCGAAGTGGGTCGACCCGTGCGGCGGGGTCCAGGTCGGCCAGCGCCACGACCCGAGCGCGAGCCCGAGCACCACGAAGCCGAGCAGGAGCACCACCTTCAGCGCGATGAGGAGGTCCTGGGTCCGCTTCGAGGTGACCAGGCCGACGCTGTGGAAGGCGGTCAGCGCCGCGATGAGGACGGTCGCGACCACCCGCGGGTCAGGCAGGCCGATGACGGTGGCCAGGAACTCGGACGCGCCGATCGCGTTGATGGCGATCGGGGCCGAGAAGCCGACCAGGAGCGACGCCCAGCCGGCCAGGTAGCCGAGCAGCGGGTGGGCCAGGTCGGACAGGTAGCGGTACTCGCCGCCGGATCGCGGCAGGAGCGAGGCCAGCTCGGCGTAGGCGCGAGCCCCGGCCATGTTGAGGACCATGCCGACGACCCAGGCGATGAGGATCCAGCCCGGGCTCATCTCCTGGATCATGAAGCCGGCGCTCAGGAACACGCCGGCGCCGATCATGTTGGCGGCGACCAGGCCGATGCCGGACCAGAGGCCGAGGAAGCCGGGCCGACCGGGGTCGCTCATGGCCTCGCCGCCGAGGGAAGCGTGGCCGGCGTGGCGGCCGGCGTGGCGGCCGGCGTGGCCGCGGTCGCCGGCGGATCGATCGCGGCGGCCGCGATCAGGGCGACGACGAGCTCGACCTCCGTCGGGCCGAGCGACGCCTGCACCGCCAGGTCCGGGCCCGAGCGGGCCACCTCGAGCCGCTTCACGATCGCCCCGGCGCGCGGGTCGGGCATCGCGCGGGCCAGCTCGCCCCGCTGGGCGCGGAACGAGTCGGCGGCGCCGGCCGCCTCCCGATCGGTGGCGAACCGCAGCCCGACCAGCACGCTGACCGAGCCGTCGCCCGACGGGTCGGCGTCGACGGTGGCGAAGAAGCCGCGCACGCCCGGGACGTCGGCGCCGACCGCGGCCATCCGCCGGTGCATGGCCGGCGAGACCAGCCCGGCCGCCCACAGCGCGGCGTCGGTGTGCACCCGCCCGAGGCAGCCGGTCGGCGCCGGGATCGGCGCCGCGCCGCCGGCACCGGCGAGCACCATCAACGCCGCGCGCGCGCCGTCTGCCGCCGGCGACAGGATCACGAGATCGGCGGCCGGCCAGTAGGCGTAGGCGCGACCGGCCGCGCCGGCCCCGCCACCGCCGCGCGCGGCTCCGCCCGGCCCGTACACGGTCAGCGGCCCGTCGTCCGCCGCGCTCAGCCGCTCGCCGGTCTGCGCCGAGCGATCGGCGATGCACCGCGCGATCGAGTCGCGGGTGAAGGTCCCCGCGAGCGCGACCACGACCGCCTGCTCGCCGCCGCCGCCGCCGAGCGCGGCCACCGCCAGGTCGACCGCGGCGAACGGATCGAGCCCGCACGCGCGCCCGATCGAGGGATCGAGCGGCAGCGCCGGCATCCGGGCGAGCAGCGGGGCGAGCGCGGGGACCCGACGCGCGCGCGCGGCGCGGACTCCGACCACACCCCACGCGTCGGCGGGCAGGTGGGCCAGCATCGCGGCGACGTCGGAGGTCATGCGTCCGTCGGGGATCGATCGTCGATCGCGATCGCATCCGCTGGCCAGCCCGAGCGCGAGGGAGAGCGCGAGGCCGAGGCCGATGGCGAGCAGCGCCACGCGCCCCGGACGAGCGCGGGCGGCTCGTTCATCCGGGCGCCTCCGGTGAGCCGGCGTGCCGTTCAGGTGCAAGACCCTGACATTGTAGGCTTCCGACGCGCCGCGGCAAAACCGTTGACGTCGCCCTACCGATCGGTAGACATTTACCGTTCGTCCGGTAGAGACCCCCGATGGCCGCCGCCGAATCCCGATCGAGCTCGCTCACCCCGGAGCAGATCATCGCCGCCGCGACCCGGCTGTTCGCCGCGCGCGGCTACGACGGGGCGTCGCTGCAGGACGTGGCCGACGCGGTCGGCATCCGCAAGCAGTCGCTGCTCTATCACATGCCGTCCAAGGAGGAGCTGCGCCGGCGGGTGCTCGACGCGCTGCTGGCCCGCTGGAACGACGTGCTGCCGCGCCTGCTCATGGCCGCGACCTCGGGCGAGGGACAGTTCGACGCGGTCGTGACCGAGACCCTCCGCTTCTTCACCGAGGACCCGGACCGCGCCCGCCTGCTCCTGCGCGAGATCCTCGACCGCCCGGCCGACGTCCAGGCGCTCATCGCCACGCACATCGCGCCCTGGGTCGAGGTGGTGTCGAGCTACATCCGCAAGGGCATCGAGCGGGGCACGGTGCCGCCCGACGTCGACCCGCCCGCTTACGTGCTCTCGGTCATCCACCTGATCCTGTCGGCGGTGGCGACCGCCGATTGTTTCGGTCCGCTGGCCGATCGCGGCCGGCAGATCGCCGAGCTTCTGCGCATGGCCAAGTCGAGCCTGTTCCGGCCCCCGGACAGGTGATCGCAAGGGGAACCACATGGCGAGCTTCTTCAAGGACAACCCGGATCTCCAGTACTACTTCGAGCGCGGCATCGACTGGGCGCGGCTGAGCGAGCTGGTCGAGCACGGCTACCGCCAGCCCGACGGCCTCGGCAGCGCGGCCGAGGCGCTCGTCTTCTACCGCGACATCGCCGAGATGGTCGGCGAGCTGGTCGCCGACGAGGTGGCGCCGCAGGCGGCCGCGATCGATCGGATCGGCGCACGGCTCGAGGGGGGCGAGGCGGTGCTGCCGCCCGCGATGGACGCGCTGTTCCGCAAGCTCGGCGAGCTCGATCTCCACGGCATGTGCCTGCCGCGCGAGCTGGGCGGCCTGAACTGCCCGCTCATGCTGTACTTCCTCTCCACCGAGCTGTTCGCGCGCGCCGACGTGTCGATGATGTCGCACTTCGCGTTCCACGGCGCGATGGCGCTGTCGATGCTGAACCTCTCGATGATGGAGGGGACCACCGAGATCGATCCCGACACCGGCGTGGTGCGCGCGACCCGGTTCCGCGACGAGATCGCCGAGATCGCCAGCGGGAAGGCGTGGGGCAGCATGGACATCACCGAGCCGGACGCCGGCAGCGACATGGCCGCGCTGCGCGCGGTCGGCCGCCAGGAGCCGGACGGCAGCTGGACCGTCACCGGGCAGAAGATCTTCATCACGTCAGGGCACGGCAAGTACCACTTCGTCATCGCGCGCACCGAGCCAGAGGCCGAGGGCCTGGCCGGGCTGTCGATGTTCCTGGTGCCGGCCTACCGCGACGAGAACGGCCGGCGCGTGCGCCTGGCGACGGTGGACCGCATCGAGGAGAAGCTCGGCCACCACGGCTCGGTGACCGCGGCGATCACGTTCGATCGCACCCCGGCTCACCTGGTCGGCAAGCGCGGCGACGGCTTCCGCTTCATGTTGAAGCTCATGAACGGGGCGCGGGTCGCGGTCGGGTTCGAGAGCATCGGCCTGTGCGAGGCGGCCTACCGCCTGGCCCGCGACTACGCGGCGGGGCGGCCGTCCATGGGCAAGACCATCGACCGGCACGAGATGGTCGCCGACTACCTGGACGAGATGGCGACCGACATCCAGGGGCTGCGCGCGCTGGCCGTGTACGGCGCGTTCGAGGAGGAGCTGGCCCAGCGGCTGGCCGCCGCCGGCAAGGCGGACGAGGCGCGCCCGCACCAGGACCGCGCCCGCCACGTGACGCCGCTCCTCAAGTACCTGGCCGCGGAGAAGGCGGTCGAGATGGCGCGCCGCGCGCTGCAGATCCATGGCGGCAACGGCTACATGACCGAGTTCGGCGCGGAGAAGCTCCTCCGCGACGCGCTGGTGATGCCGATCTACGAGGGGACCAGCCAGATCCAGGCGCTCATGGCGATGAAGGACACGCTGGGCGGCCTCCTGCGCGATCCGCAGGGCTTCGTGCGGCGCGTGGCCCACAGCCGCTGGCGCCAGGTGTCGGGGCGCGATCCGCTGGAGCGGCGGGTGGCGAAGCTGGAGGGGCTCTCGCTCAGGGCCCAGCGCCACCTCATCACCCGCACCGCGGCCGACAAGCTGCGCTCGCTGCGCGGCCAGTCGCTCGGCACCTGGCCGAGCGTGCTGCGCCGCAACTGGAACCCGAAGCGCGACTTCGCCTTCGCCATGCTGCACGCCGAGCGGCTGTGCCGGCTGATGGCCGACGTCGCGATCGCCGAGGTGCTGTGGGAGCAGGCCCAGCGCCACCCGGAGCGCCGCGAGCTGCTCGAGCGCTACCTCGATCGCGCCGAGCCGCGCGGCCGCTTCCTGGTCGACGAGATCACGTCGACCGGACACCGGCTGCTGGCCAGCCTGGCCGACCGCGACCGCGGCGACGACGGCGAGACCCGGGCTGCGTCGGCCGCGCCCGCTCCGCGCGCGGCCCCGCGCGAGCGCGTGCGCGCGGCGGGCTGATCCCGCGCCGCTCGGATCTCAGCGGTTCATCACTCGCCGCGCCGGACCGCGCTACTCGAGCAGGGCGAGCAGATCGTCGCGCGTGATCGCCGCGGCCCGGTCGGCCTGGCCGAGCGCCGCGTCGGCCAGGGCTCGCTTGCGCAGCTGGAGCGCGAGCAGGCGCTCCTCGACCGTGTCGCGGGCGACCAGGCGGTAGATGAAGACCGGGCGGTCCTGGCCGATCCGGTGGGCGCGGTCGGCGGCCTGGTCCTCGGCGGCCGGGTTCCACCACGGGTCGAGGATGAACACGTGATCCGCGGCGGTCAGGTTGAGGCCGGTGCCGCCCGCCTTGAGCGAGGCGAGCAGGACCGGCGGGCCGGCCTCGTCCTGGAACGCCTGCACCACGCCGGCGCGGTCCGGGGTCGAGCCGTCGAGCCGGGTGAACGCGATGTTGGCGGCGATCAGGTGGGGCTCGACCAGGTCGAGCAGCGAGGTCCACTGGGAGAAGACCAGCGCCTTGTGTCCGTCGGACACGGCGGTGTCGAGCGCCTCGAGCAGGCAGGCGATCTTCGACGAGCTGTCGGCCCACTGGCCGGGCAGGAGCGCGGCGTGACACGCGGCCTGGCGCAGGCGGAGGAGCGCCTCGAGCGCGGCCATCACCGACAGCCCGCCGCCCTCGCCCCCGGCGCCGCCGGTCAGCTGGGCGACGATGTCGGCCTGGGCCGCCGCGCGCACCGCGTCGTAGATCGATCGCTCGCGGGTGTCGAGCTCGACCGGCAGCACGCTCTCGGTGCGCGGCGGCAGCTCGGGCGCCACCTCGCGCTTGAGGCGGCGGAGCACGAACGGGCGGATGATGTCGCGCAGGTGAGCCGCGGCGTCGGTCCGGCCGGCGGCGATCGGCCCGGCCACCCGGCGCTGGAAGTCGGCGCGCGCGCCGAGCAGGCCGGGGTTGGCGAAGTGGCAAACGCTCCACAGCTCGTCGAGGCGGTTCTCGACCGGCGTGCCGGTCAGCGCGGCGCGGAAGTGGGCGCGCAGGGCAAAGGCGGCCTGGGCCGACTGGCTGTCCGGGTTCTTGATCGCCTGGGCCTCGTCGAGGATCGCCGCGCGCCAGGTCTCCTCGGCCAGCTGATCGCGGTCGCTGCGCAGGAGCGCGTAGCTGGTGACGACCACGTCGGCCGACGGATCGAGCGCGCGGCGCGGGCCGTGATACAGGCAGACCGAGAGGTCGGGGCGGAAGCGGGCCAGCTCGGCCGCCCAGTTGTGGATCACGCTGGTCGGGCAGACGATGATCGTCCGCCCGTCGAGCGCGGCCAGCGCCTGCACCGTCTTGCCCAGGCCCATGTCGTCGGCCAGCACCGCGCCGAGCCCGGCCTCGCGCAGGAAGCACAGCCAGTCGACGCCGACGCGCTGGTAGGGGCGCAGCTCCGCGGTGAGGCCGGGCGGGAGCGCCGCCGCCGGGATGCGGCCGTCTTCATCGAACAGCGCCGACAGCCGGCCGGCCGCGGCCGGGCGGGGCACCCCGAGCGCGTCGCACAGCGAGGCGAGCGCGGGCAGCGCCACCGCGCTGACCCTGCCACCCTCGCCGCGCGCGGCCAGCAGCGACAGGACCCGCTGGCCGTGCCGGGCCAGGAAATCGGCCGGCAGCGGCGCCCACCCGCCTCCCTCGAGCGGCAGCAGATCGAGCCCGCTCTGCCACGCCGCCAGCACCGCCGCGCCGGACGCGCGCCGCACCTCGCCGCCGACCGGCTCCGAGGTCTCGAACCAGAGATCGAGCTCGGCGCCGACCGCGCTGGCCGCGCCGCCCGGACCCGCCGCGCCGCCCGCGCCGCCCGCGCCGCCCGCGCTGTCGACGTCGCGCACGAGCAGGTGGGGGATCAGCTCGACCTCGTGGAGCGCGTCGGTCAGCTTCGCGGGATCGTCGCCGCGCTGGAACGCGCGCACCCGCTCGACCAGCGCGCGCGCCTCGCTGCCGGTCGCGGTCACCCGCAGGCCGGGCACCATGTTCAGCCGGTCGCGCAGCGCGTTCACCAGCTCGAGCTCGGCCCGCCGATCGCGCACCGGCGCGGGCGGGCGGATCTGGATCATCCGGTCGCCGTCGATGCGAGCCAGGGCCGGATCGCCGTACACCAGGGTGGCCAGCACCGACAGCCGGTCGCCGTCGCCGGTGACCTCGAGGTGGATGCGCGGGCGCGCCTCGCGGGTGGCGCGCGGCAGGCGACGGCTGCGCACCTCGATCGCGATGTCGCGGCGCAGGGCCGGCAGCATCTGGGTGACCAGCTCGCCCAGCTCGGGCGGCGCGTAGTCGCGCACCAGCGGGAGCAGCTCCCACCGCTCGCCGGCCACCTCGGCGTGTCCGAGCGGGTGGAGGACGCCGTGCACCAGCGCGATCCGCTCGCCGACGATCTCCTCGACCTGCGGGTCGGCCACCACCGCCAGGCGCACCCCCTCGCCGTGGTCGGTCAGCGAGCCGCGCGGCAGGACCGGATCGCCCGACACCGCCACCGGGTTTCCGTCGAGGGTGACCCGCTCGCAGCCGGCCAGCGCCGCCAGCAGCGAGGGGACCAGGGCGCCGGTGATCGGCGTGCGCCCGCGGTTCTGGCCGACCAGGCGGTCGACCTCGAGATCGGCCTGGGTCGGGCGGAGATCGCCGCTCGGGTCGCGCGCGCGGCCGGACGCGATCGAGAACAGCGACGTGACCAGCTCGATCTCGGTCCCGCCCGGGGCCAGCACCGCGCGGCGCAGGGTGAGCCGCCCGCTGGCGCGCTCCAGCCGGTAGACGACCTCGGTGGCGGAGCCCGGCTCGAGCTGGGCCTGGCTCAGCGCGATGACCGCGGCGGCGACGTGCTCGCACGCGTCGAACCGCGCGCCGCAGTCGCAGTCCCACTCGCCGTCGGCCGGGTAAAGGATGACGGTCCGCGCGATGGCGGCGCGGGGCGCGGCCACCCGCAGGACCAGCTCGTCGGCGCCGCCGCGCTCGCGGGTCACCGCTCGATCGCGGGCCAGCGAGATGCCCTTGGACCACAGGCCGCGCGGGCACGCCTCGCGCACCGCTTCGAGCAGGCGTTCGTCAGCCACGACCGGAGTGCTACACTGCCCGGCCGGCCGTGTCCATTCGCGGGTGTCGGGCTCAGGCGCGCGGCCGCCGCGGCCGACGGCGACGCAGGACCACCACCGCGCAGCCGGCGGCGAGGAGGAGGGTCCCGGCGGTCGAGCCCGGCGTGCCGGTGGTCCGGCATCCGCACAGGTCGAGGTCCGAGTCCGCCCCGCCGGGGCACTCCGACGACGGGATACGCACCTCCTTGATCACGGTGTACGTCCGCTGGAGCGGCGTGTCGGCGGCGGCGCGGTACGCCACCGGATCCTCATCGGCCGGGCGGGACAGATCGGCGTCGAGGACATTCGCGGTCAGGAACGCGCCGTCCCGCGTCCACCCGGCGTACGCCACCGACGCATCCGGCAGCTGGTAGCGCCCCTCGGCCGCGTAGTAGACCTTGAGCAGCGCGCGCGCGCCGACCGGCTGGCGGGCGACGCCGAGCGGCAGGCGCATGTCGGTCCCCTCGAAGGTGAACGAGAGCGGCTCGAGGCCGCTGGTGTCGAGCGCCGCCTCCGAGGTGACTCGCACGGCGCTGACCGTCCAGCCGAGCTCGAGGTAAGGGCGCAGCGCGTCGATGTCGGATGGCTGGTGGGCGTAGCCGGCCCCGTCGAGCCACACGGCCAGCTCGTCGGCGTCGGTCGCGCTGAGGACCACCACCTGGTAGCTGCCGACCGTCGTCACCCGCACGTAGTCGTCGATGGTGCCGGCGTCGGCGGCCACGCCACCGGACGGATCCGGCACCGACCAGCCGTCGCCGGACGTGTCGACCGAGGCGCAGCCGGCGCCGCCGCCGGCGCCGCCGAACTTGGGATCGTTGCACTGGTAGCCGAGCGACTCGTCCTCGATGGTGCGCTCCTCGACGTTCGCGAGCGGCGCGGTGGCGCGGGCCAGGTCCTCGAAGGTGGAGGCCGGCGCGGTCTCGATCAGCGGAGCTCGCGGGGTGACCAGGAGCAGCGCGAAGCGGGCGCCGTCGGGACCGGTCGAGAAGCGCGGCTGGACCACCCATGTGACGGTGTCGCCGAGGCGCGACTGGCAGGCGCCGCCGTCGGCCGGGCCGGCGTCGCCGATGCCCGCGTCGCCGGCGCCCGCGTCGCCGGTGCCCGCGTCGCCGGTGCCCGCGTCGCCGGTGCTCGCGTCGCCGGTGCTCGCGTCGCCAGCGGCCCCGCCGTCGAAGACCGGCCCGCCGCCGTCGCCCGGGGCCGCGTCGCGCGTCGGGGTCGGGCCGCCGTCGGCCGGGGGGCCGCATCCGACCGCGACGCCGGAGCGCTTGATGACCAGGATCTCCTGGTCGGCCTGGATGGCTGGCGGCGGGCTGCCGATCTCGGTCACCTCGCGGCAGATCGCGCCGGCGTCGCGGGACGCCAGCGTCAGGGGGGCGAAGGCGAGGATCCACCAGGGGGCGCGCGGCATGCGGGACCCCTCCGCACGACCCGTGCCACCAGAGGGTCGACCGCGTCCCGGCGACTTGTCGCGTGGGCGACCCGGCCGGCGCGCGCGATTCCGGACGCCGGTGTCAGGATCCGGGCGGGGCTGGGGAGGCGGCGGGCCTCGCGGGCCTCGCGGGCCTCGCGGGGCCCGGGCTCACGGACAGCGCGGCACCGGCGGCACCAGCAGCAGCAGCTCCAGGCGGGTGAAGACCGGGCCCGAGCGGGCCTGCTCGATCACCGCCGAGCGCGCCACCGCATACGCCGACTCGCATCCCTGCGCGTCGATGAGCGGGGGGAGCTCGCCCAGCTGCCCGCTCTTCATCCAGGCGCCGAGCGGGCCGAGTCGCGTGCTGACCCAGCGAGCGCCGTCGCGCGAGACGACCAGCTCGTCGGCCGATGCCGACAGGGTCAGCGTCCCGATGTCCGCCGGGTGGCCGGTGCTGCTCAGGTCGAGGTCGATCACCTGGTAGCCGGCGGCGTGCGGGCCGGACGGTGCGGCCAGGTAGACCGACGCGCGCTGCTCTGGCGGGGGCGACCCGACCGAGCGGACGCCCAGGTGGTGCAGGCAGCTGGCTCCGTCCCAGCGCCACCGGCAGGCGGAGAGGTCGCCGTCCAGCACCTCGGCCAGGGCCGGCAGGCCGCCGATGTCGACCAGCTCGCCGATCCGGCCGGCCAGCTCGTCGAACGCCGCCTCGTCGATGGCGACCGTCTCGTCAGGCTGCTCGGCCCGGACCAGGCGCTCCGACACGCCGGCCTGGTCGAGCCCTCGCTCGAGCCGGGCGGACTGCGAGCGGATCGACAGAGACACCACGGAGAGCGGCCCGACCGCGGCGATGATCGCGGCGGCGGCGGTCATCGCCGGCACCTCCCAGGTCAGCGGGCGGCGGCGGCGAGTCCAGCGCAGGGTGCCCCACAGGGCGAGCAGGCCGAGGCAGCCGAGCGCGTACATCCGGCCGGCGCGCGGCGGGGTCAGGCCGTGCTGGTCGATCCGCACCCACAGCGCCCACGCCGCGAGCGGCAAGAGCGCGAGCAGCACCGCGGTGAACCCGCGCGACACCCGCACCGACGCGGCCGCGGTCCACGGGTGAGGGTCGGCCGGCGACAGCACCCGCTCCTCGCGCACCGCGACCAGCGACTCGATGACCAGGGTCGAGGCGAAGCCGATCGCGCCGGCCGCGATGATGAGCGGCGAGACCAGGTTGACCGGCAGCTCGCCGAGCGCGAGCACCCACAGCTCGTACACGGCCAGGATGGCCAGCATGGCGACCAGGAACGGCGCCGCCACCCGGGCGATGAGCCGGCGCCACACCTCCGGGACCCGGCCGGGCGCGCCGCTGGCGACCAGGCGGCCGAGGTAGGCGATGGCGCACAGGCCCGCGATGAGCGCGCCGAGGTCCATGCCGAAGCGCTCGAGCCGCAGGCGGAACAGCGTCTGCACCGACATGACCAGCACCGCGGCGGCCGCGATCGCCAGGCCGCCGAGCAGCCCCGACGAGGTGGTCTCCTCGGTGAAGCGCCGCACGAAGTCGGCGAAGCGGACCAGGCGCTCGCCGCGCGGCGACCCGGCCGCCACCGCGACGAACGGCAGCATGGTGGCGGCGAGCAGCGACAGCCCGAACCGCCAGGCGTACGCCTCGTCGAGGTCGGCGCCGCTCATCGCGATCGCGGTCGCGGCGACCGCGCCGGCGCCGGCCAGGACCAGGGCGGGCCGGGCCAGGATCCGGCGCGAGCGGCGCAGCAGGGTGGCGGCGAACAGGAGCGGCACGGCCAGGATCGCCGCGAACAGCACCCGGCCGACCATCTCGTTCTGCGGCGACGCCACCTGACACCAGATCGCGACCACGGCGACTGCGATCGCGCTGCTCTCGAGCGGGAGCGCGGCAAAGGCTGCGCGGACGTGGTGGCGAATGCGGGGCGTCCAGGCCATTTCCGCTCCAACGCGGGGCCCGGGGGGCGTATTCCGGCGAGCCGAGCTCCGACCCGCGGTCGCCGGCGGGTGACCCCCCGGCGGCTGCCCGCCGCGCGGCCCCTGCGCTATCGTCGATCCATCTCCGTCGAGTCGCGAACCACCATGGTGCTGCGCATCCTCTGGCACCTCGATCGCCACCCGATCGCGCGCTTCCCGGTCGGCCGCGGCGGCGCCGTCGCGGGGGTGGTCGCCGACGGGACTCGCTCCTCGCCCGCGCTGCGCGGCCCGCTGACCGGCCGGCCGTGCGCCGCGTACCAGCTCCTCATCTGGGCGATGATGGGCCCGACCCCGGTCGATACCCCGGTCGTGTTCGAGAACTGCTGCGCCCCGTTCGAGATCGACGACGGATCCGGCCTGGTCCGGGTCGCGCCGCGCGCCGCCGAGCTGGCGCTGTCCTACCGGCGCATCGCCAGCGGCACCCCCGGCGTCGATCTCCCCTCGGACCTCATCCCGGCGCTGACCCGGAGCGGCTTCGCCGGGCCGTGGGGCCGCTACGGCTTCGAGGAGCGCAGCCTCCTGCCCGGCGACTGGGTCGTGGTGTGCGGCACCGGCGCCCTCGAGCCGGATCCGCGGGCGCCAGGCGACCCCGGCTACCGCGAGGGAGCGCCCAGCCGCCTGGTGCTCGGCGCGTCGCCGGCGTTCCCGCTGGCCATCAGCAACGATGCGTCGCTGCGGGTCCAGCCCCGCCAGACCGTCCGGCTGGTCTGAGATGACAGCCGGCCGCTCTACCGCTGCATCCGGGCAAACACCCGCCCGGCCCGCTCGCGCGCCTCGGCCACGATCGCCGCGCGGTCGGCGGTCAACAGGCGCCGGTCGCGCACCACCACCCGGCCGTCGACCACCACGTTGACCACGTCGGTCGACCGGCACGCATACACCACCGCCGCGTACGGGTCCGCGGTTGGCACCACGTGCGCGCCGCCCAGCTCGACCGCGATGACGTCGGCCCGCTTGCCGACCTCGAGCGAGCCGATCTCCGCCTCCAGCCCGAGCGCGGCCGCGCCGCCCATGGTCGCCATCCGCACCACCTCGGACGCCGGCATCGCGCGCGGGCCGCAGCGCGGCTTGTGCACCAGCGCGGCCAGCCGCATCTCGAGGAAGCCGTCGAGGTTGTTGTTGCACGGCGCGCCGTCGGCGCCGAGGCTGACCGCGACCCCCTCGGCCATGAGCTCCGGCACCGGCGCGATGCCGGAGCCGAGCTTCAGGTTGGACGACGGGCAGTGGAGCAGGTGCGTGCCGGTCTCGCGCAGGATCCCGCGCTCGGCGTCGGTCAGCCACACGCAGTGGGCCAGGCCGACGTCGCGACCGCTCAGCCCGAGCCGGTGCAGGTGGACCACGTTGTCCGCGCCGCGCAGCCGCACCACCTCGGCCACCTCGCGCCGGTTCTCGCTGGCGTGGGTGTGGATCCGCACCCCGGCGGCGCGCGCGGCGCGCGCGGTCTCGCGCAGCAGATCGTCGGTGCAGGACAGGACGAACCGCGGCGCGTAGGCGTAGCGCAGCCGGCCGCCGTCGCGCCCGTGCCAGTCGCGGACCAGCCGGGCCGACTCGGCCAGCGAATCGGCGGTGGTCTCGCGCAGGCCGGCCGGACAGCCGGGGTCGTCCATCATCGCCTTGCCGATGGTCGCGCGCAGGCCGGTGTCGCGCGCCGCCTCGAACAGCGCGTCGGTGTGGCGCACCGTGCCCATGTCGAGGACAGCGGTGGTGCCGCCGGTCAGGAGCTCGAGGCAGGCCAGCCGGGCCGACGCGGCCACGTCGCCGCGGTCGAGCGCCGCCTCGTACGGCCACACCACCGCGCCGAGCCAGTCGAGCAGCTCGAGGTTCTCGGCCCGTCCTCGGGCCAGGGTCTGGCACATGTGCACGTGCGACTGGACCAGCCCGGGCATGACCACGCAGCCGGTCGCGTCGAGGATCTGGTAGTCGTCGGTCTGCGGCGTGTACGAGCCGCCGACCTGGACCAGGACGCCGTCGCGGCAGGCCACGTCCCCGTGCGAGACGCTCGATCCGGCGTCGATGGTGAGGATCGTGCCCCCACGCAGGATGACCTCGCCCATGACCGGCACCTCAGCCGCCCGCGCCGCTCGTGCCGCTCGTGCTACCGGGGCCGCCCGGGCGCGTGGTCAGCTGCTCGCGGCGAAACCCGTGCGGCAGGAGATCGACCAGGCTGAGCTCGCGCCGCTCGCCGGCCGGGTTGACCAGGATGATGCGCATCGCCGCCGGGTCGCCGGCGAACTCGCTCAGGGTCTGCAGGCACATCCCGCACGGCGCGGCCGGCGGCGAGCTGTCGGTTGCCACCACCACCGCGTCGAGCACCCGCGCCCCGGCGAACACCGCGCGCGCCACCGCGCTCCGCTCCGCGCACAGCGCCAGCCCGTACGACGAGTTCTCCACGTTGGCGCCCTCGTGCACGGCGCCGCCGGCCGACAGGGCGCAGCCGACCGGATAGCGCGAGTAGGGCGCGTAGGCCCGCTTCTGCGCCTCCAGCGCGCGGGCGACCAGCTCCTCCACCTTCATCGCGCGTCCCCCGCGCGGCCCAGCCGCTCCAGGATCCCGTCGAGCAGCGCCTCGAACTGGCCGCGCACGCGATCGGCCGTCTCGGTCACCTCCTCGTGCGACAGCGGCGACCCTTCGCCCAGCCCGGCCGCCCAGTTGGTGATGCACGAGATCGCCAGCACGCTCGCGCCCATGTGCACCGCCGCGATCACCTCCGGCACCGTCGACATCCCGGTCGAGTCGGCGCCCAGGATCCCGAGCATGCGCACCTCGGCGGGCGTCTCGTAGGCCGGCCCGCTCGAGCCGGCGTAGACGCCCTCGGCCAGCTCGACCCCGGCCGCGCGCGCCGCGTCGCGGGCCAGCTCGCGCAGCGCCTCCGGGTAGGCCCGGGTCATGTCCGGGAAGCGCGGCCCGACCCGGTCGTCGTTGACCCCGCGCAGCGGGTGATCCGGGAACAGGTTGATGTGGTCGCGGATCAGCATGAGCGTGCCGGGCCCGTGGCGCAGGCCGCCGGCCGCGTTGGTCACCACCAGGGTGCGCGCACCCAGCGCCACCAGCACGCGGGCCGGAAACGCCACCTGCGCCGCGGTGTGCCCCTCGTAGAAGTGGACGCGGCCCTGCAGCGCGGCGCAGGCGACGTCGCCGCGCTGGCCGATCACCAGCCGGCCGGCGTGGCCCGGCACGGTCGACGCCGCGAAGCCGGGGATCTCGGCGTACGGGATCCTGGTCGCGTTCTCCAGCCGATCGGCGAACGAGCCCAGCCCGCTGCCCAGGATCAGCCCGACCGACGGCCGCACGCCCGGCGCGCGCTCGCGGATCACCGCCACCGCGGCGGCCAGCGCGTCAGACAGCGGCGGCTCGCCGCCGGCCGGCGCGCCCGCGCCCCACATGCTCGACGGGTGCCTGCGCCGCCGCTCCTTGTCGCCGCTCATCTCAGCACCTCCAGCACCCGCGACAGGCGCGGCACCGACATGGCCGGGCCGAGCCGGTACGCGCCGGCCACCATGTCGCGCGCCGCCGCGATGTCCGCGTTGCTGGCCCGGCTCGACAGGAGAAAGGCGAGCGGCTCGCCGCGCTCCACCCGGTCGCCCATGTGGACGGCCAGCTCGATCCCGGCCGACGGGTCGATGTCGTCCTCGACCTTCCGCCGGCCCGCGCCCAGGACCAGCGCCGCCATCCCGATCTCGCGCGCGGCCAGCGCCCGCACGGTGCCGCCCTCGGCGGCCAGGACCGGGGTGCGCGCGCGCGGCTGGGGCAGGACGCCCTCCGGATCGTCGACCACGCGCGGGTCGCCGCCCTGGGCCTCGACCACCTGGCGGAACACCTCCAGCGCGGTGCCGTCGTCGAGCGAGCGGGCGATCTGCTTCTGCCCGTCCTCGGCGGTGCGGGCCAGCCCGGTGAGGACCAGCATCTCTCCGCCCAGCGCCACGGTCAGCTCGCGGGTGTCGGCCGGCCCGCCGCCGCCCAGCACGTGGATGCTCTCCAGCACCTCGACCGCGTTGCCGATCAGGCGCCCGATCGGCGCGTCCATGTCGGTCAGGACCGCTGTCACCCGCACGCCGGCCGACGCGCCGATCGACTGGATCGCGCGGGACAGCTGCACCGCGTCGGCCCGCGAGCGCATGAACGCGCCGTCGCCGACCTTGCAGTCGAGCACCAGCGCGTCGATCCCCTCGGCCAGCTTCTTGGACATGATCGACGACGCGATGAGCGGGATCGACTCGACCGTCCCGGTCACGTCGCGCAGGGCGTAGAGCCGGCGGTCGGCCGGCGCCACCCGGTCGGTCTGCCCGATGAGACAGACGCCGAGGTCGCGGACCTGGGCGATGAACCGCTCGACCGGCAGCTTCACCGAGAAGCCGGGGATCGACTCCAGCTTGTCGAGCGTCCCACCGGTGTGGCCCAGCCCGCGCCCCGACACCATCGGGACCGCCGCGCCGCACGCCGCCACCGCCGGAGCCAGCGGCAGCGAGATCTTGTCGCCCACGCCGCCGGTCGAGTGCTTGTCCACCCGCGGCCGGCTCACGCTGGACAGGTCGAGCACGTCCCCCGAGCGCAGCATGGCGTCGGCCCACACGGTCAGCTCGCCGGCGTCCAGGCCGCGGAAGAAGATCGCCATCAGCATGGCGGAGACCTGGTAGTCCGGGATCGAGCCGTCGGTGGTGCCGGCGATGAACGCGCGCACCTCGCCTTCGCTCAGCCGCTGGCCGTCGCGCTTCTTGCGGATGAGCGCCTGGGGGAGGAACGCGGCGGGCATGGACGTCTCCGTCGAGCTAGCGGAGCTCGGGCAGGAAGCTGTGGCCGTTGCTCGGCGGGGCGACCTGGAAGATGTCAGCGATGGTCGCGCCGACGTCGGCGAAGCTGTCGCGGGTGCCGAGGTCGACCCCGGCGGCCGCGGCCGGCCCGAACGCGAGCAGCGGCACGTACTCGCGGGTGTGGTCGGAGCCGGGGAAGGTGGGATCGTTGCCGTGGTCGGCGGTGATGAGGACCAGGTCGCGGCCCGGGTCGATCATCCTCTCCATCGCGGCCAGCTCGGCGTCGAACTCGCGCAGGCACGCGTAGTAGCCGGCCGGATCGCGCCGGTGGCCGTACAGCGTGTCGAAGTCGACCAGGTTGACGAACACCAGGCCGCGGTCGACCCGGCCCAGCACCTCGCGGGTGTGCTTCATCCCGTCCAGGTTGCCCTCGGTGTGGATGTCCTCGCTGATGCCGCGCCCGCAGTAGATGTCGGGGATCTTGCCGATCCCGATCACCGGCCAGCCGCCCTCGTGCAGGCGGTCGAGCACGGTCGGCTCGGGCGGCGGCATCGCGAAGTCGCGCCGGTTGTAGGTCCGCTTGTATTCGCCGGGGCGCGGCCCGACGAACGGCCGCGCGATGACCCGGCCGACCCCGTACGGGTCGAGGATGTCGCGCGCGATGCGGCAGATCTCGTACAGCTCGGCGATCGGCACCACGTCCTCGTGCGCGGCGATCTGGAAGACCGAGTCGGCCGAGGTGTAGACGATGAGGTCGCCGGTGGCCACGTGCTGCGCGCCCAGCGTCTCGATGATCTCGGTGCCCGACGCGGGCACGTTGCCGAGCACGCCGCGCCCGGTGCGCTGGCGGAACGGGGCCAGGATCTCCTCGGGGAACCCGTCCGGGAAGGTGCGGAACGGCTGGTCGATGCGCAGCCCGGCCAGCTCCCAGTGCCCGGTGGCGGTGTCCTTGCCGGCGGAGAGCTCGGCGCACTTGCCGAACGCGCCGCGCGGCGCCCGCGCCGGCTTCATCCCGCGCAGCGGCAGGATGTTGCCGAGCCCGAGCCCGGCCAGGGTCGGCAGGTCGGCGCCGCCGGCCGCCTCGGCCACGTGCCCGAGGGTGCTGGAGCCGGCGTCGCCATAGCGATCCGCGTCCGGCGCCGCGCCGGCGCCGACGGAGTCCATCACGAGGAGGATGACGCGCTCGATGGCCATGAAACCCAGTTTCTTACCACGAGAACTGGCTCAGTAAGCCGACGGACCCGCCTTGCTCGCGGTGACCCTGGAACCGCCGCGCGCACCGCCCGATCCGCCGCCCGCTCCGCCGGAGGCCGCGCTCGCGGTCACGATCGCCACCGACGCCGACGCGCCGATGCGGGTCGCGCCCGCCGCGCGCATGCGGATGACGTCCTCCTGGGTGCGCACGCCGCCCGAGGCCTTGACGCCCATCTCGCTGCCGACCACCCGGCGCATGAGCGCGACGTCCTCGACGGTGGCGCCGCCCTTGCCGAACCCGGTCGACGTCTTCACGAAGTGCGCGCCGGCCAGCTTCGACAGGGTCGAGGCGATGATCTTCTCGTCGTCGGTCAGCTGACCGGTCTCCAGGATGACCTTGACGATCGCCGGGGCCGACGCCTTCACCACCCGGCAGATGTCCTCGAACACGGTCTCGTAGTCGCGCGACTTCAGCGCGCCGATGTTGATGACCATGTCGATCTCCTCGGCGCCCTGGCGGACCGCATCGCGCGCCTCGAACGCCTTGGCGGTCGGCGCCATCGCGCCGAGCGGGAAGCCGACCACGCAGCAGACCTTGACGTCGGAGCCGCGCAGGAGCGAGCGGCACAGCGGCACCCAGGTGGTGTTGACGCAGACCGAGGCGAAGTGATGCTGGCGCGCCTCCTCGCACAGCTTCACCACCTCGTCGCGGGTGGCGTCCGGCTTGAGCAGGGTGTGGTCGATCATGCGGCCGAGGTCGGCCTCGACCGCGCCGACCCCTGGCATCGCGCCGACCCGCGCCGCGCCGGCGTCCTCGACCGCGCGCACCGACCACGGCCGCCGGACCACGCAGCCGCCGCAGCCGGCGCAGTCCTCGCTCTCGTCGTCCACGCACGGGCCGCGGTCGCGGACCGGCAGGGCGACGCGGCCCCCGCTCCCGAGCCGCTCGCGCACGCGATCGGCGATGAGCTCGACCAGCCGGTCGATCTCGCGATCCTGGTAGGAAGCCATGAGCGCCGGGATAGTAACCGCCAAGGCTCCCGCTTGGCCAAGCGTCAGGGCACCCCAGGGCGCCCTGCCGGCATTTCACGGGTCCCGGGCCAGGCGGAACGTGACGTTGGCGTGGGCCGAGGGGCGCAGGCGGTCGGCCCGGTCGGGCTGGGCCTTCACCGCGCGCATCGCCTGGGCCCCCTGGGTGCCGTCGTCCACCCATTCCCACAGCGCCTTGCCGGCCGGCGAGAACTCCGCCGCCGCCGCCGCTCCGGTCCACTCGTCGGGGCCCAGGAGCCGCATCCCGCGGGCTCGCGCGTGCGCCTCGGCGTCGGCGTAGGACACGCCCACCGCGGGCAGGGCGGCCTGCTTCTTCGACAGCGGGGGCGGTGTCGGTTCACCCGGGCCGGGTGGGTGGGCCGCCGCGTACTCGCCCTGGCTGACCGGCGCTCGGGCCACGAACAACCACGGCGTGCCGTCCGGCCGCCGGACCAGGAACATCCCCTCGGGCACCACCGAATCGGCGGTGCGCGGGGCCGCGTCGGTCCGCCCGCCGGCGTCGTCGTCAGCCGCGCCCATCGCGGCCGCCTGGCGGTCGGGGCGCGGCCCGAACAGCATGAAACCGAGCCCGGTGAAGAACAGCAGCGCCGACACCACGGTCACCGCGACCAGCCAGCGGCCCAGCGCCGCGCGCCGCTCCGGCTCGTCGCCCGGCCGCAGGAGCGCCTGCGCCGCCGGGCGCATCACCGGTCGGTCGTCGGGACCCGCCGCCCCGCCGTGGCCGTGGCGCCGCTCGTCGGGCGTGGCCCGTCGCTGCCGGCCGTGGTCGTCGTTGCGGATCAGGGTCGCCGCCGCGTCGTCGGCTGCCGCCGCCACCTCGGACGCGCGCTGGCCGCCGCGCCCGACCACGTACGGGGTCGGCTCCGGCGCCGACCGCGCGCTCGCGCCCGACACCGGCGGCAGCGACGACGACCCCTGCGACTGCAGCCGGTCGACGATAGCGCTCAGCTGGCGGATGAGCTCCGGGTAGGCCGGCCGCTCGCCCGGCTTCTTCGCCATCATGCGCCGGCACAGCGCGGCCACCTCCACGTCGGTGGACGGGTTCTTGGCCCGCGGATCCGGCGCCGGGTCCTTCAGGTGACGAGCGACCACCTTCAGGTACTTGTCCTCGGCCGCGTTGCCGGTGCGGAACGGGGGATCGCCGGTGCAGAGGTAGTAGAGCGTCCCGCCCAGCGCGTAGATGTCGACCCGCTCGTCGATCGTCTCGCCGCGCGCCTGCTCCGGCGCGATGTAGTCGGGCGTCCCGACCACCACGCCCATCGCGGTCAGGGCCGGCTCGTTCGACGGATCGAGCGGCTTGGCCAGCCCGAAGTCGGTCACCTTGACCACCCCGGACGAGAGCAGGACCAGGTTGGTCGGCTTCACGTCGCGGTGGATCAGGCCGGCCTGGGCGGCGGCCTGCAGCCCGCGGGCGGCGTCGAGGGTGGCGCGGGTGGCCTGCACCGACGACATCACGCCGTGCTGCTTCACCACGCTGCCGAGGTCGACCCCGTCGAGCAGCTCCATCGCGATGTACGGGCGCTGGTCGTGGGTGCCGGTGGTGAAGACCTGCACCACGTTGGGATGGGCGATGGCGGCCACCGCGCGCGCCTCGCGCACGAAGCGGGCCCGCAGCTCCTCGTTCTCGCGGTGCCGCTCGGACAGGATCTTGATCGCGACCGGGCGCTTGAGGTCGACGTCGATGCCGCGCACCACGTCGCCCATCGAGCCGGCGCCGATCATCCCGACGACGCGGTATCGATCGACGATGGTGCCGGGTGCGAGCGCGCTGGTCATGGCCGTGAGGTCCGCCGGCTGGGCCTACAGCTCGCCTTCGCCGCCGCTGCCGCGCCCCGACAGGTTGTCGAACCGAGTGTAGCGCCCCTCGAAGAAGGTCTTGATGGTGGCGGTGGGGCCGTGCCGGTTCTTGCCGATGATGATCTCGGCGACGTTCGGCTCGTCGCTCTCCTTGTTGTAGACCACGTCGCGGTAGATGAAGAGGATGAGGTCGGCGTCCTGCTCGATGGCGCCCGACTCGCGCAGGTCCGACAGCTGCGGCCGCTTGTCGGGGCGCGACTCCAGGCTGCGGTTGAGCTGCGACAGCGCCATGACCGGGCAGTTGATCTCCTTGGCCAGCTGCTTCAGGCCGCGCGAGATCTCGGAGATCTCCTGCTCGCGGCTGGACTGGCGGTCGCGCCGTCCCTGCATGAGCTGGAGGTAGTCGATGACGATGAGCCCGAACTGCTTCTCCTTGCGCATCTCCTTGTCGGCCATGAACCGCCGGGCCGACGCGCGCAGCTCGCGCAGGCTGAGCGCCGGCGTGTCGTCGATGACGATCGGCGCCTTGGACAGCGTGTCGGCCGCGTAGGTCATGTTGGTCAGGTCCTGGCGCTGGAGCTGGCCGCGCCGGAGCGCGGTCGAGTCGACCCGCGCCTCGGAGCAGAGCAGCCGCTCGGCCAGCTGGGTCGACGACATCTCGAGCGAGAAGACCAGCACCGGGAAGCCGCCCGCCGCCGCCGCGTTGCGCGCGATGGTCAGCGCGAACGACGTCTTGCCCATGGCCGGGCGCGCCGCCAGGATGGTGAGCTCGGTCGGCTGGAACCCGGCCGTGCGCTCGTCCAGGTCGCGGAAGCCGCTCGGCACCCCGGTGATGCCGCCCGCCGCCTTGAAGCGCTGGTCGAGCGAGCTGAACACCTGGCGCAGGAGGTTGCGCAGGTGGTCGGAGTTGCCCCGCTGGGTCCGCTGGGTGACCTCGAAGATCTTGGCCTCGGCCTCGTCGAGGTAGTCCTCGACCGCGCCGTAGTCCTCGTACCCGCGCGCGGCGATCTCCGACGCGGTCAGCATCAGGCGACGAGCCGAGTTGAGCTCGCGCACGATGCTGGCGTAGTGCACGACGTTGTCTGCGGTCGGCACCCGCAGCGCCAGCTGCGACAGGTAGGCGAGGCCCCCGATCGCGTCCAGCTTGCCGCCCTGCTGGAGCTGGGCCTCGAGGGTCACCTCGTCGATCGGCCGGGAGGCCGACTCGAGGTCCTGGATGGCGGCGAAGATGGCCTGATGGCGCGGGTCGTAGAAGTCCTCCTCCATCAGCTCGGCGAGGAGCGGGAGGACCTCGTTGCGGAGGAGGATGCCGCCCAGGACGGACGCCTCCGCATCGAGGTTGTGAGGGAGGACTCTCGTGCCCGCGCTCAACGTGCCCCTTCTACTCCTTGGCCTTGGCCGTCACCCAGAACTTGAGGACCGCCGTCGTCCCGGCGCCGAGGCGCACCGACACCTCGTGCTTGCCGATCGCCTTGACCGGATCGCCCATCTCGATCTGGCGCGAGTCGATGACGACCCCGGCCACCTCGAGCTGGCGGGCCAGATCGCGCCCGGTGACCGAGCCGAACATCCGGTCGTCCTCGCCGACCAGCCGCTCGAACTGGAGCGTCATCCCGCTGATCCGATCGGCCAGGCTGGCCGCGGTAGCCCGCTCCTTGGCCACGCGCGCATCGACCTGGCGCTTGCGGTGGTCGAGCTCCGACTTGTTCTCGGCGGTGGCGCTGACCGCCATCCCGCGCGGCATCAGGTAATTGCGGCCGTAGCCGGACTTCACGGTGACGAGCTCGCCGGCCTTGCCCAGGTGAGCCACGTCCTGCGTGAGAATGAGTTGCATCGGCATGACTGGCCTCCTACTTGCCGGTGACCGAGAAGGGCAGGAGCGCGATCATGCGGGCGCGCCGCACCTGCAGCGACAGGTCGCGCTGGTGGCGCGCGCAGTTGCCGCTGATCCGGCGCGGGACCAGCTTGCCGCGCTCGGTGACGAAGTGCTTCAGCATCGCCAGGTTCTTGTAGTCGATGAGGGTGCCCTCGTCGGCGCAGAAGCGACACATCTTGCGGCGCGAGAATCCGCCGCCGCCGCCGCCGCGCTGCCGGTCGCCGCCCTTGCCGGGCGAGCGTCCGCCGCCCCGCTCCTTGTCGTCGTCGCGGCTCTCGAAGGCCTCGTCTTTTTCGCTCATGGTCGTCTACCTCGTTCCTTGGGTCGTGGAGTCGTGGCCGTGGGCCGGGATCACTCGGCTTCCCCGTCGGTGCCGGGCGGTTTCGGCTCGGCGGCCGGCTCGGTTGCCGGCTCCGCGGCCGGCTCGGCGGCGCCCTCGGCGGCCGGCTCGGCTACCGGCTCGGCGGCGCCCTCGGCGGCCGGAGCGGCCTTCGCCACCACGTCACCGTCGGCCCCCTCTTCACCGACCTCGCTGGCCGCCTCGTCGGTGCGGCGCAGCATGAGCTCCTCCTCGTCGGCCGCGGTGCTGGCCGCCTTGGTGTAGGTCTCCTCGGTGACCAGCGACTCCTTGGTGCCAGGATCGATGTCGCGGCCCGCCAGCACGGTCATGTAGCGGATCACGGGATCGAGCATTCGCATGTTGCGCTCGAACTCGGTCACCACCTGCGGCGAGCCCAGGTACGACCAGAACAGGTAGATGCCCTTCAGCTCCTTCTTGATCTCGTAGGCGAGCTTCCGCTTGCCCCAGTTGTCGACGTTCAGCACCACGCCGCCCTGCGACTCGATGATGCCGCGAACGCGCTGGTTGACGTCGGCCACCCGGTCGTTCTGGGTGTCGGGCCGAAGGATGTAGATCGTCTCGTACTCGCGCAATGTCCCTGGCGCGTCGGCCAGGCTCTGCAGGTCTGCCATCTCGATCTCCTCGTGGGTGTGAAGCCCGCGGCGGCTGCTGTGCGCCGCGAGCAAGGAGTGGCTGGTGGACTCAGTCTACCGGCTTTTCTCCAGCTCCGTTGAAGTCGTTCATCGCCGCGCGGATGCCGCGCGCCAGGATCGCCTCGACCGCGTCGCTCGCGCGACCGACCAGCTCGGCGATCTCTCGATCCATCTCGGCCGGGAAGTCGCCCAGCACGTGGCCGGACACGCGGCCCTGTACCGGCTCGCTCGCCGCGCCCGCCGCCGCCGGTCGCTCGGGCCGGCCGACCCCGATCCGGACCCGCAGGAAGTCGTTCGAGCCCAGCTGCTCGGCCACCGAGCGGATCCCGTTGTGCCCGCCGTGGCCGCCGCCCGCCTTCAGGCGCAGCCGCGCGAACGGCAGATCGATCTCGTCGTGCACGACGACCAGCTCCGCCGGCTCGGTGCCGTGGAACTGCGCCGCCCGCTGCACGGCGAAACCGCTGTGGTTCATGAACTCCATGGGTTTCAGGACCAGCGCCCGCTGCCTCGCGATGGCTCCCATCGCCGCTTGCCCGCCGAACTTCTCGCGCAGCGGCCCCAGGTCGTGACGTCGGACCAGCTCGTCCACGACCCGGAAGCCGATGTTGTGGCGGTTGCGCTCGTACTTGCGGCCGGGATTGCCCAGCCCGGCGATGAGCCACACGCTGCGTTCTCCACTCGGAGGCGGGGACTACTTCTTCTTGTCGCCCCCCGCCTTGCCGCCAGCGGCCTTGCCGCCGCCCGCGGCCTTGCCAGCCGCCGCCTTGCCGCCCGCGGCAGCGCCAGCCGCCGCACCGGCCGCGGCGCCCGCCGCCTTCTTGTCGCCCTCGGCCACGACCGCGCCCTCGACCGCGACAGCGCCCTCGACCGCCACGGCTGCCGTCTCGGTGGTCTCCTTCTCGACCTTCGGCGCGGCGCAGGTGACCAGGGTGAAGCTGTCCGGGAGCGCCGCCTTCACGCCGGGCGGGAACGACACGTCCGACACATGGAAGGCGTCGCCGATCTTGAGCGGCGTGACGTCGAGCTCGAACTTGGTGGGGATCTCCGAGGGACGGCAGCGAACCCGCAGGGTGTGCCGCTCGGTGTGGATCTGCCCGCCGTCGACGGTGCCGATCGCCTTGCCGACCAGCACCAGCGGCACGTCCACGTCGATCTCCTTGTCCGGATCGATCGAGATGAGGTCGACGTGGGTGACGTTCCGGCGCAGCGCGTCGATCTGGTACTCCCAGAGCAGCGCCATCAGCTCGGTGTTCCCCGACCGGCCGTCCTCGACGGTGACGTTGATGACCGTGTTGCGGCCCCTGGCCGGATCGAGCGACGCCTAGCTGATGGCGCCGTTCAGCACGATGGCGAGCGGCTGCTGGAGCTTCGCGCCGTAGCAGACGCCGGGGACCTTGCCAGTCGCGCGCAGGCGGCGAGTCTCGCCCTTGCCGGTGTCGTGGCGGATTTGAACGGTGAGCTTGCCGACTTCCATGACGCGTTATCCTTGGTTGCTCGGGCTGGGTTCTCAGCTGAACAGGGAGCTGATCGAGTCGCCGTGGTGGATGCGCTTGACCGCCTCGCCGAGCAGACGCGCGACCGACAGCACCTTGACCTTGCTGCTGGCGCGCCCGAGCTCGTCGAGCGGAATGGTGTTGGTGACGATGACCTGGGTGAGCGGCGAGGCCTGGATGCGCTCGATCGCGTTGCCGGAGAAGACCCCGTGGCTGGCGCAGGCCATGACCGACTTGGCGCCGGCGTCCATCACCGCGCGGGCCGCGTTGCACAGCGTGCCGGCGGTGTCGATGATGTCGTCGGCGATGATGGCGTTCTTGCCCTTCACGTCGCCGACCACGTTCATCACCTCGGACACGTTCGGCGCCGAGCGCCGCTTGTCGATGATGGCCATGCCGCCGCCCAGCCGCTTCGAGTAGGCGCGGGCGCGCTCGACGCCGCCGGCGTCCGGCGAGACCACCACCACGTCGCTGAGCGACATGTGGCGCAGCTCGTCGAGGAAGACCGGCATGCCGTAGAGGTGGTCGAACGGGATGTTGAAGAAGCCCTGGATCTGCCCGGCGTGGAGATCCATCGACACCACCCGGTCGGCGCCGGCCGACGAGATGAGGTCGGCGACCAGCTTGGCGGTGATCGGCGTGCGCGGCTTGGTCTTGCGATCCTGGCGCGCGTAGCCGAAGTAGGGCATGACCGCGACGATGCTCCCTGCCGACGCGCGCTTCAGCGCGTCGATCATGATGAGGAGCTCCATCAGCGACTGGTTGACCGGGGTGCAGGTCGACTGCACGACGAAGCAGTTCACTCCGCGGACGTTCTCGTTGATCTCGACGTAGATCTCACCGTCCGAGAAGTGCGTGACGTCGGCCCGGCCGAGCGGGATCTCGACGTACTTGCAGATCTCTTCCGCGATCGGACGGTTGGCGTTGGCGGTGAAGATGGACAGCGATTTCAGCAAGCAACCTCCGCTGGCCGACCGGATCGGGTCCGGCTGGAGAACGCAGCGATTTACACGCTGTACCCCCCGCACGTCAACTCGAAAGGCCGAAAGGCGTGCGGAATCACTTGATTTCGCGCGGGTGGAAGCACCTTCGAGGGGTTGAAGGAGGCCAGGACGCGCCCCGGCCGCCGCCGGGTCACCGGGCGATGCGCTTGACCGCACCGTCGCGGAGGGTCGTCCAGTAGACGTGAGTCGCGTCGACGGCGATCGAGGATGGAAACAGCTGGCCGGCCGCCAGCACCCGCTGAGGACCGCCGGAGCGGGGGATCTCGAGGATGCTGCCCGGGCGCTCGGCGGAGGCGGTCGCGCAGTAGACGTGCGAGTCGTCGAGGGCGAGCATGAGCGGCCGGGTGTCGGTGGTGGCGAGGACGGCGGGGGGGCCGGCGAAGGGAGGGGCCAGGCCGAGCACACGGCCGCGGCTGGCCGCGCGCTCCCAGTCCCCCCAGTAGACGCCGCGGTCGTCTGCCTCGATGTCGCCGACCAGACAGATCCGCTCGGCGACGGTCGTCACCGGCCCTCCCGACAGCGGGACGAAGCTCACCCGGCCGTCGCACTCCACGTCGAAGGTCGATCGAGTGAAGAACAGGTTGCCGCCGCTGAAGGCGAAGAACGGGGTGTTGCCGAGGCCGCTGCCGAGCCCCTCGGCCAGGATCGATGGCGGCCCGCCGGACCTGGGCAGGACCAGGATCTGCCCGCCGCGGTCGGGCGTCGCCAGGTAGATGTCGTCGCCGGCGAGGCCGATCTGGAAGACCCGCAGCTCATCGACCAGATCCACCGGCTCGCCGCCGGTCCGGGCCATGCTCTGCAGGCCACCCTCGCCGGGCACGGCGGCTCCTCTCGCCCAGTAGAGGCGCTGGCGGTCGACCTCGAGGATGCCCACGTCGAGGACGCGGGTCTGGACATCGACGACCGGCCCGCCGCCCTGCTTGCTGGTTCGCCGGATGGCGGCGGGGCCCATGGCGCCCTTGCTGGTGGCGATCCAGAAGACCTCGCCGCCGTCGACCTCGAGCTCGGCCGGCATCTCCTGGCCGGTGGCGATGAGCTCGATCGGCGCCTGGCCCGGCGCACGGGTCGCCGCCGCCGCGCGCGCGAAGCTGGCCCGGGCGGCGTCGAGCTCGCGGAGCTGGTGCTGGATCGAGCCGAGCGCGTCCAGCGCCTCCGCCTGGGCCGGCGGGTACGACAGCCGACCGGCCAGCTCGACCGCGCGGGACGCGATCGCGCGCGCCTCCCGGGGTCGCCCGTCGCTCGCCGCGGCGTCGGCGCTGGCGACCTGCTGGTGGACCGCGCGCACCGTCGCGAGGACGGCCGGATCGGCCGGCAGCGGGCGCGCGGCCAGGAGCGCGACCGGCTCGCCGCAGGCATCCAGCGACGGGAGCTGCTCGGTGATCGCGATCCGGGTGGACACCGATCCGGATCCGGCCTGCGTGAAGGCGCGGACCGCGGCGTCGAGGCTGCGCAGCCTGCGGTCGAGGCAGATCATGCGCCGATCGTGCAGATCGCCGGACAGGGTCCGCGCCACGTGAGTCGCCTGGCAGGTCTCCTCGTGCATCGCGGTCCAGCGCGTCGCGTAGTTGTCGAGCGTCCAGTCGATCCCCTCGCGGTGAGCCACGCCGTCCGCGAGCGAGGCCACCAGCGCGGCCCGGCGCTCCGGGTTCCAGATCGCGGCCACCCGCTCGCGCGCGCCGGCGCAGGGCGGCTGGTCCGGATCGCGCGCCGGGATCGCGAGCCACGCGGCTCCGCCGAAAAGGGCTGCCGCGGCGACGGCGGCGGCGACCCCGACCCGCCGTCGCCGGTGGAGCTGGCCGCGCAGGACCGGCAGGATCTCGTCCATCGAGGCGATCCGGCGGGCGGGGTCGGTCGCGAGGCCGCGCCGCAGCAGCCCGGTGAGGCGGCCGGGCAGGCGAGGGCGCCGCGGGATCGCGGGGGCGGCGGCGTCGCGCATCGCGGCGGCGAGCTCCGCGACCGACCGACCGCCGAACGGGCGGCGGCCGTAGAGCGCCTCGTACAGCGCCGCGCAGTAGCTGAACACGTCGCTGCGCTCGTCGGCGTGACGGCCGGCGAGCTGCTCCGGTGCCATGTAGGCGATGGTCCCGACGACGGCGTCGCCTCGATCGCTGTCGCCGGTGGCGCCGCTCGGGCCGGCGCTGCCCGACCCGGCGGCGAGGCCGAAGTCGGTGAGGCAGACGCGGCCGTCCCGGCCGATGAGCATGTTCTGCGGCTTGACGTCGCGGTGGATGAGACCGGCCCGGTGCGCCGCGGCCAGGCCCTCGCCCGCCGCGAGCACGACCTCGACCACCTCGCGCCACGAGCGGGCCCGCTCCGCCCGCCACACGTCGAGCGGCCGCCCGTCGAGCCGCTCCATGGCCAGGAAGACCTCGCCATCCTCCTCGCCGACGTCGTGGACCGTGACCACGTTCGGATGCGACAGCCGCGCCAGCGCCTGCGCCTCGGCGACCAGGCGGGCGGCGTCCGCCGCGGTCGGCGAGCGGCGGAGCACCTTGATGGCGACCCGCCGCTGGAGCGCGGCGTCGAAGGCCGCGAACACCAGCCCCATCGCGCCGGAGCCGAGCAGCTCCTCGAGCTGGTAGCGGCCCAGCCTGGTCGACGGCTCGCTCGAGCGAGGCGGGGCCGCTGCCGACTGGCCCAGGGTGGAGCACGCGAGCGCGAAGACCAGCTCGCGGCAGTCGGCGCAGGCCGCGATGTGCTCGTCCACGTCGACATCGGGCAGACCGCCGCGGGCGCGCTGCACGTGGCGGGACAGCGTGTCCTCGTCGGGGCACGCGGCGTGGGCGGACATCGGGATTGTCTTAACACCGCGTCGCCGGGGCGCGGGGCCCGGTGTTTGCTCTCGTCACTTGGGGACGCGCTTGACCTCTCCGTCGAAGGGCGTCGTCCAGTAGACGTGGCTCTGGTCGACGTTGACGAACAGCGGGACCAGCTGATCGGTGGCCAGCACCCGCCGCCCCCCGCCGAACTTCGACACCTTGCGGATCTGGCCCACGTCCGCGGGGGAGCCGGTCGTGTAGTAGACGCTGGCGTCGTCGAGCGCGAGCGAGAACGGCTGCGTCGTGACCGTGGCGAGGACCACCGGCGACCCGCTGGTGAAGGGCGCCTCCTTCTTGACCACCCGGCCCACACTGGTGGTGGTGTCGAACTCGGTCCAGTAGACCGCCCGGTGATCGGCCCCGATGCCGCGAAGACCGCAGATGCCCTCGGCGACGGTGACGAGCGCGCCGCCGGTCAGGGAGACGAACCGGACGCGGCCGTCGCACACCCCCTCGAAGGTGGACTGGGTGAAGAACGCCTTGCCGCCGCCGATCGCGATGAACGGGATGAAGTCGAGCCCGGGCCCGACATCCTCGGCCAGCGTGGTGACGGCGCCGCCGGTCCGGGCGACCTTGAGGACCCGGCCGCCGGCGTCCGGGCTGAGGAAGTAGATGTCACTGCCCTGGAGCGCGAAGTTGAACACGCGGGTCGCGGCGACGACGTCGACCACCTCGCCGCCGGCCTTGGGCTCCGACTGGATGCCGCCGACGCCCTCCACGGCCGCGCCGGTCGACCAGTACACCCGGCTGGCGTCGACCTCGATGCCTCCGATGTCCGGAATGCCCGCCTGGATCTCGGTCACCGCGCCGCCGCCCGACTTGCTGGCGCGACGGACGCTGCCGGGGTCGAGCCCGAAGTTGGGGGCGGTGGCCCAGTAGGCGCTGCTGCCGTCGACCTCGACGTCGGACGGGAACTCCTGCCCGGACGCGATCACGGTGGGCGTCGGCAGCGAGTCGGTGTCCGATTGCTCCGCCTCCTCGTCGGCGAGCGCCTCCTCGCGCTCGAGATCCGGGTCGAGGGACTGGCCGGCGCAGCCGGCGGCGAACGCGAGCGCCAGCGAGCTCGCACACAGGGACGACCTGAGAAATGCAACATTCACGTTCCACACAGAACACCTCCGGGTCGCGCGGTCGTCGTTCGACGCCGCGCAGGTTCATCCGGGTGATGTCGCGGGATGGGCGCTTGTAGCGCCCGGTCAGGGCGAATCTGCCAGCAGCCGGTAAAGGCTCAGGTCCAGCTGACTGTCGAGCAGGCGAACCGCGCCGTCGAGATCGCCGTCGTCGAGCGCGAGTGCAACTCGAAGGCGATCGCGCGTTCCGCTCAGGAGCGTCTTGCGGATGCGGGCGATCCAGCGCGACGCCGTGACCCGGTGGATCCCGTAGACGCGCGCGATCTCGCCGATGCCGCGGTCGTCGACCAGGAGGGCGCGCAGCACCGCGCGATCGCGCGGCGCCAGCCCGGCCACCGCCGCCTGAAACGCCGCCTTGAGCTCCAGGCGGTGGCGATCGCGCAGGGCGGCGAGATAGGGATCGTCGGTCACGCCGAGGATGTCGTCATCGAGCTCGGCGTGCGGCTTCTGCCGCCGCATCAGCGCCAGACCTTGTCGCCCGGCCACGGCGCTGGTCCACGCCACCAGCGGGCCGATGCCCTGATAGCTCGCCAGCCGCGGCGGCCCACCGTCGATCGGGATGAGCAGCCGCGTCCGCACGTCCTGCTTGACGTCGTCGGCGTCGGCGCTGGACAGGCCGAGGCGGGCCAGGACGCGGCCGGCCCGCTCGAGCACCGCGCGGTCGAAGTGACCGATCGCGATCGGGTCTCCGCCGACGCAGGCCCACGCCAGATAGAGATCGGCGGCGTGAGCAGGCAACGCCGCCTCCCCCTCGTCCGGGGCCACCCGTCGGGCCAGGTAGGCGGCGACCTCGCCCTCGTCGAGCCGGACGCCGGGCCATTGCCGGCGAGCGTCAGCCACGACCCCGGTCAGCGCCTCGCGCAGCCCGGACCAGACCTCGAACGAGGAGCGGAGCTCGGGCGGCAGCGCGGCCAGGAAATCGGCCGCCAGCTGGTCCGCGTCGAGCATCGCGATCCCAGTCTACGCGCGGGTGCGGCTCGAGAGGAGTCTTGACCGAATCGACCGCCGCCAGGGCCGGAAGGAAGGTAAGAATCACCGATGCCGCTGTCCGCCGAGCTCCTCGCCATCCTGGTCTGCCCCGAGTCCAGGCAGCCGCTCCTCCACATCCCGCCCGGCGCCGACGGTGCCGGCGAGTCGCTGTTCTGCCCCGCGTCGCGGCTGCGCTACCGGGTCGAGGACGGCATCCCGGTCATGCTGGTCGAGGACGCCGAGCGGCTCGACGAGGCGGCGGCCGAGCGGCTCAAGGGGCTGGCGGCTCGCTGACCGGTCGGGTCTGGTTCCCAACCCACCACCTGCCCAGGCCGACCGCGGCGCGGGGCGGCGCGTCAGCCCGCCGCGATCCGGGCGGCGACGTCCTCGGCCAGCTTTCTGGCCTCCTCGCCGTCGAGGTTGAGCGGCTTCCAGCCCAGGCCGAGCCCGCTGCCGTCGTCCGCCATCGGGATGATGTGAAAGTGGACGTGGAAGACGGCCTGGTGGGCGCGGGCGCCGTTGTTCTGCAGGACGTTGAAGTCGCGCGTCCCGGTCGCCGCCATGACCGCGCGGGCGATGCGCGGCAGCACCCGGCCCAGCGCCGCGGCCGACTCGTCCGACAGCTGATCCAGGGTGGCGACCACCTCCTTGGGAATGATCAGGGTGTGGCCGCGGGTCAGCGGGTTGATGTCGAGGAACGCGAGGACGCGGTCGTCCTCGTACACCTTGTGGCAGGGAAGCTCCCCGCGCAGGATCTTGTTGAAGATCGTCTCCGGCATCGCGCGAGAGTAGCCCAGCGCCCGCGACGCGGGGCGGCGTGGCGCAATCCGACAGCCACCCGCGCGAGTGTCGTCAAAACCAGCGCGCACGTGGCGCGGCGCCGGCGAGATCGCGCGATGTCGCGGGGTCAGCCGCCGGCACGCGTCTTGTTTGTGTGCCAGGCGGAATGGCTCTTCAGCGCAGAAGAACTCCACTGACCCTGCTGGTGCTTCTGGTCGGTCTGCCCGCCGTGATCGGGGGGTGCAGCGACTCGGTCGACGGGGTGGCGCCGGTCGGCGGCGAGGAGCCGTCGTCGGTCGAGCTCGAGCGGTTCGTCCGCCGGCTGCACCTCGATCTGACCGCGCGGCCGGCCAGCGACGACTACCTGGCCGACGCGGTCGCCGAGCTGGAGGCCGACACCCGCGCCCAGGGCGGCAGCGCCGAGACGCGCGGGGCGATCGCCGACCGGCTGATCGACTCGGAGGAGTTCGCGCAGACCTCGGTCGACGAGCTGTCGAACCGGGTGTTCGGCGGCGAGGACCCCGACACTCGCTACTCGCTCATCTGCGGGATCGCCCGCGACGAGGATCCGGCCTGCGCGACGTGTGGCCCGGCCCCGTCGGGAGATCCGTGCGGCGGCTGCGATTGCCCCGCGCTGGTCCGCATCGACGGCGACCGCCAGGCGGTGGTCGACGCGGCGGCCGATCTGGCCGGCGGCAGCGCCTCCACCTCGGCGGTCGACCGCCGCTTCGCCGGCTCGAGCGCGCTGGCCGGCTTCTCCGCGCCCGAGGCGCTGGCCGATCAGCTGTTCCAGATCTTCCTCGGCCGGCCGGCCGAGGCGGACGAGGTGGCCAACGCGCAGTCGATGATCGTCGGCACCTTCCTGCCCGACAGCCCGGCCGGGCTGCTGTTCCACCGGCACGGCGCCGACTACCAGGACCTGCTCGACATCGTCTTCGAGTCGGAGGTCTACCGCGACGCGGCCACCAGCGCCGTGTTCGACCGCTACCTGGGCCGCCCGGCCACCCTGGCCGAGATCGCCCACTTCTCGGCCCAGCTCGACGGTGACGATCCGGACGTCCGCCCGGTCATCCGCGCCGTCGTCTCATCCCAGGAGTACTTCGAGCAATGACGCCCAGGCCCCGCTCCGCCTCCCTCCTCGCGCTGGCGCTCGCCGCCGCGCTCGGCTCCGCGCTCGCCGCCTGCGGCGACACCACCTACGAGTTCGATCAGGTCTCGGTCGGCGACCAGGATGGCGCCCGCACCCCGCGCGAGCGCTCCAACAGCCAGTTCGTGCGCGCGGTGTACGGCGACCTGGTCGGCCGCGCGCCGGAGAGCTACGACTTCACCATCACCGCCGGCGGCGCCGAGCTGGTGCGCTTCCCGGTCGACGAGCAGAGCCTGCTGGTCGGCGTGCTGGAGGGCATGGGCGACTCGCAGCCGCTGCGCGCGCTCATGGTGGCCGGCCTGGTCGCCTCGGCCGAGGTGGCGCTACCCGACCGCGCCGACGTCGACGATCCGGCCGGGTTCATCGGCGATCAGTTCCGCCGGCTGCTCGGCCGCGAGCCGAGCGCCTACGAGCTGCGCGCGTTCGTCGACGAGTGGCGGGCCGACGAGGCGGTCGGTCCGCGGACGGTGGTGCGCGCCCTGGTCGGGTCGCGCGAGTACCAGAGCTTCTAGGAGCCATGACGCCATGAGGATCTCGAGGAGAAGGTTTCTCGGCGCGGCCACCGCGGCCGCGACCGGCGCGGTCCTGGCCCCGCGCTTCAAGGTGCGCTGGGCGCGCGGCGCCTCCGACTTTCGCGCCCGCCGGGTGGTGATCGTCGGGGTGGGCGGCGGGCTGCGCCGCAGCGAGGCGCTCGGGATGGCCCAGGGCGCGACCATGCCGAACCTGTTCGGCCGGGTGCCGGTCATCGCCGGGTACGGCGACGCCGACGCCGGCGATCCGGTGATCGCGCCCGAGTACGCGGCCGGGGTCCCGGCCCTGGTCCTGCCGGCGCCGCGGTCGACGCCGCTCTTCACCGAGGGCGCGCTGGTCGCCAACCTGCGCTACGACGGCGGCGCGCCCGGCCACCTGCAGGGCCAGGGCTGCCTGGTCAGCGGCTTCTACAACAACATCGAGAACCGGGCCGACGCCCGCCTGCCGGTGCCGACCGTGTTCGAGATCCACCGGCGCGAGGCGAACGCGCCGGCGACCGACGCCTGGTACGTATCCACCCCGGGCGGCTTCTTCAGCGCGCTGCAGGCCAGCGACAACCGGGAGTTCGGGCCCCGGTTCGGCGGCTCGTTCCTGTCGCCGCCCGGCTCGGTGTCGGCGCTCCTGCCGATCGTGACCAGCGGCGTGCGCGAGATCGACGTCGACGTTTCCGGCGGTCCACCCGAGCTGCCGATCATCGCGGGGACGCCGGCCGAGGCGGCGGCGGTGCGCCGGCTGACCGGGATCCTCGACGGCAACTCGCCGGCGCCGGCCAGCGACGGCGCGTTCCGCGCGACCGCGGCGGAGAACGCGGCGATCGAGGACCACCTGGCCGAGATCTACGGCGACTCGACCTACGGGGCGATCTTCCCCGACTCGTTCGGCATCGGCGTCGACGCCGGCGGCGGCGAGCTGGACGCGACCGGCGACGCGCTCACCGTCTATCACGCCGAGCGGCTGCTCGCGAAGTTCAAGCCGACCGTGATGGGCATGACCCTGCTCGACGTCGATCTGTGCCACGGCGACTTCAACGCCTACCTGCGCGGGCAGCAGATCGCGGACGCGTGCGTGCGCCACCTGTGGGACTTCATCCAGGCGACCGACGGGCTGCGCGACCAGACCACGCTCCTGGTCCTGCCCGAGCACGGCCGTCACCTCTACTCGAACGGGCAGAACCCGGACAGCCTGGGCCGGTCCGGCATCGACCACGGCGAGGGAGACGACGGCGACCGCGACGTGTTCCTGCTCGCGCTCGGCCCCGACATCGCGCCGGTCGGGGTGATCGAACCGACCGGGGTGAAGCAGACCGGGCGCACCTCCGATCGCTACGAGACGATCGACGCGGTCATGACCGCGATGGGGATGCTCGGCCACGACGGCGTCATGAAGGGCGCCCTCGAGGACGAGGGAGCGCGGCCCGGCATGCTGATCCAGGAGATCCTGCGATGAGGGGCGCGCAGCTGGCGATCCTGCTGGCGATCGCGCCGGCGGCCGCGTGCGGCGGCAGCGACATCGACGCCGGCGGCAGCGGCATCGACGCCGGGGTCGGCGACGATCCGCTCGCGATCGACGACGAGGTGGCGGCCGGCAGCCTGGACCAGATCCACCGCGAGATCGTGTCGCAGCGCTGCTCCGGCCAGCCCGGCCTGTGCCACAACGGCCAGTTCGAGCCCAACCTGTCCACCCCGGCGCTGTTCTACGACTACATGGTGCGCCGGCCGGCGCTCGAGAAGCCGGACCGGCTGCGGGTGGACCCGGGCGATCCGGACGCCAGCTTCCTGGTCGACAAGCTGCGCAACCGCGACGTCGGCACCCAGATGCCGCTCGGGGCCGAGCCGCTGGCCGAGGAGGAGATCGCGCTCATCGAGGCGTGGATCGAGAACGGCGCGCTGCGCCGGGCCGGCGACGACGAGGCCCCGGTCCTCAACAACCCGCCGCGCGCGCCGGAGATCGGCGTCTTCAACGCGGCCGGCGAGCGGCTGGACGGGGGCGGGCCGATCCCGGTCGCGGCCGGCACGACCCTGACCCTGCGCCACTCGGTGTCCGACTTCGAGACGCCCGACGAGGAGATCGCGTTCGGCGCCTTCGTGGTGTCGGCCGGCGACGGGCGACAGCTGGTGCTGTCGCCGGGCGGCGACGACCCCGGGGTCGGGCCGAGCGCGCCCGACCCGGACGGGCCGATGGGCAGCGGCGACCTCCTCAACCGCCAGCTGTCGGTCACGATCGGCGCCGACGTGGACCTGGTCGACGAGGCCGGGACGATCGAGACGGTGCCGAGCACGGGTCTCTCGTTCGGGATCCTGGCGCTCTACGTGGACGAGCCGGAGCAGGGGATCGTGTCGTTCGCGACCTCGCCGGCCACGCTGGAGGTGGAGTGACCATGGTCCGCATCGCGCTCGCGCTGTCCCCGGCGCTGTGGTCGCTGCTCGCGCTCGGCGCCGGCGCCGGATGCAGCGAGGCCGAGGTGGCGCCATCGGCCACCATCGTCGAGATCGCGCCCGACTCGCTCGCCCCGGCCGAGGACGACGCCGACGACCTGACCATCCGGGTGGCCTACACCGACGGCGACGCCGACCTGGGCGGCGGCGTGGCCGCGGTCCACGACTGCCGGGCCGAGGGCCTGGTGATCGAGCTGGCCATCCCGCCGATCGCATCCGAGCAGGCGATCGACGACGGCGTGCCGATCGAGGGCGAGATCGAGCTCATCGTGAACGACGTCGGCTGGGTCGACGCCGACGGCTCGGCTCCCGAGGTCTGCGCCGACCTGGGCGCGCCGGATCCGGTCGACGGCGAGGCGGTGTTCTGCGTGGTCCTCACCGACGCGGCCGGCCACGACGGCGACGGAGACTGCTCCGGCGCCGTGGCGATCGCGGATCCATAGGGGCGGCGGCCCTGGGCCCTCGATCGACGCGGTGGACCGGTCGGGGGCCGGCGAAGTGTGGCTTTCGGCGCCGGCCGCGGCGCGTCACTCTTTGCGGGTGGAGTGGATCCGCGGCGACGTCGTCATCAGCACCGACCTGGAGCGTATCGATCTCGAAGTGGTGCACCGCTTCCTGTCGGAGGATTCGTACTGGGCG
>Ga0193753_10000551_pt1 | contig 36446 bp, 28 predicted proteins | sample H1c2metaG_FD_144925 | JGI IMG/M metagenome (GOLD analysis project Ga0193753, IMG submission 144925) | Soil microbial communities from a riparian zone of the East river system, Colorado, United States - H1c2 | ecosystem: Environmental > Terrestrial > Soil > Riparian zone | place: USA: East...
TCCAAGGACGAACGCGGCGGCTCGCCCTCGGAAACGGTCTCGTGTGCGAAGACACCGAACGCCGTGGGCGTCTCAACATAGGTGGGGTCGACCGGGTATCGGCGATTATCCCAATAGTCGCGCATCGACGACGTAATGGTCTGCGTGACCCAGTACAGGGTGAGCGTGGCGCAGAGGAAGTCGTCGGGCGGCGTGACGTCGCTCCACGAGTGCCACTTTTCGCCCAGGTATGCGGCCAACCCCACTGGGGAGTCGTTGAGTCCATAGCCAACGGTCTGCGGCTTGGTGGACTGGATCGCGCTGTAGCCGCGCTCCGTCGTGCTCCACCCCCGGTTCCTCGCAAGGTACGAACGCTCGACATCGGACAACTCTGCGTCGTCCACCACGGGGACGATATCCGACTCCAGTGTGGTGAGATGGATCCCGATAACCGACTCGGGATGGTCAAGCGCAAGGATCGTCGTTACTCCAGATCCGAAGTCATAACCGCCCGCACCATAGCGGGAATACCCAAGCTTGGACATAAGTCGGTGCCAGCGCTCCGAGACGTACCGGTAGTTGATGCCGACCTTGGGTGGGCGCGGCGAGAATCCATACCCGGGGAGGGAGGGTATGACCACGTCGAAGTCCTCGAGTATCGGCAGCATGTCTGTGTAGTCGAGGAAACTGCCGGGCCAGCCGTGTGTGAGGATGAGCGGGACACCTCGACCCGATCCAGCACGCTGGTGCACGAAGTGGATGCCCTCAAAGGTAAAGTGGTTGAGCGCGTTGAGCTTCCTCTCCCAGGCTCGCCAGTCGAACTCATGGGCCCAGTAGGACACGAGGCGCTGCAACCAGTCCAGCTCGGTACCCTGATCCCAGCCTATGCCGGGTATCTGGTCGGGCCATCTCATACGGCGCAACCGCGCTCGCAGATCGTCAAGCACCTCATCCGTAGCATGAATCCGAAACGATTCCACTAGAACAACTCCCTCGTGACCATGACCGGCGGCCAACTCTTACCGTACTATTTTTGACGTTTGGTGGAGCGAACCCTTATCGGGAGCAGCGCAGAGGAGAGACCCCCCGTATTTCGTCTTTGCCGTCTTGTTCCCTTTTGTAACCCCAAAATCCCCAACAAAAACCGTGTCAAGCCCTCAACCCACCCAACTCATGGCAAACAAAGAAGATAACTTGCCGATCCCCAGCTCAGATCCCATAGAATTAATACAGAGGACTGAAAGAAGCCCCGGCTAAATCATCGGAGCTTTCCATTAATTCAGGAAATGTCACGCTAACTCCTTCCCCTGGAATAATTTGGCGAACAAGGCCCCTCGCATCTTATTCCATACAATAGACTTACGCCCAAATACCCCCCGGGGGGTACCCCTTAGGGCTGGATGACAATCTTCAAAGAGTCAGCCTGCGGATGCGACGCCAGATCGATCGCCGCCACGGCATCCTCCAGCGTGAACCGGTGCGAGATCAGGTTGGTCAGGTCAAACCCGCTGCGGTAGCCATCGAAGACCAGCTTCGTCACGTCGTCCTGAATGGCAACCGATGCGCTGTACGAACCCATCAGCGTCTTCTCGTCCATGCAGACTGCGGCAGGGTCGAATTCCGCCTCGCCATGCTGCGTCTGAGCAAACAGCACCACCCTGCCGCCAGGGCGAATCGCATCCATCGCCACCTTGATCAGCGCGTTGCCGCCAACCGCCAGCAGAGCAACGTCGGCGCCGCGGCCCTCGGTTGCCGCCTTCGCGGCACCAGCTACGTCGCTCCTCGCATCCATGGGGTGTTCGAGGCCATACTTTGCCGCGACCGCGTGGCGTTCGGGATAAAGGTCGCTTGTCAGCACGGTAGCACCGGTCTTCCGGGCCAGCGCCGCCAGCAGGATGCCGATGGAGCCCTGCCCGATCACCAGCACCGTCTCATCCGGCTGCAGGTTGAGAAGTTGGATCGCCTTGTAGCACGTGTTCACAGGCTCCAGAAACGCCGCCTGCTCGAACGGAATCTCGTCGGGAATCTTCACCAGCCCGCGCCGGACGATCCAGTCCATCACGCGGATGTACTCGGCAAAGCCGCCGCCCGAAGGCGCAAAGCCGGCCGTGCATCCCACCTTCTTGTAGACCTCGCACTGTGCGAACGTCTGCTTGCGGCAGTAGTAGCACTCCCCGCACGGGATGTGATGGTAGGCCATCACCCGGTCGCCCACGGCGAAGCCCGCAACCCCCTGCCCCACCCGCACAACCGTCCCCGACATCTCATGCCCAAAGACGCGCGGAGCGTCATGCGAGCCGGTGTGAATTTTCTTGAGGTCGGTTCCACAGATCCCGCAGGTGTGGATCTTTACCACCACCTCGCCATCGCCAATCTCCGGAACAGGAACCGTCTCGATGCGGACGTCGTTCACGCCACGATAGACCGCAGCGCGCATGGTTGCCGGAACGGTCGTACTTGAAACTGCCTCGGTCTCCTGCGGTGTCTTCAACATGCTCCTCAAACTCTCTCTCGATACCATTTTAGCTGCGACTCCAACTCACCCGTAAGCGACTGCAGTGCCCTCCTGCTGTTGCCTCCAAGCTCGATCACGCTCTTCCAAAGCTGCGGCCGAACCGCAGCATAGGCTGCAAAAGCCGTCTCACGAAACTGCCCATCCTCGGTAGCAAACCGGCCAAGTCCCTCAAGCTCAAAGCTGGCTTCATCGGAGATCGTCTTGATGGCCTCAAACATCAAGCCATGAGCCAGGGCCAGGCGAGCTACCGTTGCCGCCTCCATATCGACCGCGCTCGCGCCATACGAAGCGAAGAGCCGCTGCTTCTCCTTGACGCTGGCAATCGCCGTCGTACTCACCAGAGTGTGGGCAGATCCGGCGTCTCCGAACCGCTCCCCCGAACGCGCGTCGATGACAACGCCCGCCCTCACAATGTCGCCCACCTTCAACGCGGGATCACACGCCCCCGCAAGCCCAACCGAGAGCAGCCCAGTCACGGGCTTCAGCGACAACGCAGCCTCGACGGCAAGCGCAGCGCGAAGCGGCCCCATCCCAGCGCAGACGACGATCGCGAGATCATTGGAGTAGGCCACGATTCTTCCCGGCAGCTTGTGCTCCTGCCAGCCGCGGACCAGCGGCTTCACCTCTCGCGGCAAAGCGGCGATGATCGCTGGACACTCTCTCATAAGGGCTGTCTGTCGAAGGCCGGAGCGTAGCCGTTCGCAGTGAACCAGTCGATAGCAGACCGCATCGCATGATAGACCGGCAGGACACGGAGGCCGAGTTCGCGCTCCGCCTTCGCTGACGACGCGAACATCATCTTCCTCCCCATTCGAACAGCCTCCACCGTGGCGCGGGGCTCTTTGCCTCGAAGCCTACCGGTAATCGCCTCGTCAAAGTACGCGAAGACCATCGCCACGGTATGCGGCACCTTCATCGTCGGAGACGGAAGGCCGGTGATCGCCGACATGCGGTCCAGAATCTGCTTCAGCGTGAGGTTTTCTCCGCCCAGAATGTACCTGTCGCCCGGAGTTCCACGCTCCAGTGCGACGACATGCATTCGCGCAACCTCGGTTACGTCAACCAGGTTCAGCCCTGTGTCGACATAGGCAGGAAACTTCTTGTTAAGGAAGTCCACGATGATTCTGCCAGTCGGTGTAGGCTTGGCATCGCCCGGGCCGATAGGAGTCGTAGGGTTCAGGATCATGACATGCTGGCCAGCCCGCGCAGCCTGGATGGCCTCCTGCTCGCCCATAAACTTCGACCGCTTGTAATGGCCGATCATGTCAGCCAGAGCAACGGGAGTCTCCTCGTTCACAATGGTGCCGTCCGCCTTGAAGCCCATCGTGGCAACGCTAGACGTGTAGACGACGCGTTGAATGCCGACCTCTCGGGCCAGCTTGAGCAGTTCACGGGTTCCATCGACATTGGCAGCATACATCTGCTTCGGGTCGCGGACCCACAGACGGTAATCAGCCGCGACATGCACCAGGGCATCGCATCCGGTCAGCGCGGACCGCAGCTTGCGAGCCTCCAGCAGGTCGCCCTGAACCATCTCCGCATCGATGCCGGCCAGCGAATCCAACCGGCTTGTCTGTCGCGTCAACAGGCGAAGGCTTGCGCCCTCCGCTGCATAACTCCGCGCTACATGGCCACCCACGAAGCCCGTCGCTCCCGTAACGAATACGCGCACTCCCTGCTCTTTCTTTCCGCATGATGCAGATGCGGCGGCTGCCGCACTGCAAAGATCCTACGAACTACGCCGTTGGACTGATGTCAGTCCAGCTTCTCGGGCTCGATCTGGATATTGCTTTCTCCGGCGGCTTTCTTGGACCAGTACTTCGCGACCCATGCCTCGAAGGTCTTGCCGGCTGCCGTATCGCGGCCGGTAAACGCGAGTGCCGCAATGTCGGCGTAGGCGACGTTCACCTTGGTCCGCTCGCTCGCAGGAATGATGCGGACGAACGAGTCTGCAAGCGATGCGCCGGAGCGGCGATCGTAGAGGTAGCCCGTGATCTGCGTGCCATCCTTGCGCGTGATTGTGATGTCGCCGCGATAGTCGAACGCCTTTTCCAGCGCCTCGCGAATCTCTGAATCGCTCGCCAGTGTGGGAATCCATCCCTCAAGCTGTTCGCGTTCGCGGCCTGCGGCTACTTCGATCTCATCGGGGTTCTCATGAGCAAGTTGGGTAAGCTTTGCTGATTCCTGTGTCTCGGTCGCCATGGTCAGTCTCCTGAGACCTCTTGAAGTTCGCCGCTCTTGGCCATGGCACCCGGTGACGCAATCTGGACCAGCGGTGCCGTGTGGGCGGGCTTCCAATTATTCAGCAGCTTCATCGCACCGTCGTCCTCATATTTGCTGAAGAAGATTGCCTTCGCCGTCTGCAGCAGGCCCTTGATAGAGCCAAAGGTATAGTTCACACCACTTGCCTCATAACCAGAGTGCACCATGCAATTCGCGCACTGCGGATTGCCGCTTTCGGTGCCATAGTTCGACCACTGCACAGTTTCCATCAACTCTTTGAAGCTGTCCGCGTAGCCATCCTGCAGCAGGTAGCATGGCTTCTGCCAGCCGAAGATGCTGAAGGTCGGCATGCCCCACGGTGTGCAGGTCAAATCTTTCTTGCCCATCAGAAATTCCATGAACATCGGCGAAGCATTGAACTTCCAGGTCTTCTTCCGGTTCGACAGAATCGCGCGGAACATCTTCTTCGATCGGGCGCGGCCAAGGAAGTGTTTCTGGTCTGGCGCCTTGTCGTAGGTATAGCCCGGCGAGACCATCATGCTCTCGACACCAGCCACCATCAACTCATCGAAGTGCGCGCGCACGCTGTTGGGGTCGGCGCCATCGAACAGCGTTGTGTTCGTCGTCACACGGAAGCCCGCTTCCACCGCAACCCGCACACCCTCCATCGCGATGTCGTAGCCACCTTCGCGGCAGACGGAGAAGTCATGGTGTTCGCGCTGGCCGTCGACGTGGACGGAGAACGAAAGATACTTGCTCGGTTTGAAGAGATGCAGCTTTTCTTTCAACAGGAGAGCATTGGTGCACATGTAGACGTACTTCTTCCGCGCGACCAGGCCAGCGACAATCTCCGGCATCTGCGGGTGCAGCAGCGGCTCTCCGCCAGGGATGGCGACCATAGGGGTCCCGCATTCTTCGACCGCCTTGAAGCAGTCTTCAGGCGAAAGCTCCGCTTTCAGGATGTGCGCTGGGTATTGGATCTTTCCGCAGCCAGCACACGCCAGGTTGCAGCGGAACAAGGGCTCGAGCATCAGTACGAGCGGATACTTCTTCCGCCCCATCAGCTTCTGCTTCAAAACATAGGTTGCAACCGTCCAAGCTTGCGAGACTGGTACTGCCATCCGGTGTCTCCTCCATCCAGAAATTGTGCGCAACCATCGCGCTGTTGCTGCAATGAATTGCTACGCTGCAGCTGCTTCTTTTTCCATTGCCCGCTTATATGTCGTCAAGGCCAGAAGCGGGAAGTAGTCCCGATACAGGTGATACGCGAGATAGAAGACCCGCGGGAAGCCTGTTCCTGTATAAATCGCCTCGTTGTTGCGTCCCGCAGCGGACTCTTCCCAGGTGCCGCTCTCGGTCTGCTTCGCCACTAACCATCGGATGCCCTTGGCCACGGAATCGCTTCTCGTATCGCCGGCTGCGAGCAGCCCGAGAACAGCCCACGCGGTCTGCGATGGCGTACTTGGACCGATGCCGCGCTGGTTGGGATCGTCATAGCTGGTGCAGGTTTCGCCCCAGCCGCCATCGGCGTTTTGCACCATGCGAATCCACTCGGCGGCCTGCTGGATCGCGGGCTCGTGGTTCCATACGCCCATCGCCTCCAAACCGCGCAGCACAAGAAACGTGCCATAGATATAGTTGACACCCCAGCGCCCAAACCAGCTACCGTCGGACTCCTGTTCTTTCAGGACAAACTTGATCGCCTTCTCCACGCGGGCATCTCGGCGAGTGTAGCCATAAAGCGCCAGCATCTCCAGAATTCGCCCGGTAATATCGACCGTCGGCGGGTCCAGCATCGCGTTGTGGTCGGCGAACGGAATGTACTGAAAGATCATCTTGGTATTGTCTTTGTCGAAGCTGGCCCAGCCGCCGTTCTTGCACTGCATGGCAAAAATCCAGTCCAACGCCCGCTGCGATACGTCGATTTGGTTGCGCTCACGGGGATGCGACACACAGTTCAATGCCAGAAGAACCTGCGCGGAATCATCCACATCCGGATAAAACTCGTTGTTAAACTCGAAGTACCATCCGCCAGGTTGCACATTTGGCATGGACATCGCCCAATCGCCCTTAGTGCGAACCTCCTTCGACATCAGCCAGTCCGCAGCCTTGATCATCCGCGGATCATCTTTCGCCACTCCAGCTTCGCCAAGCGCGTAGACAGCCTGCGCCGTGTCCCATACTGGCGATACGCAAGGCTGCATGCGGAAGGTTGGTGTTGGGTAGTGTGGCTCGCCCTCCGGGTTGTCGATACCGAGCTTCTCGAATTCATCCATGGCGCGGATAAATTGCGGGTCGTCCTGGGTGTACCCGAGACAGGCAAGCGCGATGATGGCGTTCAGCATGGCCGGATAGATCGCCCCGAGTCCGTCGGACTTCTCGAAGCGCTCGAGCATCCATTTCTCCGCCTTCTTCAAGGCCACCTTGCGCAGCGGGCGAATGTGCACCCGTTCTGCCCAATGTGCGACGCGGTCCATCGCGAGAAACACGTTTCTCCAGCCGAAGATTTTTTTGCTGTCCCACTTCAGGTGAAGATGCGCATGCTCCCGCCCACCGACGAAGAGTTCATCGATCCCCTGCTCCTGCGGAATCTTCTTGAACGGCTTCTTGGCATAGGCGATCGAAAGCGGAACCAGAATCGCTCGAGACCACGAAGAGATTTCATAGATATTGAAGTAGCACCACTTGGGAAACAGAACGATCTCAGGCGGCACTGCGGGGACTGCGTCGTACTCGTACTGTCCCATGAAGCAAAGATAGATCTTGGTAAAGGTGTTGCACTCCGTAACGCCGCCATTGGCGAGAATCCACGTGCGAGCCTTCGCCAGCACAGGATGATCCGGCGACCAGCCCATCAGCTTCAGCGCGAAGTAAGCCTTCACGCCAAGCGAGATATTGGAGGGCCCGTTGGGATAGATGCTCCAGCCGCCGTCCTCATTCTGGTGGCGCAGAATCTCATTCACCGCGCGCTCCATGCGGCCACGATCTCCCGTGCCCAGCAGGACGTGCATAAAAATGTAGTCGGACTCGAGCATGCTGTCCGCTTCCAGCTCGCCACACCAGTAGCCATCCGGATGCTGCAGGCTGAGCAGCCAATCCTTTGCGCGCTCGATACCCTCAACAACGTGCTCCAGGCCGAGGTCCATGCGGCCATAGCGCGGCTGTGCCGGCTGGTTCCCCGTCTGCGGATTGCTTGAAGATTTATCCATGTACGACAAACGTCCTGACTGGTTTCCCTGACTAACGAGCCACTGGCGGAGCAGATGCAATCGCCTGAACGATCTCCGGAGGCAAGCCGAACCGTACATTCTCCGGCATCACTTCCACTTCGTCTACCGAACCATAGCCCATCGTCTGCAGATACTCGACGACGTCTTTTACCAAGACCTCTGGAGCCGAGGCGCCTGCCGTGACAGCTACTGTATCGACACCGTCGAGCCACTCCGGTCGAATGGCGTCGGCCGTATCAATCAGATAAGAGTTTGTGTCGAGATTCTTCGAAACCTCAACCAGACGGTTCGAATTGGAGCTGTTTGTCGAACCGACCACCAGCACAAGATCTGCGCCGTGGGCGACGTTCTTCACCGCAACCTGACGATTCTCGGTCGCATAGCAGATGTCCTGCGAGTGAGGCCCGACAATGTTGGGGAACTTGTTCTTCAAGGCCTGGATCATGTCCCGCGCCTCGTCCAGCGACAGCGTGGTCTGGGTCAGGTACGCAACCCGGTTAGGATCTGGCACCACCAGGTCAGCGACCTCTTGTACAGTCGAAACGACCTGTGTCACATCCGGAGCCTCGCCCTGCGTGCCTTCGATCTCATCGTGGTCGCGATGGCCGATCAGGACCAGGGAATAACCCTGCTTGGCAAACTTGATCGCCTCGACGTGAACCTTGGTCACCAGCGGACAGGTGGCATCGACCACCTTCAGGCCGCGCTCCTTGGCGCGCTCGCGCACCGCCGGCGAGACGCCATGCGCGGAATAGATAACGCGCGCGCCCTCCGGAACCTCATCCAGCTCGTTGACAAAGATCGCACCCTTCTTCGCCAAGTCAGTGACGACGTAGCTGTTATGCACAATCTCTTTGCGAACGTAGATAGGAGCGCCGAAGGTCTCAAGCGCAATCTGGACGATATCAATGGCTCTCACAACGCCGGCGCAGAAGCCGCGAGGCTTGAGAAGGAGAACGCGCTTGGTTTTCGTTGTATTGCCGCTTTCGTTAATAGCGATGGGCTCAAGTGTGGTTGTAGTCACGTCTATCAGTATACCGCGTCCACCCAGCGGAGGGGGCAAAATTGAACCATTTTAGGTGCATTGGCTCAACGGTCCAATAGAACACAATATCTCCCGTGCCCACACCGCTTCAGCGTGATGGCGTGTCCCTGACTCATACTGCCTGGAACCAAAGTTCACACCACTACCCAGCACAACCTGGGTGTCCGCAACCGCACCTCAGAGTCATAATCTTCTTTGTGTCTTCGCATTGAGTTGAGCAATATTTCTTGCCTGGCGCCGCCGTACAGCCGCAACCATCCTTCGCACACTTCTTCTCAACAGCAGTCGACATAGGTTCGGTCCTCCCGACACTTCCGTTACTTTTGTCCGATGCTGTCCGCGACAGGAGGGATGTGCGGTTATCGACTGCTTTCCAATAAATGTTCGGCGTGCTTCAGGCTGGTCTCGGTCAACTTGGCGCCGCTGAGCATGCGAGCGATCTCCTGTGTACGCTCCGTATCTCCCATAAGCCGCACATCCGTCTGGGTACGACCCCGCTTTTCCGTCTTTTCGATGAGGAAATGCTGATCTCCAAACGCCGCAATCTGTGGGAGATGGGTGATGCACAGGACCTGTTGGCCCTTGGAGAGCGTCTTCAGCTTTCGTCCGACGGCCTCCGCGGCCCGTCCGCCGATTCCGATATCGATCTCGTCGAAGACCAGCGTACGCGGTAAAACCGTCTTCTTTTTCCGGCCTGCGCCGCCCGAGACCGACTCTTCCACGGTTACCTTCAGGGCAAGCATCACGCGCGACATCTCACCCCCGGACGCGATCTCGTGCAGCGGTTTCAGTGGCTCCCCCGCATTGGTCGCGATCAGGCAATCCACCTGATCCCATCCGTGCGCAGTCCAGCCAGCCGGCGACTTCTCCGCAGTAACTCGGACATTGAAGCGGGCACTCATCGCAAGATCATTAATCTGCGCTTCGGCCAACTTTTCCAGGCGCTTTGCCGCATCCGTACGGCTGGCAGTAAGCTCCTTCGCAACCGTTTGATACGCAGCAGCATCCTGCGCCTCTTTGGCCTTCAGTTCTATCAGCAAGGCATCCCTGTTCTCCACTTCGGCCAACTGGCGGGCAGCCTCAGCGCCGAATGCGATCACCTCAGCCAGCGTCTGCCCATACTTGCGTTTGAGCCGGTCGAGCGCCGCCAGCCGGTCTTCGATCTCCTCCAATCGCCCGGGCGAGGCATGGATGTTGTCGGCAAAGTCGCGAACCTCCGCATCGACGTCTTCGACAATCGCTTTGGCCGCAGCTAACTGCTGCGCCGGCTCCTGGAAGCGCGGATCGTATCGTGCCAACTCATCCAGATGCTTCAAGGCCGCACCCAGCGCACTCTCCGCGGAGATCTCCGATTCGTACAGCAGCTCATGCGCGCTCATCGCCGCCGTGTAGAGCTTCTCAGCGTTCCCCAGCACACGCTTTTCAGCTTCAAGCTGGACGTCCTCATCCTCTGTGACCAGCGCGGCTTGATCGATCTCTTTGCTCTGAAATCGCCACAAATCGGCCATCCGCAGGCGATCCTGCTCCGCAGACTGCAACTCCTCCAGCTTGCCGGTGGTCGCCCGCCATACGGCAAAGGCCTCAGCCACTGCATCGGTGCTTATGCCGCCAAACCTGTCCAGCAGACTTCGCTGCTGCGCCTGATCAAACGAGCCCAGCGTCTCGCCCTGCGAATGAACCAGCGCAAGCTCAGGTGCAAGCTGCCGTAGCACCCCGACCGTAGCCGGCTGGTTATTGACGAAGACCCGCCCCTTGCCATTCGCGACGATCTCGCGCCGCAGCAGAATGTGGTCCGACTCGGAGTCGATCCCGTTGGCTTCGAGGATTGCGGCTGCTCCCGAGGTTAGCTCGAAGACGCATCCAACGACAGCCTTATCCTCCCCGTGACGTACCACATCGGCCGACGCCTTGCCACCGAGCAGCAGCGCAAGCGCATCGATCAAAATAGATTTACCCGCGCCCGTCTCTCCCGTCAGCAGGTTGAGCCCGAGGCCGAACGTAGCGACCGCACGGTCGATCACAGCATAGTTTTCCGCGCGCAATTCCAGCAGCATGTAAGCCTCAGACAACGACGTACCGCGAGGATAGCAAACCTCATGTTAAAAACTATCGCTTCGCCGGATTTCCTCGAATAGCGGCTAGTCGAAGATCACGGTCTTGTTCCCGTAGGACAGGATGCGCCGGTCGAGATGCCATCGCACGGCACGCGACAGCACCAGCCGTTCCAGATCCCGCCCTCTCGCGACCAGATCAGAGACCTGATCACGGTGCGAGATCCGGGCCACATCCTGTTCGATGATCGGTCCATCGTCCAGCTCCGCCGTCACATAATGGCTCGTCGCGCCGATCAGCTTCACGCCTCTCCGAAAGGCCGCATGGTACGGCCGCGCACCGATGAATGCCGGCAAAAAAGAGTGATGGACATTGATGATGCCAAAGGGATACCGCGCCACAAAGGCAGGTGAGAGCACCTGCATATATCGCGCCAAAACGACCAGCTCCACCCCGGCCTCCTCCAGCAACGAGAGTTGGCGAGCCTCATCCTCAGCCTTGTTCTCCGCAATCACTGGAATATGCCTGAATTCGATTCCGTGAAACGCCGCCAGCGCCTCGCCGTCCCTGTGGTTGCTGATGATCAAAGGAAGATCGCACTGCAGCTCGCCCAATTGATGCCGGTGCAGCAGGTCGGCCAGGCAGTGCAGATGCTGCGACACGAAGACGGCCACGCGGGGCCGATCGACGCTGAGCCGCAACTGCCACACCATCTGAAACCTCTCCGCAACCGGTTGAAACTCGGCGCGAAAGCCATCCAGGTCAAACCCTTCCAGCAGCCACTCGACCCGCATAAAAAAGAGCGCTTCGGCATGATCCTGGTGTTGGTCGGCATGGGTGATATTGGCGCCAAAGCGGTACAGCGCTCCGGAGACAGAGGCAACCAGCCCCTTCTGGTCCGGGCACGTAATCAAAAGAACGGCGGATTCAGACATTGGATGAGTCTCTCTCTTGTATCCGAACCAGCATAAAGCTGACGCTGCGAAAGACATAAGGCCGATTGGGGAAGATCTTCCATCAGGCCACTCGATGCACCACGGCGGATGCCCCTGCGCGCACATCCCTTCCTTCACGATTTACACTAAAAGCTGGTGGATAAAATAACTATGGTCTGGACCCTCGCTCTTACCCTGCACCTCTTACAGGAAGACCCCACTGCTGCACCACCCGTCGCAGCCAATGGCAGCGCCCTCGCAGAGATGATCCACAATAGCGGCCCCGTCGCCTTTGCGGTGTTGCTCCTTCTGCTGATCGCCAGCATCTACTCCTGGGCCATCATGTTCTCGAAGTGGTCCCGCTTCCGCAAGGCGCAGGTCCAGGGGCAGCGATTTGTCCGCGCCTTCCGAAAGTCCAGCCGGCTGAGCGAAATCGCCACGGTCGCCGATCAGTTCAAGCCGAGCCCGCTGGTCGCCGTTTTCATTGAGATTCACGATGAATACCAGCGCCAGAACGGCGGACGCGGCCTCCCGCGCAACCCTGTCGCGCTCGAACGCGCCGCGCAGACTGCCTCGAGCGAAGCACTCACCGCGATGGAGAGCCACATGACCTGGCTGGCGACCATTGCCGCCATCGCTCCCTTTATCGGCCTCTTCGGCACGGTTATGGGCATCATCGACGCCTTCCACGGCCTCGGCACGGCAGGCGCAGCCACGTTGCGCGCTGTCGCTCCCGGCATCTCGGAGGCCCTGATTACCACCGCTGCCGGCCTTGTCGTCGCCATCCCCGCCGTGGTCGGCTACAACCAGCTCACAGCCCGCCTGCGAGAGTTCGGCTCCAGAATGGATGACTTCGGACGCGAACTCCTCAACGCCATCGAGAATGCGGCCATGCTGACGCCACCCGCCCAGCCACAGCCCGAAGAGCCGCGTCGGAGGTCCTTCTAGCGATGGCCTTCTCCTCGAAAGGTCGCACCCAGACTGCGCTGGCCGAGATCAACATCACTCCGCTGGTCGATGTCGTACTCGTGCTTCTGCTCATCTTCATGCTCACCGCGCCAGTCCTCCAGTCCGGCGTCGAGGTGGCGATTCCGAAGACCCGCTCCGTCAATCAGCTCACCGAAGAGCGCATGGTGGTCACCATCGACAAGGAGCAGAATGTCTTTCTGCAGGACAAGCCGGTCAACGTGAACGCCCTCCCAACCCTGTTGAAGACTACGGGCAAGGGCGACCCGGCCAAACGCATTATCTATCTGCGGGCAGACGAGCGCGTGCCCTTCGGCGCCTTCGCTTCGGTGATGGACGCCGTCAAGCAGGCCGGCATCACCAACATCAGCATCGTCACCCAGCCACTCCAAAAGTGAGGGACGTACCATAGCCACTCACCTCCAATTCAGCCGCGACGACCACCCCAACGGGGACAACCTTGGAAGCAACTTCGTTGGATCGCTTGTGCTGCACGGCCTCGTCGCCGCGATCATCTTCGGCTCGGCGTTTCTCTTCCATAGCAAGGGCGCTAACTGGGGCGAAAATGCTGCTGCCGCAGGAGCCATTCAGGCCACCATGGTCGCCTCGCTGCCCCTGCCTCCGAAACAACGCGAACTCGACACCGGCGTCCTGACCTCCGAGACACCCAGCCCGGCTCCTGTCATCACCAAAGAGAGGACGGAGCCTCCGCCCAGCCCTAAAGAAGTCGCCATCCCGGAGAAGATCACCAAGCCCATCAAGACAGCCGAAAAACCCACCCCCGCACCACCCAAGCACGTTCAGCCCGCACCGCCGCAGCCCACCAAGGCAGCCACAGGCGAGACTGCCGGCATCCGCATCCCGCAAGCCACCATGGAGGTGAAGAACGGCACCGCCAGCGTCACCGTGGAAGACCGCAACTTCGGCGAGCGATTCGCCTGGTATGGCAAGATCATCAACACGAAGGTCGCGCAAAACTGGTACACCCAGGAGGCCGATCCCCGGGCCTCCAACGGCAAGAGCGTCACCCTTGTCTTCGATATCAGCCGCGACGGCACCCCCTCCAACGTCCGCGTCGAAACCAGCAGCGGCTCTCCCACTCTTGACCTCTCCGCCACCCGCGCCGTGCAACGCGTCGACGGCTTCGGCCCTCTCCCGCAGGGAGACCACATCACCGTGGAGTACACCTTTCACTACCATCCGCAGTAACTGTCCTGTCTGCACGCGGATACCGGAGTATTCGTCTGATTACCGCCATCTATATACACTCCGTGTCCATTCCTAACCGGTTTGCGTCTACCATAGGAGAGCATGCTCAGCCAGAATCGCATTATCTCCCATCGGCACCCAAAGCTTTGCCTCACAGCTTTGCTCCTGCTTCTCGTCTGCACCGCTACCCTGCACGCGCAGGATTGGTTCAAGACCGAGACCTCCAGCGGCGCCTCCAACATCCGCATCGCCGTGGCCGACTTCAAATCAGCTTCTCCCGATCCGCAGGCCGCTGGCATGAAGAGCACCTTTGACACGACGCTCTTCTCCGATCTGACAAACGCGGGAATCTTCGATGTCGTCTCCAAGAGCCTGCTGCCCCAGTCCAGCCCCGGTGCGCCAAACGAGATCAACATCCAGCAGTGGTCCGTCGCGCCTGCTGCCGCGGCCATGGTGGCCTTTGGGAGCCTTAATGTCCAGGACGGAAAGCTCGTCTGCAACGGATATCTCTTCGACGCCAAGAATCAGCAGTACCCCCAGGTCCTCGCCAAGCAGTACAGCGTCGCCGCCTCGGAGGACGCCGCCCGTCAGATCGCGCACCGCTTCGCCGACGAGATCATCTTCCGGCTTGGCGGCGGCGTGCAGGGTATCGCCGAGACCAAGATCTACTACGTCAAGATCGCCGGCGGCAACAAGGAGATCTGGGCGATGGACTACGACGGAGCCAACCAGCACGCCATCACCCAACTCGGCACCGTCTCGCTCTCTCCGCGCGTCTCGCCCGACAACACCCGCATCGCGTTTTCCTCTCTTGGCCGCGAAGGCTTCCAGATTCGCCTGTACTCGCTCCTGCTGAATCGCGCAGTCAACTTCCCCTCCGTCGGAGGCACTAACCTCTCCCCCGCCTGGTCGCCCAACGGCAAGGACATCGCCTACTCCTCCTCTCGTTCCGGCGACCCTGAGATCTGGATCGCCGATGCCAACGGCGGCCCCGCTCGTCGCGTAACCAGCTTCCGCGGCCCCGACGTCTCCCCGGTCTACAATCCCCGCACCGGCTCTCAGATCGCCTGGATCAGCGGCCGCACCGGGCTCCCCCAGCTTTACATCATGGACTCCGATGGCTCGGCCGTACAGCGAATGACCGACGGCGGTTATGCCACCTCTCCCTCCTGGTCCCCCAACGGCCAGTTCCTCGCCTTCGCGTGGAATCGCAAGTATGGCCCAGGCGCTCCCGGAGGTCAGGATATCTATGTGATGGAGGTCGCAACCAAGCGCTGGATTCAGGTCACCCATGACGGCGGACGCTGCGACTTTCCTTCCTGGTCGCCCGATGGCCGTCATATCGTCTACGCCAACACGGCCGACGGACAGGCCGCTCACATGAAAGTCTGGACTATGCTGGCCGATGGCACCCAGCGTCACGCCCTTACCGGCACTGGCGCCGACATGCCAAACTGGAGCTGGAAGTAATTTGCTGTCCTCCCCTGCGAGGCAATCCTCGCAGTCAACCTTGGTTTTTTGATCCATTACCGCTGAGCAGGAGATATCTCATGAGTGCAACGCCAATCCGACATAGCAAGGCCTTTGTGCTGGTCGCTACCCTAATTACGATCAGCGCCGTTACAGGCTGCCACAAGAAAAAGAGCGGCATCGACCCGAACAGTCTCGGGCCCGCGCCAGCCGCAGCTGCCGCGCCAACGGCCACTATTACCGCCGAGCCCACTGCCATCGACCTTGGCCAGTCTGTCGTTCTAAACTGGCGCACGCAGAATGCCACCTCTGTCTCGATCGACGGCATCGGCGAGGTCAGCCCCAACGGCACCCAGACCGTCTCTCCCGCGAACTCCACCAACTTCCACCTCACCGCAAAGGGTGATGGCGGTACCGCCGAGGCCAACGTTCGCGTCACCGTACGCACGGCAGTCGCGCCCACAGCGCCGGCGATTACAGAAGGCGATATGGGCACCGATGCCGCCTTCCATCAGAATGTCCAGGACGTCTACTTCGACTACGACAGCTACGAGCTTCGTCCGGACGCCACTGCCGCAACCGCGCAGGCTGCCTCCTATCTCGCCGCCCACCCCGCCATCAAGGTCATCATCGGCGGCTATTGCGACGATCGTGGATCGGCGGAGTACAACCTGGCGCTCGGCGAAAACCGCGCCAACGCCGCACGCACCGCCCTTGTCTCTGCCGGTGTGAACGCCAGCAGGCTGCGCGTCATCAGCTACGGCAAGGAGAAGCAGTTCTGCTCTGAGCAGACCGAGGCCTGCTGGCAGCAGAACCGCCGGGCTCAGTTCTCCCTCGACCGGTAACTAACGCCACTCACCGTCAGCCCTCGCGCATCCCATCGCGTGAGGGCTGACAACCAGACAGAAAGCTGAGCGAATCCCGCCCATGTCCACACAGCCACGCAAACTCAACCTCCCGCACATCACGCTTCGTCTCGGTTCCTCCTTCGTCCTCGCCCTGGTCGTCCTCTGCGTCTCTCCAGCCTTCGCCGTCAACAAGGATATGGTCCAGCTGCAGACCCAGGTTCAGCAGTTGCAGGATGCCGTTGCCCGGCTCCAGCAGTCCAACGACGAGCGTATGGGCGTCATGAAGGATCTCGTCCAGCAGAGCGCGGACTCCATCAACAAGATGGCAGCCGGCGTCGCCACGCTCCAGAGGCAGATGCAGACCCAGCAGGAGGCACAGACCGGCAAGATCGATCAGGTCTCCGGCCAGATCCAGGCCCTAAACGACTCCCTCGACGAGGTCAAGGCGCGCATGGGCCGGCTTGAGAAGCTCATGCAGGACGTTCAGAGCCAGCAGCAGTCCATGAACGCAAACCCTCAGGCGGCCCCGCCCTCCGGAGCCTCCGGAGCACCCTTGCCCGCTACCTCCGCGCCGGACACGGCCCCGCCCGCAACCCAACCCCAGCCCACACCACCCACCGGAAGGAAGGGCAAACCACCCGCGGGCACCCCTCTCTCCTCGCCTCCAATGTCTTCGGCCGAGCCTGCTCCCCCCGCCGCGCCCCCTGCGGACGAGCTTTACAAGACAGCGCTCGGCGACTACATGTCCGCAAAATACTCCCTCGCCGCCTCCGAGTTCTCCGACGTCACCAAGTTCTATCCGGACAACCCCCTGGCCGGAAACTCCTTCTACTACCAGGCGGAGATTGACTACCGCGCCGCTCGCCATGCCGCCGCCATCAAGAACTACGACAAAGTCCTTGAGCAATATCCCGACAGCAACAAGGTGCCAGTGTCGCACCTGCACAAAGGTCAGGCGCTCATCGCCCTCAAGCAGAATGATGCCGGAGTTCGCGAACTCCGCACCCTCATCCAGCGCTTCCCGAACGCACCCGAAGCCATGCAGGCGCGCAGCAAGCTAAGCGGCATGGGTATCACCGTCACCCCCCGGCGCTAGAGCTCGTCACACCCTTCAAATCCATCCCAAAATCCAAATCCACACCGGCTTTCAAGTGCCCGGTCGCGCCCATTCAGTTACGAAGACCCTGCATCAGGGCTTGAATCTCGCTGCGCTCATCTCCGGTAGGCGGTAGCAAGGGCAGCCTGGGCAGACCGCCGAAGTAGCCGTTCAGATCGCAGCCAAACTTAATGCACGGCACCCCTAACTCCACTTCCACCCTCTCCGCGACAACCTGCAGCCTCGCCTGTTTTTCGCGGGCCAGTCCCTCATCTCCATCCTTCCAGGCAGCAAACACCTCGTAGCAAGCCTGCGGAGCAGCCGCCGAAAACGCTGGCACCGCACCCACCGCGCCGGCCAGCAACGCGTCGAGCATCCCCGCCGTCTTTCCCGCCAATATCTGAAATCCAACCACCTTCGTCCGAGTCTTCACGGCTACCTTAGGTGCCGCTACTGCCGCACCGCCCACGGTCAACGTAGCCGAAGAAATAAAATCCCCCGAACCCTCGCTCCTCCCCAGCATCCTCCCGGTCGCCGCCGCAAACATAGCCGTTACCGTCACAGAACGCTTCACCGAAGCAGTCCCTGCCTTAAGAATCTCCAGCCGCCGGCTCCCAAAACCACCTTCTACTAACCCAATAATCTGGGGATGCCCGGCAAGCTCAATCACCAGATCAGCCGCCAACTCCGCACCCGCGCCGTCCAGCACAACAGGCAATGAGGAGCGATCTGCTACAGCCTGAAAATAAGTGAGCAACTCCTTCGCCTTGTTCCCGCGGAAGCTCCCACGAGAGCCCCCGCGGAAAAAAGACGGCTCCCTCACCAGCACCGCATCATAGCCAGCGCCCGCGGCATACTCTGCAAGTTCAAGCGTCCCCAACACGCTATCGCGCGACACGCCTGCGATCATCACCTTCTCCACAGCAGCCGCGTCAATCGCTGCCCGCAACACCTGCCGATTCTCCTCATCCGACAGCAGAGAAGACTCCCCCGTTTCGCTCAACGCCACCAGCCCGGCCACCGGCGTCTTCGAGTAGCGCTCAACGTTATGTTCGAGCTTGCGTAAATTCAATCGGCCGTCAAGATAAAACGGTGTAGTCAGCGGAAGTTGAAGCCCTTCAAGCAGCATCTCTCTATTCTAAGAGCGAATGAGCAAACAGCGAGGCCGCAAGTGTCGATCTGCAGTATCCTCGCTAGGACACTCCATGGCCAGCCGTCACAACATCTCGCACGATAAGCCGATCGGAGATCTGGGGCATGAAGCCATCTGGTTCCTCACCCACACTATCCTCGCGGCAGCGATTCTTGCAGGCGTCATCGCGGCCATCACGCTCAATCACCCTGCCCCGTACTCCACGACGCCAAAGCTCCTCGGCACCGTCCTCGCGCTGCTGGCTCCCATGATCGGCGGCCTCATCATCGCCCGCATTCAGCAAAATAAAGTAGCGGGCTACGTCTGGATCTCCGGACTGGTGATCTTCTCCATCGTCTGCGTCTGGGTGCTCGACCTGCCCACCGGCAACGGGCTGTGCGAGAGATGCGGAGCGGTAGAAAAGCTCTGGCGCACCTTCTTCACCTTCAGCAATGGCAGCGGACTCATTGCAGGCGACGGCCTGCTCATGGGCGCATGGCTGCCACTATCTATGATCGGCTACGCCATCGGCGCAAAGCTCGGCCTTGACCGCTAACGATCAACCGCTCCATCAAAGCAGCGCTAAACCTCCGCCACAATCCGTTCCGCATGCAGTGTCTGCAACGCAACCACGCTCAACGTACCCTCTTGCAGAGCCGAGATTCCTTCCGCCGCCGCCCTCGCCGCGGCCAGCGTCGTAATCGTCGGAATCCGCGCCAGCACAGCCGCCCTCCGAATCGCTTTCTCATCGAAGAACGTATCCTGTCCGCGCGGCGTATTGACGATCAGCTGAATCCGATCGCCCTTGATCAGGTCGACGACGTTCGGCCGCCCTTCCTTCACCTTGTACACCCGCTCCGGTTGCAGGCCGGCCTGCTCCAGCACCAGCGCCGTTCCATGCGTTGCGACCAGATGGAAGCCCATCTCCACAAACTGGCGAGCCAGCGCGACAGCGCCTCCCTTGTCGTGGTCGTTCACACTCAGGAAAATTGTTCCCTTCAGCGGCAGCACCTGGCCAGCGGCAATCTGCGCCTTGGCAAACGCCTCGCCGAAGTTGTCCGCCACGCCCATCACCTCGCCCGTCGACTTCATCTCCGGCCCCAGCACCGTATCCACTCCGGGAAACTTACCCCATGGGAATACCGGCGACTTCACGAAATAATGGGAGCCCGTCTCCAGGTCCGCTCCGCTCGCCACCTGCTCCGGCAGCAGCTCCTTCAGCTTCCGCCCGACCATAATCCGCGAAGCAATCTTGGCCAGCGGAATTCCGGTAGCCTTCGAAACATAAGGCACCGTCCGCGAAGCTCGCGGATTCACCTCGATCACATACACCGTCCCGCGCTGAATCGCGAACTGGATATTCACCAACCCCATCACCTTCAGCGCCATCGCCAGCTTGCGCGTGTACTCGCGAATCATGCGCAGCACATCGTCCGACAGATCGACCGCCGGCAGCACGCACGACGAATCCCCCGAATGAATGCCAGCCTCTTCGATGTGCTGCATGATGCCCGCGATCACCACATCGTCGCCATCGCAGAGCGCGTCCACATCGCATTCGACTGCATCCTCGAGGAAGTGGTCGATCAGTACCGGCCTCTCCTGCGAAAATTCGATCGCCGTGCTCATATACCGGACGACCGCTTCATCGTCATACGCAATCACCATTGCGCGTCCGCCCAGCACATACGAAGGCCGCACCAGCACGGGATAGCCCACGCGATTCGCCCCGGTTACAGCCTCTTCCACGCTGGTCGCCATCGCACCGTCAGGCTGCGGAATCTTCAACTCCTCGATCAGCTTCCCAAATCGCTTCCGGTCTTCCGCCAGATCGATCGACTCCGGGGAAGTCCCGATGATCGGCACGCCGGCCTTCTTCAAAGGCAGGCTGAGATTCAGGGGTGTCTGCCCGCCGAACTGCACAATCATTCCGATCTCCGCACCCGACGAAGCCTCATGCTCATAGACCCCAAGCACATCCTCCAGCGTCAACGGTTCGAAGTACAGCCGGTCGCTCGTGTCATAGTCGGTCGACACCGTCTCCGGATTGCAGTTCACCATGATCGTCTCGTATCCATCTTCACGCAGCGCGAACGCCGCATGGCAGCAGCAATAGTCGAACTCGATACCCTGCCCGATCCGGTTCGGCCCGCTCCCCAGGATCAGGATCTTCTTCTTACCCGTCGGCGCTGCCTCATCCTCTTCGTCATAGCAGCTATAGAGGTACGGCGTATAACTCTCGAACTCCGCCGCGCACGTGTCCACCAGCTTGTACACCGGCATCACATTCAGCTTCTTGCGCAGCGCGCGAACCGCAGCCGTCCCATCCGCTCCCTTCAGCCCCCAGCTTGCCGCCAGCCGCTCATCCGAGATGCCCATTCGCTTGGCAGCGCGCAACTGCTCCGCGGTCACCTCCGCCATCGGCACATCGCCCACAGCCTTGATCTCGTCGGTAATCTGCTTGATCTGGTGCAGGAACCACGGGTCCATCGACGTCATCCGCGCAACCTCACGCACCGTCATCCCGCGCTCGAACGCGTAGCGAATATAGGCCAGCCGGTCAGGATGCGGCGTCACCAACCGCTGGGTCAGTCGCCGCGGCTCAATATCATCCGCCGTCGCCTTCTTGCCCGTCTCCAACGACCGCACCGCCTTCATCATCGCTTCCTTGAAGGTGCGCCCAATCGCCATCACCTCGCCGACCGACTTCATCTGTGGTCCCAGCCCCTCGTCCGCGCCGGGAAACTTTTCAAACTGCCACTTCGGAATCTTCACGACAACATAGTCGATCGTCGGCTCGAAGCATGCCGGTGTCGCCTTCGTAATGTCGTTCTGAATCTCATCCAGCGTGTACCCCCCCGCCAGCCGCGCCGCAATCTTCGCAATCGGAAATCCGGTCGCCTTACTCGCCAGCGCCGACGAGCGCGACACCCGCGGATTCATCTCGATCACCGTCATGCGCCCGTTCAGCGGATTCACCGCGAACTGCACATTGCTCCCGCCCGTCTCCACGCCGATCTCGCGAATCACCCGAATCGCCGCGTCCCGCATCGACTGGTACTCGCGATCGGTCAGCGTCTGCGCCGGGGCCACCGTAATCGAGTCGCCCGTATGCACCCCCATCGGGTCGAAGTTCTCAATCGAGCAGATGATGATGACGTTATCCTTCAGGTCGCGGACCACCTCCAGCTCGTACTCCTTCCAGCCCAGCACGCTCTCTTCCAGCAGACACTCATGCACCGGCGAAAGGTCAAGACCGCGCGCAAGAATCTCCATCAACTCTTCGCGGTTGTACGCGATTCCGCCACCCGAACCGCCCAGCGTGAACGACGGCCGAATCACCACCGGGAAGCCGATCTTCGCGGCAAACTCCAGCCCATCGCGAAGATTGTTGATCAGTGCAGACCGCGGCATGTCGAGCCCGATCTTGGTCATCGCATCCTTGAACAGCAGCCGGTCCTCTGCCTTCTTGATCGCCTCGAGCTTGGCGCCAATCAACTCCACGCCCAGCTTTTCCAGCACGCCCGAGTCCGCCAGATCCACAGCAAGGTTCAACGCCGTCTGCCCACCCACCGTGGGCAGCAGTGCAAACTTGCCCTTGCCTCCCAGCCCATCCGGGTCCAGCATCTCGCTCTCGACGCGAAGAATCTCCTCCAGGTACGCCGAATTCAAAGGCTCAATATAGGTCCGGTCCGCCACCTCAGGATCGGTCATGATCGACGCCGGGTTCGAATTCACCAGCACCACCTCATACCCTTCGGCCTTCAGAGCCTTGCACGCCTGCGTCCCGGAGTAATCGAACTCCGCCGACTGTCCAATCACAATCGGCCCCGAGCCGATCACCAGAATCTTCGCAATGTCATTCCTACGTGGCATGTCTCTTCTTCTTCCTCAACCAATCTCTCTGTGCCGAAAAAATGCGCGACCGAAGCCGCGCCTCTTATCTCTTTATTTCTTGAACTCTTCCATCATCTTCCGAAAGTCCTTGAAGAGATAATGTGAGTCATGTGGCCCCGGACTAGCCTCCGGGTGATATTGCACACTGAACATCGGGTCGGTCTTGTGCCGCAACCCCGCCAGCGTCTGATCGTTCAAATTCGTATGCGTCTTCTCAACAGTCTTCTCATCGAGCGACGCAGGGTCGACCGCGAAGTTATGGTTCTGCGCGGTGATCTCAACCTTCCCCGTCTGATGATTCATGATCGGGTGGTTCCCGCCGTGGTGCCCGAACTTCAGCTTGTAGGTCTTGCCGCCCAGCGCCAGTCCGAAGATCTGATGTCCCAGGCAGATTCCGAAGATCGGAGCCTTTCCCTGCAGCTGCTGCACATTTTCGACGGCATAGTCCAGCGGCCCCGGATCGCCCGGCCCATTCGAGAAGAACACGCCATCCGGCTCCATCGCCATCACATCCGCCGCAGAGGTCTTCGCCGGAACCACCGTCACGCGGCAGTTCTCTCGCGTCAGCATCCGCAGAATATTCTCCTTGATGCCGAAGTCGTACGCGACCACATGCATCTGCTTGCCGTCGCTGTTCTCCGCCGCAGTCAGCAGCGAATCTCCCGTCTGATTCTTGGGCTCATTGGCATCCCACTCATAGGCGACCTTCGTGCTTACGACGCTGGCAAGGTCGGTGCCTTCCATCTTCTTGATCGCCCGCGCCTTCGCCACCAGCGCATCGACGTCGAGATTCTCGCCGCTCGCAATCACCCCGCGCATCACGCCGTTGGACCGCAGATGCCGTACCACGGCCCGCGTATCGACGTCCGAGATTACCGGCACCTTATAGCGCTCCAGGTACTCGTCCGCCACCTCCGTCGAACGCCAGTTAGAGCTCATCGTCGAGAACTCGCGCGTTACCAGGCCTTCGATGTAAGGCCGTTTCGCCTCCGCATCGTGCGGTGTCGTCCCATAGTTTCCAATATGCGGATTCGTAAGAACCACAATCTGTCCCGCGTACGAAGGATCCGTGAAGATCTCCTGATAGCCGGTCAGTGATGTATTGAAGACCACCTCGCCAGAGCATTCCGCTCTTGCGCCAAAACTCGTGCCGCGAAAAATGCGCCCGTCTTCCAGCGCCAGTATTGCTTGCATTGCCTCTCCTGCTTGGAGTGGATTTAATAGATTCTATCAGTATCTCCGCCGCAGGGCCGCCGCTGGGCGCAATTAGCTCCGCCGCTGCGCGCAATTCGTCCAGACAATGCAAAGGCCCGGCACATTGGCCGGGCCTTCATGCTCCGCTGACATTCTAGCGAGTGTGGTGATGATGGCGATGGTGCCGGCGACGATGATGAACCGCGGCATTCGCAGGAACGACAGAACCAACCAGAATAACCAATGCAATAACACCAAGGACTACGTTGCGGATCTTCATTTGCCTTACTCTCCCCGACCAACCGTTTCTTCCTGCAAACAGTGGGCGCTGCAAGCAGCTTATCTTTGCTAACCCGCGTTCAACCCAAAATGTTTTCCTCAATCGCAGGATGTTCCCCGCGTGATTCCCCACCTACTCAATATCCACCAGGACATCCTCGCCTTCAATCCGTACCGGAAACACGTCCACCCTCTCATTCTCCGGATACTCCGCCACCCCGGTCTTCGCGTTGAACGCCCAGGAGTGCCACGGGCACACCACCGCCTCGCCCTCTACCCAGCCCTGCCCCAGCGGCCCGCGCCGGTGCGGACAGATATTATCCAGCGCCGAAAGCTCTCCATTGATATTCGCCAGGCACACCCCCACGCCCTCCACCTCTGCCTCCATCACCATCCCCGCCACCGGAGCCTCCGCCAACCCGCACAACCTGACCCACTGCGCCACTGAATCTCCTCCGCTCCTTCTATGGTAGCCTTCCGGCCGACGCAGCTAACATCAGCAACTCACCCCACTTCCATCCCAGATGCTAAAGTTCATATAGAAATGCCCCGCCCCACGCCAAAGCCCAACAAGCGCCCCCAGCAACCCTCTGCTCAAGTAGAAGTCGTCAGCCCTCTGTGGCTCCTTAAAGCCTTGGGCGTCACAATAATCGTCGCGCTCCTCTGCGGCTATCTCACCTTCTGCCTGCTCTTCTATCAGGGTCAGTGGCAGCTCGTCCTCCACCCTGTTCACACCGCTGCAACGCAGGCCCCGTCCAACCTCATCCACTTCGGTCCCGACGAGTCCGCGATCCCGCAACGAGCCGGCGTCTGGCTTCCCGCCGCCCCCGGAGCCCGTTACGCCAACGCAACCATCCTCTTTCTCCCCGGCGGCGACGGCTCCCTGGCCGACCTCGCCCCCACCCTCCACACCCTGCAAAGTCTCGGCATCAACGTCTTCGCCTTCGACTATCGCGGCTACGGATTCAGCGCCGAAGGCCGTCCCAACCAGCTCAAGATGACCCAGGACGCCGAGGCCGCCTGGCAGTACCTCACCACCTCCCGCGCCATCCCTCCGCAGCAGATCATCCCTTACGGCACCGGCATCGGAGCCTCCCTCGCCGCCCACCTCGCCGCCACCCACCCCGGCATCCCCGGCATCATTCTTGACTGCCCCCACACCGATCTGCTCGACGTTGCCCTCCGTGACCCCCGCGCCCGCCTCCTCCCGGTCCGCACGCTCTTCCGTGAGCACTTCCCCCTGGCCCAGCCGCTGGCCACCCTGCACACCCCCAAGCTCCTTATCTCTACTGCTCCCGACTTGAATAAAGCCTTCGCCACCGCCTCCGACCCAAAGCTCACGGTAGAGTTGCCCACTCCCAATCAGGCGCTCTACACCCAGACCCTCACCCGCTTCCTCGACCAATACCTCTCCCCCGGCTCGGAGCTTCATCCCGTGCCTTCTGCGGCACCCTCCACCAAAATCTCCCGCTAGCCCATCACGCGCCAAGTTACCCTCACAGTAAGGAAAACTCTGACATGTCCCAATCGCTCAACAACCTGCAACCGTGGGGCGCCCTTCTCATGCGTCTCGTCCTCGGCGCCTCCATGATCGTGCACGGATACGAGAAGGTCGTCCCTCACGGCGCGTTGAATCATTACTCCCACTACATCGTCTCTCTGGGCCTTCCCTACTGGCTCGGCTATGTCTCGGCCTATACGGAGTTTGTCGGCGGAATGCTCCTCATCCTGGGCCTGCTCACTCGCCTCTCCGCGGCGCTGGTCGCCATCAACATGTACGTGGCATTCTTCGCCGTCGGAATCCACCAGGGCTTCGGCATCTACAACTACATCCTGGCCCTCGCCGCGATTGCGACCATGCTGATCTTCTATGGCGCGGGAGCCGTCGCCCTCGACCGAAAAATCGGCTTCTCCTAAGCTCCAAAATCAGAGCCATCAAGGAGTGAAGGCCCCCGGTACACTGGGGGCCTTACGTTGTGGTGGGGAATTCTTTTGTTGCGGATATTTGAAGCCGGAACCGTGGGAACTGATAGTCCGGCACTTGCTTACTACACCCAATAAGACGCAGCCACAGATAAAAAGTTGTCTTCTTTTTTCCACTATTTTGTAGGTAGCTATTTTTAATATTCTATAAACAGAAGAAACAGCCTCGCCGACCAATGAAGCCATCCATGCATCTCCAACGAAACATTAGCTGAAGTTCAAAAACTCATCAGGCAGCACCTTCGACCCCGGAAAAACCACCTCCAGGTTCCTGGCTCCCAGCGTCCTGTAGGCAGCCTCGCCCAGCACTCGCCGAAAGTCGGTAGTCACGGTTAAATCCCTGCCTTCGTTCAGCTGCTCATTCGCCAGGCCGGGCCATCTGCCGTACACCTTGCCGCCCTTCACCTGCCCACCCAGCACAAACATCACGTTCGCATGGCCATGGTCGGTCCCCCCCGTCCCATTCTGCCGGGCAGTCCTGCCAAACTCCGACATCGTCACCAGCGTCACATTCTCCGCATCCGCCCCCATGTCCTTCCAGAAGGCCGCAATCGTCTCCGAGAACTCCTTCAGCCGATTCGCCAACTGCCCATTCACATTTCCCTGGTTCTGGTGCGTATCCCATCCGCCAATGTCGGAGAAGGCCGCTTCCACCCCAAGATTCGCCTTCAGAAGCTGCGCCACCTGCTTCAGGCTATTTCCAAACGGCGTCTTCGGATACTCCACCCCAGCCGCAGGCTGATAGCGCGCCGGGTCAGCCGCCTTCAACATCTTCACCGCCTCAAACGTCTCCTGCCCCGTCCCATGCAGCACCGCATCTGTGCTCTCGTCGTACATCGCCTGAAACGCATTGCTGATAGGAGAGGTCTGCGGTCCTTTCCCGGCTACCGAGAAATCCGCTATATTATTCACCGCAACGGCTGACAGCCTACCCTGCAACGTCCGCGGCACCTGCGTCCCCAGGGCTACTGCGCGAAATGCCGAAGCTTTTCCTGGCAACGTCTCCGACTGCAACGCCCGGTTCAGCCAACCGTCCACCGTGGCCTTTACGCCCGGCGTCCCGCTCTCCATGTAATCCTGCGCGTCGAAGTGCGACCTCGTAGTATCCGGCGACCCCGCAGCATGGACAATAGCCAGATGTCCCTGGTCATACAGCGGCTTGAACGCAGCCATCGCCGGATGCAGCCCGAAAAACCCATCCAGGTCCAGCACATCCTTCTGCTGAATCGCAATCGAAGGCCGCATCGAGTAGTAGTTCTTCTCCTTGTATGGCACAACGATATTCAACCCATCCGCGGCGCCCCGCTGAAACAGAACCACCAGCTTCTTCTTGTTCGCCGCGGCCGTGGTCATCTCCGCCATCACGCTACGGGTCAGAAAACTGGGGATCGTCGAGGTCCCCACCAGCGCCAAAGCGCCGCCCTTCATAAATCCCCGTCTCGTTACGCTCATCGCACGCCCTTCTCTCTGAGCCGAACCCATCGAAACGGCTACCTGCTCTAAGAAACGCCATATGAGCGGGGAAGTTTCGTTTTGCCGCCCTTAAAACGCCGCAATCTCCACCATAGCCCGATACAAATCCTCCGGTTGCGGCAGAATCGCATCCTCCAGCAAGGGTTGATACGCCACAAACGTATCCATCGCCGCCACGCGCCGCACCGGCGCATCCAGATCGTGAAACAGCTCCTCCCCAATCCTCGCCGCAATCTCCGCGCCGTATCCCCAGCTCTTCATATCCTCATGCGCCACAATCACCCGGTTGGTCTTACGAACACTCTTCGCAATCGCCTCCCAGTCATACGGCGCCAGGCTCCGCAGATCGATCAGCTCCACGTCCACGCCGGTCTCGCGATGCAGCTTCTGCGCCGCCTGCAGCGCCCGAGGCACCACCGCCCCATACGTCACGACGGTCACATCCTTGCCAGGCCGCACCACCTTCGCCTTTCCAAAAGGAATGCTGTAGTCGGGCCCCGGATAAGCAGCCCGCCCAAACGTCTCCCGATACAGCCGCTTATGCTCCAGAAACAGCACGGGATCGTCACACCGGATCGCCGTCCGCAACAGGCCCAGCGCATCCAGCGCATTCGAAGGCATCACCACGCGCACTCCAGGCGTATGCGTAAAGATGCTCTCGCCGCTCTGCGAGTGATAGATCGACCCACCCGTAAGATATCCGCCGATCGGCACCCGCATCACCAGCGGGCAGCTGAACGCTCCATTCGACCGCCACCGCACCAGCGAAAGCTCATTCCGCATCTGGTGCATCGCTGGCCAGATGTAGTCGAAGAACTGAATCTCCACCACCGGCTTCATCCCCCGCACTGCCATCCCAATCGCGCGGCCCGTAATGTTCGCCTCGGCCAGCGGTGAGTTCCAGCACCGGTCGCTGCCAAACTCCGTCTGCAGCCCCGCCGTCAGCTTGAACACCCCACCCTTGCCCTTGATCTTCCCCTCACGCAGCGGCTCATCGCGCGTCGCATCGGCCACATCCTCGCCAAACACCACCACCCGCTCGTCCCGCCGCATCTCGTCCTTCAGGCAGCAGTTGATCAGGTCCGCCATCGTCCGCTCGGTGGAGTCGGCAGTCGTCGCCGGCTCCGTGTCGAACCGCGCATCCTGCGAGCTCAGGTCCTCCGAATACACATGCCGCAGAATCGAATCGACCTTGGGCAACGGAGCCATCACTGCTCTGTCGGCCGCCCGCTGCACCTCTTCGTCTACCTGCCGCTCGAGCTTATTGATCGCGTCCGCATCCAGAATCCCCTCACGCAGCAGCCACATCTGCATCCGCGAGATCGGGTCCCGCAGCGCATCCGTCTCCAACTCCGCCGCCGACCGGTAGGCCCGCTCATCATCGCTCAACGAGTGCGAGTAAGGCCGGATCACATGCCCGTGCACCAGCGCCGGTCCCTTCCCCGCCCTGCAATACGCCACCGCCTCCGTCATTGCCTTGTAGCAGGCAATCGGATCGGTCCCGTCGATCTCCGCGAAATGGAAGTCAGGAAAATTCGCCACCAGCTTCGAGATATTTCCACCCGGAGTATTCACCTCCACCGGCGTCGAGATCGCGTACCCATTGTCCTCGATCACGTACACCACCGGCAGCTTCCCATTCGAAGCTGTATTCAGCGACTCCCAGAACTCTCCCTGGCTCGTCGACCCCTCGCCAATCGAGACGTACACCACCTCGTCCCCATGAAACGTCACATCCTTGAACTCGCGATAGTCCCCTTCATGCTTGGCCGCAGCCTCAGGATGCTGCGAGAAAAACCTCCCCGCCTCCGCGCACCCAACCGCATGCAGGCACTGCGTCGCCGTCGAAGAAGAAGGCGTCACAATATTCAACTTCGCGCTCGACCAGTGCGACGGCATCTGCCGCCCGCCACTCGCCGGGTCGTCCGCCGCGCCCACCGCCTGCAGCAGCTGCTCCTCCACCGTATTTCCCAGCGTCAGGCAGATCGCTCGGTCGCGATAGTAAGGAAAGAACCAGTCGTATCCTGGACGCATCGCCATGCCCGCAGCCACCAGCAGCGCCTCATGTCCCGCGCACGAAATCTGAAAAAAGATCTTCTGTTGCCTTTTCAAGACAATCTCGCGATCATCGGTTCGCCGCGACAGATACATCAGGCGATAAAACTCCACCAACTGCTCGCGCGTCAGCGAAGTATCCGCGAACGTCTTTACCGTCTTCTTGCTCTCTTGCAAACTCGACCCGGACTGTCTTGCCATGCACCTATCCTCGACAGCGCAACAGACTCTGCCGAACAAGATTGTACCGGGAACCAGCCACAAATGACGCGCTCCCCAGCCTCACTTTTCCACCTGTTCCAACTTGTTTGTAAGAATCTGTCAAACAAACCGTTTTGCAAGAAGACATGTCCGACCAATGATGAGGATCAACGTCGGCCGGTCCCACTACGCGTGGGGCGGTCACTTCGTGACGTGTATATCCCCTTCGGGCCGAAGCTCCCGTTGGTCGCAGAAAGAATTCTCCAGCCGACCAACGGGAGGCAGTAGGCGAAGCCGGTATACACCCCACGAAGTGGGCGCCGCCCGCGCAGGGCGCTTTGCCAGGAGGAAAGCCCTAAACAAACAGCGGAGCCAGCACCAGCGTAATCGTAGCCAGCAACTTGATCAGCACATGCAGGCTCGGCCCAGCCGTATCCTTGAACGGATCGCCAACCGTATCGCCAACCACCGCCGCCTTGTGCGCCTCCGACTTCTTCCCGCCATACTGCCCGGTCTCGATAAACTTCTTCGCATTGTCCCAGGCGCCGCCGCCGTTGTTCATCAGCATAGCGAGCAACACACCCGAGATCGTCCCGACCATCAGCAGCCCAGCCACCGCCTCCGCACCGGCAAGATTCACCGGAACTCCGCCAATCGCCGGCACCGGCAGAATCGTGCCCGGAGCATACATCGCCGAATTCGCCTGATAGCTCGCGCTGAAATGCCGGAAGATCAGCCCCACGGCCACCGGCAGGCCAACCGCCAGCAGCCCCGGCACCACCATCTCCTTCAACGCCGCGCCCGTCACAATGTGGACACATCGCCCATAGTCCGGCTTCGAAGTCCCCAGCATAATCCCCGGATTCTCCTTGAACTGTGCCCGCACATCCTGCACCACCATCTGCGCCGTCCGCCCTACCGCCTTGATTGCCAGCGAGCTGAACAGGTACGTCAACATCGCTCCCAGCAGCGCGCCGACAAACACCGGAACCTGCGCCAGATTGATATTCGTAAAGCTCCAGCCCGCGGGCATATACCCGCCTGCCTGGGCGACCTTATTTACCACAATCGTCTTGATCTCCTCCAGATAAGCCGAGAACAGCAGGAACGCCGCCAGCGAGGCCGACCCGATCGCATACCCCTTGGTCAGCGCCTTCGTCGTATTTCCCGCCGAGTCCAACTTGTCGGTCCGCTCGCGAATCTCATGCGGCTGATGCGACATCTCGATAATCCCGCCGGCATTGTCCGTGATCGGCCCAAACGTATCCATCGCCAGAATGTAAGCCGCGCAGCTCAGCATTCCCATCGTCGCAATCGCCGTCCCGTAGATTCCCTTGGCGTAGTCGCTGATCCCGGCCACGCCAGCCAGCCCCTGCACGCCGAAGTAGTAGCTCAGCAGCAGCGCCGCAGAGATCACGATCACCGGTATCGCCGGCGTCTCCATCCCCACCGCCAGCCCGCTGATGATGTTCGTCGCCGGCCCCGTCAGCGAGGCCTCCACAATCGACTGCACCGGCCGATACCGCGCCTCGGTGTAGTACTCCGTAATCCACACGAACAGGAACGCCGTCACCAGCCCCAGCACGCCGCAGCCCAGCAGCCAGATCGGCTGCACCTGCGGCCCGTTCAGCATCGTGTACACCGCAATGGCGAACCCCGCGAGTGCCAGCACCGAAGTCACATAGAACCCCTTGTTCAGCGCATGCATCGGGTCCTCGTTTTCGGTCGTCTTCACCACGAACACCCCGGCGATGCTCGCAATCAGATTGATCGCCAGCACGATCAGCGGAAACAGAATTCCCTTCACCCCGAACACAGGGTAGAGCGCCGAGCCCAGAATCATCGCGCCCACGTTCTCAGCCGCGGTCGACTCGAAGATGTCCGCTCCACGTCCCGCGCAGTCGCCCACATTGTCGCCCACCAGGTCCGCGATCACCGCAGGGTTCCGCGGATCGTCCTCGGGAATTCCCGCCTCGACCTTGCCCACCAGGTCCGCGCCCACATCGGCGGCCTTGGTGTAGATTCCACCGCCAAGCTGCGCAAACAGCGCTACCAGCGAAGCCCCGAAGCCAAATCCCACCAACTGGTACGGCACCGCCTGCGGATTCTCCAGCCCGCCAAAGAACAGAAACAGCGACCCCACCCCAAGCAGCGACAACGCCACCACCACCAGTCCCGTCACCGCTCCGCCACGCAGCGCCATCTGCAGCGCTTTATTCAAGCTCGTCCGCGCCGCAGAAGCCGTCCGGATGTTCGCTCGAATCGAGCAGTACATCCCCGTATACCCCGCCAGCGCCGAGCACACCGCCCCCACCAGAAAACTCACCACCGTCTTCAGCGCAAAGGGTGCCGTCCGCTCCGACATGTGGTATCCCACAAACACCAGCACCGCCAGCACCACCGCGATAATCCCAATCGTCCGGTACTGCCTCCGCAGAAACGCCTCGGCCCCCTCGCGAATCGCATTCGAGATCGCCTGCATCTCCGGCGTCCCCGTATCCGACGCAATCACCGCCCGCGCCAGCATCAACGCGGCGACCAATGCCAGCACGCCGACCCCAAGCGCAACCCACAGATATATTCGTCCGTCATCAACAGGAGTTGGAACCAATCCCACGCTGGATTCCTGAACCGCCACAGCCAAAAGCCTTACCACATCCATGCAAAGGTCTCCTTAGAACGCGAATCCACATTTTGCTTCACAAAGGCGCCAATTAGAGCATGTGCAATCAGACAGGGTCAATTCGTTCTCAGGGGTGTATCAACAACAGCACGTCTCTACACGAATAATTGAAAGTAATACCACAACTCCGTTCCCCGCTCATGCCCGTCACACTCCTGCCGATGCATATCTCAGCGCAACTCCGAGGTGTATCCGTGTCTCTTCGCCGCAACATCGACCCCATCCACTCGGCCCTGCCCGCACCCCGCACCCTCCCATGGAGGGTCCGCCTATTGAATCTCCGCGCCGGGGCCTTCCTCCTCCCGTTCACCCTTGCCCCCCTCGCCCACGCACAGGTCGCCACCGCCGGCATCGCCCCCCATCGTTATCTCGTCGTCTATCGCAACTCCACCATCCCCGGAGACGCCGAAGCCCGCGCCCGTGCCGCGGGGGCCACCCTCCTCCAGCGCAACGACCACTTCGGCATCGCCGCCATCCAGACCCCAATCACCGAGGACGACGCCGTCACCCTCCGCCGTCTCGCCGCCCAGCCCAACGTGGACTACGTCCTCCACGACCGCATCGTCACCGCCCACCACCTCCAGGTCAAATCCATCGTCCCCGCAAGCTTTACCGTAGTCATCGGCACCAAACCGCCCGCACCTCCACCCTACGACACCTTCTACACCACCTCGCCCCAGGGCTGGGCCGTCCAGCAGGTCGGCGGCTACGGCAACAACGTCCCCGGAGGCCCCGCCCACGGCCCCTGGGACACCACCCTCGGCAAAGGCGTCCGCATCGCCATCGTCGACAGTGGCGTCGATGCCACCCACCCCGACCTCGCCCCCAACCTCGCCCTCAACCTCTCCGAGATCGATCAGGTCGCCTACCCGAGCCCCTGCGACGACGGCACCCCGCAGGACCAGCAGGGCCACGGCACCTGGACCGCCTCCCTCGCCGCCGCCGCCCTCGGTCCCGGCACCGGACAGGTCATCGGCGTCGCCCCCGCGGCCACCCTCCTCAACATCAAAGTCCTCCAGCGCATGCCCGACACCAGCGTAAGCGGCACCGTCGCCCAGCAATGCGCCAACGGACAGGCCAGCGGCCTCCTCAGCTGGGTCATGCAGGGCATCGAGGACGCCATCACCAACCGCGCCGACGTCATCTCCCTCTCCATCGGAGCCCTGGCCGACCTCACCACCGGCGAAGGTGCCGGGCTCAAAGCAGCCTTCGACCGCATCACCTACGCCGCCACCCAGGCCAACGCCGTCCTCGTCGCCTCCGCCGGTAACGATGGCCGCGACCTCTCCAATCCCCGCTACATCGAGCTCCCCGCCCAGTCCCGCGGCGTCCTCGCCCTCGTCGCCTCCACCAACCCCGCCTGCGCTGAAAGGTTCACCACCGGCGCCTCCTGCACTCCCGGCACCTCCACCCTCGCCTACTACAGCAACTACGGATCGCCTCTCAACGCCCTCTCCGCCCCCGGCGGCAGCTACCCCATCGGAGCAGACCTCGCATCCAGCGGCTGGGTCCGCGGAGCCTGCACCTCCGGCAAACCCTCCACCCTGGACGGCCCTCCCTCAGACGCTACACACAGCATGGGCTGCTTCGATCAGGGCCACATCGCATACGTTCAGGCCATCGGCACCAGCGCCTCCGCCCCTCTCGCCGCCGGTGTCGCCGCCCTGCTCCGCGCCGCCCACCCCACCTGGGACGCCGCCACCATCGTCGCAGCCATGCGCTCCTCAGCAGTCTCCTCCCCCCCCCCCCCCTCCCCACAAGTCAACGCCGCCGCCGCCCTCGCCCTCCCCTGAAGCGGCTCGCTGCACCAAGCCGCTTTACCATTCGCCATCCAGCCAAAACCCAGCCTGTCCTGCCGTTACCTGTCTTTGCTCTGCCTTTCTTTGTCATCCCCGAAGGGGATCTGCTGTTGCCCTTGGGATTAAGCGTGAGGCTCCAGCCCCGGGCCTTCTCACCGGCGCAAACTTCCGCAGAAGAAACCCGAACTCTACCCCTTCATCCGCTCCTTCACGCTCTTAGCCAGCTTTTCAATCTCCTCGGCCCGCTTGATGACCTCCGCCGCAGGCATCACAGCCTCGCCCTTCTCCGCCTGCTGTTTTAGCGATGAGGTCAAAGCCACCAGCTTGTTCGTGTCCGAAACCAGCCTGCCCTGCCTCTCGATGTTCCGTCCCTGCCGCAGCACCGCAAACACATCCCCGCCTCGCGGCCCACCCACAAATTGCTCTGCATATGGAGGCCCGGGCCCCCGCTCCCCCTGCGGTTTCATCTGCCCTTCTACCTTCACCGACACCACAAACCACATCACCAATCCTGCAAAGACCAAACGGCGCATCCCACTACCTCTTCTACCTCGGCCTGCAAGTCCAGCCCGAAGCCGAACCCTTGTACTCCTTTCCCCCCTTCCGCCGCAAGCCGCGACGCGTACTTAGTTTGAGTCCAACGTGAAAACACAGGCCGCCCGAATCAAAATCCCTGGACACAGGCATGCGTCGCGCCCCTCCGCAGGCTATCTTGACCAATTGAGGTTCTTTATGAACACCCAGGCAGGAACGCTCCATTTCATCTGTGGGCGCTTGGCTTCAGGCAAGACCACGCTCGCAACAGATTGCCGAGCGCAAACCCGCCATCTTGATCTGCGAGGACGTGTGGCTGGCGAAGCTGAGCAATGGAATCGGCAGCTTCGAAGATTATTTGAAATGGTCGCGACGATGCCGATCCATCATGGGTCCACTTGTCATCGAAATACTCAACGCTGGAACATCCGTAGTGCTGGACTTCGCTGGAAATACGCCAACAGAGCGAAGTTGGGTACGCTCCCTGTTTGAGTCTGCCGATGCGGCGCACGTCCTGCACTAATCTGGACGTACCCGAGGATGTTTGTCTCATCCGCCTCAAACTCAGGAACCAGACAAAGCCCCAGGGGCTCTACTTTGCCTCCACCTCTGAAGCTGAATTCGCAGCTATATCGAGATACTTCCAGCCCCCTACGCCGGAAGAGGGGTTCAAAGCGATTGACCCAGCGTCAGGGCCTCTACCGGCGCCACTCGCCCGCGAAACCACGCAGTTTACTCCCTACCCCTTCATCCGCTCCTTCACGCTCTTCGCCAGCTTCTCGATCTCCTCAGCTTTTTTGACGACATCAACAGACAGAACATCCTTATTCGTTTTGTCTACCTGCTGCTTCAAATCCGTTGCCAGCAACAGCAGCTTATCCGTATCGGCCATCAGCTTCTTCTGCCGCTCCGAGTTGCGCGACCTCGCCTGCTGCTCTTCCATCCGCGGCACCAACGGATCAACCTCCGGATTCCGCCCATCGATAGGCGGCATCCCGGGGTTGACCCGTACTGACCCCGGCGACGTCGGGCTCGACGACTGACGCGACATCTGCCCTACCCCCAGGCCCACCGCAACGCCCATCAGCAATACCACTCCAACCGCAGCCATTCGAAGTACTCTCATAGCACCCCCAATCCCGCCCCAGGGCGGCTCCCCATCTCAACTTCCCGAGGATTGCATCCTACGACCAGCTGACGCATTCTGTCCTAAGCAGCCCACACGAAAGCGAGATGCCGTAATCATGCTCCTCCAGATACAGCCCCCGCAAGACCAACGTATCATGCAGCTGATCGGGCACGACTGGCACGACGGGATTGTTACCTTCGTCGCTCACAAGCTCCCTAAAATCATCGTCGTTCTCGTCGTCCTCTTCATCCTGCAGCGGGTCGTCCTCTTCTTCGTCAAAAAGATGCGCACCCGGGCCGATCATCAGGTCGGCAACTTCCACCGCGCCGCCCAGCTCCGCACCATGGCCTCCATCCTCCGCGCCACCTCCTATGGCGTCCTCGGCTTCATCGCCTTCCTGCAGCTCCTCAACATCTTCGACATCCCCTACCAACCCATCCTCGCCTCCGCCGGCATCGTCGGCGTCGGCATCGGCCTAGGCGCTCAGTCCATCTTCAAGGACATGCTCAACGGCATCTT
>Ga0193753_10000552_pt1 | contig 36413 bp, 36 predicted proteins | sample H1c2metaG_FD_144925 | JGI IMG/M metagenome (GOLD analysis project Ga0193753, IMG submission 144925) | Soil microbial communities from a riparian zone of the East river system, Colorado, United States - H1c2 | ecosystem: Environmental > Terrestrial > Soil > Riparian zone | place: USA: East...
TATCTCTTTCCAAGGCATAAACGCATGATCGTGCGTTTATGCCAAACGCTGAAAAGTCACTCGATCTCCGTCATGGTGTAAACCATGTCTCCGGTCTGATCTGTAAAGCATCTCCTCAGTACACTCAAGGACTCCGTCCCTGGCGCGCGCAAGAGGCACCCCAATCTTCCGCGCTGCGCTTGTGCAGACCTCCGCTCCGCTTCGCCCTTTCCGTTCCGCCTTCGGCTCCCTCTCCAAGGGTGGGGAGACCCCTCCCTTGCACCTTGCTACCCCGCCTTCGCCAGGAGGCATTCGGCATGTAGGTACATGCCACGCATGGCATGAAAAGCAACGGCAACAGCCCAAGGAGAGAAAACCCATGAACACTGCCACTGTCAACATCGAATCCACTGTTACCCCATTTATCCAAAACCTAAAACAGCCGCAGCCAAAGCAACAGACAGCGAAAGAGGCTATCGCCGCCAACGTCCAAGCCCTCATCGAGCAGTTGGAGCAGGGACACTCAGAAGGACTCACCGCATACCTCACGGCGATGGGACGTTTTCACAATTACAGCTTCGGCAATATCCTTGCGATTGCACGGCAGAAGCCTAATGCAACTCGCGTTGCTGGACTTCATGCTTGGAACCAGCTCGGCCGCAAGGTCAAAAAGGGAGAGCGGGGCATTCGCATCCTGGCTCCTGTAATTGGTGTTCACCGCAAGAAGGACGCCGAAGCCGAGAAGGGAAATCGCGATCAGAACCAAACCATCTTGTTTGGCTTTCGGTCCGCCTACGTGTTCGATGTTTCGCAGACTGAAGGCAAGGACCTTCCCGAACTGTCTGAGCGCGTCACGGGCGATGTGGGCGAGTCCCGGGAGCGGTTAGTCGATTTCATCCTCGCCCAGGGCATCCAGCTTGAGTTCAATGAGAACATTGCTCCCGCCTTGGGGATGAGCTATGGAGGCAGAATCGCCATCCTCCCCGGACAGGGCGAAGCCGAAGAGTTCAGCACGCTTGTTCACGAACTCTCTCACGAGATGTTGCACAAGGCCGAGCGCCGCACCGCGACCACGAAGACGGTGCGTGAGACCGAGGCCGAGGCAATCGCGTTCGTAGTCGGCAGGACGATTGGACTCAATACGGGGTTGGCGTCCGCCGACTACATCCACCTCTACAAAGGCAACGCGGCACTCCTCACCGAGAGCCTTGAAGTCATCAAGCAGACCGCCAGCGTCATCCTTAAGGCGTTGGAACCGCCCATTGAGAAACCAGGCGAAGATACAACCCTCGAACCGCAAAGCGAGAACGCTGCCTAGGCATTCTGAAAAGATGCGACTCCGGATTCGTCCGGGGTCGCTTTTTCTTGTCCGCTTCTTTAATCGCGGGCAGGGAGAACCCGCTTCGGCTTCTCCCTGCACCCTCATCCCGCTGGTCCGGGCCTCGCCCGCCGGCTGTGCGGCAGGAGTCAAGTTCCTCCTCCTGCACCTGCCCCTCTTGGACCTCAGGTAACCTTTTATCTGCTGAGCCCGCCTGTATGCCCCGGAGTGTTACGGTCTCCTCAGAGAGAAGCTCCGATCTATGAAGCGACTCAGAAACGACAAGCATGTCCATTTCAGAAATGCTATCCATCATAAAAGTGGCGGTAGAGTGATTGATAGGAGCAGTCTCTATCAATCATGCGCTGGAACTGGCAACAGCCCGATTGGCCCGATTTTCGCTGGGACGAGAAAACCATCGAAAAGGCCGAAGCCGCGTTTCTCCGGGGCGCGGGAATTCTGGTTGGATCGGCTAAACATCTTGATGAAGATGCTCGGCAACAGCTTCTCGTAGATGCGATGAGTATTGAAGCGTTGACGACCTCTGAAATTGAGGGGGAGATATTGAACCGTGCCAGTGTTCAGTCCTCGATCCAACGACAGCTCGGCTTTCTCTCGGATCGCCGTAAGGTGCAATCGGCTGAGCAAGGGATTTCAGAGCTGATGGTCGATCTCTATCGAGGCGTTGATGAAGCTCTGACTGAGGATCAGCTTTTCTCCTGGCACCGAATGGTGGTCTCTGGTCGCACCGACCTTCGCGATATCGGTCGCTACCGCATAAGTGATGGACCGATGCAGGTGGTGTCCCCAGCAAGCTACGCTCCTAAAGTTCATTTCGAAGCTCCGCCTTCGCCGCGCGTGCGTAAGGAGATGGACAGCTTCCTGGAGTGGTTCAACAGTACCGGACCCGGAACGAACTCTGCATTACCAGCACTGACACGCGGAGGGATTGCCCATCTCTACATTGAGTCTATTCATCCATTCGAAGACGGCAACGGACGTATCGGACGCGCTGTTGCAGAGAAGGCGCTTGTCCAAGGATTTGGGCAGCCTATCATTGTCGCGTTAGCACGTTCAATCCTCGCTCATCATGCTGACTACTATCGCGCTCTTGAAGACGCAAACAAGTCCAACGACGTGACGAAGTGGCTCAGGTGGTTTTCGGCCATAGCCCTTGAGGCGCAGTATCGGACGTTCGCGCAGATTGACTTCGTCATTCACAAAGCCAAGCTGCTTGAACGCTTGAAAGGGCGCATTAACGGACGACAAGAGAAAGTTCTATTGCGGATGTTGCGAGAAGGGCCGGAAGGGTTTGAGGGCGGCATGAGTGCGAAGAAGTACAGCACCATCGCAGAGACCGCTCCGGCGACAACGACTCGCGATTTGACCGGTCTTGTTGAGGTCGGGGCGTTGATTCGCTCTGGAGAGCTGAAGTACACGCGGTATGAACTGAATATTCCGGTGTCGAACATTCCCAGCATCACGATTGACGAAGTGGGAAGCGTGCATTCCAAAATCACCGAAGGTTAGCCGATGCCTAAGAGCTTGGACGTTTATTTGCAAAGCGATTTAGTCGGGCACCTCAGCCAAGATACCGGCGGACAGATGCACTTTCAGTACGTTGAGAGTTGGTTGGGCGGATCTGGAGCAGCTCCCCTCTCTCAATCGTTACCGCTCCGCAAAGAGCGTTTCTCTCAGAAGGAATGCCGGGGATATTTCGGCGGTATTCTGCCTGAGGCCAGCAACCGCGAAATCGTTGCGCGTAACCTCGGCATCAGCGCTCGAAATGATTTCGCAATGCTTAAGGAGATCGGAGGCGAATGCGCTGGAGCCGTCACGTTTGTACCTACAGGCGACCGCCTACCAGAAAATCGGAACAGCCATCGAACGCTATCTTCGTCAGAACTTGCAGTCGTTCTGAGGGAACTGCGAAAACGGCCTCTCCTGGCCGGACAAGAAGGGATACGCCAGTCGCTCGCTGGTGCTCAGGACAAGGTTCCTGTCTACCTTAGTGGTGACGAGATCTCGCTTCCCTTATACGGAGCGCCGAGCACACATGTATTGAAGCCTGCTGTAGAGCGCTTCGAAGGCGTGGTTCAGAACGAATCGCTTTGTATGCGGCTCGCAGCTGCTATCGGGCTTCCAACCGCGAAGGTGGAAGCCCGCAGCGTCGAAGGTATGGATTACTTGCTCGTCGAGCGCTATGACCGCGTCTACCGCAAAGACTCAATCCACGAACCAGTTCTCGAACGACTACACCAAGAGGACTTCTGTCAGGCTTTAGGCATCGTCTCAGAGATGAAGTATCAGAAAGAAGGTGGCCCTTCGCTTAAGCAATGCTTTGCGCTGTTGCGCAAAGTGTCGAGCGCCCCCATCATCGACTTCGCGCATTTAATTGACGCTGTAATCTTCAACCACCTCGTTGGAAACAACGATGCACACGGCAAGAACTTTTCGTTGCTCTATTGCGGTCTTGGGACTGATGATCCACATGTCGGCTTCGCACCTCTCTACGACATCCTAAGCACGGTCTACTACCCGGAGCTTAGCCGGACGATGGCGATGAAACTTGGCGGTGAGTATTCCTCTGCGAAAGTGTGGCCCCACAACTTTGAACAGCTTGCAGAGGATGCTGGACTTGAAAAGTCGCTGGTTAAAGGTCGCGTGGCCGAGATGGTTAAGGAGATTCGCACTGTTCTTCCGCAAATACCGTCCGACGAGATCACCAGTTCGATTGCCACGCGTATTTTGGAGCGCTGCGAGCTGATCCAAGGGCGGTTTGAACGATAGCAACTCCGTTCAACGTAGTACCGTTTGCCTAGTAAAGGGCAATATAAGATGCAAAAATTTAAATAAATGTGTATGATAATTCTTGTTATGGGGAAAACAACGCCATCACTCGTGCCACGCGTTGCGCGCTTGCTCGATAGTCTGGGCGCTCATCTGAAACTCGCGCGGCTCCGACGCAAGTACTCGGCGGAGACTGTGGCGCAACGGGCAGGAATCACGAGGCGGACTCTATCTAAGGTGGAGCAAGGAGACCCAGCGGTTGCGCTGGGGGTATACGCGCGGGTGATGCAGGTGTTGAGGTTGGAAGACGATTTGGCACTCCTGGCCAAGGACGATGAACTGGGTCGAAAACTCCAAGATGCCGGAATCACCGCCAAACTTAGGGCCCCTAAACGCCTCGCCGCTGCGAAGAATGAGATCGCACTGGATCAAGCAGAAGGACGTGTCTGATGGCGGTTATAGAGACGGTCCAGGTCTATCTGGATGCCGACCAAACAGCCGAGCCAGATCTTATGGGAACGCTCCACTGTCAGCGAAGCGGTAAGGGGGAACTCTTTTCTTTCAAGTACGCCAAGGCCTGGCTTGATCAGGCGGAGGCCTTTGCCTTTGACCCTGACCTCACACTAGGCGAAGGTCATCAGTATCCTTCTGCGGATCGATCGAACTTCGGCATCTTCACCGATTCGTCCCCGGACCGCTGGGGACGCGTACTGATGCAGCGCCGGGAAAATGCTCGTGCGCGTCATGAAGGAGTTCGTCCACGGACGCTGACGGAGTGGGATTTCCTGTTAGGCGTCCACGACGAAACACGACTCGGCGCACTGAGATTCAAACGGCCAGGCGGCCCTTACGTCGATAGCGATACGAGATTCGCCGCGCCGCCTTTGACATCACTGCGGGAGTTGCAAGCAGCGAGCCTTCAGTTTGAGCGGCACTTGAACGACGAGGAACATCCCGACTACGCGAAGTGGCTAGCTCAGCTTATCGCCCCTGGGAGCTCTCTCGGAGGGGCGCGTCCCAAGGCTTCCGTCCGAGATGAAAAGGGAGCCCTCTGCATAGCCAAGTTCCCGAGCCGCCAAGACACGCGAGATATAGGAGCTTGGGAGCTGGTAGCCCATTCACTTGCACGTAAATCAGGTATTCAGGTTCCAGATGCTAGAGCACTCCATTACGCAGAGAGTGCATTCACGACCTTTCTTGTTGAACGGTTCGATCGCACGGCGAGAGGGGGGCGTATTGCTTTCGTTTCGGCAATGACTCTCACACAGCGCAAGGATGGAGAAGCAGGAGCGAGCTATCTTGAGCTGGTTGATCTTCTCCAATCCAGAGGTGCCAACACCCAGGCCGATTGTGAGCAACTGTTCCGTCGAGTTCTTCTGAACATTCGCATTCACAATACAGACGACCATCTGCGCAACCACGGCTTCTTCGTCGACGCGCAAGGTGTGCGCCTTTCCCCAGCCTATGACATCAATCCTTCCGTCGATCGTAATGAGCTTTCGCTTGCCATCGACGAAACAGAGAGCACATGTGATATTTCCGTGGCCATGGCTGCCTACAAGGCTTATGGAATCTCCTCCGCACAAGCGGATGCAGCGCTAAAGTCTGTTGAAGCGGCTGTGGCTGGATGGAAAATAGAAGCTACCAGATTCGGAATTTCCAAGGCGGAACAAGGTCTTATGGCAGCGGCATTCGAGTAGAAGGCCAATGCTTAAGAATGATTTTGTAACAATTTCTCTACTCCTGTCCGGGAACAGCGGTCAAAGAGGAAGGAGACGAGAGTGTCTGGCAAAGACGTCGGAAGATTGATGCGGCATAGAACGCCATTAGATAGGTGAATGGATATGACCTTGAACAGCAAAGCCGAGGTCGTCGCGAAGCTCCGCCCCGCCATCGCAATGGTCGAGGATGTGAGTCTTCCCCGTCCTGGTGATCGGAAGATCGGAGATTCGATTGTCGGAACAGCCTTCGTCGCGGACGTGCGTGGATATCTCCTCACGGCGAAGCACGTGGTGCGGGGCTTGCGAGCTAAAGATCTTGAACTGCGCACGACCTATTCGGCTCAGGAGAAGGACGGCTACGCAATGCGTCACCTGTCCATCTCGGCCATCTACCTGCACCCGTTTGATGATGTCGCAGTGTTGGCAACAAAGATATCGATTCCGCCTGCGAGGGCGATTCTTCCGCGCGCGACTGGGGATGCGCTTGTTGGCAGCGATGTTCTATTGATGGGCTACGCGGTTGGGACAGACCTTGTCTTCTGTGATGACGTCCTTGGAGCCGGTAGCGCGAAGTCTTATTCACCTGTCGCGTTCACCGGCATGATCTGCGCGCGCATACCGGATGATGGTCGGCAACTCGAGCTTCTCGCATACGACTGCACTACCTTCGCAGGGAATAGTGGAGCCCCCGTCGTTTCGATTGAGACGGGTCAAATCATCGCGCTCCACCTGCGAGGGTTTGAGAATCATGTCGGCTACGGTATCCCGATAGATCGGTGCATGCAGTTTGTCGAAACTGTCGCAGAAGTTCATGAAGGCCAGAAGGTGCGCCAGCGGGAAGCCCGGACGGCAAGGAGACTCTCTCGATGAAACCGCTCGATACGTCGGAAGCCATCCGACAGTTCCTTCTCTCTGCTGTGAGGGCCGCTGAGATTCTCTCGCTGCGATCCAATTTGCCTATCGACCACTCAGATGTGGAGGGCGCACTGCTCCTCGCCCTCAAACTCAATTCGCCGGCCGATTTGCTCGACCGAGAGCTTACGACCGACAAGGTCCTGACGATACTCGACGACTTCGATTTTCAGCGCCTCTTCCCGACTTTGCTGGATGTCGTTCGCTTCGAACGATCGATTATTCCGGACGAGACTCGACGCAGACTCACAGAAGTCACCGTGCGGGCAAACGGAGAGGTATGGCGCATACATAAGAATGATGCCGACCCTTTCCCGTCCAATCCTCATGCTCACAACCAGGAAAATGGACTGAAACTTCACCTCGGCACAGGAGAGCTGTACTTCAACACTCGCAAGACCGGTCAAAGGGTAACGCGTAAGGACCTGAGAGCGATACGAACGAAGCTATCCAAGTTCACTCTACCGGCCATGACCCGCTAACCTATAAACGCGGACGTAAGACCCGAGAGGTCCTCGCGTCGGGAGGCACTATGCCACGTAGACCTGTCGGGAGTCGCATCTATGGCGGCACATCAGAAGATCATCTAACGATCGTCGAGGCGAACCCGCAGCTCGTCGAGGTCTACTACGAGCCGTCCCCCAAGAAAATCAAGGAAGCGGTCGAAGTTCTGGATGAAGTCCCATCGGAGACTCGCAAGAAGCTGCTAGAGTTTGGGTCTCTGCAGGGGCACTATCTCACGATCTATCCGTTGAACACGATCCCCACTCATCGAGAATTTTTGGAACCGAAATACGGCCGCATAGAGAGCATTACTCTTGACCCGTGGGACTACGATCTCCCTCAAACAGAGGACGATGTCTGGCGACAACTCGAATCTCTTCCAACGGGCTTGACGAGAGATACTTCGTATGGCCTTGGCGTTCAGAATGACTATCGCATCATCGTTCGTGTGATAGCCCAGATTCCAGAAGTGAAGCATATCGTCCTTGCTGGGGATAGATCGACCTGCCTCGATGGCGACACGTACTATCTCAACCTCCGGGAGTTCGACGGACTTCGGAGGGCAATCAATCGAATCAAGTTACAGAAACAGAGCGAAGGCGTTCAGGACAAGCTGATTCTCGCGCGAAATGTACTTCTGAGCAATGTCTTGCCTGGTCGCTTTACTGAGACGAAGCGTTCATACAAACCTGACACTATTTTCAAACTCATCGGAACCAATCCTCCGAGTCAAACTCTATCGAGGGCAGATCGCTCTGCGGCGGTGAAGCTTGTGGAGCAAAGCAAGAGGAAGTTAGCTGAAGAGTCGCCGGCTGAATTGCTAAAGCTCAGGAATGATCTGGAGCTGGTGTCTCTGGAGGCGCTGATTATTAAATTTCAGGAGATGCTTAGTCGGAAGCTGGTCGAAAATCTGTGGCAAAAGCTTTTTAATGGCAACCCCTTCATCTTGAACATGGTCTTCGGCTACCCGGTGGTGAAGATTCGAGATCAAGCTCATGTTGGAGGGCAGACCCTCGCCGGGTCGGGTTCAACGGTCACTGACTTTCTGATCAAGAACAAGATGAGCAACAACATCGCTCTGTTCGAGATTAAGACGCCTCAGACTCCTCTTCTCAACAAAACGGAGTATCGAGATCGTCTCTATAGCCCGACGAGCGATGTTGTCGGCGCAATCAGCCAGATCCTCGATCAGAAATACGAACTTCAGAAGAGCATTGCCGGAATCAAGGAGAACAGCCGAATTCACGACATCGAGTCCTACGCGGTCCACGGTGTCTTAATTGTTGGGATGATGCCATTTGACCCCGATCACGCGAAGTCGTTCGAACTCTTCCGCGCGAACTCGAAGGATGTCGCGATTTTCACCTTCGATGAGGTCCTAGAGAAGCTCAAGCTACTTCTGCATTTCTTGTCCGACCGAAGCCCGGAATTCGTGACGGAGTCCCAGTTGGTGCAGATGGAGACTCGACTGCTTAAGTTGCAGAACGAATGCTCACAGGCCTACGAGCATTCGACCACGACATCCAACGGCAGTTTTCAAGGCAGTTCGACGCCTCGCAAGGGAGTCGACGGAAAGCGAATGATCCCTCTCATAGGCGGCATTACTCTTCTCAAGTCGGGCTTTGAACGAGCGCGGTTGGGCGAACCACCCTTTCCGGTCTGTTTCGAACTTGGGCGCGATCGAGCAGTGACCGCCACCACAGTGCAAGACTTCCTCCGACAGGCCGCTGCACGGCTGGAGAAGCTTGAGGCGGATTTTCACGAGGCTTGGCCAGAAGGAATCCTTGATGGTTCAGGTTCGTAAACTTTCTGCAAAGCAGCTCCGGTCATCACGCCTAATATCAGCCGAGGAATCGAGGTTAATACGTGCTCACCACTCAACTTCGCCCTGTATTATCACTGACGAGAAGTCGACTTATTGGACGTCACACAGTACCGCAGTATCGCTGGCGGGCCTCTCGGCTACCAGCCAACGAGTTCTTCCGCCCGGGTAGAACTCCGGTAAGAAAAACTCTGGTGCAGGAAGATTATGGCGGGAAGGCTCGGGCGATCGCCGCCAACTGGGTCCATGTCTGATCCGAACTCCAAAGGACAGATCGTCCAATGTACCCTCGGCCACTACGGCTTTGAAACTCCCGATCCGGCCGCATAGATCGCCTTGAAACAACATCTCCGTCGCCGCTCGTCGTTTAATTTGCTCGCAAATATAACAATTCAAGCGTTGACGTGTGATTCCTCGCAAGATACCATCCGACATAATCCAGATCAGTTTCTGTTTAGCTTGTCAATTTCAATCACTTGGGCCCTTCGTCTAAATTCTTTTGGAGGCGGCACGATGAGTGGTAAGCCGTTCAGTGTGTTTCTTGTGTGTTTGTGCCTCGTCACATCCAGGTTGGCCGCCCAGTCTTCCGATTCATCATCGACAACGCCAACCTCAACATTCACGAATTGGACTGGCTCCTTAGACGCCTCAAAGGTCCCGAAGGGGACTGCGACGATCTCTAGTTCGAATGCCGAAGCGACATTTCTAGCGTACGAAGCGGCAATGGCGACTGCTGATAAAATTGCAGATCGTGTTTGCACAGTGGATCGCAAGAGCGTGGTCCTTTTTGCAAACCTTGCGGACATCGATGCGCTCCGCAATCTCTTTATAGTGCGAGCTCAACTACAGGCGACACGCCGTTCGTTCGCCAGCTACTTTACTACACTTCACCTTCAGAAAATCCCAGCAGTCAATGGATTCGTGGCCCCTTTTACGGACGGCACCGGTCCGCTTGGCGCGACTGGTATTTCGATGTATGAATTCAAGGACTCTCCGCCTGCCAGAGACGCAGTGCCAATCCTGAGCGCCGTCGACGCTGCCGTATCATTGCTCGCGCTTTTCAAAACCGACTCAACTCTTACAGGTGCGACCATAAGTGCTGATGACTTGAGTTTGCAAATCTTCGTGGCTGGACGCTTAGTTCAAAAAGCCAAGTGTAAGGGGAAAATAGTCCAAACAAGCTACTCTTCACCTGCGTTACAAGTATCAATTGCTGGCGGTGTGACGGACAATTCACCGATTATCGTGCTCCTCATGGACACGCTAAGACAGCAAAATCTTCTGCAAACTCAGAGTGCCGTTCTCACCTCATCCGTTGCCACACCTTTGACAACAGCACTCGCGCAACTGCAAAAAATCGCTGGCGATACTAAAACAAGTGCATCCGACAAAGCTGCGGCCCTCAGCGCGGCAGGAGTAGTCCAAGGCGACAGTGCCCTGGTTTCCGCCCAAATATCCTTGCTTAACAACTTTCAAACTCAACTCTCGAGTCTTACTTCCGCCCTTACCGGCTCCGGAGCTTCTGCACTACAAGCGGCGGTAAAGGCGGAAGCCCTGAATTGCGCGCTTACCCCAGACGAGGCTAAAGGTACCTGTGCGAATGTCGAAGTGCAACCGAATGTTCTTATTACAAAGATGAGTGCTATCGGCGGCGACAATTTGACTCGTCAGAATCTGTTTCAAACCAAGCTGGGGTTTAGCGGTGAGGTGACGGCAACATATCTTCTTCTGAACGGGGACGGAACAGTCGCGAGCGCAGGAGCGACGCAGTGTTACGGCGCGGTATCGACAAAGCAGATGCTTACGAGCGACCTGCTTACTTCTAACAAAATGGCTTGCCGCGATCTGAACGACCCCGCTTCGCTCGTGGAGCCAAAGCAATGATCGGGCCAATATGCAGGCAGGCTATTGTTTGCCGTGGCTGCATATGCGCTTTACTAGTTTTCTTCTGCGCTCATGCTCTTGGCCAAGTGCCAGAGGCTGCCCCGCTCCCCCTTTGGACCATTCTCATCTTCATGAATGGCGACAACAACCTAGAGCCCGACGCTCTAATGAACTTTCGTCAACTGGCTTCTGTCGACAGCAGTCCCGACGTTAATGTCATAGTCCAATTTGACCGGTTCGGTTTCGGAAAATACGCGACGACGACTCCAGACTGGAGTCAGACACTTCGTTTCCAGGTGAAAAAAGGCACTCAACCGTTGCCTAGTTTTGCCGTGCAGGACATTGGGGAAGCGGATATGGGTGATCCTCAGGTTCTAGCCGATTTTGTTAAATGGGGTAAGGCATCGTACCCATCTCAGCACTACATGTTGGTCATCTGGGATCATGGCCAGGGCTGGCGATTCTTTACTGCCGCACTGCAACAAAAGGCACAGGCGATGGTTGCTTCCCGTGCGCTTCATGTGGGAGATACTGCACAAACTCAGCTCGCTTTCAGCGCGAGCTTGAGAACGGGTTACGCAAAGGCAGACGCAAAAGGCCATACTGCACCATTGACAAGCGCTCCAGGCGATGGCTACCGATCCGCCTCCAACGATGAAACTGATCAAGACGTCCTGTACGATCGTGAAATCGAAGACGGGCTTAAATCTGCCCTCGGCGGCATTCATCTTGATGTTATTGGCTTCGATGCCTGCCTTATGGGCATGCTAGAAACAGGATATGCCCTGCGAGATGTCGCGGATAACCTGGTTGGTAGCGAGGAGTTGGAGCCCGGCCCAGGGTGGAAATATGACGATTTGCTGAAACATATTGAGACTGCAAAGCCTGTTGACGGTCGCGCACTAGCGGCGATAGTCGTGAGTTCATATCAGAATGCGTACGAGATAACGGAACCTGATACGACCCTTTCGGCCATCAGTCTCACCAACATCAAAGGTGTCGCCACCTCGGTTTCGTCATTGGCCGATCAGATGAGTCTGCGTCTTCCTCAAAATATTAGCGCGGTCACCGCTGCGCGCAAAGCAACTTCGACCTATGCTCCGGGCAAGCAGTTTTACCACGTAGACATTGTCGAGTTTCTTGATCAACTGATCGCTCACAATCCGGATCAAGGAATCAAGTCCGCAGCTGTTGCGGCTTCGCGTTCCGTGAAAGACTCTGTTTTTGCAAACTACGCGGGTTCCGACCGGCAGGGGACGTATGGGTCGGCTGGACTAGCGATCTATTTCCCGGCGACGAACACTGACCACGTTAACGATCCTTACGCAGAGGGTGGCTACGAGAAGGACAACACGTACTATCCCGTAGAGTTCGTCCAAGATTTTCATTGGGCCGACTTCCTTCACAGTTACTGGAGCAGTGTGCCATGAGAACAATTTGGAAGATCCGGGGGATTTGCACCGCCTACCTCGCCTTGTTTTCTTGGACCTTCCCAACATCGGGACAATCGAGTGGTTCTCGGGGTGTTGCCCTAGTAGTCGGCAACACACAGTATGCGGGGCAACCCTTGAACAATGCGGTATCTGATGCGGCTGATGTCGCGGCTGCGCTAACGGACTTGGGTTTGAGCGTCACGTTAAAGGAAAACCTGGACCGCACTGGGCTAAAGCAAGAAATCGAGAAGTTTCGTTCAGCGGCTAGTTCGGATCCGGGAACCGCCGTCTTCTACTATTCCGGCCACGGTCTTCAGGTAAACGGAATGAACTATCTGATTCCAATTGGTATATCGGCAAGTAAGCCGTCAGACATCCCGGGCCAAGCCATCTCTCTTCAAGATATTTTCGACGCTTTGGGACCGCGTACCTCTCCTAACGTGATCATCCTTGACGCCTGCAGAGCGAACCCCTTTGCCACCCCGAGTGCAGGTGGATGGGTTTCAGGCCTCGCTGCTCCGTTGAATCCGCCATCCAACTCCGTGATCGCGTTTTCTACCGCGCCCGGCAATCTGGCTTCGGACGGAGTAGGTACCCATTCCCCATACACTAGAGCTCTTCTCCGATACATCCACACCCCGGGTCAGAGTCTAACGGATCTTTTTGCACGCGTAACTGCAGACGTTTCGTCGAACACGGATGCTGTCCAAGTGCCTTGGGAAAACATATCCCTCTCGACCACGCTTTATTTCCGGAAGCCGATCATCGTCACCATTACTCTTTCGTCGGCAGATGACGACGCAATGGTGATGGTAAACGGAGAGACAGTCGCTGACTGGAACCAAGATCAATCAGCAGCCAAAAGCGTTGTCCTTTCATCGCTCACCAACAGCATTGTCGTGAAGGTTTACAACCAAAAGAGTTACACCGGCGGCATTCCATATGTGACTTGGCGCCCGGAAGGATGGCACTATGGAGTCAATATCGCCGATGGTGAAGGAAAGCTCCTCGCTCACTTCGAAGGAAGTGAAGATGTTCCTCTGGACAACGGACCACATCACGGCAAACTCTTCACCGTCGCAACCGCTACCCTACAAATTGACGAAAAGACAGGCCACCTGAGCATCAGCGCCAAAGATCCTAATACATGGCAGCATTGATATTGAAGCGGACGGTCGATGGCCGGTGGTAAATGCAGTCCGTGAATCGCAATTGCCGAGGGAACTGACAGAAGTTCACTGGGCGACAAGCTTCGCCTTTGCCTTAGTTATCCTTAGGTGCGTCGGTTGTGATGACTGTCCCCGGCTCGTGCGTGGCTGTGCAATGCAAGGAACCTTGGTAGGTGACGAGGATCTCCCTCATAGAACCTCATTGTGCCCCGCGACGGCTCGACGAGATAACTTCTACAAAGGCTCTTCTCGTCAGCCAGTGCACTCTTCCAAGACGCCGAATCCCATGCGTCATATGCTTGTGTAGTCCTTTGAGCGCAGAATCTCGACTGGTGCAAGCGGGCAGATGCGCTCATTGAGCTGGATCAGTCCTGGTGAACGCGCTTCTCGTCATCGAGCACAGACGAAGAAAAGTGGGCCGTTCTGAATTGCTTGAGGCGAAGCGGAGAAGCCACCGTGCCGAAGCTCATAACAAAGCTCGCCGAATCCTATTCGCCTCACTATCAAGCCCAGCTTTCTGCAGGGCATACACCGCATCTAGAACGAGCTTTTCCAAACAAACGATGCGAGTTTCCCTCGCAGCGAGAGCCGCGTTGGGTCCGCACCACTGGCGTATAAGAGCCCATCTCGCCCTCATGGAACTCAGAAGTGGCATGTGATGCTCTTGCCCGGACCTCGTCGCGATATAGGACGCTTGGCGCTCTTCCGCTTCAACGGCGGCGATAACAGCTGAGGGCTCCGCAGCACAAAGGGCACACGCGAGTTCAAGAGCCGTTTCGAAAGGCAAATGCAAGCGTCCCATGCGGTCGGTGTAAGACAGCTTGATCTCGCAGAGACGAAGATGACCCAGCTGAGCCCGAGCTTTGAGCCTTTCAAACCGCTCAGGCTTTGCGGCAATGTCACTGTCGCCAACACCAATGCTTTCGCCCGCGTTCTCGATCACGGTGTACACAGCATAAGTGATCGGAGATGAGGCTTCGAAACCTTGTTTCAGATTGTGCTTCCACATAAGTTCACGATCACGTTCTTCTCTCAAATACGCTGCCTGCTCATTCCAAGGCACTAGGATCTGTTCGGCGGAGACATAGTCGACCAGGCCGGCATTCGGCCTGATCCATCTGGCCTGCCACTTACGGCCCCGAATATGCTTGAGAAGCATAATGCGATGCAGCGGGCTACCAACAGTGCGCTTCTCGCGAAACGCGTATTCTTGACCATCCATAAGATCGGCACGCATCATGATGCTCAACATACTAGAATCGAGACGATCGGTTCAGTGAGACGTCCTCGTAAGGTGATAACGGCGGAGGAATTGATCCGCGACAAGCCGTATAAGAGGTCATTCTTGCACTGTCCCGTCGCGTCGTGCAGAATGGCGGATGTTTCGGTCATAGGAAAGTCCGCCGGAAATCCGTCGCGGTTTAACTATGCCCAAGACCATGTCCAAACTGCCAAAACTGTCCCTCACAGGACCTCACGGAACCGCATCGTTGGCCTCTCTAAGTCCTTGTAAATAAAAGAAACAAAAACCACTTAGAAGCACTAGACAAGGACTCAAAATCCGCCGATCGCAAGGTCGGGGGGGTTCGCCCCCCCCTCCCGGCACCATTATTACATTTATTTGCAATAGTTTACGACGACAAACCGAGCAGGGAACAGGCTAGCAGATTTCATCCGGTGCAAACATACCACAATGCGTATCCAGTCTATTTTCAATAGATTGCCAATTTCTGTCTCTCAGCCTTAGCAGCACTCCATATATAGTTAGCTCCGGTTACGCTAGATTACGGAGTGCGCAGCGGACAATCGGCCCGCTTGAAAGGCATTTCCTGCGACGATCGAAGCGGAAAAATTGCGATGGGAAGGACGTGAGGTGGTGTTCCTCGAAATCAACTTCACCTTGCCAATCGGGCAGAACTTAGAGGGACTACTCGCGGAAGCGCGTCTAATTATTTACCTAGTAGCGTCCCCTCACGAATCTCATCAGAAGCCTGCTTGACTATCTCCTGGCCGACAACAATTTGACCCCGGACGGAAACGTACTCACCAGCAGCCGGACCCTTCCGCACATCAACCCAGTGCGCTTTACCGTTGATTTGAGTAACAACGAAAGTTCGTTCGGTCGTCGTAACGACGCTCGTGGCGGGAACAAACAGAAGACTCTCTCCAGCGCCGGCCGGCCAATCGACCGTCGGATACATACCAGGAGCCAGACTCCCGTCTTTGTTGTACACATCTAACTCGACCATCATTGCCCGGCTCTGCTGATCGAGGGCATTCGGGATGCGTGCCACCTTTGCTGTGTAGCTTCTTCCGGGACGTGCTGGAACATGAAAGACCGCCGACATTCCCTTCACGACCGAGCCGGTATAGGTCTCAGGCACGGGCACTATCAACCGCAGATGGGCGACCTGCTGGAGTTTGAGCATCGGAGTGTGACCGCCATCGATGAGCATTCCCGGATTAACAAATCGGTCGGTAATCATTCCATCGAACGGCGCAGTCACGCGGAGATAGGACTCCATCGCCTGGCTCGCCTGAAGACGTTCTTTCGCGGTCCGTACTGCGGCCTTTCGACTATCAACTAACGCCTGCGCCGCATCCCGCTGCTTTTGAGCCTGCAGCAATTCGTTACCCGCAACGGCACCGGGGGTCTTAGCCGCCTCTTGCAGCTTTGCCGACGTGCTTTCTGCAGCAGCGGTTTGAGCTTCCGCCTGTGCGACCTCGGCTTCTGCTTGATGGAGGTTTGCTTCCGAGGCAGAAGTTTGCGAGTTAATCTCCGGCGCGGAAAGCTGAACCAGCAGTTGGCCCCGGTGAACCAGGCTGCCCCGATCGACGAGCACCTTTTCCACGTAGCCAGGGGAGCGGGCTTCAATATCGGTTTGCAAGAACGGAGCGAGCTCCGCAGTCAGAGGAACCGTTCGAGCTGAGGAGCGGCTCTCCACCTTCGCCATCTCCACATGCGCGGGACTCTGGGACAAGGCGGACAGGCAGCACACCAGCGGAAGCAAAAGGCGCACGCGTTTATGGATGGACATAGTATCGACTCGATGGGTCTTCGGGATTGAGTGAATTCGACGTTGTAGACGCTTTGCGTTGTAGCAATGCATAGATGGCCGGCAGGACAGTGAGAGTTGTCAACGTGGAGAAGATGAGCCCACCGATCACGGCTCTACCGAGAGGAGCCGACTGCGCGCTTCCTTCTCCAAAACCAATTGCCATAGGAATCATGCCGCAGATCATGGCGGTAGCTGTCATCAGAATCGCCCGGATGCGGCTTGTCGCCCCAGTCCGGGTCGCGGTCTCGACATCCTGATTCTCGTGTCTCGCCTGCTCTGCAAAGCTAACTAGCAGAATCGAATTGGCAACCGAAATGCCGACTGCCATGATCGCCCCCATAAAGGACTGGATATTAAGCGTGGTCCCCGTGAACAGCAGCATGAGAACCACACCGCAGAGGACACCGGGAATCGTAGAAAGTATGGCGAGAGGTAGTCGCAGAGACTGAAAGTTTGCCATGAGAAGCAGGAAGATTGCAGCGATGGCAAGAAGAAGTCCGGTGCGGAGACCAGAGATTGTCTCCTCAAGAGCGGGAATTTGCCCACGTACCGCGATGACTGAGCCTTTCGGAGCCGCAGGAAGATTTTTCAGGGCTGCTGCGATACGCTTCTGAGCTTCCCCGAGAGGCATTCCGTGCAGGTTGGCCGTTACGCTCACGATTCGCTGCCCGCTCAATCGTTCGATCATTTCGGGCATTGTCCCGTATTCCAATTTGGCGACCTGATCGAGCTGGGGCTGAGTCTGTCCATCGCGCATGAGCGGCAATGTAGAGAGCGCACCGAGACCTTGCATACGGTTTGAAGGCAGCTGTACCTGGATCTGGAATGCGTTGCCCGTTCTCGGATCACGCCAATAGTTCGGTGCCGTGAATCGGGAGGAACCAGCGGCAGGCGTCAGCGAGTTTGTCACATCGGCCATCGTCAGACCGAACTGACCTGCGTAATCGCGGTTTACCGTCACCTCGACAGTCGGGTAAAGATGGGGCTGAACGATGGAAATATCTCGCAGGAAGTCGAGTTTCCGTAGTTCGGCTTCGACCTTTGCCAGATAGGCGTAATCCTGATCGATGTCGACACCTTGCACATCGATCTGAATGGGTGTCGGCGACCCGAAGCTCATCACCTGCGAGATAATGTCTCCCGCTTCAAATGCAATCGTCAGGTTTGGCATATCCTTGCGGAATGCGGCGCGAAGTTCCTCTCGTAACCTCTCATCGTCGGGATGGTGGCCTGGCCGAAGCTGGACCTGTACCAGAGCCTCTTCCGGGCCACTCGTAAAGAGATGAATGAGATTGACCGGGTAGCTTGAAGGTTGAACGCCAACATAGTCAGAGGTAATCTCTACGTTATCTTTGCCGACTGTTTTGCGGATCAAATCCAGAGCCTGAATCACCATAGGCTCCGTCTCTTCAATCCTCGTGCCAATAGGCGCTTTCAGCCGCATTCGCAGGACGGGTCCGTTGGAGTCCGGGAATATCTCGCTCCCGATGCGGGGCGCAACCAAGATGAGAATGAGTGCAGAGATCGTGAAGTAGCCAAGGATGACGGGCCACCGACGATCCAGCACAAAGTTTAGATACCGCTCATAACGTGTTCTCAACCTGCCGAAGCTGCCTTCTCTCTCTTCTCCCTCATGCGATTCCTTCATGATCCAAGTGGCAAAGACTGGAACCAGGCTGCTCGATAGAAAGTAAGAGGCGACCATAGCGAAGCCGACAGCAAGAGACAGCGGAACGAAGAGCTGCCGTCCGACTCCATTCATGAAGAAAGATGGAACGAACACCGCCAGAACGCAGAGCATCGAAAGCAGACGGGCCAGCACGGTGCGGCGGCAGGCTTCGAGAACAGCCCGTGCCCGAGAGACACCTGGCAGGAGCTGCGTATGGATATTCTCCACTTCGACAGTTGCTTCGTCCACGAGGACGCCTACCGCCAATGCGAGTCCACCGAGGGTCATGATGTTGATCGTCTGGCCGGTCGCCCATAGGAGGAGTACGGCAGCGAAGAGAGCAAACGGAATGTTCGCCACGACGATCAATGCGCCGCGCCAGTCTCTCAGGAATAACAGAACAACTAATCCTGTGAGGATCGCGCCGAGTGCCGCTTCTCTGACGAGGCCATTGATTGCGTTCGATACATAACCGGATTGGTCGAACGCAAGTTGCACATCGACATCATCCGACATCACTTTCTTAAAGCTAGGGATTGCCGCTTTTACAGCTTGAATGACCGCCAGCGTGGATGCGTCCGACCGCTTCGTAACCGGGATGTAGACGGTCCGGCGGCCATCGACATGAGCATAGGCCGTCACGATATCCGTCCCATTCTCGATGGTTCCGATATCGCGCAAATAAATGTTGGCCCCAGATCGAGGGTGAATCGGAGCCGCCATCAAGTCGTTCAGCTCCGGCCCGAGTGTGGAGTTCGTCCGAACGATGCGGTTCAGGGTTCCGTCATAGAGATTGCCGGAGGGCGATACGACCGTGCCGCTGGTTACTGCTGCGATTGCCTGTTCGGGCGAGACCCCATACTGCTTGAGCTTGTCGGGATCGAGCGTGACGACTATCGTTCGCTGGTTGCCACCAAAAGGAGGCGGTGCAGAAACTCCGGGAAGCGTCGCAAACAGCGGGCGCACCTGATTCAGAGCGATGTTCTGCAATTCGCCTTGCGTGTGGTTATTGCTCGTGAACAAGAGGAGGCCAACGGCAACGCTCCCAGGATCGAAGCGGGTGATGAAGGGCGGCACCGTACCGGGCGGCATGAAGGCACGAGCGCGATTGACGTAGCCAACGGTCTCGGCCATCGCCTGCTGCATATTTGTGCCTTCACGGAAGGTGAGCTTCATCAGAGCAGCGCCCTGGACGCTCTTGCTGTCTACCGCTTGAATGCCGGTGATGTAGAGGAAGTGGTACTCGTAATAGTAGGTAAGGAATCCTTCCATCTGAGCGGGTGTCATGCCGCCGTAGGGCTGCGCGACGTAGATCACAGGATTTCCCACTTCTGGGAATATATCCATGCGCATTCTCCCAATCGCCAAGAAGAACCCGGCGATGATTGCGATCAACGCCACGATCACGGTGAGAGGACGACCCAAAGCTGCGAGGACTAGACGCATGTCAAATGACCACCTGAGTTACTGAGCTGCCTGAAGGAAAGGTTGAAGATCGCCACGTATAGACTGCAACTGAAGAAACGCGCGCCAGACATTCAGGCGTGCGATCGAATCATCCATTTCTGCCTGCACCACAAGCCGTTGTGCCTGCGCCACATCATCGATCGAAGTGAGACCGGCCTTATAACGAGCTGTGGCTTGCGCGAGAGCGGTTCGAGCCGCCGCCGCCTGAATGGGAGTGTTCTTGGCGATGCTGCGCATCGCGCGTAGGGCGGCTCGTGCCTGGGCAAACTGCTCTTGGAGTTGCCGGCCTACCAATGTTTCGCGAGACTGTTCCGCCTTTAATGTGGAAGCTTGGGAAGCTTCCTGAGCGTGGATGCTGGCGAAATCGAGAAAGCCAAAGGTAACGTTCAAACCGACAGCGTAGTTTCCTATGGTTGGAGCAAGACCATTTGCACCACCCAAGCGCTGTCCGTTTGTCTCTGCGCCGGTGCCTCTCCCATAACCCGCTGCTTCCAGATTGAACTGCGGAACCCAGCTTCGGTCAGTGGCGTGAAGCTCCGAAGCCGACTGAGAGACGACCGCATGTTGCTCCAACATGGCGGGAGTATTTTCTGGATGAAAAGCCGCATCGTCCTCTGCGCCCAAAGGAACCTCTCCGAGGAGGTGGGAGGAGTTGAGCGGTCTGGCTATGCCATCGGGCTTCGAGAGAAACTTCGAGAGGGTCGCCTGGCCCATTTCGACCGCCTCGATCGCGAGAGCCAGTTGAGTATTCGCAGCCGCCTTCTCAGCCTCGATTCTCGATTCGTCAGCGCCGGGACGCAACTCCGACGTCGTAAGTGCATGGATACTCTTCCGCAGTGTCTCCCAGTTATCGACGGCAACCTGGGCAGCATTTTGGGCCTGACCAGCCGCAAGAACCGTCAAGAAGGCATCCGCCGCCGCGCTTGAGACCTCAAGCTGGCTTCTCTGCACAGTTGCATTTGCCCGGTCACGCGCTGCCGCCGCTGATTCCACTTTGGCGTGTCGCAGGCCGAAGTCGAACGGTTGCCAATTGACCAAGAGTCCAGTGGCGCTTCCCCAAACGGACCCGGCATTATTCGTCCCGATGACCGGCCCAGACATGCTTGGCAAAATATTCTGAGGTAGGAGCGTACCGAAGACGTTGTTTCGCGTGGCCCTGTTGACCTCCACAATCCCATCGAGGCGTGGAAGATAGGAAGTCCTCGCCAACCGGATATTTGCTACAGCCGCGTTGAGTTCCTCTTCGGAGATATGGATCGCAGGATAGTTCTGCTGAGCACCCTGAACGACTTGAACGATCGTGAGATCAGAGGTCACGGCGGGTTTAGCTGTGGACGGGGATTGAGCCGTGACCGCAGCAGAAGCACTGGCTACTAGAAAACAGCCGAGGCCGATTTCTCGAATCCAGCGGGCGTCTCGGGTAAATGGGTTATTTGCCTTCAATCAGCTCTCCAAAAAGCTCGCGAACCCGGAGCTTTGCTGTTTTGAGCGCACGGCGACCAGAAGCCGTGATCTTGTAGAGGCGCCGGGCAGTTCTGCCGGACCGCTCTTCCTTCGACTTCAGATAGCCGCGCTTTTCTAAGCCATGGAGGATCGGATAGAGAGTCCCAGGGCTGATCTTGTATCCATGGCGGGCGAGTTCTTCCGCCATACCCGCGCCAAAGATGGCTTCATGTTCCGCGTGATGGAGGATGTGAAGACGAATCATGCCGGAGTAAAGATCGCGGTTGTCCATATCGCCCTTAATTATCGAACCTCGTTATCGAGATACGATATTAGACGAAGTATTAAACCAACATGAAGTCCCCTTGCGGTTTTCTGACCCGAATTCCGGGTCCAACTTCTGCCGGCTGAACAACAAGCCCTTGGTCTCTGAACTGAAAAATTTTGTTATTTCTTGCGGTTTGTTGTTGAGTCCTCAACTTGAGCGCAGATGGCAAGAACGTTCTAAGGCTGAAATGATTGTAGATAGGACAAGCGATACAGCTAGGAGTTAGTCCGCCAATGGTTGGTAGATAGCGCCTCATTACTTGAGATACGAGTCCTATCCCTCGTTTGAAAGGGGATGCTCATGATCTGTAACCCTACAGGGTCGTTGGGCAAAATGACGGAAATGTCATCTTCAATCGGCCCAGGTTATGCAACCGGCGTTTACTCCCCGCATCTGAATTTGTACGTTGAAATAAGCAGGCGAGCATCAAATTTTGTTCTCATCATAGAAAGATAACGACACGTCGTTTTTGGGGTGTAACGATTTGCAGCGTTGGAACCGCGGACAAGCGCTATGCGCGTTTCAGAGGGGGCAGGCCGCGGTTCGTCTTAGATTCTCGCGAAACACTGCATCAACTTCGCCACGCATGGCGAAGTTGATTCGACGATCGATCATTTGTGTTGTCGCGATTCTCAGTGTGGCTCCTTTGTTTCTTTCCGCGCAGAGGCTTCATTATGCGCAGCGCCCGAATCCGGAGAACGGGGAGAAGGTCTACAAGGGGGGCTGCATTGCGTGTCATGGAGCGGATGGGAAGGGCGCTCCGATGGCGAGCACGGTGTTTCTGCGGCCGGATACGTTTCCGGATTTCACGGACTGCGCGGGAACGACGCCTGAGCCGGACGGCAACTGGAAGGCGGTGATCGTGCATGGGGGGCCGTCGCGCGGGCTGTCGCAAATCATGCCGGCATTTGGCGATCTGCTGACCGACGAGCAGATGAATGATGTGATCGCGTATATGCGGGGGCTTTGTAAGAACGTCCATCACTATCCGCTGGGCGAGTTGAACCTGCCGCGTGCGCTGGTGACGGAGAAGGCATTTCCTGAAAATGAGATTGTGGTTTCGACGGCGGCGAGTGTCTCGGGTGCGCCGGCGTGGACTACCGATGTGATCGATGAGCGGACGATCATCGATGCGCGAACGCAGCTTGAGACCGATATTCCGGTGAACTACGCGGACCAGAATCACAACTGGACGGCAGGTATTGGCGACATCACACTGGGGGTGAAGCGGGAGCTGTTTTCGAGTCTTCGGACGGGATCGCTTCTGAGTGTGCAGGGAGGATTCCTGCTGCCGACTGGGGATAGTAAGCGCGGGTTCGGAGCGGGGACGACGCAGTTCGAGCCGTTTGCGGCGTTCGATCAGCTGTTCAAGGAGAATACGTTTTTGCAGACGCAGCTGGGGGCCGATCTGCCGTTTGATGCGAGCGCTGCCCCGCGGAGCATGTTTTGGCGGGCGACGGTAGGGCAGACGATTGGTCAGGACCAGATGCTGGGACGGCTGTGGTCGCCGATGGTGGAGTTTCTGGCGTCGCGTGACTTTGCGCCAGGGGCGAAGACGAACTGGGATGTCCTGCCGGAGATGCAGGTAACTGTGAGCCGGCGGCAGCACGTTCGCGTGGGCTTTGGCGTGAGGGAGCCTTTTACGAATACGAGCGGGCGAGCGCCGCAGGTTTTGTTTTACCTGCTGTGGGACAGGGCGGATGGGAAACTATGGAACGGTTGGCGATGAGGATTCCTTCGGGTAACTCGACTGTAGCGATTGGCGCGGTTCTGCTTGGGCTGATGTTGGCGGCGGCTCCGGCGGTGTTGTGGGGCCAGTCGAAGACGGAGAATGCGAAGGGAGACAAGGTGCCTCCAGGGACGGTGTTTCGGACGTCGGAGCGGTGTGTGGCTTGTCATAACGGGCTGAAGACGAGCGAGGGCGAGGACATTTCGATCGGGTTCCAGTGGCGCTCGAGCATCATGGCGAACTCCTCGCGCGACCCTTACTGGCAGGGAAGCGTGCGGCGGGAGTCGATCGATCATCCGGAGTCGAAGCAGGCGATTGAGGACGAGTGCTCGGTATGCCATATGCCGGCGGTTCGGATGGCGGACCGGGATAAGGGACGGCACACGGATGTGTTTTCGCGGTTTCCGCTGGCGACGTTTCCAAAGGGGGACAAGGCTGCTGCGGATGGGGTTACTTGCTCGGTGTGCCACCAGATTGAGAAGGAGGGGCTGGGGACTGAAGCGACTTTTGTTGGGAATGTGAAGATCGCGCAGCCGGACAAGAACGGCAATCGGGCGGAGTATGGGCCGTTCGATATTGATCGAGGGCACCAAGCGGTGATGCACTCCTCGACGGCTACGTACCGGCCGACGCAAGGCGATCAGGTGCGGGATTCGGGGCTTTGCGGGAGCTGCCATACGCTGATTACCTCAGCTTTGGGCCCGAATGGCGAGAAGATAGCGAGGTTCCCGGAGCAGGTGCCTTACCAGGAGTGGCAACATAGCGACTACGCGACGAAGCAGACCTGCCAGGACTGCCATATGCCGGTGGTGAAGGAGCCGGTGGCGGTGACGGCGTTGTATGGGCAGCCGCGTGACGGCATGCATCGGCACGCGTTTGTCGGATCGAATTTCGTTGTGGAAGGAATGCTGCAGGATCATCGCGATGAGTTGGCCACGGCGGCGCTGCCGGAGGAGATGGATGCGGCGATGAAGCGCACGACGGAGTTTTTAAAGACTCAGGCGGCGAAGGTAACGATTGGCAGCATCGATCGCACCGGGGAACGCGTTGCGGTCGAGGTGCATGTGGAGAATCTCGGCGGGCACAAGCTGCCGACAGCATATCCTTCGCGACGGGCTTGGCTGCATGTTGTGGTGCGCGATGGGAGTGGGCGTGCGGTGTTTGAGTCGGGCGCACTGAATTCGGATGGCTCGATTGTGGGCAACGACAATGACGCAGACCCGCTGAGGTACGAGCCACACTACCGGGAGATTACGCGTGCGGGCCAGGTGGAGATCTATGAGCCGATCCTGAAGGATTCGGATGGCAAAGTGACGACGGGACTGCTGCATGCGGTGGGATACCTGAAGGACAATCGTCTGCTGCCGCATGGGTTCGACAAGGCGACGGCGATGAAGGACATTGCGGTCACTGGCGGGGCCGCGGACGATCCGGGGTTCACCGACAAGGGAAGCACAGTGCGGTATGTGGTTTCGACCGGAGGTGCGGCAGGGCCGTTCAAGGTGGAAGTGGAGCTTTGGTATCAGCCGATCGGATTTCGCTGGGCGCATAATCTCGAACCGTACAAGGCTAGCGAGCCGCAGCGGATGGTGCGGTTCTACCAAGAAGCGGCGGGAAAATCAGCCGTTATCCTGGCACAGGCGACGGCAACCCTGGCTTCTCATTGAGTGCTAAGCATTCAATGGTTCCGGGGGGAGGGGCCACGGTAGCGTTGGGCTCATGGAGTATCGAGTGACGAGACCTGGTCTGGAGGACCAGGCGTGTATCACGAGCGAACGTGACTTCGCGACATCTCCATGGTCACGCTGACCTACGCCAGACCTTCATGATGCTACCCATTCAGCAACGCGAGGGTGTGAGGCTCCTCTCGCTTCTGGGCCTCGCACAGCGGGAGAGTAACCGTGAGTTGGGCCCCTCCTTCATGACGATTTGCGGCTGTCACGCTGCCTCCGTGAACACGGACAACCGCCTCAACGAAAGCAAGCCCAAGTCCGTGCCCCCGCGATGCGCGCCCTTTGACTCTTCGCTCGAAGAGGTGACGTCCAATCTCGGCATCGAAACCAGGGCCGTTGTCTTCCACGGTTAGGGTTGCCATGTGACCGTCTGCTCGAAGCGAGACACAGACCAAGCATGAAGCGGGCAGATGTTTGAGTTCGTTATCGAGTAAATTGGCGATGACGCGGTGGAGGAGAGCTGGGTCGGCCAACACTTTGACTGAGCCAGCGCTTCGAATTTTAATCCCGAGCCCATTGTCATTCATGGAAGGCTCGTAGAGGTCGATCATGCCTCTCACAAGCTCGTCGAGATCCACCTCGACCCGCGAGAGCCGGAGTGCATCCGCTCTCGCCTCTGCCACGTCGAGCGAAGTGTTAAGGAATTCAGTCAGACGGTCGAGTTCGTCGATCGCGGAAACGATTGACTCGGCATGATCCTCCCTGACATCGCTGGCCAAAACCGTCTCCAATTTGCCACGGATTGCAGTGAGGGGACTTCTCAGGTCGTGTGCGAGGGAGTTTGTAATGGTGTGTAACTGGTGGACGGTGCTCTCGATCCTGTCGAGCATGTGATTCAGGGTGCGAGCCAGATGGCCGATCTCATCGTTCCCCCTCGTGTCGGGAACTCGGCTACTCAGATCGGACTGGCCTATGCGCGACGCTGCTTCCGTAATTTCGCTGACGCGGCCTAACATCTTCCACGTTGCGTAAAATACGATCACGAAGCCAAGCAAGACAATGGCAACCCAAAGAGTGAGAAACCGTACACGAAGATTTCTCAAGACATGAAGTTCGTCACGTTCAGATAACCCAAGATAGATGTTGCTGCCATCCTCGATGCGAACTGAGGCAACTCTGAATGGGCTGCCGAAACCCTGGACCCGCACATCGAAGGGTACGTCAGGTAGTACCCGAGTAGAGCGGATGGCAGCGAGGTTCGCGGCGCCATCTCCAGAGCCGACCCAAAGTTTAGCCGATCCGCTATCTCCTGCTTGAAGAAAGAAGACAGCGTCGTTCTCGTTACCGCTGGATCGCTGACGGCTTGGAACCTCACGACTAACAAGTTCTGCCACCTCACCCACAACTCGGCTGTAGAGGCGGTCTTTTGGCGTTCGCCCGGCTACATCACCGAGTACTGCCACCTCTCCAGTGAGCCACGCGTCGCTCCGACGCTGGATGTCGTTCGCTACAAAGCGATGGAGCATCGCAAAAACCAGCATAGTTCCAATGGCAAAGGCTAGGGTTGCCCAGAGGGAGATACGCCATGCGGCACTGTGCATGATGGGATTAGCGGTCTTTGAGGACATAACCAATACCTCGTAAAGTCTTGATCAGCGGCTCGCGGCCTTCAATATCCACCTTGCCGCGTAACCGGTAGATATGCACGTCGACAACATTAGTGTCCGGTTGAATTCGCATTCCCCATACCTCGGAGAGAAGCATGGATCGAGTGACAACTCTCCCGGCATGGCGACAAAGGTACTCCAGGAGCACAAACTCCTGTGGGCTTAGATTCAGGACTTCGCCGCCACGGGAGGCTCTACGCCTGATGAAGTCCAGTTCCAGGTCGAGTACACGCAAACGTGAGGCTTCTTCGCTCGCAGCCAAATTTCGTCTCAAGAGGTTGCGCAGCCGAGCCAGCAATTCGGCGAGAGCAAAGGGTTTGGTCAGGTAGTCGTCGCCACCTTGTTCCAATCCCTTGACTCTGTCGTCGACCGATCTTCTCGCTGAAAGTATCAATACAGGACTGCCTACGCCAGATTGTCGAAGCTGAAGAATCAGGTCAATGCCATCTTGATCCGGAAGGCCAAGGTCGACGATTAGAACGTCATACCTCTTTTCAGATGCAAGTTGCGCGGCGGCTCGCCCATCCGTGGCGGCATCCACCTCGTAGCCCGCATCAGTGAGCGATTGCTTGAGGAAACGCTGGATCTCGAGTTCGTCCTCCACGAGCAGGAGTTGCATGGAGTGATGGTAAGCCATTTTGATTCACGATTCGCATGCTCCAGGAGGCTGCAACATGACGATTCGGTCATTTACATCCATTCAGCGATAGACGAATAAGGAAAGGCTAGACAAAGAACAGGATAGCCGGGTCAACGACTCCTGCCGCAAGGGTGAGCGGAACGATCGATTTCCGGCGCGCATACTTCCAACCCATGATGGGGCCCGTCATGTGGAGGGACGAAATTTCAAGGGGCGCTCCGGTGATTGCGTCCTCCATGAGCCGGGGCATCACGGTCAACAACGTCCAGCCGGGTCCGATCGATACAGATTTGAATCCCGCCTCAGGTGATTGGGCGGTTCCACAGAAGGCCGCAACAGCACTCGATCGCTATGGGCACGTGGATGAGATCGCCGCAATGGTGGCGTTCGTCGCCGGTCCCGAATCCTCGTACATCACCGGCGCGAATCTGACCGTGGATGGAGGAATGAATGCCTGAAGCGGCGGATGCATTCGGTACAGGAGCCTGATAAGAGGCGCATGCGTGCAGGCGTAATTGAGAGGCAAGAGAGAGGACAATGATTACACTTCAAAACAAAACGGCACTTGTGACCGGCGCATCGAGAGGAATTGGCCGCCGCAACAGCAGCAGCGCTTGCCGAGGCCGGGGCGCACGTTCTGGTTCACTATGGCCGCTCTACGCAGGAAGCGGAATCTCTGGTCGCCGAGATCCGAACGAAAGGTGGGCACGCCGATGCAGTCTCGGCAGATCTAGGGACTCCGGGCGGCGCTTCGTCGCTCGCTAAGCAAGTGCGCTCCATCGTCGGCGATCAATTGGATGTGCTTGTGCTCAACGCTGGAGTCAGCAAATCGGCACGTATCGCGGATTACACGATAGAGGATTTTGACAACCTCTTTGAGCCAAACGTCCGCGGTTCGTTCTTCCTGATACAGCAACTACTGCCGCTTCTTGGTGAGGGCTCAAGCATCGTTGTTATCTCTTCTCTTGGAGCCCGTTCGGTGGTGGGCAAGCCGGGCTTGGAAAATCATTCGATTCTTGCTTACGCCTCTACCAAAGGGGCACTTGAGACTCTGGTCAAGAACTGGGCCGCTATTCTCGGACCGAGCGGCATACGCGTAAATGCTGTTGCTCCTGGCGTCATCGACACGGATATGTCGAATTTCACGAAGACAGAAGCGGGGCGCGAGGTCGCGTTGGGCATCCAGGCATTGAAGCGGCTCGGCAAACCCGAAGATGTTGCCGACGTCGTCGCTTTTATAGCATCCGACGGAGCGCGCTGGATCACGGGTGCGAGTATTCCCGTCGATGGCGGTTCAAAGCTCTAACTGGCACCGAGAGGAGCGCAATGGTTTCCGAGTTGAGTAAAGGTAAAGAGATCAAGATTCCCGGGCCCGATCATCCCATCGCGATTTCGCCGGTTGAGGGTAGGGTGCGTGTGACGATCGCAAGGCGGATCGTTGCTGCATCGACACGAGCTCTGCGACTGGAGGAGAAGGGATATCCGCCCGTCTACTACCTGCCGCGCAACGATGCGGACATGTCGTTGCTTGTTCGAACCACGCACTACACCTACTGTCCGTACAAGGGCGATTGTACGTACTACAGCATTCCCCTCGGAGGAACGAAATCGGAATATGCCGTTTGGACATACGAGAAGCCGTATGAGGCAGTCGCCGACATTAAGGAGTACCTGGCGTTTTATCCATCGCGGGTTGATGCCATTGAGGTGATCCCCTGGGCACGTTCAATCGATCTATGCGGGAGTTCATGTGATGTCGAATCAGCCGCTTTTCACGCCGTATCGAATGGGAGACCTCGATCTCCCTAACCGAATCATCATGGCGCCGCTCACGAGGATGCGCGCACAAACGCAGGATCATGTACCCACAGCCTTGCAAGCGGAATATTACGCACAGCGTGCATCGGCTGGGCTGATCATCACCGAGGCCACCGCAATTAGCCCGGAAGGATTCGGCTGGGCCGATACGCCGGGCTTGTGGACGACGGAGCAGGTCCGCGGATGGCGACGTGTCACGGATGCCGTACATGCAGCCGGCGACCGCATCCTTGCACAGCTCTGGCATACCGGCGCAATCTCGCACCCTGAATTACTGGATGGCGCGCAGCCCGTGTCAGCATCGAACGTCGATCCAGGCCAGATCTCGGTCACGCCAACGGGAAGGAAGCCCACGGTAACGCCGCGGTCTCTGACGAAACAGGAGATTCGAGTCACGGTTGCAGACTTCGCGCGAGCTGCGCGGAATGCGATCGAGGCCGGCTTCGATGGTGTCGAGATCCTCGCCAACTATCTCTATTTGATCTCACAGTTTATCAATGCCGCCACCAACCTGCGCAAAGACGAGTACGGCGGAAGCCTGGAAAATCGCTCGCGCTTTCTTTTCGAGGTAGTCGAGTCGGTCCTGGGGAAGGTCGACGCACGGCGGGTTGGAGTCAAGATCGGCCCGATGCACGAAGGCGGTGCATTTCAATCCAACGCCGAAACTCTGCCGGTTACCGAATATGCAATTGGGAAGCTCAATACCTACAATCTCTCGCACCTGTTGCTCATGGGGAATACAACTGACTTTTCTGGCACTCCACTTGAGAAATTGGTCGACGATGGCATGTTCAGGCATTTCCGCCCTCTCTATAAAGGCACTCTGATCGCAAACGTAAAGATGGACCGTGATCGTGGCAATCGCCTTATCGCGGAGGGGCTGGCAGATCTGATAGCGTTTGGTCGTCCATACATCGCAAATCCTGATCTTGTGCAGCGGTTTGCCGACAATACCCCTCTTGCTGAAGTGGACTGGGAAACCGTCTACGCCTCGGGGCCACATGGCTATTCCGATTACTCAACTTATCAATCATCCGAACTCAACTCAGGAGCTGAATATGCCAAAGACAACACCCGAACAGAACAAGGCGATCGTTCTCGAAGCCTTCGATACTCTCTTTAACAAGCGCGACTACGTGGCAGCAGAACGCTTCTGGTCGCCGAAGTACATCCAGCACATCGCGCACATCGCGCCGGGACGCGAAGGACTGTTTGCTCTTGTCCGTGCGACGCCAGATACCTTGCGCTATGAAAACCAACTCATCGTCGCGGAAGGCGACTATGTCATCGCGCATGCCCGTTTCGCCGGGATGGGAAGGCCCGCGGCCTGGATTGCAGCCGACGTTGTCCGATTCGAAGACGGTCTCCTGGCCGAACACTGGGATGTATTGCAGGACGAAGCCACAAAGAAAGAATCCGTCAGCGGCCTTCCCATGTTTGGGGACACATTCCCTTCATAAGTCTTCAGGATCCACATTTTGGGGAGAACTGAGAGCAATGGAGACGGAGGACGACTACCGATGACCGAAACCAAGAAGCTGCAAGGAAAAGTAGCAGTGATTACTGGAGGCACGACTGGGATAGGATTGGCTGCCGCAAAGCTCTTCGTAAAAGAGGGCGCCTACGTCTTCATCACGGGCCGTCGTCAAAAGGAGCTCGACGAGGCCGTGAAAGCAATTGGCAGTAATGTCACCGGCGTTCAGGGAGACATTGCCAAATTGACCGACCTTGATCGTCTCTATGAGATCGTCGCCACCAATGCGAGAATCGATGTCGTGTTCGCCAATGCCGGCGTCGCTGAATTTGCTCCCCTCGGCAAATCACCGAAGAGCATTTTGACAAGCTCTTCGACATCAACGTCAAGGGAACACTATTCACCGTGCAGAAAGCCTTGCCGCTACTGAACGATGGTGGCTCGATTATCCTCAACGGCTCCGTTGCGAGCGTGAAAGGCACGGCCGCCTTCGGCGTCTATGGCGCGACCAAGGCCGCTCTCCGCTCCTTCGTCCGAACCTGGACCTCGGATCTCAAGGACCGTCATATTCGTTCCAACGTCATTAGCCCAGGGCCGACCGATACGCCGGTCATCGATGGACAACCTGCAGACGCCATTGCACGAATCGTGTCCACCATCCCTATGGGACGCATGGGAGAACCTGATGAAATCGCCAAGGCCGCACTTTTTCTGGCGTCGGACGACTCCAGTTTCGTCACGGGGATTGAACTGTTCGTTGATGGCGGCAGAGGGCAGGTATGATCGAGAGCCGCCGCGCTGAAGCCGGCCGCCTTGGTCGCTCTCAGGCGGGCTTCTTCAGAAGGTCTGCCACCGACTTCAGGATTTCGTGTGAAAGCGTCTCATCCGATACGGCGCGGGCCAGCGACATGGCTCCGACGAGCGCGCTGAAAGTCAAGATCGCACTCGACCTTGCCGCGCGCTTGTCCTTGCCTGCCAACAACCCAACAATCAACTCAATGTCATCCCTGATTTGTTCAGAGGTGAGCGCACGAGTCCGCTTATCGCTGCGAGCAATCTCCGGCGCCAGTGCGCTGAAGGCACAGCCCGCACCTGGATTCTTGCGATGGGCATCGCTCAAGTAATCATCGATGAGCTTCTCGAAAGATAGCGGCTGCCCTCTGGATTCAGCAGCTTCCTTTTGGCGCTGCCAGACACCGAATGCATCGCTGACTGCCTCGGCCACAAGGTCGTCACGCGAGTCGAAGTGCTTGTAGAAGCCGCCCACCGTCAGACCGGCTTCCTTCATCAACTCCGCAATTCCGAATCCCGCGAGGCCTTTTTCGCGGAATCTCTTTGAGGCAATGGCAACGATGCGCTTATGAGTTTTCTCCTTTTGGGCCTTGGAATAGCCCATATGAACCTCCTCCAAAATAATCTGCGACGAAATCAGGATTACGAATCTAATCCTGTTATGAGGATTATAACAGTAATCCACACTGCTCGACGAAGGCCTAGGGCTCAACCAATTCGCGACCAGCTGAGGTCTCGATCGACATTAACAATCTCCAGGTTGCGGCCTAGCGGCGCAAGCCAGGAGTGACATGGGAAAAGGGAGAACCAATATGCGTGCAATGAGAGCGGAGCAATTTAATGGCTATGAAGCGTTGAAGCTCGTCGAGCTTCCAAAACCAGCCGTCACAGACGGGAAAGCACTGGTGAGAATCACGGCAGCCGGCGTCACGCCGCTTGACCATACAATTCTCTCCGGCCAATTTCACACCACGAAGGTGCCATTGATCCTGGGCAACGAAGGAGCGGGCGTGGTGGAAGAGGGAGGCGGAGCGGATTTTCCAGCCGGCTCGCACGTGATGTTCTGGGGTGCCTATGGCGCTTTTGAGGACGGTAGCTATTGTGAGTGGATTGCTGTCCGGAAGGAAGATCTTTGCCTGATACCTGATGGTGTCGATGATGTGAGTGCCGCAGGCATTCCGGTCGCCTATCTCACCGCGCAAGTGGCTCTTATCCTGGCTGGTTTTCGTCCCGGCAAAACCGTTCTGGCGCCGGCGATCGGGGGGGCGGTCGGCAACGCTGTGACACAACTGGCGCGTACTCTGGGAGCAAAACATGCCATCTCAAGCACGACCAACCATGCAAAAGCCGAGCAGGCGAAGACGCTTGGATTCAATGAAGTCATCGATACTTCCGTGGAAAAGTTGGCTGACGGCGTGCGTCGTATTACAGACGGCTACGGCGCAGACATCATCGTCGACGGGATCGGTGGTGAGGTGTTGAGCGAAGCGGTCAAAGCGCTCGCGCCAGGAGGGAGCCTCATAACACTGGGGTATTCCGCAAGCCGCAAGACAACTATTGACGTGACAAGTTTCATCGTGTCGCAAACCAGCATCCGGGGTTTCAATATGTTCTCTCAGCCGCAGGCAATCGTTACGGACGCGTGGAAGTCTACTGCCTCTCTGCTTAAATCCGGCGCGATCAAACCGATCGTGGCGAAGACCTTCCCTCTGGCTGAAGCGGCTGAAGCTCTGCGCTACCTCGTAGAGGACCGCCCCTTTGGGAGGGTAGTTCTTACAGTCTAACGACACCTGATGGGGGGAACACAACAGGTGTTCCGCTCTGCAATTTGCGAAGGGTTCGCACTACACGCAGGCATCGTGCGAACACAAGTTGTCAAATCAATCCAACTACGCTCGGACGAGCCTACTCAGAGAGAGGAATCAATGACAACAATAAAGGCGATTCGGCTGGCTTCGGTGGTCACGGCAATCAATGTCTTGGTCGCGAGTGGCTTTTCCATCGTGGGGATCATCCGTCCGCAATACCTGGTCCCTGTCGAATCCGTTCCAACGGAGGCGTCTTTGCTATTGGCGATGTATGCGGCGGCGCGCACAATTCCTCTGACTTTGTTCGCATTGGGGCTATCGACAAGCAGGCGACGCCTGCGTCGCTGATCCCTGAGTGCGCTCGCCGGCACCACGCAATTGCTGGATGCCGGAATTGGTCTGTTTGAGCATGATCTTGGGAGATGCGCTGGGCCGCTCTTTATCGCCGTCCTCAAATTCTTCGTGGTGTACCTGCTTCACAGATCCGTGCAGGTGAGTGAATTCGCGATTTCTCATCAATCGAGAATTGCTCCTGACGACATGGGCGCTTCTCAGTAGCAATTCCAGTGACTGCTCATCCACATCCGGTGCGGATGTTGCCCTCATCGGCTCGGAGAGTGGTCGATGATTCTGAGGGCAAGGCAATCGGCAGCGGCGATTGTCACATGACGCCAGTTTAGGAGCGCCCAGTCAGCGGGCCACTCCATCGTCTCCAATTCTTCGATCCAGTCCTGCGCCGCCTTCCTCGCTTCCTTCCGGCCATATCGTCTGAATACGGCCTCGCAAAAGGCTGTTAATTCCGTTTCCGCTGCCGTCCTAAACTCGGCAATTCGTTCGACAGGCGTCTGCTGAGCGTGAACAATCGAGCTGGTTTTCTTATCGCACATGAAGCTTATCTCCTGATTGAAATAACGTCCGCCAGATTTATGGCCTCACACACCATTCGGAGCCCTTAGAAGTGCAATTTCGTCCGGCGATACTACCTTGATGGTGAAAGTCTATTGCTAGTGCATTGCTTCTCCCGCAGGGGCGCCCTGTCTGGGCTTGTTCTTACTTAGAACGAAGGCGCACACCACCATGCCGATTGCCATCCAACAAAGCAGTCGGTAGATGTCCTGATAAGCCTGCGCAGCAGCCTGCTGATTGAGTTGCTGATAAATAGCAGCTCGTGCCATGAAGCCGGGTCCGGGGCCCTTGCCGCTACCGCCAAAGTAAGAGGTAAGCGCGTTGACTCGGTTGACGAAAGCAGGATTGCCAGGCTGCATGGACTCCTGCAGGCGCGCCTGGTGGAAGAGAGAACGGTTGGTGACGATCGCTCCAGTAATGGCAATGAAGATGCTGCCACCAACGTTGCGAACGAAGTTGATGATCCCCGAGACCTGGTTGCTTGCCTCTTTTGGAAGTCCGACATAAGCCGCGGTGGTGATGGCGATGAAGGCGAAAGGAATCGCGAACATCTGAAGAATTCGCAACCAGGAGGCAAAGCCGAAGGTCATGGTGAGCGTGAAGTGCGTCGAGGTGTAATAGAACGCGCCGGCAAAGCAGGCGAAACCGAATGCAGCCATGTTTCTCGCTGGAAATCTGCCGGTAGCTATTCCTGCCAGGGGCATAACGACGAGCAGGGCAACTCCTCCGCCTGCGAGCGCCTCTCCGGCGCGGGTTGCCGTGTAGCCCATAAGCTGCTGTAGAAACTGGGGCTCAAGTACGGTTGCAGCATTCAGGACTCCGCCCACCAGAATCATGAGGAAACAACAGATAGCGAAATTCTTGTACTTGAATAGACGCAAGTTCATGATGGGATTCTTAGCCCGCCACTGCCACCAGATCAGGCCGGTCATACCCGCAACGAATAGAAGGCAGAAGATGCGGATGAAGTTGGAAGCAAACCAGTCTTTCTCTTCACCCTTATCGAGCATGATCTGCATACCGCCCATGGCGACCGTGAGCAGGCCGAGGCCGATGTAGTCCAATTTCCTGAGATTGGCACGATCTGCTTTGATCCACGGCGGATCCTGGACCAGACGGCTAACCAGAAAGAACGCGAGTATGCCGACGGGCAGATTGATATAGAAGATCCATCGCCAGGAGTAGTTGTCGGTGATCCAACCACCGATCGTCGGCCCAAGGGATGGCGCAAGCACCGCCACAAGACCATAGAGCGCGAAGGCCTGGCCACGCTTCTTTTCTTCGAAGGAATCCGCCATAATGGCCTGCGCCATAGGCTGGAGGCCACCACCTCCGACTCCCTGAAGTACGCGCGAGATGAGCAAGATCGGTAGCGTTGGGGCGATACCGCAAAGAAAGCTTGCCGCAGTGAAGATGGTAATGCAAAGCAGAAAGAAATTCTTGCGGCCGATGACACTCGACGCCCAGGCACCCACTGGCAGAATGATCGCGTTGGAGACAAGATAGCTGGTGAGAACCCAGGTTCCCTGATCGGTGCTGGCGCCGAGATCGCCGGCAATGTGGGGAAGGGCGACATTGGCAATGGAAGTATCGAGAACCTCCATGAAGGCAGCGAGCGCAACAGTCGCTGCAATCAGCCAGGGATTAACACCAGGCTTCCATCGCCCGCTGCTCCCGACTTCACCTGACATCTGCTGTCCTTTCCGGTCGATTGAGCGTTGTCAGATTCAACAACGTGAGCCCAACAACCGCGGTCACATCGCAATACCTTGCGAACCGTTTCCACTCAATGCTCTTTCTTACAAACCGAGCATTGGTGATTATTTGATATACATATTGTATCTGAAATCGTATCGTATGTATATAGCGCGAAGTTTGTGGAGGGAACTATGATGGTTGACACAGGCACAAGCCGCACATTGGCGACCAAAGTCATATGCCCGATTCAAAGCTATGATCGCGCAACCCGCAGTCTTCACGAGGATGTTGGACACTTCAGGCGCGAGCGCACTTCGAGTGCCGGACAGGGTGTGAGGGAGAAGGGAGGAGGCGAACAAGAGAGCGCTCAGCACAAGACGATTGTTGTTATCGAGCAGTGGATCTGTCTCGTATTAGGCCTGGTCTGCATGGCCTTTGGGATCTGGGGGATTTATATGAAGCCCGAACAGGATGCTCTTTCTGCACACATTGCTTGGCTGGGATCGCTATATATGCCGACGTTGCGGGTGACGGCAGTCGCTTGCATCGGGTTGGGCGTAGCGCTAGCACGCTGGGGGTGGGCGCATCTATGACTGGCTTTCGATTTCCAGCAGCTGAAGATTACTGCGATCTTCTCGCAGGGACCGGCGTCAGTGCTCCGGAGTATAAACTATCCTCGTATCAGGATACGGAGGGTTCATTGTGACAAC
>Ga0193753_10000553_pt1 | contig 36413 bp, 30 predicted proteins | sample H1c2metaG_FD_144925 | JGI IMG/M metagenome (GOLD analysis project Ga0193753, IMG submission 144925) | Soil microbial communities from a riparian zone of the East river system, Colorado, United States - H1c2 | ecosystem: Environmental > Terrestrial > Soil > Riparian zone | place: USA: East...
GTTGGGAATGCGCGTGCACGTCCGCGCTGCGCAGCAACTCATCGAGCGTGACGCGCACCGGGGCATGTGCGCCGGATTCGGCCGCGGCCGTGCCTTGCCGCCTGGCGACGAGCACGCGCATTCCCAACGCGTCGCGCGCGGCCTTGGCGACCGCCTGTCCCAACGTGCCGTAACCGACGATGCCGAGAACCTTGCCGGAAAGCTCGCGAATGGGCGCGCCCGGCACGGTGAATTGTTCGGAGCGCGACCAGGTGCCATCGATGGCGGCCTGCCCGTATTCGCGCAGGCGATGCGTCAGCAGCAGCATCGCCCCGAGCACGTGCTGAACCACCGACACCGTGCAGTACTCGCGGATATTGCAGACGGCGATGCCCAGCTCGCGAGCCGCCTCGAGATCGATGTTGTTCGTGCCGGTGGCCGTGAGGCCGATGAAGCGCAGGCCCGGCACCGCACGCATGCGCGCGCGCGTGATGTTCAGCTTGTTCGTGAGGATGAATTCGACGCCGGCAATGCGCTCGTCGACTTCGGCGTCGGTGGAGGTGGCGTGAAGCGTGATGCCGGGCAGGACCCTTTCGAGCTGCGCGGTGTCGAGGTCGTCGTGACTGACGGTTCCGAAATCGAGAAATACCGCTCTCATCCTATCCCCTAGCTAGTCCTCCATGCGGGTGGCAGGCAAAGGCGTGAGACCCGCGGGGGTTGCGAGAGTACCACCGCTGCGGGAGGGAGCGGCAATGGCCGGTGGAATGAGCTTGTACATCACCGGCGTGACGAGACGCGCCAGCAGCGTGGAGGTGATGAGCCCGCCGATGATCACCCAGGACATCGGCGAATACAGGCCGATGTTCTGCAGGGCCAGTGGCAAGAGGCCGCCGATGGCGGTCGCCGACGTGAGCAGGATGGGCAGGAAGCGGATTTCACCGGCCTGTTCGATGGCCTCGTCGAGCGGCACGCCCTGCTCGCGCAACTGGTTGGTGAAATCGACGAGCAGGATCGAGTTCTTGATCTCGATGCCCACCAGCGCCACGAAGCCGATCGAGGCGACGAAGGAAATGTCATTGCCCGACACCAGCAGCATCAGCAGGCCACCGAACACGCCGAGCGGCACCACCGTCAGCACGATGAGCGTGGATTTGAAATTGCCGAACTCCAGCACGAGGATCGCGAAGATGCCGAAGATCGCAACGATAATGGCGATACCGATGCCGCCGAACGCTTCCTGGCTCGCTTCGTCTTCGCCACCCAGGTCGTAGGTGTAGCCGCGCGGCCAGTCCATCTGGTCGAGCTTCTTCGTGATCTGGCTGGTGAGCTCACCGATGTTGTAGCCAGGCTTCGCGTCCGCATCGATGGTCATGGCGCGTTCGCGGTTGAAGCGCTGGATGAGCGTGGGCGCCTTCTCGAACTCGAGCGATGCGAGCTGCGACAGCGGCAGCGTGGTCCCGCCGAGCGAGGGCACGCGCACCTGTTCGAGGGCGGCGAATTCCGCCTGCTGGGTGATCGGCGTGCGCACGACGATCGGATACTGCTCGCCGGTCGTGTCCTTGAACGTGCCAACGCTGACGCCCGCCACGGCCAGGCGCACCGCGCGATCGAGCTCGGCGGTCTGCACGCCCAACTGCTGCGCCTTGCGCGAATCGATGCGCAACTTGAGGTTGGTGCGCGAGACGTTCAGCGGATTCTTGACGTCGCGCGTTCCGGGCGTGCCCTTGACCAGGTCTTCCACGCGGTGCGAGAGCATCTCGATGGTGTCGAGATCCTGGCCGATGACGCGCACGGAAATCGGCGCCGAGATCGGCGGCCCGTTCTGGAATTCCTTCACATAGATATGCGCGCCGGGATACCGCCCGAGCCGTTCGCGCAAGAGCTGCAGGCGCTCCGGGGTTTCATCGGTGTCGTACTCGTGCAGCTGCACGAAGACTTCCGCGTAGTTGGACGCGTCGTTGCGCTGGATGTGGTTGTAATAGATCTGCGGGTTGCCGTGCCCCAGGTTCGCGAACCAGCCTTTGACCTCGGGCATCTTCGCCAGCTCGTCTTCCACAAAGCGCAATGCGCGATCGGTCTCGGACAACGACGTGCCGTTCGGCGAGTCGACCTGGATGAGGAACTGCGGCGTGTCGGCCTTCGGAAACAGGCTGGATCCGATGACGGGGACCAGCGCGGCGGACAGCAACAGCGAACCGCCGATCGCGGCCGCCACCGTCAACTTTGGTCGCGCCAGGCACCAGTGCAAGGCCGGGCGGTAGTAGTGGTGGATGACACCCATGACCCGCTTGAGGAAGCGATTTTCCTGGCCTTCGTTCTCCTCGCTGAGTACGCGGCTCGCGACGAACGGAATGATGAACAGCGCCAGCATCAGCGAGCCCATGATGGTGGCCACCACGGCCATCGGCAGCACGCGGATGAACTTGCCCGCGGTGCCTGGCAGCGCCAGCAATGGCAGGAACGCGAAGACCAGGGTCGCGGTGCATCCGAGAATCGCCACGAATATCTGGCGCGTGCCATCGAGCGCGGCCTGTATGCGTGATTTCCCCATGCGGAGGTGACGCGCGATGTTCTCCACCACCACGATGGAGTCGTCGACCAGCAGGCCCAGCGCGACCACGAAGCCGGCGATCGACAACTGGTTCAGCGAGTAGTCGAGGAAGTAGAGGCAGGCGAGGCCGAACGACAGCGACAGCGGGATGGACACCATGACGATGCCGGCCGCGCGGAAGCCCAATGGCAACAGCGTCAGCAATACCAGCGCGATCGCGATGCCGAAGTCGAAGTACAACCGGTTGAGCCGCGAGCGCACGTTCTCGGACTGGTCGAAACCGACCTTTAGCCTGATGCGCTTGGGCAGCTCGGCCGAGAACTGATTGGCCGCCGCCATGACGCGCTCGCGCACGTCGAGGATGTTGTAGCCGTCTTTCTGATTCGCGGTGACGAACACCGCGCGTTTACCCTTGTAGCGGCCGGTGTAACTGTACGCAGCCGTGCTCCAGGTCACGTCGGCCACGTCACGCACGCGCACGATGCGCCCATCGAGGGATGCAATGACGGTGTCGCGCACCTGGTCGAGCGATTCGTAGCTCCCGGAGGTCTTCAGCGAGAAACTGCGTGATCCCAGGTCGACGAAGCCGGCGGGGATGTTCGCATTCTCGCTCTGCACCGCGCCGATGACCTGCGCGGGCGAGAGATTGAGTTCGGACATGCGGCGCAGGTCCACGGCGACGCGCAACTCGCGCTCGGGGTACGCCCAGCTTTCCGAGGTGCGCACGCCGTCGATGGTCTTGAGCTTGTCCTTGAGCTCGCGCGCGTGGTCCTCGAGTTCCCGGTATGGCGCCTCGTCGGACAGCAGCGCGATCTGCACCGTGTTCACGAGCCCTGGTGAAAATCGCCGCACGATGATCTGCACTTCCGGCGGGAACAAAGGACGCAGCGCGTTCAATTCGCGCGTCACCTCGTCATATTTCTTGTCCGCATCGGTGGAGGCAAGGAATTCTATCGCCGTGAACGACACGCCGTCCCGGATGGACGTTTCCATCTTGAGCACGTCGTCGAGCGTGGCGAAGCGGTCTTCCAGCGGCTTGGCGATGAGGCGTTCGAGATCTTTCGGATCCGCGCCCGGGTAGATAGCCGCCACGGTGAAGCCGGGGATCTTGAAGTACGGATCCTCCTCGCGCGGAACGCTCGCGAAGGCGTACCAGCCGAGTGCGACCAGGCACAGGAACGCCACCAGCGTGAACTGGTAACGGCGGATCGGAAACTCGAGGAACGACATGTGGCCTCCCGGATACCGCTCGAGGCGCTCAGCTGTCCGTCGCCGGCTTGGGTGTGTTCACCGCCTGCTTGGTGGTGTCACGCAGAATCTCCACCGCTTCGCCGTTCTCCAGGAACAGCGCGCCGTCGGTGATCACCGCTTCGCCCGTCGCGACGCCGCTCGCAAGCGCGATGCTGTCGGCCGTGATGAAAGCCACGCGCACTTCGCGGCGCAGCGCCTTGCCGCCGTCGATCACGAACACGCTGGCCCGATCGCCGTCACCCTCGACCAGCGCGGAGATGGGTATGTAGGTGAGCAGCGGTGTGCCGGTCGTGGGCGCGAGGCGAAGCCGCGTGACGAGTCCGCTGACCAATCGCGCCGGCGCCGAATCGAACTGCACCTCGATGGGAAACATGCCGGTGCGCTCGTCCGCGGCGCTCGCGATCTCCACGATGGTCCCCGTCATGGGCTGGCCCGGGAATGCATCCATGCGGATCTCGCCCTTGTCGCCCAGCTTCACATTGACGATTTCGCGATCGGCCAGCGCGGCACGCACCACGTAGCCGCGGCCGCTCTCGCCGAACACCAGCACCGGGCTGCCCGCGGGAACCAGTTCGCGCTCCTCGGCGAGCTTGCGCAGCACCTTGCCGTCGCGTGGCGCGCTGATCACCGAATAGCCCTGGTTGAACTGCGCGGAGTTGTATTGCGCGGCAGCCATGGCCGATTGGGTGCGCAGATCCTGGAGCTGCTCGAGGCTGATGACCTGGTCGGCATAGAGGTTTTCGCCGCGCTTGAGGTCGCGCTCGGCCTTGTCCGCCAGCTGCCGCGCCTGCTCGACCTGCGAATTGACCTCGGTCAGCTCGATTTCGGCGAGGCGCTGGCCTTGGCGAACCACGTCGCCTTCCTGCACGTAGATGCGGCGCACGACGCCGCCCATCTTGAACGACAGGCGCATCTCGTGCTTCGTCGCCACGACGCCGCTGGTGTCGATGGGCGGCACCGCGGGGCCCGTGCTCGCGTGCTGCACCCTCACGGGTGTCGGCCGGTCCGCCACCGGCGCCTCCTGCCTGCCGCAAGCCGTGAGCATCGTGAGCGCGGCGATGACGAGTAGTCGTGAAATGCTCATGGCGGTCACCCTGGAATTAGTTAGATGCCGGCGGCAGCGGCAAGGTGCCCGCGGCGGTGGCGTAGTCGAGCTCGGCCTGGCGCGCGAGCACCGAAAAGCGCGTGACATTGAGATTGAGCTCCGCGCCGGTGAGGCTGGAGCGCGCATCGATGAACTCCACCTGGCTGATCGCGCCTTCGTCGCGCTTGCGGCTGGCGATGCGAAAAGCCGCGCGCGCGGCTTCGGCGCGCGCATCGGCGGTCGCCAGCGAATCCGCGCTGGTGTTGAGCCGGTCGAGAGACTGCTGGACCTCGAGCTGCACCTGCTGGGTGAGTTCTTCGAGCTGGGTGGCCGTCTTGCGCGCGTTGGCGGAAGCCTGGCGCACGGCGGCGCGGCGCGCACCACCGTCGAAGAACGTCCAGTTGAACAGCAGCGAAACCGTGGAGTAATTGCTGCCGCGGCCGAACTCATAGTCTTCGCCCTGGATGCCGCCATCGGCGCCGAGCGACAGCGTGGGCCAGCGGTCGGCTTTCGCAATGCTGACCTGGGCTTCACTGGCACGGGTCAGGTGAGTGAGTTCGGCGAGCTCGGGGCGGTCCGCGAGCGCCGCGGCGCGCAATTCGGCCAGCGCACGCGTGCGAGCCGTCACTTCGGCGGCCACGTCGGCGTTCTCCAGCGCGGTCTCGAGTGGCCGGTTGAGCAGGAAGTTCAGGTAGCTCTGCGCCTGTGCCGCGAGGTTCTGCGCCTCGCGCGACTGCTGGGTCACGGCCAGAAGTTCGGCACGCGCGCGCAGCACCTGGTCCTGCGTGATCTTGCCGTTGCGATGCAGGGAATCGTTGACGCGCAGGTTCTCGTTGAGCAGCGCCACGCTCGCGTCGACGATGCCCTGCGTGCGCACCGCCGAGAGCCAGTGCAGGTAGCCCACGGTGATGTCGCGCTTGAGCTGGCGCGCCAGCGCCACGTGCGCGTATTCGCTCGCGCCTAACAACTCGCGCTGCGCGCGCACCGCGGCGGGAATTGCCGCGTTCACCAGCGGCATGCGCAACGTGATGCGCGTGTCCTGCTCGCGTTCGCGCAGGAATGCGATGGTTTCATCCTGGACCACGGGAAACTGCGGCTGCTGTCCCTGCGCGATGAGCAGGTCGTTGAGCGTCTGGTATGCCGGGTTCAGCGCCTGGCCGAGTGGCAGTTCGAAGGTGCGGCCGCCTTGCGCCCAGGTGTAGCGCGCGTCGAGCCCCAGTTCGGGGAAATAGCGCGCGCGTGCTTCATCGAGCGCCGCCGTGGATCTCTCGACGTCGAGCGATTGCGCGCGCAAAGCCAGGTTCGCCGAGAGGCCCTGGCGCACGTAGTCGTCGATGACCGCGGCCAGCGGGCGGTCCGCCTCTGCAGCGACTCCCTGCGCGAACATGGGCGCAGGCAGCGCGGCCAGCACCACGCTCAAACAGGCGCCCGCGACTCTCAGATGTTCAGTCGCTGGACGCATGTCTAGTCGGAGGCGCAAACAATCCATGAATCGACGTCCTTCAGGTCAGCTCTTGAGATCCCGCGAGATCATGCTGATGGCGTGATCGATGAGCGCCTTCGCGGTGACGCCGTGGTGCGTCAGCGCGTGCGCCTTGGTCGTGGTGAGCTGGATGATGCCGTGCATGAATCCCCAGAGCGTCACGCTCATGAGGATCGGCGATCCGACGTCGCCGCGGATGCTGCCGTCGCGCACCCCCGTTTCGATGGACGCGACCAGCGTGGCTTGCAGGCGGTCACCGCCCACAGCGCAGGCTTGCTCGGACGGCGAGCCTTGCGTGGGTTCGGAAGACTGCAGCTCGCAACGCGCCAGCGCGTCGAAAAGCACCGGGAATTCCTGCGAAAACGCCACATAGGCACGACCCATGGCGTTCACCTGCTCGAGCCCCGACTTGTGACGTTCGGCGGCCTCTACGAAGCGGGCGTGCAGCATGTGCATGGCGCGTTCGGCGAGCCCGAACATGAGATCGGACCGGTCCTGGAAGTACACATATAAGAGTGCGCGCGACAGGCGCGCGCGGCGCGCGACGTCGTCCATGGTGAGCGCGTCCAGGCCGACCTCGCGGCCGGCGGCTTCCGCGGCGTCGACGATTTCCGCGCGACGGCGCTCCTTTTCCTCGAGTCTGCGTTCAGCGATGTAATTCATATGGGCGGGAAGCCTAGGCTGCTCCCTGACGCCATGTCAATTAGTAGAGATCTGTGTAACCGGGAACACGGACGCCAAAATATCCAAATGCGAACTCATCGCATTTACATCCGCGTGGCGTGAACCCCATACTGCCAGCCGTGAATCCGCCAGATTCGAACGCCAACTCCGCCCACCCGCTCGCCGAACTCCGGCGCGGAGAGGCAGCGGTTGTCGCCGGGCTCGCCGAAGTCGCCGGTTTCGACGACGGGCACGGCAGCGGCGCCATCGTGCTGGCCCGGCTGCGCGATCTCGGGTTCGTCGCCGGTGCTCGCTGCGAAGTCATCGCGAAAATGTGGCCCGTCGGGGACCCCATGGTGGTGCGCGTCGGCGGGTCGACCTTCGCGTTGCGCCGCGCCGAAGCGGCGGCCGTGCGCGTCATGCGCCCGGAAGTCAAAGCCGCGGCGCAGGTGCAGCTGGCGCTCAAGGAGACCAGCACCGCGCTCGCCTGAGCGCCGGGCGAAAGCTCATCCCGTCATGGACGCCGTCGTTTCCACTCCTTCGCTGCGAATTGCGCTGATTGGCGTTCCCAATTGCGGCAAGACCGCGCTCTTCAATCGCCTGACCGGCAGCCGCCAGAAGGTGGCTAACTACCCCGGCGTCACCGTCGAGCGGCGCGAAGGCGAGCGGGCCGCGCTCGATGGCCGGGCGCTGCGCATACTCGATCTGCCCGGCACCTACAGCCTGAGCCCCACCACGCTCGATGAAGCCATCACGCGCGACGTGTTGCTGGGCCGCGTCGCGGATGCGCCGGCGCCCGAGCTCGTGGTGTGCGTGGTCGACGCGGTGCACCTGCCGATCGGCCTGCGGCTCGCGCTCGAAGTGAAGCGCCTGGGCCTGCCCATGGTGCTGGCGCTCAATCGCATGGATGTCGCCGCGAAGCGAGGCGTGCACATAGATATGGAGCGTCTCGCCACCGAGCTCGGCGTTCCCGTGCTGCCGACCATCGCCGTGAAACGCGGTGGCGCCGATGCGCTCATCGACGCCATTCAGCCGGCGCGGTGGGAACACCATCGCAGCGTTGCCGCTCGTGCGTGGCAGGACGCAACGGCCGAAGATGCCGAACAGACGCAGACCGATCTGCGCGGCGTGCTCGCCGCGGTCGGCTACAGCCCGCCGAAAGAAAATCGCTGGTTCGAACGTATCGACGCGATCCTGCTGCATCCCGTGTGGGGGCTCGTGGTACTGGCCGCCGTGTTGTTCGTGATGTTCCAGGCGGTCTTCAGCTGGGCCGAAGCGCCCATGGGCTGGATCGACGGCAGTCTCGGAAAGCTCGGCGAGTTCACCGCCGCGCACCTGCCGGAGGGCCCGCTCTCGAGCCTGCTGGTCAACGGCGTCATCGCCGGCGCCGCCGCGGTGCTGGTGTTCCTGCCGCAGATCCTGATCCTGTTCTTCTTCATCCTGGCGCTCGAGGACTCGGGCTACCTGCCGCGCGCGGCCTATCTACTCGACCGGATGATGGGTGGCGTTGGGCTGTCGGGCCGCGCATTCATCCCGCTGCTGTCCAGCTTCGCCTGCGCCATTCCCGGCATCATGGCCGCGCGCACCATCCCGAGCTGGCGTGACCGCCTGACCACCATCATGATCGCGCCGCTCATGACCTGTTCGGCGCGGTTGCCGGTGTATGCGCTGCTCATCAGCGCGCTGATCCCGGCGAAGGCCGTGGGACCATTCAACCTGCAGGGCCTGGTGCTGCTCGCGCTGTACGTGGCCGGCATCGTCGGCGCGCTCGCGGTCGCCTGGGTCATGAAACATTTCGCGGGCGTGCGCCAGTATTCGCCGCTGATGCTCGAATTGCCGGACTACCAGTGGCCGCATGCCGGCAACTTGTTGTTAGGCTTGTGGGAGCGCGTGAAGATCTTCCTCTCGCGCGTCGGCGGCATCATCCTCGCGCTGATGATCGTGTTGTGGTTCCTGTCGAGCTACCCGGCGCCGCCGGACGGCGCCACCGGGCCACCCATCCAGTACAGCTTCGCCGGACGGCTCGGCGCGATGCTCGAGTACGTGTTCGCGCCCATCGGCTTCAACTGGCAGATTTCGATTGCGCTGGTTCCTGGCCTGGCCGCACGCGAAGTCGCGGTGAGTGCGCTCGGCACGGTCTACGCCATGTCGGCCACGGGCGATGACGTCGCGGGCCGGCTCGAGCCGGTCATCGCCAGCACCTGGAGCCTGGCCACGGCCTGTTCGCTGCTGGTCTGGTACGTGTTCGCGCCGCAGTGCCTGTCGACGCTGGCGGTGGTGAAGCGCGAAACCAATTCCTGGCGCTATCCGCTGATCATGGCGGGCTATCTGTTCGCGCTGGCGTACGTAGCCTCGTTCATTACGTATCGCGTCATCGCGGCCATCCCGTAAGGTTCACCCATGGCGCAACAGATCATCGTCGCCGTCATCGTCGTCTTCGGCTTCGCGGCCAGCGCGTGGAAGCTCGCGCCGGCACGACGTCGGTTGCGTTTGTTGATCGCGCTCGACGGTTGGGCCTCGCGCCATCCGGCACTCGCCGGCTGGCGGGAACGAACGCTGAAGCCGCGCATTGCGCGCGCCGCGGGCACGGGTTGCTCGGGCTGTGCCGCGAACGTCGGCGTCCGCCCGAATCACCCGCCCCGGTGACAGCCTTCCAGATCGCGCTGCTGGGCGCGCTGCTGTTTGCGGGCCCGGTCCAGGCTGCCGAACCCGTTCGTCAATTGCGCGACGATGCGGGCGACACGATCGCGCTCGGATCCGCGCCGTGCCGCATCGTGTCACTGGCGCCGGGCACCACCGCCATGTTGTTTGCCGCGGGCGCCGGGCACTGCCTGGTCGGCACCATCGCGCACAGCGACGAACCGGTCGAAGCCGCACGCGTGCCGGTGGTCGGCGACGCGGAGACCCTGGATTTCGAACAGCTCATGGGCCTGCGACCCACCGTCGTCGTGGTGGCGGTGGACGTGGTCCAGCGTGTACGCATCGATCGCATCAGGGCACTCGGCATTCCCGTTTACCAGGTGCACGTAACGCGACTCGCGCAGATGCCCGAATCGCTGCGGCGGCTGGGTTCGCTCGCCGGCACCGAAGCCGCGGCCGATCGCAAGGCGGATGAGCTCACCACCGAGCTGGCCGAGCTCAGCACGCGCTACCGAAACCGCGCTCCCGTGCGCGTGCTGTACCAGATCTGGGACCGGCCTATCTACACCATCGGTGGCCGGCACGTCATCAACGACGCGCTCACGCTGTGCGGCGCCGTCAACGTGTTCGCCGATCTCACCACCGCGGCGCCGGCCGTGACGCGCGAGGCGGCGGTGCTGCGCAATCCCGATCTCATCCTGGCCTCGGCGCCGCCGGGCGCGGCCGACGATTGGCTGGCCGAGTGGCGCAAGTTTCCGGCGCTGGCCGCCGTGCGCGGTGGGAAGCTGGTGAGTTATGTCGATCCGCGCATCGATCGCATGGGGCCTTCGGTCATCGCGGCGACCGGCCAGCTGTGTGCCGTGATCGACCACGCACGCGCGCCGCTGCCGGTTGTGCGGTAGTGCGCGCTGCGGGTATGTTCCGCCCCTCGTAAAGGCCGGGGAGGGGATGCTGATGAAATCCATTCTGTTGTTCGCGGTTTCCGCGGCCCTGTTGAGTGCATGTGCCACCACGGGTCCGGAGACGGCCTGGGGTAAACCGGGCATATCCAAAGTCGATTACGTGACCGACCTCGGCACGTGCACGGCGATGTCGGCGCTGGCGGAGAGCGGCAATGGCGCCAACACTGCTGGCGGCATCAACGGCAAGAACAATTCGGCGCCGACCAGCAACGGTGGCGATGTGGCCAAGGCCGCGCGCCAGAGCGGCGGAGTTTCCGCGGGAGCCGCGGTACCGATGGGCAACAGCGTGTATCGCGACAGCGCGCCTCCCGACGTGGTCAATCGTGCAGCCACCCAGCAGCAGACCCAACAAATGGCTTCACAGCGCGCCCGCAATGAAGCGCTCCAGAGCTGCTACGTGGAACGCGGGTACATGGAATTCCGGTTGACTCCCGAACAGCGCCAACATCTCGGAACGCTGAAGCGTGGCACCAACGAATACCTGCAGTATCTCGCCGAAATCGGTACCAGTCCGGCGCTCGCCAAGAGCCCGGTGGTGAAATCCGGTAGTTAGTCTCGGCCTCCGCGGCGGCAGCCGCTGTTTTCAAAGCGTAAGGGACAGCGCGGGGCGCGGCCTTCCGCGTTGCCCTCGCTGAATTTCCCGCTGCCATTTCCGGAATCCGCGGTTCACGCCCCGAACACGCGTAACCGCCATTCCGGACCCGCGTTTTCCACTCGCCCCGGTCCAGATCCGAGGCGTTGCATATTTGCATTGTTTTCAAGCAATCCGCTTCGAGACGGGCCGGCGACAGCGCTGTCCACGCACCGGGCCGACTCAGCCACCGCGACTCGCCGAACGCCGAAGACCACACGCGAAACAACGAGTTGCAACCGACAAAGTGCCTGATCGGTCAGCGGGTACCAGCGTGTTTTTCCATCAATGACACGACATTTCATGACTCGACGAGACATGCGGCCCGGTTACAACTTTCGTTAAAAGCGCTCTTGCTTGTGCGCGCGATGTCGCTACACTCCAAAAAAATTACAACAATCGGTTTCTGAATTAATTAGATCGGTTCAGTTCATACAGGGGGGGCATTGCAGTGTCCAAAGCATCGAAAAAAATGCGGCGTCATGCCGTGTGCGCGAAAAAATCGCGCTTAGCAGAATTATCCATCCTCGCCATTGGAGCCTCGCTGCTCGCGCCATACGCGATTGCACAGGACCAGGAGCAGGACGCCGCGGCCACCAACACCGCCGAGGCGAAATCCGACAGTGATCTCACCGAGATCCTCGTCACCGGCATCCGCAAGGCGCTGGCGACCTCGCAGGAAATCAAGCGCGAATCCGACACCGTCGTCGATTCGATCACGGCATCCGACATCGGAGCTTTCCCGGACAAGAGCGTCGCGGAAGCCCTGCAACGCGTGACCGGCGTCACCGTGACGCGCTTTGCCGCCTCTGGCGACACCACGCACTTCTCCGCCGAACCCTCCGGCGTCATCATCCGCGGCCTTCCGCAGGTGCGCAGCGAATTCAACGGCCGCGACAGCTTCAACGCGAACAGCTCGCGCGGCCTGTCGTTCGGCGACGTGTCGCCCGAGCTCATGGCCGGCGTCGACACCTACAAGAACACCACGGCAGAAATGATCGAGGGCGGTATCGCCGGCACGGTCAACCTGCGCACGCACGTGCCGTTCGACTCCCAGGGCTTCGTGCTCGCGGCGTCGGCTGAGCTCGGCTACGGCGACCTGTCCGAGGAAACCGATCCGGCCGGTTCGTTGATCATCAGCGATCGCTGGGACACGGGCGCTGGCGAGTTCGGTGCCATGGTCAACGCCGCCTACTCCGCGGTCACCACCGAGTCGCAGGGCACCCAGATCGGGCGCTTCTACAACATGTCGAACGTCGCTGCTTACGGCGGCGGCCAGAAGTGGTTCCCCGCGGGCGTCGACGTCCGCAACAACGTCTATGACCGCACCCGCACGGGCTTCTCGGTCGCCGGCCAGTGGCAGAGCCCGGACGACAAGATGCTCGCGACGTTGCAGTACAACCGCTCCGAGTACGAAAACAACTGGGAAGAGTTCTCGCTCAACCTTGCCATGGTGGACACCGGCGCGGATGCGCAGAACCTGGTGCGCACCAGTCCGCTCGGCTATGCGCCCACCGGCTCGCGCCCGTACACGTTCGACAGCCGTGGCATGTTCACGAGCGGCGTGATTTCCAATACCACGCAAACCTGGAGCGATGGCGGCGCGCCCACGAACAATCTGTACCTCGCGTATCCGAATGGCAACCCGGCGAACACGGGCCATAACGGCGACAACGACGGTGCGGACGACATCCCTGGCAATGCGGACGACGTGCCGCAAACGCCGAGCATTGCCGGCCAGCCGATGGACCAGGCGTTCCTGAGCTGGAATTGCACAACGGGGTGGGACGATGCGACGCAAGGCCCGGCTTGCCCCGGTGGCCAATACAACCGCAGCTACAGCATCGGCGCCGATTCGCGCTACTCGACGCAGACGAACGTCACCGAAGACATGTCGTTGAACTTCCGTTGGGAAGCCACCGAGCGACTGGGTCTCAACTTCGATGTGCAGTACATCGAGTCGACTGTTGTCAATTTCGACAACAGCATGAACAACAAGACCTATGCAGATGTTGACCTGGACCTGACGGGCAAGGGTGGCAAGCCCAAGATCCAGTTCCTCGCTCCCACCGGCTATGCGACCTCTGCGGGCGGCTTCGCCGATCCCCAGAACTACTTCCACGAATGGGAAATGGAACACGCCGAAGACAGCTCCGGCACCGAGTTCGCGGCACGCATCGATGCGGACTTCGATCTCGGCGAAGAAGGCTGGTTCGATGCCCTGCGTGTCGGCGTACGCCACGCGGACCGCGACCAGGAAATCAACTGGTCGACCTATAACTGGGGCTCGCTCACGCCCGTCTGGGGTCTTCCGGCCAACACGCCGTTTTTCCTCAGCGACCCGCGTTGGGCCGGTACGTACCAGGAACATGATTTCGGTCCGGATCTCGTCGGCGGTGGCGTGTTCCCGGGCGGGACCTTCCTGCATCCGAGCATGGACATGTTGAAGAACTACCAGCAGACCATCGACACGTTCGCGGGTCCCAGCGCGAATTCGTGGATCCCGCTGGGTTCGCGAACGGCTTGCGGACAAACCACCGGACCCGGTGACTTGTACTGCCCGATCGAGATGCAGGACATCACGGAGGAGACGAACGCGGCGTACATCATGCTGAAGTTCGGCAATGACGACACCAACTGGGGCAGCGTCAACGTTCGCGGCAACATCGGTGTTCGTTACGTCACCACTGATGTGGCGGCCACGGGCGGCATCCAGTTCCCGAGCTTCACCGCGCCGACCAACTGCGTCGGGACTCCCACCGCGCCTGCGCCCGCAACGTGCCTCACGCCTGCCGACGATATCGCCTTCATGGACCGGGCCACGGCCACGCAGGTAGGTGGTGCCAAGAACAACGACTGGCTGCCAAGCCTGAACCTGAGGTTCGGCCTCTCGGACAAGGTCTTCTTCCGCTTTGCCGCGTCGCGCGCGTTGTCACGCGCTGACATGGGTCTCTACAAGAACTATGTCGGCGTGGGCATGGTGCAGCCGAGCTGCACCAACGGCTCCGTGACCTATTCGGTGCCAGGTGATTGCACCAGCAACATTACCGCGTTCCACCCGATGTACTCGGCGGAGGCGGGCAATCCCGGATTGGCGCCCACCACGGCCGATCAGCTGGACCTGACGTATGAGTATTACTTCTCGAATACCGGGTCGTTGACGGCGGCGGTCTTCTACAAGGGCTTCAACGACTACATCCAGTACGGCAACTTCATCCGCCAGTTCACCAACAACGGTGTGACCCGCGATGTGGCGATCCGTGGCCCGATCAACGGTGACGGTGCCAGCCTGCGTGGCTTCGAAGTGGCCTACCAGCAATTCCTCGACCAGCTGCCGGCTCCGTGGAATGGCTTCGGGTACCAGTTGAACTACACGTACGTGGACAACGAGGGCATCACGAACGGCAACCTCACTACCGTGTCCGGTTCGGGCACGACGCAGCAGGACCCGCGAATCACGTTCACGGACCTGCCGCTGGAAGGCTATTCGGACAAGACGTACAACATCGTGGCGATGTTCGAGCAGGAGAAATACTCGGCCCGGCTCGCCTACAACTGGCGCAGCGAGTACCTGATCAGCCAGGCGGACTGCTGCATCAAGCTGCCGATCTGGCAGGAGGCTTACGGTCAGCTCGACGGCTCGTTCCATTACAAGCCGACGGCCAGCTGGGATGTGTTCCTCGACGCACAGAACATCCTGCAGAGCGAGACGGTGCTGAAACAGCAGGTCACCGACTCGGGGATGTTGTTGCCGCGGTCGTGGTTCACGAACGATCGTCGCTTCCAGCTCGGTGTTCGTTACCGGTTCCAGTAACGATTGCAATTAGAATCAGGCGCGCCGCAGACCCTGCGGCGCGCCTTTTTTTTCCGAGGTCGTAACGCGTGCGGGCTCCTCTTCGGGTTGTCATCGTCGGCGGGGGTACGGCGGGCTGGATGACTGCAGCCGGCTTCGCGTCGGTTTTCAAACCCGGCCAGGTTGAAGTTCGGCATCGAGTTCGTGGACTGGGCGCGGCTCGGCGACAGCTACATCCATCCCTTTGGTGTCTACGGCGGCAAGATGGCCGGCGTGCCTTTTCACAACTATTGGTTGCGACAGGCAAGCCAGGGCATTCACACGCCGCTGGAAAGCTATTCGCTGCCGATCGTTGCCTCGCGCCAGGGGAAGTTCACGCTGCCCTCCGAAGATCACACCTCGGTGCTGTCCACGTTTGGCTACGCATTCCAGTTCGACGCCTCGCTCTACGCCAAATATCTGCGCGGCTTCTGCGAACAGCGCGGTGTGGTGCGCACCGACAGCAAGATCGTCGACGTGCAATTGCGTGGTACCGATGGCTGGATCGAGTCCGTGAAGCTCGAGAACGGCGCCAGCATCAGTGGCGACCTCTTCATCGACTGCTCGGGATTTCGCGGGCTGTTGATCGAGCAAGCGTTGAAGACCGGCTATGACGAATGGACGAAGTGGCTGCCTTGCGATCGCGCTGCGGCCGTGCCCTGCGAAAACAGTGGCCCGTTGACGCCCTACACGCGCGCCACTGCGCGTGAAGCCGGCTGGCAATGGCGCATTCCGCTGCAACATCGCACGGGCAATGGCTACGTCTACAGCAGCCAGTTCATCAGCGACGACGAGGCGGGGTCCAAACTGCTGTCGCGCCTCGACGGCAAGGCGCTGGCCGATCCGCGATTCCTGCGCTTCACGGCCGGCCGACGGCGAAAGACCTGGAATCGCAACTGCGTGGCCATCGGGCTCGCCGGCGGATTTCTCGAGCCGCTCGAATCCACCAGCATTCACCTGATCCAGGTCGCCATCACCACGCTCATCGACTACCTGCCGGCGAACATGGAATTCGACGAGCGCATCGTCGCGGGCTACAACCGCTGGATCGAGATGGAATACGACCGGGTGCGGGATTTCCTGATCCTGCATTACCACGCCACGGAACGTGACGACGCGCCGATCTGGAACTACTGCCGGACCATGTCGATTCCCGACAGCCTCGCGCACAAGATGGAGCTGTTCCGCGAGCGCGCGAAGGTCGTCACGTACAAGGACGGCCTGTTCCTCGAGCCCAGCTGGCTGGCGGTCTACTTCGGCCAGCGCGTGATGCCGCGGGCCTACAGCCCGCTGGCGGACGCGCTGCCGGATGCGGAGCTTGCGTCACGCCTGGCCACGGTGCGCACGCAAATCCACGAGGGCGTCGCCGGCATGCCGACGCACGAAGAGTTTCTCGCGCAGTACTGCCCCGCGGGGATGTCCGGAGGCAAGCCGTGACGGCGCAGGTCAGGCGGCTCGTGGCCGTCGGCGGCGGATCCGCGGTATGGATTGCCGCGCTCGGACTGCAGCGCGCGTTTCGCCACCGCCAGCTCGAGGTGACCGTGGTCGATACGGGTCCGTCTCGCGATGCGCCGCCCGGCCATTGGACGCTGCCGTCACAGCGCGGCATCCACGCGATGCTCGGTGTGCGTGAAGCCGACCTGCTGCGAATGGGCGCTTCATTTCGCCTGGGCACAGAACACCGTGGATGGAACGGCGCCGAGAGCCGCTTCCTGCATGTGCACGGGGAGATCGGCACGGACATCGAGAAGATGCCGTTCTACAAATATCTTCAGCTCGCGGCGTTGAGCGGCCGCGAGGAAAAGCCCGAGCACTATTCCGTGGCGGCGATTGCCGCCGGCATGGCGCGGTTCGCGCGCCCGAAAGAAGGTTCCGCGCTCACCGCGAGCTTCACCTACGGATTTCACTTCGAGGAACGGCCCTACGCCGCGCTGCTGCGTGAAATCGCGCGCGTCCAGGGAGTGCGCTGCATCGAGGGCGCGTTGGCGCAGGTGAATCGCGCCGCCGATGGCAACATCGAGGCGCTGCAGCTCGTCAGTGGCGACCGGGTGGAAGGGGATCTGTTCCTCGACTGCTCGGGCCGCGACGCCGTACTCGTGAATGCCGTCGATGCCGGCGAGCGCGAGGACTGGACGAAGTGGTTGCCTTGCGATCGGCAGTGGTCGGCCATCGCCGCTCCGCAGGCGACCCCGCCACCGCTCACGCGAACGCTGGCGGGCAATGCCGGCTGGTTGTGGTGGGCCCCACTCGCGCAATCGTCGATGGTGGGACACGTCTTCAGCAGCGCGCACATCAGTGACGACGAGGCATTGAGCCAGTTGCGCAAGGTGGCGCCGTTGCAGAGCGAGCCCGTGCTCACCCGGCTTTCCCAAGGCAAGCGCCGGCAGCCCTGGGTGCGCAACTGCATTGCGCTCGGCGAGTCGGCCACGGAGCTCGAGCCACTGGCAGGCGCGACGCTGCATCTCGCACAGCTCGGCATCGGCACGTTGATCGAGCTGTTCCCGCTCGATGCGCGCAGCACGGTCGAGTCCGTGGAATACAACCGCATCATGGGCGAACACGCTGACGCATTAAGGGATTTCACGCTGGCTCACTATCTCGTCAACGCGCGCTCGGGCGCCTTCTGGGAAGCGACGCGCCGCGAACCCGCCCCCGCGCGGCTGGCCGAGAAGCTCGATCTGTATCGCGCCAATGGGCGCATCGTCCTGCTCGACAACGAATCGTTCGAGGAAGTCGACTGGGCCTGGCTGCTGCTCGGCAGTGGTTGTCTGCCCGCCGTGCTCGAAGCCCAGATCCACAGGCTGGTCGAAAAGGTTACCCCGGCAGAGGCGGCGGCCTTGCATCACCGCATCGTCGAGCTCGCGAAATCCATGCCGCCACACTCGCAGGCACTGCGTCCGCATGGCTAACAACATCAAGAGAATCCTCATCGTGGGTGGCGGCACCGCCGGGTGGATGGCGGCCGCGGCGTTTTCCAAGTGGCTGGCCGGCGGCGGTTATTCCATCGATCTCATCGAGTCGGACGAAATCGGAACGATCGGCGTCGGTGAAGCGACGATTCCACACATCGTCGATTTCAATCGCTCCCTGCAGATCGACGAAGTCGATTTCGTCCGCGCGACCCAGGCCACGTTCAAGCTCGGCATCGAGTTCGAGGACTGGACGCGGCTCGGACACTCGTACATGCATCCGTTCGGGAACTTCGGCGTGCCGATGCAGGGAATCAACTTCTACCAGTTCTGGTTGCGGCACATCGCGCAGGGCGGCTCGCTGAGTCTGGACTTGTTCAACTCGAACACGATCGCCGCGCGCGCCGGCCGCTTCGGGCCGACGCCCCCGAGCGAACAGACCCCGCTGCCGCCGATGCCGTATGCATATCACTTCGACGCCAGCCTCTATGCCGCCTTCCTGCGGCGCATGGCCGAGGCGAACGGCGTGAAGCGTCACGAAGGCAAGGTCGTGCACGTGAAGCTTCGAGGCGAAGACGGGTACATAGAATCCGTGCAGTTAGCCGACGGACGAGTGCTCGAGGCGGACCTGTTCATCGATTGCTCGGGTTTTCGCGGCTTGCTCATCGAGCAGGCCTTGCATGCGGGCTACGAAGACTGGAGCCAGTGGCTTCCCTGCGACCGCGCGGTGGCGGTGCCCTGCGACCGGGTCGCGGTGACCACGCCCTACACGCGTTCCACCGCGCGCGAAGCCGGGTGGCAATGGCGCATTCCGCTGCAGCACCGGACCGGCAATGGCTATGTCTACTGCAGCCAGTTCCTGGGCGACGACGAAGCTTCGAGCCTGCTGCTTTCGCGGCTGGATGGCGCGCCGCGCGCCACGCCGAAGCCGTTGCGATTCATCACCGGACGTCGCAAAGAGGTGTGGAAGAAAAACTGTGTGGCGCTCGGACTCGCGGGCGGCTTTCTCGAGCCGCTGGAATCCACCAGCATCCATCTCATCCAGGCTGTCATCGGACGTTTGTTGTTCGTATTTCCTGGCACGCGTTTCGATCAGACGACCATCGACAAATTCAACCTGCAATTGCGCTTCGAGCTCGAGGGCATCCGCGATTTCCTGGTGCTCCATTACAAGGCCACGGAACGCTCCGACACGGAGTTCTGGCGGCACTGCCAATCCATCCCATTGCCGGACACCCTGAAGCAGCGTTGGGACATGTACCGGCAAACCGGGAACTTTACGATCACGCCGGGAGAGCTGTTCAGTGACCCGAGCTGGTTTGCCGTGTTCAACGGACAGGGCGTCAAGCCGCTGGCCTACCACCCGTTGGCCGATATTCCGCCGGATGCCGAACTCGCGCGACGGTTCGATCTCATCCGCGCCGATGTGCAGAAGCGCGTGAACGCCATGCCCATGCACGACGATTTCCTTCGCAAGTATTGCCCTGGCCAGGGGCTGCGCCCCACGTAGGTAGCTGCCGCCGAAGCGGCGGCGGCCGTGAAACAAATCAGTCGCGGAAGTTGTTGAACTGAAGCGGGCGGTCGAGCTCCGCCTTGCGCAGCAGCGCCATGGCGTCCTGCAGATCGTCGCGCGATTTTCCGGTCACGCGCAGCTTGTCGCCCTGGATCGACGCCTGCACCTTGAGCTTCGATTCCTTGACCAGCTTTTGCAGCTTGCGTCCGGCATCCGCATCGATGCCATGACGCAGCACGATGTCCTGGCGCGCTTCGGCCAGGTTGCTGACGGCATCTTTCTTCTCCATGCAGCGCACGTCGATGCCACGCTTGCTCAGGCGTTGCGCCAGGATGTCGACCATCTGCTTGAGCTGGAATTCGGCAGGCGCCTTGAGGCTTACCGTCATTTCCTTTTCCTTGAGCTCGAAGACCGCGCCCGTGTCCTTGAAGTCGAAACGCTGCGAGAGCTCGCGATTCGCCTGGTCAACGGCGTTGGTCAATTCGTGGGTGTCGAGTTCCGAGACGGCATCGAAAGAAGGCATGGCAGGTTCCGGCTGGGTTCAGGCGCGCAGGGTTTTTTCGAGATTGGACACGACGTCCGGGCCGACCTGGGTGCGCAGGAAGCCAAGGATGACCGGAACGAACTTCTTCGCGTCCTCGGCCTTGAGCCCGAGCTTGCCGAAGCCACCGACAACGGTGCTGATGAGCGCGGCATTGCCGCCCATGGCGCCGGCGAGACCGCCTAACAACCCGCCAAGGCCGCCACCGCCACCCGCGCCAGGCGCTTTCTTCAGCAGGTCATTGAGCCCGGGCACGCTGCCGAGCTGGCTGTCGAATTCGGTTGCGCCGAGCTTGTCCTTCGCGGCTTTGAACAGGACTGCTGCGCCGCCTTCGGCCTGCGTGCCGCTGATGCCGAGAGTTTTGGTCAGGCTGTCGATGAGTTCTTTCATGGGAGTTTCCTTGGGCTGGCGAGCGTCAGTCGAAAGCGGGAGCGGGGAAACCGTCGGCGCCCTTGCGCCAAGGCGCCCATACCAGCGCGACCTCGCCCACGGCAATATCGGATTTGCGCGCCGGCACTTCGATGGCGCGCAACGAGAGGGTGGTGGCATCGAGCGTGGTTTCGAGGCGCGCGACTTCGGCGTCGACCTCGCGCTTCGTATCTTCGAGCCGCTGCTGGAGCACTTCGAGGCTTTCTTCGGCGCGCGTCACGTCCTCAGATTCCCGGCCGATGCGGCTGGCAGAGCGCGCTGCCGACCCGATGCGCCCGACATTCGTGGCGGAGATGGCCTTGCGGCCTAACAGGGCGCCGAGAATCGAGCTGCCGATGGACAACGCGCTGTTGATCTTCTGCTGCGACAGCTGGCTCGACTCACGCTCGCGGCGTTCCACGCCGCGGCGGATCTGGTCCTGCAGCTGCTGCAGTTTCGCCTGCCAGCGCTTGCGCAGTTCGGCGACGGCGGCGTCGCGCTTCTCGCGCGCGGCGAGCGCCAGTCGCGCGCGAAAGTCACCCTCGGCTTCGCCGGCGCGCGAAGCGGCTTTGAATGCCTCGCTCCACAACAGGTTGGCGCGCGCCGTTTCATAGAGATGCGATTGCAGCCCCTTGGCCCAGGCGGCATAGCTGGCGGCGCGCAGCGCAGGCCCGGGTAGTTCGCCGTATTCCGCCCCTTCGGCGGGCGCCGCGGCCAGGCGCGACTTGAGCTGCGTATCCTGACTCTCGTCTTCCCACGAGGCATTGCCACCGCCGTCATCGAATGGCGCCAGCCATGCGGCCGTCTGCCACTCGTCGAGCGCGAGCTTCGAATCCACGAAGTGCAGCTTGGCGAAACCGGCGACCATGGGCTTGTAGAGCACCGCGCCCGAGCCCTTCGTGGGACTCAGGAAATATTCCGGAATGCCTGCGCCCACCGGCGGGCGCAAGGCCGCCGGATTTGCGGCCGAAGCGACCGGATCGCTGGCGGGCGAAGGCTCACCCGCGGCCTTGCGCGGCGCCATGACTCGCGCAATCTCGGGTCCGGTGAGCGGGCCGCGTAGATAGGACAGCGCCCAGCGCGTCTTCATGAGCACCGGCGCGTCTTCGTGCACGTTGCGCATGAGGAACACGCGCTGCGTGAGGCTCGACATCAACGCTTCGAGATCCGCTCCGTCTTCGGCACCCGCCAGTGCCGACTTCAGGCCCTCGATGACACGCAGCTTGTCGCGCTCGGTTTGCAGCCGGCCGATGAACCAGGTGCCGCAGTTGGCCAGGCCCTTGTAGTCGAGATCGACGGGGTTCTGCGTGGCGAGCACGCACCCTAAGCCGAATGCGCGCGCCTGCTTGAGCAGCGTGAGCATGGGTTGCTTGGAGGGCGGGTTCGCGGTGGGCGGGAAGAATCCGAAGATCTCGTCCATGTAGAGAATGGCGCGCAACGAGCCGGTGCCCGATTGATTGCGCATCCACGCGATGACCTCGTTGAGCACCAGCGTGACGATGAACATGCGCTCGGCATCGTTGAGATGCGCGATGGAGATGATGGAGATGCGCGGCTTGCCCTCGGGCGTGAACAACAGCCGCTGCGCGTCGAGCGGCTCGCCTTGCATCCAGCTGGCGAAGCCCGGCGAGGCGATGAGGTTGTTCAACTGCATCGCGAGCTTCAGGCGGTCCTTCGCGGGAAAGAAGGTTTCGAGATCGAAAGCGCCCAGTTTGTCGAACGCTGGTTTCTGCACCGCCTGGATGAGGCCGGTCATGTCGAGCGAGAGACCCGCGCGCCACGCGCCATCGAGGATGTTGGCGAGCAGGATGTGCTCTCGCGACCCGATGGGGTCCGCTTCGATGCCAAGCAGGCTGAGCAACCCCGAGACGACGGCACCCACGCGGTCGCGAAGCGCACCCGCGTCCGCCAGCAGCTCGGGCGAGGGCGGCGAAAACGAACGCAGCACCGACAGCGGCAGGCCCGTCTCCGCGCCGGGCGTGTAGATAGCGACGTCAGCCGCCGCACGCAGCCTGGCGATGCGCTCGGGTGTCTGGTCCCACTCGGCCAGGCCGCTTTTCCAGCTCTCGGCCGTCTTCGCGGCGAGGTCGGCCACGCTCATGCCCTTGCGCGCCGCATCTCCGGCGTCCACCCAGGGTTCGAAGTCCGCGGGCGCCAGATTTGGGAACGTCAGCATGAGATTGCCGAGGTCGCCCTTCGGATCGATGCAGATGGCCGGCACGCCATCGATGGCGGCCTCTTCGAGCAGCGAGAGGCACAGGCCGGTCTTGCCGCTCCCGGTCATGCCCACGCAGACCGCGTGGGTAGTGAGGTCCTTGGAGTCGTAGAGAACCAGGTCGTCCGTAAGCTCGTTGGCCGCCGCGTCGAATTCACGACCCAGGTAGAACGCGCCTAACTTCTCGTAATCCGTGGACATCAGTTCCCTGGCCGTTGGGTTGGAAGGGGGCAGGCACCATTTTCGGAAGACCGAAAACGGCGCCAGCCTCAGGCTTACTTTTTGCGCTTCGCGGCTTTCGCTTTCTTCTTGCGGGGCGCCGCCTTGCGGCCCGTCTTTTTGCGAAGAAGGGCGGTGACTTCGATCTCGATCTTCATGCGCGGGTCCGCGAGGCCGACCACCATCATGGTGGCCGCCGGACGCACGTCACCGAACGCCTTGCCCATGGCCGGCCAGCAACGTTCGAAGTCGGAGGCGCTGGTCATGAGGTAATGCACGCGAACGACGTCGGCAAACGAGGAATTCGCCTGCTTGAGCGCCGCGGCGATGTTCCTGAGCGCCTGCTCGCACTGCGGCACGGCGTCGTCCTGGATGGTCATGCTGGAGTAGTCGAAACCGGTGGTGCCGGAGACGAAGACCCAGTCGCCTTCGACCACGGCGCGCGAATACCCGATGCTCTGTTCAAACGTCGAACCCGATGAAATCAGACGGCGCGCCATCAGTCCTCCTCGCGGTATATTCCGGCCTTAGATTCTGCCACGGTTCGCAATCTGGAAAGCCGCATGAAGTCATTTGCAAGGGCCTTGTTTCTCGCCGCCGTCGGCACGTTCGCCGCGACCTCGGCCTACGCCGAAAGCGCCAAATCCGTGGCGCTGGTGCGCGCCATGCGGACGGATGAAATCGCCGTCGGCAACGCGAAACTCGCGTTTCTCGGCGGCAACCTCACCGAGCGCTTTGGCAAGACCGGCAACGGGTGCATCAAGCGCGTTTCCTATGCCGAGTTCACCGCCGGCTGGGCCCGCGTCGTGGACGGCTTCCTCACGCCCACGGAGGTTGACGCGGCACTCGCGTTTTACCAGTCAGCGCCCGGCGTGAAGTACGTCGAAGGGTTGCTGCGCCGCATGCGGGAGCGCCAGGGCAAGGAGTCCCAGCTGCCGGAAGTGCCGAGCAAGGAGGAAATCTCGAAGGAAGAGCTCGCGAAGATCTCCGACTTCTCGAGCACCGACCTCGCACGCAAACTCGGCAAGGATTTCCAGCAGTCGCCCGCCGCATTGGCGTGGGGAAACGAGATGACGGAGCAGATCGCGAAGAAGTGCGGCGGGAAGTAGCCGTTCACCAGACGAACGCGATCGCGGGCTCGCGAGCCGCGGAATCACCGCCAACTGTGTCGCGCCTGAAGGTCATTGGCGTCAATGGCGGAACGATTTTGAGGAATCGATGAGCAAGGATCCAACGCCCGAACGCGCCATCGCCGAAGACGCCACCTTGAGTGTTCTGCAGAAAGTACTGCTGATCACCGACGGTACCGTGACGCAACTTCTCGAGATCTATACGGGCGAAAAGATCAGTGTCCAGAAACTCGAGCACCTGCTCGTGACGGGCGCGCCGCCTTCGCTGGACGTCTCCGCCACGGAGCCGGTGCTCAGCCGCCGCATCCTGCTGCGCGGCGCCGCCCGGCCTTACATGTACGCGCATTCCTGGCTGGTGCCATCACGCATGCCGAAGGGAATGCAGGAGACCATGCTGCAAACCGATACGCCCATCGGGCAGCTATGGAAAGCCGCAAGGCTCGAAACCTTCCGCGAGATCATCGACTTTCGACGCGAGCGCGACTCCGAGGTGTCCGGGTTGTTTGGCATCGACGTCCCGATGCTCTCGCGTACCTATCTGATCAGCGCCGGCGACGCACCGATGGGTCTCATCGTCGAGAAGTTTCCCGAAAGCTATTTCGGTGCGGCACACATGAGTGGTGCCGGTCAGAGTAGCGCTTGAAAATCGGGTCTCGCGCGCAGTGCGTCAAATTCCGGATCGAGCTTCAGCAACGCGGGTGTAAGCGGCGGCAGTGCGCCTGACGTCGTCAGCGCTTCTTTCAACAGCGCGACCGCGTGGGCGGGGTCGCCTGCGGCAAGCTCCGCCTGGATGCGCGCCAGCGCGCACTCCGCGATCCATGCTTCGCGACGCGGCTGCGAGGCCAGTTCGGTACAACGTGGCTCCAACCTCACGGCAGCCTCGAATTCGCCCAGCCTGCCGCGCACCGTGGCGAGCTCGGCCATGAGCACGGGGTTCGCCGGTTGCCGCTCCATTTCGGCTTCGATTTCCGCGAGCGCCAGCTGGTAGGTGGCCTTCGATGCCGCGGTCTCGCCGGCCAACCGCTGCGCGTCGGCGAGCCAGCGTCGCACGACACCACGCCGCGTACCGAGGGTGTTCGCGCCTTCCAGGTGCCGGCCAAGCAACGCCACCGCATCCGCCGGTTTACGGTCCAGCAGCGATTGCCGGCTCAACACCCGCAAGCTTCGCCAATCCCCGGGCGAGGGTTTCAGCGTTCGCAGCATCGCGCGCGCCTCGTCGAGTTCGCCGCGTGCCTGGTGAATCGTGGCGGTGAGCGCGAGGATCCCGCCATCGCCCGGCAACAGCTCGAGCGCGCGTTGGCAGGTTTTCAGAGCCAGCTCGAATTCGCGCCCCGTCAGGTAGTCCTGGCAGATGAGCGAGTGGCGATACGGATTCAGCGAATCGAGCGCAAGCACTCGCCGCGCGTAGTCCGCGCTCCGGTCCAGCTGGCCGAGCTCGCGCGTTACCTGCGCGAGTCCTGAAGCCGCATCGGCGCTGGTCGGGGCCCGGGATTCCATCGCGAGGAATTCGCTTTCCGCACCTTTGAGGTTTCCCTCGACGACGAAGTCGAAGTAGCCGCGGGCAGCGTGCGTGTCGATGAGATCCGGCGCCAGGCGCGAGGCGTGGTTCAGTGCGTCGAGTGCCGCTGCGCGCCGCGCCGCGGAGCGGTCATAAGCCAGCGAGAAGAAATTCGCGTGACGGCGCGAGAGTTGCGACCAGGCGACCGCGAAATCCGGATCCAGTCGAACCGCTTCGGTGTAGGCAGCGATGGCGGCGCTGATTTCGGCTTCGGTGCGCGTGGTGCGCTCGGCAAAGGCGCGCGCCCGCAGATAGGCATCGTAAGCAGCGGGCTTCGCGGTCGGCGGCTGCGTGATCACGCGTCGCTCGTCCGCGGTGAGCCGCGCCTGCAATGCCTGCGCGACACCCTGCGCCACTTCGCTTTCGACAGCGAACACTTCATCGGCGGCGCGATCGTACGTCGCTGCCCACAGGTGCTGGTCGCCGGCCGCATCGAGCAGCGTGACATTGATCCGCACGCGGTCGCCCGCGCGCTGCACGCTCCCCTCGAGTAGATAGGAAACGCCGAGGTCGCGACCGATCTGCGGCGCAGTGGCCGCGCTGCCGGCATACCGCTGCGTGGAGTTGCGCGCGATGACGCGCAGGTCGTTGACGCGAGTGAGCAGCGTGAGGATCTCATCCTGGACCCCGCGCGCCAGGTATTCGTTCTCGGGAGCGGCGCTGCGATTCTCGAAAGGCAGCACCGCGATCGAGCGATCGACGACCGGCCCTGGGCCGCGCGTCCACCCGTGGAGCGTCATCACGATCACGGCGACGAGCACCACGAGACCCACCGCCAGCGACCAGCGGCGCTTCAGTTCGCGCTGCGAAGACCGGGGCGCCTGCGGCGCTGGCACACGAACTGGCGCCACGAAGCGATAGCCCCGACCCGGCTCGTTGACCAGGAACCGGTGCTCTCCCGGGTTCTCACCCAGCGCCTTGCGCAATGCGCCAATGCTCTGGTTGAGATTGTTTTCTTCGACGACGGAGTTGGGCCACACCGCGGCCATGAGCCGGTTCTTGTCTAGCAGCTGCCCTGGGTGACGCACGAAATAGAGCAGCAGATCGAAGGCGCGCGACGACAGCGGTACGCGTGCACCGTCGGCCGAAAACAGCACGCGTTGCGCGGCATCCACGCGAAAACCACCGGTTTCGTAGAGCTGCGCAGGTTCGGGTGCTTCCATGACCGCCATTCAGTACGTTTCAGAACGATTCAGTGCGTTTTCAAAAGACCCCTCAGTGCCTCGCGCTCGATGCTCGGCGCGTCCCACATCGGGTCTCAACGAGTTGAAACCAATGAATGCCTCGCTGTCCAGCGTACGTCGTGCGCGTAGTTCGATCGTCATTCCGCTCGGGATTTTCATGGCCGCCATTGCCGTGACCGGATTCTGGCGCACCTACTTCGGGGCGCTGTTCGCGAGCCGCACGCAGGCGGAGTGGCTCGTTCACCTGCACGCCGCGGTCTTCATGGGCTGGATCGTCCTCGTGATCCTGCAATCCTGGTTCGCGATCTCCGGGCGAACGGCGCTGCACGTGAAGGTCGGGAAGTTCGGCATGCTCTATGGCGCGGTACTCGTGGTGGTCGGGCTTTCGTTCTCCCTGGTGATGTTCGCGCGCAAGGTCGCGGAGGTGGGGCCCGATGGCACGCGCGGCGGCTTCCTGACGCCGCTCACCGACATGATCACGTTCGCCCTGTTCCTTGGCGGAGCGTGGATCTACCGCAAACGGCCCGAGTTTCATCGCCGTTTCATCCTGCTGGCCGCCAACGGCATCCTCGTTGCCGCGGTGGGCCGGATGTTTGGCGGAACTGCCTCCGTCGCCATTGGCGATGTAGTTCCATTTCTGCTGGTCTGGCTTTCGCCCCTGTGGATTGCCATGGCCTACGACGCGATCCGGCACCGGATCATCCACCCGGTTTACGTATTCGGCGCCCTGGTGCTGGTGGCGGTGCGTTATCGCCAGCTCGTCCGGGAGACCGACGGCTGGCAAGCCATCAGTCACTGGATCGCCGAACGCCTTGTGTGAGGAGCCTTGACGACGCGCCGAATGCACGGCGATACTCGCCGCCCGATGAATAGCAATGACACCCGCAAAGTCTGGTGGTGGCGCCTCCAATAAGGAGTGGGCCTTCGGGAAGCTATTGCGTATCTGATTACAGAACGAATTCCAAAAAGAACCCATCTCCGGTACTGCCTGAGATGGGTTTTTTGTTGCCTGGGAGAAAACCGCGGTGAAACCGCCCTTTGATATCGCCGGCGATCTCGACACCCCGGTGTCGGCCTTCGCCAAACTCGGAGCCTTCGATCCGCGCTTCCTGCTGGAAAGCGTCGAGGGCGGCGAGCGTCTCGCGCGTTATTCCTTCATTGGCTTCGGCAAGTGTCTCGAGGTGAAGCTCGACACCGCGGGGCTCAGCGTCGGTAACGCCAGACTGCCGCGCCCGGCAAACAAGGCCGAGCTGCTGGATGCGCTTCGCAACGCGCTGGCCGCGGCACCCAAACCACTGCCGGAGATGGCGGGTGTGCCACTGGCGGGCGGACTCGTCGGCTACTCGTCATACGACGTGGTGCGCTACTTCGAACGGATTCCGTCGCGGGCGCGCGCCGACAGCCCCGTGCCGGACCTGCACTATGTGGCGCCCGAGTCCATGCTGGTGTTCGACCACCTGACACGCGGCATCGCGCTGCTGCATGCCGGCAGCGAGGCCGAGCGCCAGGCGCTGCGCAAGGAAGTCATCAAGGCGCTGCGCGGTGGCCTGCCTAACTACGTCGCCGGAATCACGGGCCAGTATTCGCCGACGTAGTTAGGCAGGCCACCGCGCGAGTACATGGCCGGCGTCAAGCGCACGCAGGAATACATCGCGGCCGGTGACGTCTACCAGCTGGTGCTGGCGTCGCGTTTCTCGGGCAGGCATTCGCTCGATCCCTTCGAGGCCTATCGCGCGCTGCGCCTGATCAACCCGTCTCCTTATATGTACTACTGCAAGCTCGGCGATGTGACCGTGGTCGGTTCGTCGCCCGAGGCGCTGGTGAAAGTCTCCGCGCAGGGCGATGCGCAACTGCGGCCCATCGCCGGCACGCGGCCGCGCGCCGATGACGCCGCCGCGGACACGCAGAATGAAAAGGACCTGCTCGCCGACGTGAAGGAAAACGCCGAACACGTGATGCTCGTCGATCTCGCGCGCAACGATCTCGGCCGCGTGGCCCAGGCGGGCAGCGTGCACGTCGATCCGTATCGCGTCATCGAGCGTTACAGCCACGTGATGCACATCGTCAGCGGCGTGAAAGGAAAGCTGGCTGCCGGTCGCGACGCGTTCGATCTGTTCGCCGCGACTTTTCCGGCCGGGACACTCGTGGGGGCGCCGAAGGTACGCGCCATGGAAATCATCGACGAGCTCGAGCCGGTTCGGCGCGGCCTGTACGGCGGCACCGTCGGCTACTTCGGCGCGCGCGGCGACATGGACCAGGCCATCACCATTCGCACGCTGGTGTTTCGCGGCGACGAATACAGCTACCAGGCGGGCGCGGGCGTGGTTGCCGACAGCGTTCCGCTCACCGAGTACGAAGAAATCATCGCAAAATCCGGCGCGATGGCGCGCGCGCTCAAGCTCGCGGCCGAGGGACTATGAACAGGCCTATGAATGTGCCAGCGACGGTTCGATTGCTGCTCATCGACAACTACGATTCATTCACCTACAACCTGGTGCAGGCCTTCATGATCCTCGGCGCCGAAGTGGATGTTCGCCGCAACGATGAGATCTCCGTTGAGCAGGCCAAGGCTCTGGCCCCCACGCATCTGTGCATTTCCCCGGGGCCGGGCACGCCCTACGACGCGGGCGTCAGCATGGACATGATCCGCGCGTTCGCGGGGTCCGTGCCGGTGTTCGGCGTGTGCCTGGGGCATCAGTCCATCGTCGAAGTGTTCGGCGGAAAAGTGGTGCGCGCGCCGCGGCTCATGCACGGCAAGACGTCGCCGGTCACGCATGACGGCAAGGGATTGTTTGCCGGGCTGCCGCAATCGGCCGAAGTGGGCCGCTATCACTCGCTGATCGCGAAGGCGGATACGTTGCCGTCGGATCTCGAGATCACGGCACAAACGCCCGAAGGCGAGATCATGGGCGTGCGACACAAGACCCTGAAAGTGGAAGGCGTGCAGTTCCATCCCGAAAGCGTGCTCACGCCCGACGGGCCGCAGCTCATCGGCAATTTCCTCAAGATGTCGGGCGGCAAGCAATGAGCCTGCGCGACACGCTCGAACACCTGCTGTCAGGCAAGCCGTTGACCGAAGCCGAAGCCGGCGACCTGCTGCGCGCCATTGTGGGATCCGGCGCGGCCGGGTCCGAGACGGCCGGCGCCGGCATGCAGCCCGCGATGGCCGGTGCGTTGCTGGCGGCGTTGCGCTCGAAAGGCGTGACCGCCGACGAGGTGCGTGGTTTCGCGCGCGCGATGCGCGCGCTGGCGCGCATGCCGGCGATTCCGCAGGGTTCGCGCGCCATCGACATCGTGGGCACGGGCGGCGATTCCTCGGGCAGCTTCAATCTATCTACCGGTGCGGCGCTGCTGACCGCGGCCTGCGGTGTCGACGTGGTCAAACACGGCAATCGCTCGGTGTCCAGCAAGTCCGGCAGTGCCGATGTGCTCGAGCAGCTCGGGTTGAAACTGCCGCTCGACGAAGCCGCGGCCGGCGCCTGCCTGGCGGCCACGCGTTTCACCTTCCTGTTCGCGCCTCACTATCACCCGGCGATGAAGGCGGTCGCGCCCATTCGCCAGGCCATGGGCGTGCGCACGGTGTTCAATATCCTGGGGCCGCTGACCAACCCCGCGGCGCCGCTGTTTCAGCTCACGGGCGCGTTCAATCTGCCCACCGCGCAGCTCATGGCCGAAGCGCTGTCCGGACTGCCGATCGAACGTGCCTTCGTGGTTCATGGCGCGGAAGGCTGGGATGAGCCCACGCCGCTCGGGCCCTTCAGCGTGCTCGACGTGCGGCCCGGGCAAGTGAAGGCGGAAATGCGCAGTCCTTCGGACTACGGGCTCGACCTCTGCGGCGCGCGAGACCTCGCGGGCGGCGATTCGGCCACCAACGCCAAAGCCCTGCGCGCCGTGCTAGAAGGCTCGGACAAGGGCCCTCATCGGGACGCGCTGTTGTTAGGCACGGCGCTGGCGCTGGAAGTCGTCGGCCGCGTGGACAATCCGCGCGATGGCGTCGCGATGGCGAAGCAGGCCATCGACAGCGGCGCCGCGCGCAGGACGCTGGATAGCCTCGCCGCGTTCGGCAAGGGCAACTTGTGAACGGCGACTTCCTTTCATCCATGGCGGCATCGAGCCGCGCGCGATCGGCGGCGGCGCAAGCGAAACTCCCCGAGCGTGAATTGCGCGCGCGCATTGCGGACCTTCCGGCCGCGCCGGCATTGAACCTCCAGTCCTTCGATCTGATCGCCGAGGTCAAGCTGCGATCGCCGGCCGTGGGCCTGCTCAAGGCAGCGGCCGACGAAGACGTCGGCGCGCGCGTCGCCGCCTATGCGAAGGCCGGCGCCGCCGCGGTGTCGATCCTCACCGAGCCCAGCCGCTTCGACGGCTCGCTCGACGATCTCGCCGCCGGCGCGCGGGCGCTGGCGCCGCTACGTGTCCCGGCCATGCGCAAGGATTTTCTCGTCGACGCCTACCAGGTGCTCGAAGGCCGCGCGGCGGGGGCGGGTGGTGTGCTGGCCATCATCCGGATGCTGGCCAGGGCCGATCTCGAGCAGCTCATCGATGCCGCGCTCGCGTTGGACATGTTCGTGCTGCTGGAAGCCTTCGATGCGCCCGACATCGAGCTCGCGCACGCCCTCGTGGATTCGCGCCGCAGCCACCGGGCGTGGCTCCTGGTGGGCGTCAATTCCCGCGATCTCGCCACGCTCAAAGTGGTGCCGGGCCGGCTCGACGCGCTGGCCTCCTCACTACCTGCGGATGTGAAGCGCGTCGCGGAGAGCGGCGTCGCCACGGCCGCCGATGCCGCACGCATGGCCGCCTGCGGTTACGACGTGGCGCTGGTCGGCAGCGCGCTCATGTCGGCGCATGATCCCGCCTTGCTCGCCGGCGCCATGCTTGCCGAAGCACGCGCGGCGGTAGTGGCGCGCGCCGCCACGCAGGCAGGCCGCGCATGAGCGGCATGTTCATCAAGATCTGCGGCATGACGACACCGGTGGCCGTGGACACCGCGCTGTCCTGCGAGGTCGATGCCATCGGCTTCGTGTTCGCCGCCTCGGTGCGCCGGGTGACGCCGCAACGCGCCAACGAATTGGCCGGCCCCGCGCGCCACAAGGTGGCCTGCGTGGCCGTCACGCGCCATCCGACGCGCGCGGAGGTCGAGCAGATCCTGCGGGATTTCCGGCCCGACATCCTGCAAACCGATATCGAAGACATCGACGCGCTCGATCTTCCGCATAGCTTGAGCGTGTTGCCGGTGATGCGGCCGCCGGTCGAGGCTGCCTGCGCGTTGCCGGGCCGCGTGCTGTTCGAAGGGCCGGTGAGCGGCAGCGGGCAGACCACCGACTGGGACACCGCGGCCTACCTCGCGCAACGTAGCGAAGTCATCCTCGCGGGTGGCCTGAATCCACTGAACGTGGGTATCGCGATCCGGCAAGTGCGCCCGTTCGGGGTGGACGTCTCGAGCGGCGTCGAGGATCTGCCAGGCCGGAAGAGCGCCGACAAGATCGAAAAGTTCGTTGCCGCCGCACGCATGGCGGCGCTGGAGTTGAATACGTGAAGCACACTGAAGACGCAGCCCAACTACTGGCCGATGAACTGGCCGGAAAGTATCCCGACGCACGCGGCCGTTATGGCCCGTTCGGCGGCCGTTACGTGCCGGAGACGCTGTTCGCCTCATTCGAGAAACTCGATGCGGGCATCAGGCAGCACCTGCATTCGGCGGAGTTCCAGGCCGAGCTGGCCAGCGAGCTCAAGAGCTGGGTAGGCCGCCCCACCGCGCTCACGCACGCGCCCAAGCTGTCGAAGGCCTGGGGTGCGCAGGTGTGGCTCAAGCGCGAGGATCTCGCGCACACCGGCGCGCACAAGATCAACAACGCGCTCGGCCAGGCGATGCTCGCCAAGCGGCTCGGTGCGCAGCGCGTGGTGGCCGAGACCGGCGCCGGCCAGCACGGCGTCGCCAGTGCCGCGGCGTGCGCGCGCATCGGCCTGCCGTGCACGGTGTACATGGGCGCGGTGGACATGGAGCGCCAGGCACCGAACGTCGGCCGCATGAAGTTGTTAGGCGCCACGGTGGTGCCGGTGACCAATGGCGACCAGACCTTGCGCGCCGCCATCGACGAAGCGTTCCGTGACTGGGTCAGCAACCCGAACGACACCTTCTACATCATCGGTTCCGCGGTCGGCCCGCACCCTTATCCGTACCTCGTGCGCGAGCTGCAGACCGTGATCGGCAAGGAGGCGCGAACGCAGATGGTGGCGCAATCGGGCTCGCTGCCCGACGCCGTCATTGCCTGCGTGGGCGGCGGCTCGAATGCCATCGGCATTTTCCATCCGTTCATCGGCGACGAGTCGGTGGAAATCATCGGCATCGAAGCCGGCGGCAAGGGCAAGGGCCTGGGTCAGAACGCCGCGACGCTGGCCTACGGACGGCCCGGCGTTCTGCAGGGCGCGTATTCGCTGCTGCTGCAGGATGCGGATGGCCAGATCCAGGAAACCGATTCGGTTTCCGCGGGCCTCGACTATCCGGGCGTGGGGCCCGAGCATTCGCTGCTGTTGTGGGCGGGGCGCGTGCGCTACGAAGCCGCCACGGACGATGAATCGCTCGAAGCACTGACCGAATGCTGCCGCACCGAGGGAATTCTGCCGGCCATAGAGTCCGCGCACGCTTTCGCCGGCGCCAAGCGCTGGGCGAAAGAGAACCCGGGCAAGAAAGTGCTCATCGGCCTTTCCGGCCGCGGCGACAAGGACATGCCAACACTGCAACGCACCGTACTGGCTGGATTGAAATGACACCTTCCGAGAGAATCAGCACCGCCATCGCCCAGGCGCAGGGCGGCACCGCCATCGTGGCGTTCATCACCGCCGGATATCCGCAGCGCGAGAAGTTTCGCGAGCACCTCACGCAGATCGGCAACGAAGCCGACGTGGTGGAAATCGGCGTTCCGTTCACGGATCCCATGGCCGACGGCATGACCATCCAGCGTTCGAGCCGCGAAGCGCTGCGCCAGGGTTTCAGCCTGCGCTGGCTGCTCGACGAACTCGCCGCGATGGAACGCGATGGCCAATTGCCGAGGGCGCCACTCATTCTCATGAGTTACCTGAACCCGCTGCTGGCCTTCGGCTTCGACAAGCTCGCGAGCGCAGCCGTCAAAGGGGGCGTGTGCGGATTCATCATCCCCGACCTGCCCTACGACGAGGGCGAGGATCTGCGCGCGGCTCTGGCGCCGCATGGACTCGCCATCGTGCAGATGGTCACGCCCGTGACCCGGCCCGAACGGCTGAAGAAACTCTGCGCGGCCACGCAGGGGTTCGTGTACGCCGTCACGATGACGGGCACCACGGGGCGCACCGCCTCCGTTCCCGGCGAGGTCACGAGTTACCTCGACGCCGTCACGGCCGTCTCCAAACTCCCCGTCTGCGCCGGATTCGGCATCCGCAGCCACGAACAGGTGGAACAGCTCCGTGGCCACGTGGCCGGAGTCATCGTCGGCTCGGCGCTGGTCGAAGTGCTGGAGGGCGGGCAGGATCCGGCGGCATTCCTGAGATCGCTGCGAAGTAGCTAGAGAGTGCGGCACAAGCTCCCAGGCTACGCGATGCTGGCCGTGCTGATCGGCGGGCTGTCGATGGTCAGCCCGTTCTCCATCGACACGTTTTTCCCGGCCTTCCACGCGATGGAGAAGGCGCTGAACGTCGACGCGTGGAAACTCCAGCAGGTGATCACGGCCTACATGGTGCCGTTCGCCTTCGCTTCGCTGATCCATGGCCCGCTGTCGGATGCCGTCGGGCGGCGGCCGGTCATGATCTGGGGCATGGCGTTGTACACCGTGGGCTCGGTGGCCTGCACGTTCGCGCCTAACTACGAGCTCCTGATCGTATCCCGTGTCGTGCAGGGCGCGACCGCCGGCGTCGGCGTGGTAATCGGTCGCGCCATCATCCGCGACCTGTACGAAGGCGCCAGCGCGCAGCGCCTCATGAACCTCACCACGATGATCTTCGGGCTCGCACCGGCGGTGGCGCCGATCATCGGCGGCTGGGTGCACGTGGCCTTCGGCTGGCGCGCGGTGTTCGCGGTCATGGTGATCTGCGGCCTGATCTTCTCGACCGCCTCCTGGTGGAAACTGCCGGAGACGCATCCGCCCGAGGCACGCATTCCGTTCAACGTCCGGAATCTGGTTGCGACTTCGGCCACGGTGCTGCGCCATCCGGAATTCCTGATGCTGGCGCTGACCGCCGCTATCAACTTCTGCTCGCTCGCCTGCTTCATCGGCTCGGCGCCCGCGATCATCGAAAAGCACTGGGGAATGAGCGAGACCTCGTACGCGGCGCTGTTCCTGCCCGTCATCACCGGCATCATGCTCGGCGCCGTCATTTCCCGTCGCATCGCCGGGCGCATGGACCTGACCCGACAGGTGCACATGGGTCTGTCGATCACTTTCGCCTCGGCGCTGGTGCGGGTGCTTCTGCACCTGGCGCTCGACAACGTGCCCATCCCGCTGCAGCAGGCACTGCTGTTCGTGGGCGCGATCGGCGCGCAGTTCGCGTTTCCGGTGCTCACGCTGCGCATGCTCGACCTGTTTCCCGCGGCGCGTGGCACCGCCGCTTCGGCGCAATCCTTCGTGGCGCTGCTGGTGACCGCGTTCACGCTCGGCATCGTCTCGCCGAAGGTGCTTCCGCACCTCCCGTGGATCGCCTGGACCTCGCTGGTGCTGACTTCCCTGGCGTCGGTGTGCTGGCTTTTGTCGTTGCGCGCGCTTCGTGAGTCGAGCGCGCTGCGCGAAAGCGCCTGACTACTTCACTTCCCTCGTTACTTCCATGGGCGCCACCAGCTCGGACAGCGCACCACGCAGTTCCGCCATCTTCGGCGGTTTGCTCAGCACCCGGTTGACGTGCTCGGGCTGATCGGACATGGCGATCAATCGATGGCCCCATCCCGTGAGCATGATGATGGGAACCTCGCCCGACAGCTGGCGCACGCGTGCGGCGACCTTGCGGCCGTCGATATAGGGCATGCCAAGATCGGTGATCACCGCGTCGAACTTCTTCCCCGACTGCACGGACAGCGCGAACGCATCGATTCCGGCCTGGCCACCGTCGGCGGTGACGACCTCGTGATCGTCGAGTTCGAGCGAGTCGCGCAGCGAACGGAGCAGCAGCGGGTCGTCATCGATGAGCAGCAGGCGCAGCGGCCGCGGTGGCGCCACGACTGGCTGTGCGGTGGCCGACATGCCCGTGGGGGCGCACGGGAAAATCATGCGCATGGTGGTGCCGCGGCCGAGCTCGCTGTCGATCTCGAAGTCGCCGCCATGCCGCTGCACCATGCCGAACACCATGGGCAGCCCGAGTCCCGTGCCACGTTCTCCCTTGGTGGTGAAGAACGGCTCGAGGCACCGGCTTCGCGTGGTTTCGCTCATGCCGATGCCGGTGTCCTGCACCTCGACCACGACCTGGTTGTCGCGCGGCAGGTACCGCGTGCGCAGGGTGACGGTGCCGCCCTCGGGCATCGCGTCGACCGCGTTCAGCAGCAGGTTGGTCAGCCCGTCGCGCACCTCGCTCTCCACACCGAGTATCTCGGGCATGCCTGCGTCGAGATCGCTTTCCACCTGCACGACGATGCCGCGTTCCTGCGGGATATTGCTCCAGCGCGCGCGCGTCAGGTCGATCACCTGCATGAGACTCTCGTTG